>Ga0272448_1003948_pt1 | contig 17239 bp, 12 predicted proteins | sample YNPCB0191_FD_202220 | JGI IMG/M metagenome (GOLD analysis project Ga0272448, IMG submission 202220) | Hot spring sediment microbial communities from Yellowstone National Park, WY, United States - YNP-CB-019-1 | ecosystem: Environmental > Aquatic > Thermal springs > Hot (42-90C) > Sediment... | reverse complement strand
CAATCGTCGTTGGCCCAAGCGGAGATCAGGGAAATGTTGTCGGTCAGAGCGATAGCTTTCATGCGGGGCTTTCCCGGCACGATCGTAGCCTTGGAGAGGTCGTTGGCCATGTGCGATGCGGTAGCCGCGCTGCCGCCGTTGCCGACGAGGAACACCTTGCGGCCTTTGCGCCAGGCCTCGTAGAGGATCGCCACATTCTCCTCGATGGTACGGGTTTCCATACCGCCCAGGACATCCCGGATCTCGGCCAAGTAGCAGTTTATGCTGTTCATAGGGCTCCTGATCATCTCCGGCTCCCGAGGCGCGCGCTGCACGGCTGCTCGCCGCGGCGTGATTTCACGCGGTCACTGCGGCCGTCCGAGCGACGCGCGCACGGGACGGACCCACATGCGGTGACCCACGATCCCAACTGCGTACGAAACCCTCTCCTGAGCGACCGGACAGGGAGATATCGGCGCGGGGCCGCCGGCCCCCGCGCCGCGTTTTTCGCAGTCACTTTCCGGCACCCCGTTCCTCAGCGGTCATCCGGTCGCGGAAATAGCGGACCGTCGAGGCCAAACCTTCCTCCAGCGGGATCTGCGGCGACCATCCGAGAAGGCGGCGGGCCCGCTCGGCGTTCAGATAGATCTTGTACACCTCGCCTTTCTTCGCCGGGCCGTGCGCCGCCGCGCCACGGTAGCCCGTCAACCCCGCGAGAACCGAAAAGATGGTGTTGACCGAGGTCCCGCTGCCGCAGCCGATATTCAGGATCTCCCCGTCGCCCGACTCCAGCGCCAGCAGGTTGGCCCGCGCCACGTCGGTCACGTGCACAAAGTCGCGTTCCTGGTCCCCGGAGCCGTTGATCACCGGCTGCCGGCCGCGCAGCATCTGTCCCGTGAAGATGGCGACCACGCCGGCCTCACCGTTGGGATCCTGCCGCGGACCGTACACATTGGGGTAGCGCAAGACGGTGAACTTGATTCCGAAATTGACGCTATAGAGTTCCAGGTAATGTTCCACGTGGTGCTTTCCCGCACCGTAGGGATCCATGGGGTGAATCGGATGATCCTCGGCGACCGGAAGCATCCGCGGCTCGCCGTAGACGGCGCCGCCCGTGGAAGCGTAGATCACCTTGCGCACGCCGTAGCGCCGGCAGCATTCCAGGACATTGACCGATCCCAGGACGTTCACGTCCGTGTAAAGCAGCGGCTTGTCGAAAGACTCGCGCACATTGGCGCGCGCGGCCTGATGGCTCACGACCTCGGGCCGTTCCGCACGGAACACCTCTGCCAGGCGGCCGTCGCGGATATCCACCTGGTAGAAGTCGACCCCTTGCGCCAGGTTATCGCGCGAGCCGGTCGAGAGATCGTCCACTACGCACACCTGGTGCCCCGCCGCCAGCAGGACATCCACGACATGGGAACCGATGAATCCCGCTCCTCCGGTGACTAGAACCTTCATGGCCCGGCGCTCCTCTAGCTCCTCCGATAGTTGAAAATCACTTTGCTGCCGTCGCGTTCGAGATTGAAGGGCAACTCCGGAAGGTCGCGCAGTGCTTTGCGGACCTCATCCTGGCGGTGCTGGGGACAGTAAAGCAGCAGAAATCCTCCGCCTCCCGCCCCGGTGATCTTGCCGCCCAGCGCCCCGGCCTTGCGGGCCGATTCGTAGATGGCGTCGATGGAACCGTTGGTGACGCGGCTTGCCAGCGTTTTCTTGAATTCCCAGCCCCGGTGGAGCAGGGAGCCGAATTCGTCGAACTCCCCCGCCTCCAGGGCAGCCCGCGCGAGCAAGGCCAGCTTCTTCATTTCCCGCAGCACTTCCAGATTCCCATTGAGATTGTTCACCTGCTCCTCGAGCACGGACTCGGCCTTGCGCGTCACATTGGTGAAAAAAAGCATCAGATTGCGGCTCAGGCGCCGGCATTCCGTGTCCCCCAACCCCAAAGAGGAAACCCGCACGCGACCCTCACGCTCGAAATGGATAAAGCGCAGGCCTCCATATGCTGCGATATATTGGTCCTGCAATCCGATGGGCTTGCCGAGGACGTCGATCTCGATCTCGCAGGCTTCGCGCGCCAGCGTCTCCGGTTCCTTCGGGCTGCCCAGGTAATGATACATGGCGTTCAGCAAGCCCACGGTCACCGTGCTGGAGGACCCCATGCCCGACCCCGCTGCCGGGATATCGCCCATGGTACTGATCTCGACTCCCCGGTCGATGCCGGTCTTGCGCAGTGCTTCGCGCACCAGTTCATGTTTCAGCTCACTGACGGAATCCACCAGTTCGGTACGCGTGTAACCGACCCTGATTCTCCGGTCGAAGCGCTGCTTGATGATCACGAAGATGTACCTGTCGATCGCGGAGCTGACCACCCAGCCTTCCTCCTGGGTGAAAAACTGGCGGAAATCCGTGCCCCCGCCCAGAAAACTGATTCGTATAGGGGTTTGCGTGACAATCATGGTCCCCTCCGCCCGGACAAGTCCTTATCAGTAAGCACCACGTCCGCTCAGGACGGCGTTGGCCGTCTTGATGAAGAGAATGTGAAAGTCCATCCAGATCGTGTAGTTGCGTATGTAATACATGTCCAGGCGTATGCGGTCCTGATAAGAAAGATCGGAACGCCCGGAAACCTGCCACAGCCCGGTGATGCCGGGCCTCACCGTCAGCAGGTTGAACTGGCTGCGCCCGTATTTCTCGGCCTCCGGCGGACTTATCATGCGGGGACCCACCAGGCTCATCTGGCCTTTGAGAACATTGAACAGCTGCGGCAGCTCGTCCAGACTGAACTTGCGCAGCCACCGGCCCATGGGCGTGACCCTTGGGTCGTCTTTCAGCTTTTCCTCCGCGCGCAATCTTGCGGCCAGCTCCGGATGCTCGCTCAGGATCCTGTCGCCGTCGACATACATGGTGCGGAACTTATAGGCATAAAACTCCTTTCCGCGCACTCCGAGAACCTTCCGCCGATAGAACACCGGCCCCGGGGAATCCAGCTTGATGCCCAGGGCGACCAGCCCGAAGAACGGCAACAGCACGACCAGACCTGCGATCGTGAGCGCGTATTCCACCAATGTCTTGACGAACAACTCCGTGGTGCTCAGGCGCAGCTTCTTCAATCCGATCAGAGGCACCACCCCCGCCACTCGCACCTGAACCCCCGTGGTCAGGAGCTCGAACAGACCGGTCGACAGCCGCAGTTCCAGACCGGGGATGGCGTGCACCTGCGCATAGAGAGCGAACAGCTCCTCGCGGTGCAGCGAAGAAGATGGAACCACCAGTTCCTTGATCCCCAGCCTGCGCACCACCGTCCCCAGATCCTTGACGGTCCCGAGAAACGGCGGCACCGGCGCGCCATCCTTCCCATCCGGGGGTTCGCGCCACCCGACTCCCACCAGGCCCACGATTTCGTAACCCGACCAGGGATGTTGCAGTTCTCTGGCAAGCGCGAGCGCTTCCTCGCTCGCGCCCACGATCGCCGCGCGCACCAGAAAGTAACCGCGCTCCCGCAGGGCGTACACGACGCGGCGCAGCGAAAAGCGGGCTCCGCCCACCAGCAGCACGGCGAGCGCCCACGAGCCCACCAGCCAGAGCCGGGAAATCACCAGCCGGGGAAACACGAAGCTAGCCAGAATGGCCAGCAAGAAAGCCACCGTGCAGGCGTTGAACGCCCGGGAATACTCGTAAGTGCCGCCGACCAGACTGTTCCAGTAGTAGAGGCGCGCCAGCGAAAACAGCAGGACGCAGCCCACCGTCATGACGAACGCTATCTGGGTATAGAACTCGGGCGACGGGACCACCTCCGGAGCCACGGAGATCTTCAGCTGGAAGCGAAGCCAGTAAGCCAGGCGGAACGCCAGCACCAAGGCCAGGATGTCCGCGATCAAGAGCGTCGCCAAGTACCCGGTCTTCAGCAGGCGCTCCGTCGACGGGGATCGCCCTGCGATGGACGGAAAAGTACCGGGTATGGTTGCCGGATAACTCGTGTAGGTGCTCATATCAATCTTCCTGAGTGACTGGTGGCGCGACCCGACGCTCGGCCGCCCGGAGACGCTCCGGAGCGCGACCGCCGGCTCCAGCATTGGACTGCTCGACTACTCACGTTCCCTTCCTGCAAGCCGATCCCATGCGGCGCACCGCATGGGTGACGGCGTCGTTCAGACGACCGGCCCCTTGCAGAACAAAGGCCGAACGGCCGCTGAACGACGCGCCAGCCACAAGACGCCGGCTCCGGCGTAGAGCAGAAGAACGCCGTCGACCGGCAGGCGATAGCGGATGAGGGCCCATGAGAGCAAGTGAATGAGCGTGAAGACCGAGACAAAAAGCAGAAGCAGGAAATGACCGCTGCAACGGGATTGCGTCGCCTCGGACGGCGCGGCCGTCCGCGCCCGGAAGCAGCGGCCCAGAACCGAGAGGACCCCGATGACCATGAAGGGGAGAAACAGCCCGAACGACAGGGCGCGTGCGAGATTGCCTGCAGTTCCCGAGCCGCCCGACGGCCAGAATCTGAAATATTCCTTCGCCCGGCTGAGCGAGAGCATGAGATAGCGTTTCGGGTCGTCAATCGCGAAGCGCAAGCCGCGCCCGAGCAGTTCGCGGTCCATGGTTGCCTCGTCCTGGTTGCGCAGGTCCTCCGGAATCAACCGCCCGTAGGAGCGATCATCATCGTTGAGGACGGGGATGAATCGGCTGCCATGGACAGGGTGATTTGCCCAGAAGAAGGCGAATCCCGCGTTGGTGTTCAGCAGTACGAAGCGCTTGAAGGCAAGATAGTTCCTGGCGGTCCACGGCAGGATCATCGCCAGCATCACCACGCCGGCGGTCGCGACCCCGCGGAAAACGCGCGCTCGGCCCTCACGTCGATCGCTGCGGCGCAGCTCCCGGACAAGCCACCCGAGAAGAAACGGGACAAAAAGCAGGAAGACCTGGCGCAGCAGAACGGCCGCGCCAGCGGCGACGCCCAGACAGGTCCAGCTGCGCCTCGGCGGCGAACCCCGTGCCGGGCCGGGAAAGGCCATGGCGGTGGCGATGTCCAGGGACCACAGGATGGCCACGACGAAGAATGACTCCGTCATGAGGCAGCCGGCGTAATAGATGAAATATCCGTAAGCCGAGGCGAAGAGAGCTGCGGCCAGGCCGGCTTGTTCTCCGAACAAACGCCTGCCGATGCGCCAGGAAAGCCATGGGTGCAGCACCGCCACCGCCAGGGATTGGATGAGCCTGGCGGCCGCGGGATGGACACCGAAAACGAGATAGACAGCCGCCAGATACAAGGTATAGAGAAAGCTCCAGTGCGCCGTGGGCGCACCCGCCTGTGTCGCCGGCCACCAGCCGGTATCGAACGAAAACCCCTGTCCGTGCAAGACGCGAAGCGCCAGCGTGTGGTAGGTGATCTGGTCGTGAACGCCCGGGAGCGCCTGCACTGTGTCTCCCTGGTACAGACTCCAGGACAAGCGCAGGAGCGCGCCCAGAAGAACGATGACGATCAGCGGCCGGCGGCCCTGAAGTCGCGCCGGAAGCCCCAGTTCCACCGTGCGTGCACTCATTGCAGGTTCTCACCCGCAGTCACGCCCGGGAACGCCGGACGCAGCCTTTCCTCCCGGGCGGCGGCAATGGCGTTAAGGTAAGCCGATTCCAGGAGGCCGGCGATCGCCTGCCAGTCGTGGTGGGCTTCCACGTAAGCGCGGCCTGCGGATCCGATGGAGCGCCGGCGCGAGTCGTCGGCGAGCAGGGCCAGTATTTCCAGGGCGAAGGCCGCCGGATCATCTGCGACCAGGAGGTCCCGGCTGGCCCGGGCGGAAAGCGCCGCCGCCGCGCGCGAAGAGGCGATCACCGGGGTGGCGCAGGCCATCGCCTCCAAGACCTTGTTCTGGATGCCGGCGCCGTAAACGACCGGAGCCACGGAAACGGTGGCGCGCTGCAGGTAAGGCCTCAAGTCCGGGACGGTGCCGGTGACTTTCACCCTCTCACCGCCGCATGTGGCACGGGAATGCGAGTTTGCGCCTCGGCCCTCGGATACCGCGGCCAGCGCGAGAAGCGAGCGCGGCGGGTCCTTGCCGGCTATGACGACCTGGGCGTCGGGTCGCTCCCGCCAGACCAAAGGCATTATCTCTTGAAGCAGATGGAAGGCCGCCGTCAGGTTCGCATGGTAGCTCATCTTTCCCGCGAACACCAAGGTGGCGGGGTCGCGCGCCTCGGTCGAGGGCCGGAAATAGTCGAGGTCCACTCCGTTCGGCAGAACAGTGATCGACAGGCTTCCATGCGCCCCGGAGTGCTTCGGGGCTTCGCCGGTGCCCTGCCGGCCGGCGAGCGCCCTGAGGGCCTCGCGGTCGCCGGCGGAGGCGGTCAGGGTATGATCGAACTGCGTGGCCAGCCATCCTTCAAAACGCCTGGTCCTGGGCAGCTCGAGCCGCGTCATCCACCGGCCCTTGAGGCTGCGGCTTGCGCGGCTTGCCTGGGCAAACAGGTGGCTGATGCAATCGACGCAATCCCAGACGACCGGGACGCGCGAGCGCAGCGCGTCGTTCCTGCGACCGTCGGACAGCAGGCGCCGGATGTTCAGCCCGAAAATGGAGCCGCGCAGGTGCTCGACATGGACCACATCGAACGACCGCTCTCCCAGGGCCTTGCCCACCTCACACAGCAGGCCGGGATCGTAACTGTACGCAGCCTGAAAGGGTATGCGGCTCGACATAACCCGGAGGCAGTTCCAGACGGGGCGCCAGGGGGGCAGGCGACGCGCGCGGATTCGGATGGTTGCATTCTCGCGCGCCAGTTGCCGCAGGCCGTCCTCTTCCTCCCTGGAACTCCACAGCGCGGCCACCTCCACCTCGTGCCCCCGGCGGGCAAGTGCGCGAATCAGCTGATAGGGACGCACCCGGATCAGATTGGGGGCGTAAGGGACGAGGTACAGGATTCGCATGGGTATATCCGATCCCAGGCCCGGTAGGCTTTCCGCCAGTCGTAATACTGTTCCAGCGTGCGGCGGCCTTCCCGGGCCAGATGCGCAGCCAGGCCGGGATTGTTCATGATCTCGACGACGGCAGATGCAAAGGAAGCCGGTTCGTCCGCCAGATAAAGATTCTCGCCGTGCCGCACGCGCAGTCCCTCCGCACCGATGCCGGTGCTGACGACGGGCAGCTCCCAAGACCAGGCATCGAGGATTTTCACGCGCAGCCCGCCGCCGGCACGCAGGGGCACGATAAACACCCCGGTTTCCGCCAGGTATGGGACGGGATCGGCGACGTAGCCCATCGCCTCGACCGAAGGATCGCGCATGGCGGCGCCCAGCTTCTTGCGGCTGTCTCTGCCTATGATCGTCAGGACCGCTCCGGGCAATCGACTTTTTATCTCCGGCCAGATCTCCCTGCAGAACCAGTGCACGCCTTCGGCGTTGGGAGGCCAGTGCAGCCCCCCCATGAAGGTGACTCTGTGCCCCCCATCCCTCTTGGAGGGGAGGGTGCGAGTCGAAAGATCGAGGCCGATGGGTATCACAAACTGCGAACCGTTGCGGGCCGCCGAATCTTCCTGCTGAGCATTCATCGCCTGCCGGTCCTCGCCCGCCACCCAGACGACGGTGTCAAACTGCCGGCAAAGCGCCCTCTCATGTCTGGCCAGGTTTTTCGCCTCGATATCGAGCAGGACGCGTTTCCAGCGCCTTGTTTCCGCCGATGCCAGGCGGGCGGGAATCTTGAAGACGGCGTTGTGCTGGTCCAGTACCGTCATGGGGCGGCGCCCCGCGGGGGCGAGCCTGCGTGCAAAGAGCGCGTAGGGCGCCATCCAGAGCTGGTCGGCGTGAACCGCATCGAACGGCGGCGAGCCGGCGGCAATTCTCTCGAGGAGGCGCGCCATCGAAGGGGCCCAGTCTCTGGCGAGGAGAAAGGACCGCCGGGAGATCAGGGAGTACGCCAGCACCAGAGCGTCCCGGGTGCGGGAACGGGGCATCCGCAGGGCATGAACCTCCAAGCAGTACCGGCGCAAATGCGCGAGATATTCGGGCCGGTCATCCTCGCGCACGAAGGATGCCAGCACGACGCGGTGGCCGGCCTCCGCCAGGTAGCGCAGGACATAGTAAGCCCTGGTCTTGGGCCCCGCGTCGAGCGGGTAAGGCAGAACTTGGGTCAGGAAAAGGATGTTCATCGGGAGGGCGGCCGTTCATGAGGCGCCCGTGGTCCCGCGCACGTCGGCGCACGCATTCCGCCGGCTGCAACCACGAAAGCCGGCTTCGCCCTGTTCTCCGATAGGATCGCCGCCTGGCGCAGTCATCAGAGTCCGGGCAATTCCCGGACCAGACGCCTGTACGATCGGGCGAGTTCGATGGCTCGGCAGCGCCGCTCCCTGCCGGCCAACAATGCCAGCGGACTCGAGAACTGCCGGGCGAGCGAAGCGCACAAAAGCACGAGTTTGTATGTGGCGGCGGCCATGCTGCCGCGGTGGACTCTGAAGTACGCGACCTTCTCCCGGTACAGCCGCACGAACATTTCTCCCTTGACCTGGCGCGTCGATTGACCGCCGAAATGCACCACCTTGGCCGTCGGCAGCCAGAAGATCCGCCAGCCGCGCGACCTGAGCCTGCGGCACAAATCCTGATCCTCGGAGTAGATGAAATAGCGTTCGTCCAGAAGGCCGCACTGGTCCAACACTTCGCGGCGCAGCATGATGCAAGCACCCATGAGAACGTCCACCTGGCGCGGCATCGTGACGCACCACCTGGCCATGGGATAGGAACCGAGCGGCCGCAATTTGTCGAGATGAAACAGGCGCCACGCCTCGCGCAGGAGCGTAGGTTCCGGGTAGGCCGAGATCTGCAGGGAGCCGTCGCCGTTGAGCAGCATGGCGCCGACCGCGCCGGCTTCCGGCCTTTCTTTCATGAATCGCAACATTTCCGCAAGCGCCCCCGGGAGCACCTCGGTATCGGGATTCAGGAGCAGCACGTACCGCCCCGTGCCGGCTCGGATCCCCTGATTGGTCGCGCGCGCGAATCCGAGGTTCTCGGAATTCTTGATCAGGCGGAGCGCGGGAAAATCGGCACCCAGCGCAGCGACGCTCCCGTCGGACGAATTGTTATCGACCACTATTATTTCAGAATCCGCAGACGGAGCATCCCCCTGCGCGGCCATGACCGAACGCAGGCAGTTGTGCAGCATGGCGCCGGTATTCCAGTTGACTATGACGACCGAAAGTTCCATGCAGCCCGCCCCAGTCGTCTCTCCAGAGCGACCAGGCCCCCCATGAAAATCCAGGGAATGACGCTGGTCCTGAATCCCGCGAATCCGGTATTGTAAACGAACGGTATGATCCAGTCCCCCAGGCCGGCGACCGCGAGCGACGCCAGCAATCCCGCGAAGACGGCGGAAACGTACGCGCGCTCGAACCCCATCAAGGGTTTGCGCTGCAAGGTCCAGGCGGTCCTGCCCACCGCCCATGCAAACCAGAGGAAACACGCCAGCCCCACAAGACCCGTCTGGGCGACCAGATCGACATAGTTGTTATGGGAATTGAACTTGACGTACCAACCCTCGATGGGATTGAGGAAAGAGTAGTGATAATAGTTGGCCGGCCCCAGCCCGAGTACCGGATTTGCGCTCAGTATGGGCAGCAGACTCTTCACCGCCGCCACCCGGGTTTCGTAGCTGTAGAGATTGTCGCCGGTGGTCACGAGTCCTGAAAGATAGTTCACTCGCAACACGGCCAGGACGGCAAGAACGGGGCTGGCCAACAGGACGGGAACGGGGAAGCGCAGCAACAGGATGACGAAGACCGAGATCAACGCGGGCACCCACCCCGACAGCCAGTCGCGATGCGCCAGCCCGATTGCGACCGCGGCCAGCGCCACGGCCGCCATTGCCAGCCTCGGCCAGGGACCCAACTCGCGGTTCATGACAGCCTGGCCGCAGCTGAGAGCGACCAGCCACGTCCAGAACATGCTGCCTCCGGCCACCGCAGGATGCAGAAAGGCCGACAGGTCGAGCGCCGAGCCGGGCGCGATCCAGGAAACAAGGTAAACGGACGCCATGCCAACAAAAAGGTAGGTGGTTCTCTTCAGCCAGCGTATGTCCTGCAGGTGATATGCCGCCGCCAGGAAAATGCCGCCCGAGAAGAGAAAGACGGCAAGCTGGCCGAGCTGGGCCCGCATGGGCGCCGGCGGGGCAAGGAACCATGGGTACTGGCCCGCAACGAAGGCAAGGCACGCCGCCGTCATGAAAAGATAGAGCGGAATCATCGGACGCGAAGGAACCGGGCTGCGCTGCTCGCGGGCGAAGACGAGGTGAAGCAGCCATACCACGATCACCACGGGCGAGAGCAGGATGGCGGCATTGAAGTCCGATTGCGTTCCCGTGCCGATCTCCCAGCTTACGAGTATGCCCCCGACCAGGACGAGGACCGTCCCTGCCTGGGGGTGCCGGAAGAGGAAAAGCAAGAGAGCGAAGCCGGAGATCAGCCCCAATTGCAGGAGCAGGCTTTGGGCCAGAGCGTAAGGCCCCAACCACAAGAATAGGCCCGCCGAGACGATCAGCAGCCCGAAACATACCGCCAGCACACCCAATAGAGGCCAGCGAGCGGAGATGCGCTCCACCGGCCGGTGGATCACTATCCTGATGCTCATGAGCGAGAAGAGCTGGGGTTCGAACTTTTCGGCGAGGGCCCCGGAAGCCGTGTCCGGGCATCACCCCGCGACGCGCACGGCGCAGGCGGCCGCCATGGCCGTGCGGCAGAGAAAGACAGCGATACCGAGGCCCGCGCCCCCCGTCCCTGCAATGGTAGCGTCATCGGCGGGAGGGCGCGGGTCGCGGCATCGGTGAGGGGTGTGAGGGGCTCGTTGGACAGCATCGAGATCGGGCGCGGCTTTCAGCGACCGAAGGCCCAGCCCAGATGCTCGGCTCCCACGCGCACGGCGCGCTTGAAGGTACGCGTGTCGCCGAACAACATCTTGAGGTAGGTAAAGAGCGGGCCGGGACGGAAAGCCCACTCGCGGAATGCCCGTCGCTGCCAGTAGAGCAAATCCTCGGCCGAAAGGTTCCCGTATTCCAGAACCGTGTCCTTGTCCATGTCGACCTGTTCCCACCTCGTCCCCTTGCGGAACCAGCCGTTTTCGACAACCTGGAAGAAAAACGGGGTCCCGGGGTACGGGGCCGCAACATGGAAAAGCGCGATGTCCAGAGGCAGGGACTTGGAAAAATCGATGGTTTCCCGGATGGTTTCCACGGTCTCACCCGGGAGCCCGATGATGAAATACCCCCAGTTGCGTATGCCGGCCTTCTTTGCCCACAGCAGCGCCTGCCGTGCCTTCATGGGTGAAGCACCCTTATGGGCTTTTCTGAGGATCATTTCGTTTCCGCTCTCGATGCCCCAGGAGATCATCCAGCAACCGGCGCGCCCCATGGCCACGAGCATTTCTTCATCCACGTAGTCCACCCGGCTGTTGCACGTCCATTTGATCCGCAGGCCTTCGCCGATGATCAGCCGGCACAGCTCCATGACTTGGTCGCGGTTGACGGTGAAGAGATCGGCGTACATGTGGATATTGTGTATGCCCAGACCGGACAGCAGGCGCAGCTCCTCCATGATCCTACGGGGAGAGAGCAGTCGTACAGAATTCTGATAGGAAACGTGCTTGATGCAGTAGGTGCATCCCGCCGGGCAGCCGCGGCTCGTCACGATGAACGTGAACGGTCCCTTCATCAGGGGCATGGTGTAGCGTTTCAGCGGCAGCAGATGATGCATGGGCATCGGCAGGTCATCGAGATTGGGGATAAACGGCCGGCTGGCATTGATCTGAATTTCCCCGGCCCTGCGCCAAACCAGACCTTTGACATTCGAGAGATCCGCCGAAGCGCCGTTCGCGCCTGTGCCGGCGGGCGCTTCCCATGAGGGATCGGTCTTGCGCAACAGCGAGGTTATCCACTCGGGTCGGGCCTCCTGTCGATTCTCTAGAACATCCACGAGTTCGCGTATGGTGAGTTCCGGCTCGCCGCGGAGAATGTAGTCGAGCGCCGGATAGTCGCGCATGGTTTCGAACGGCATGGGCGTCACGTGGGTGCCGAATGCCATGGTCCGGGCGCCCATGCTCTTGGCAAGCATGACGCCGAACATGTCATTGGTCAGGGTGGGTGCCGTTACCTGGGTCAAATAATACTTGGGCGACCTGGCGCGCACGATCGCCTCGAACTGCCGCCAGTCCATGCGCTCGGCGATGGCGTCGACGATCGCCACCGAATAATCCGGGTGCAGCATGGCGGCCAGTTGCGCCAGCGAGCATTGCGGCCAGATCATTTCCTCGCGGCTGCGCCGCCCGACCCGATGCTGCGTGCGGATCCAAATGCCGCCGTCCGGAGACGGGGGGTTGACCAAGAGTACGTCCACGGCCGTTTCCGGCCGAGCCGGAACCATGCCGCGTACGGCGGCGCCCGCATCGGGAAATTCCGGGGAGCGCAGCGCCTTCAGCGGGCGGGTGCCCAGGTTATGGCGAAGGTCCGACGTTGTCCGCCCGTCATCCTGAGTTTTGATGAAATCGCTCATTTTGCTCCTGCTTTTCACATCCGTGTATCGGTTTCTCAGACGGCCGGCGCCCCCTGCGCCGGCTCCTCATGCGGCCGCGGAAACAATCCGGGCGCTTGCAAGGCTGCCTCATCCGAAATCTCCCGCTGGATCAGCTCCTCGCGTTCGGCGAGCGCCTCCAGGACCCTGGCCACGATCCAGGAAATCAGGAGCTGCATGCCCACCAGGAAGAACAGCGCGCTTCCCAGCAGCCAGAGCCACAGGCGGGACAGCTCCCAGCCCGCGCGGCCCAAGAGCAGAGCCGTCGCGGCCAACGCCGTGCCGATGGTCATGGTCAGCACGCCGATCCACCCGAAGGAAGGCTCCAGGGAGCGCTCGAACATCCCGCCGGCGAGAAGCCCCTGACGCACCGGCCTGCGATGAAAGAGCGCCACCAGAAAGTTGAAAGTCACGCCCAGCGAGTAGATGCTCACGCCGGAAACCCCTGCGACGAGGGCGAAAAACACGCTCAGAACGCCCCAGTACCCGAGGGTCGTGATTCCCTGCAATCGGGCGAGGATCAGCCCGAGACCGATGAGGCCGGCAACGCCGAAAAGTACCAATCCTATGAGGCCCAGGATCTTCACCGGATTGTATTCGAGCGACGTCCACAGTATCGTCTTGAGGAAACGGGTCCCGTCGCGGACGACGCTCAGCTTCGAGCGTCCGCGCCTTTCGCTGTAAGGGATCGGCAGCTCCACGACCTCCAACCCCTCATGCATGCAGCGGGTGCTCATGACAGGGGTGAAATTCAGCCCGTCCGGGAGCGGGTACAGCCGTGCCAGCGCCGAGCGCCGCAGGACCCGCATGCCGCTGGCCGGGTCGGCGCAACGCCGGTGCCCGATGAGACTCACCAGGCCGGACCACAGGAAATTCCCCAACCTGCGGACGGGCGGCATCCTGCTTGCGGCACCCGATCGCCTGGAACCGACCGCCACCGCCGCGCCCTGGCGCATGGCCGCGGAGCACAGCTCCGGCAAACGCTCCGGCGGGTAGGTACCGTCGGCATCGAGGAAAGCGAAAAGATCGCCGCGCGCATGACGAAAGCCTGTTTTGATGGCGGCCCCGTAGCCCAGATTGCGCGGGTGGCGAATCAGGCGCACGCCCGGCAGGCCGGCGGAGATCTCGGCCGTCCTGTCCTTGGAGCCGTCGTCGACCACGATGACCTCGAGGCCGCGCACGCCGACCTCCTTCAACGGAACTTCCACGGCGAGCACCCGCCGCACGATCTCGGCGATGCCGTCTTCCTCGTTGAGGGCCGGAATGACGACCGAAAGCAACGGGGATATCAGCTGTCCTTCGCGCGCCGGCTCTTCGCCTGCGCCACTCGCAAGTCGCCCGGACTCGAGCTGCACCATATCTCTTTTCTCCTCAGAAATAGACCGTTCCCTTGTCGGCGGGTGCGCTGAGTTTGCCGATTTCGCGGACCACCATGGCCGGGACGCCCGCCACTACGGTATGCGGCGGCACGTTCCTGTGGACCACGGAGCCCGCCGCCACCACGGCGCCCCTTCCTATGCGCACGCCGTCCGTGACGATCACGCCCGCGCCCAACCACACGTCGTCCTCGATGCAAATCCCCTTCGCCGTTATACCCTGGTCGACGAAGGAACGCGACGGGTCGTCGAAGACATGGTTCACTGCCAGTAACTGCACCATGGGGGCGGTGTAGACACGATTGCCGATGGTGATCCCGCCCTGACCGCGCAGGACGTTGTATTCCCCTATGAGGCTGTCGTCCCCGATCCGGATCCCGGAGTGGGGGATATTGCGAAAGTTGTAAACATGCAAGACCGAACCATGCATCACGAGCGTGCGGTCGCCGATCTTGATGCCGTTGGGACAGGCATGGAGGTACGTGCCCTCATCCAAATATGCGCCGGACCCGAGCGTGATATTCCGGGCGAAGCGCAGCCGCACTCCTTTTTCGATGGCTGCCAGGCCTTCCATCCGCAGGATCAGGCGATACAACAAGGCGCGCAGGCCGATCCCGATTATCGTGGGCACCCAGCCGGCAAGCCCGGTGACCGCCTGCTCGAGCACGTAGCTCGGAAAACTGCTCGATTGCCTCCGGACATAGAGTCTGAGACCCGCCAGGGTACCGCGCGCACGGGCCGGGAGAGCGGGACTGCCGCTATCCGCCCGCCTGCCGCTCGCGGATCGGCCGGCCGCCGGGGTCACCGAAACCATAGGGGTATCATGTCCGGCCCGTGGGGCCGGAGGAAGGATCACTCACTCCCGGCCGCGCCGGCCTTCTGAGTGTAGGACTTGTGAGCGTAGTATTTCCGGTAGTAGTGGTATTCGGGATTCTTCAGGTCGACGTAATTCGCCGCGGCGCCCAGGACCCGGGCACCCGAACGCACCAGTTGAAGATTGGCCCTGGAGATTATGTCCCGCGGGGTTTGGCCCGCTTTCACGACCAGGATCACCCCGTCTACCTTGGAAGCCACAATCAGGGCGTCCGCCACGCTGAGCACCGGAGGACTGTCGACCAGGACGAATTGAAACTGTTGTTGGAGCATCAGCAAGGCTTCGGCGAATCGGCTCGACGCGAACAACGCGACCGGATTGGGAGGAAACGGACCTGCGGGAAGAATGAAAAGATTGGGGAGATTGGTTTCGCGGATATCCAGCTCGCCGCCCGCCAGGTACACGCTCAGCCCTTTGCCGTTTCCGACTCCGAACCGCCCCGAAAGCGACGGGTTGCGGAAATCAGCGTCGATCAACAGCGTCCGCACACCGGTCTCGGCCAAGGTTGCCCCAAGGTTGGTCAGCATCGTGGTCTTTCCTTCCTGGGGTATCGCGGAGGTGACCAAGACGCTCCGTGCGGGCTTCTCGGCGCGCGACAAGAGGAGCGACGCGAATATGGATCTGTAGGACTCGCGCGCGCGCAGATCCCAGGTGACAGGGACGGGCGCGGGAACCGCGGGGTGCATGTCGGACGGGGACGACATCTGCAGCAGCACTCTCCCGCCCCGCCCGTTTCGAATGGCCGCTTTCCCTTCCTTCGCGCTCGAGAACACCGGCACCCAACCAAGCAGCGGTATCCCCATGGACTCCAGATCCGCCGGGCTCCGCAAGGAGCGGTCCAGATATTCCAGGAAAAACGCCAGGAAGACACCCGCCGACAGCCCCAGGATCAGACCTAGGGAAATATTCCAAGCGGGTCGCGGCTGGTAGCGAGTTCGAACCGGCACGGCCGGATCCGTAACGTGAATGTTCCCGAACTCGAGGGAAGCGCTGACCCCGGTCTCCTTGAGGCGCTGCAGCAAACCCTGATACAACTGGTCTCCGGCCTCGACATCCCGTTTGAGGGTGTTGTATCGGATCGAGGCCTCGTTCAGCCGATTCACAAGGTCTTGCTGTTCCTGGAGAGTCTGGCTCAACATCCGATACTGGTTGCGCGCCGTTTCGAAGCGGCTGTCCGCATCCCGCTGCGCGCGCGCCAGCGTCTCGCGCTTGGCATCCAGCAGTTGCTGTTGCACGACCGCCAACTCCTGGCGCTTGCGTACCAACGCGGGCCAGTTTTCCCCGAACTGCGAGAGCAGCGCCGACAGCTCCTGTTCCGTCTGGAAGACCTTGGTTTCCAGGTTGGTGATCTCGGGAGTCCGCAGCCTCCCCGGAAAGGTCTCCACCGTGATCTTCCGCGTGTCTTCGTACGCGGCCTGCGCGGCGATGTATTCCTTTTCAGCCTCGGTCACCTGCGCGTTCAGCATTCCCAGGCGCTGGCGGATTACATTCTCCTGATTGCTGCCTATCCCGAGGATGTTGTGCTTCGCCGCATAGCGGATCATTTCCGCCTCGGCACTCTCCACCTTCTGCTTGAGGGAGAGAAGCTGGCTCTGAAGAAACTCGCTCGCACGCCGGGTGGTGTCCACCTTTCTCTCGATGTGCAGCTTGATGAATTCTTCGACCAGAGTGTTTGCGGCCAGCGCCGAGAAATCGGGATCGTGGGAAACATACGAGATCCTGACGATCTGACTTCCCTGAATGCGCAGTACGCCGAGGCCGGCTTCGAACCCGCCCTTGAGAAGAGGCAGCTCCGCATTCCCATATTTCTCGCGTATTCTCTCCAGTGTCCGCGCGGCAAGCGCCGGACTCCTGAGCACTTCATCCTGCGTCTTCATGTAAAGCTCGAAGTCCGCAGGCGCGCGCACCAGCGAGTCGGAGATCGCGGTATACGGCAAAACCTTCACCGCCTCCGGGTCTATCTGAATCACCGCCATCGCGATGTACGTCGGCGGCGTCAGAAAGGAATAGAGAACCACCGGAATCAGGACAGCAAGTGTCACCAGCAGAATCAGCAACTTTCTGTTCGCCACCGCGCTCCAAACCCTGCGAACATCGAATTGCGGCGGCAGCGTCGGGGGCTGATGGGGATAGCCGGGCACGCCGTCCAGTTGTGCCATCGCGCTGTCGCTCGTCCGAATGAGATTTCCCATGGAAAGGTCCTTAATTGGATACTGTCACATCGAAGCCATGCCAAGCCAGATAATACGATACGAGATGTTCATTAATGTGCCGAACGAATTCCGCCGGCCGCATGGCCGCGCGGATCGCACCGGCAATGCGGCTTGTGAAAACAGCACTGTGCCGTAAGATATAAGTTCAATGTTGCTTATGGGTTAGTCGCATGGACCGATCGGGTGCCTGCCGCACTCCGTCCCCGTCACTTACAGAACCGGCCTGATGCCGGCGCAGGGGCGATGTGACCTGCCCCAATGTCAGGCAT
>Ga0272448_1003947_pt1 | contig 17240 bp, 18 predicted proteins | sample YNPCB0191_FD_202220 | JGI IMG/M metagenome (GOLD analysis project Ga0272448, IMG submission 202220) | Hot spring sediment microbial communities from Yellowstone National Park, WY, United States - YNP-CB-019-1 | ecosystem: Environmental > Aquatic > Thermal springs > Hot (42-90C) > Sediment... | reverse complement strand
CTCGAGACTCCCATTCAGGCGGCGGGCGATGACGACGATCTCATTGCACGAACCTACTCCCCTGTGGCAGTCGGGCGCGCTCAGCGGCGTTCTGGGCTCGCCGGTGCTTCTGAAGATGGAGGCGTTGCAGCCGGTCGGATCGTTCAAAATCCGGGGCATGGGCGCCGCGTGCCGGCGCGCCCGGGAGGAGGGCGCCGCGCGGCTGGTGTCCTCCTCCGGGGGCAACGCCGGATACGCCGTGGCATACGCCGGCCGGCGGCTGGGCATGCCCACTACGGTCGTGGTGCCGCGCACCGCGTCGGCGCGCGCGCAGGCGCTGATCCGGGGCGAGGGCGCCGAGGTGATCGAGCACGGCGAATCCTGGGACGATTCTCACGCCTATGCATCCCAACTGGCGCAGCGGCTCGGCGGCGCATATATCCATCCCTTCGACGACCCGGCGGTGTGGGCCGGACACGCCGGCATGATCCGGGAGATCGCAGAGGCCGGCGTCACCCCCGGCATGGTGGTGGTTTCAGTCGGCGGCGGCGGACTGCTGTGCGGCGTGCTCGAGGGCATGCATAACGCGGGCTGGCTGGATGTTCCGGTGCTGGCCGCCGAGACGCGCGGCGCCGATTCCTTCGCCGCCTCGGTGGCGGCCGGGCGCCTGGTTACCCTCGAGCGCATTTCCTCGATTGCCACGACTCTGGGTGCGCGCACGGTCGCCCCCAACGCCCTCGCCTGGACGCGACGGCATCATATTATTCCCTGGACCGTGACCGATCGCGAGGCCGTGGACGCCTGCCTGCGTTTCGCCGACGATCACCGCGTCCTGGTGGAGCCTGCCTGCGGCGCCGCGCTCGCACCCATTTACGGGCAGGCCGAACCGCTGATGGGACGCGATCCTGTGCTGGTCATCGTGTGCGGCGGCGCGGGCGTGACGCGGGAACTGCTGGCGCATTGGGAACGTCAGACCCGATAGGGATGTCGAGGATAGCCACCTTCGCCCGGCCAGTGAGGACGGCGGCGCGCCGTCAGTTCCAGCGGAACCAGCGAAGCGCCAGGACGAACGAAACGCAGCCCCAGGCGGCCAGGACGAGGAGCCTCCAGGACTGGGAAAGCAGCCCTGCGCCTTCCAGGATGACCGCGCGCAGCGCGTAGTTCAGCTGCGTCAGCGGCAGAGCCTGCACCAGCGGCTGCATGAAACCGGGGAAGCGTTCGGGAGCGAAGAATATCCCGGAAAGCAGCCACATCGGCAGCATGATCGCGTTCATGAGGCCGGAGACAGTCTCGATGCGCTGGGCGCGGCTGGCCGCCGGCGCTTGCCGCCCGAGAGCATGCCCACCCAGGAGCGCGCCTTTTCGCTCCAGCCCGACCGCAGCCATGACTTCGGCCGGGTCCTTGCCCGAGCGATAGAAACTCCGCAACAGGACCAGGGTCACGTAGACCGAGAGCCGCTCGGCAAAGCGCGTCTCCTGCAGGCGCTGGCGCAGTTCGTCGTCGTTTTGGCCCCAACGCATGCCGAGGATCGTGACCTCTCCCGAGTCGGCCTCCAGCAACCCCTCGAGAATCTCGATGGCGGTCGTCTTGCCGGCTCCGTTGGGCCCCAGAAGTCCGAAACACTCGCCGCGCCCGATCTCCAGGTCCAACCCCTTCAGGGCATCGACCGTGCCGCTGCGGCTCCGGTATTGCTTCTTCAGCGCCCGGCAATAGATCGCCGGGCGCGAGTCAAGTTCTTCATGCAGACTCACTTCACCGACCTGCCGGTCGAGCTCGCCCGGGAGCAGGCAGGGTTATTCAACAGCTTGCTGCCGCTCTCAGCCATGGTTGCGACTCCTCTGTCCGGCCTTCTGCTGGACCGACTCGGCAAGCGGGGCCTTTTCATGGTATCCGGTTCCTTCCTGTTTATGCCCGACTACCTGATCATGGCTTACAGCATCACCTGGAGGTGGCTGCCCATGATGCTATTGGGGACAGCGTTTTCGTTGATTCCGGCAGTGATGTGGCCGTCGGTTCGTATGCCGTCGATGAATCACGTCTGGGCGCGGCGTACGCACTGATGACCCTGATCCGGCAGACAGGCTTCTTCTCCCTCCACCTGCTGATCGGTATGGCCAACGATTCTTCCAGGGCCAGCGCGGACAATCCCGGGGGCTACGCCCTGGGGATGCGCGTCCTCTCGGTCATGGGGTTTATCGGCGTGTTCTTCGCGATCATGCTCCGGCGCTTCGAGACCGGCCCTGGCAGCCATGGCCTGAGACGATACGGGCAGGAGCGAATTCCTGAAAACCCGCGTTTGCGGCCGCCGCGCTCGCGTCTGTGAGGATAGATGAGCGACATTGACCGTTGCTGGGAGATTCTCGGACTTCAACGGGGGGCCTCCAGGCAGCAAGTCCTGGAAGCCCGGAGCAGACCGACGAGATCCGACGAACTGGTTTGGCCATACGGATGATCCAAGGTCTTCTTTGAGGCGGGTCGCGCAGCATCGTGATACAGCGGGCCGACCGCTCCCCTCCACGAAAAGCTGGACCCGGCGCGGCCGGCTACCGCCAGGTTTTACTTCACGTTGGGATCGTCGAAGGGCGAGGTGCCGGCGGTTCAAGGAGTTGCGACCGAGTTTGCTGACATGATGTTCAAGTACGGCGAATCGAGAATCCGGTTCAGCCGCGGGGTGGAGGAAGCCTGGCGCAACACCCTCGAGCGCCCCCGCAGGGTCAGGATCGTCCCGGCAGGCCCCGCATTCTCAACCGGGTATTTCACGATCAGATCCTCCAAGGACGAGGTTGCAGCGATGCAGGGCACGCCCACTGAACTGACGGATGATGTCTGTTGCCACAGCTTCTCGCGGGTGTTCATCAAGGACGGCCGCGTGGCATGAATCGAAGACGAATCCCTTGAAGGCCAAGGCCGTCTCCCGCTGACCGCTCGGTCTGTAGAGCGGCCGTGCTCTGCACTTCAAGCCGGATGATGCCTAAGGGCGCGCCATGTCTCGCGCTGGAGAAAACTCCCTTCGACGTTTCCCTCCATTTCCAGGAAGAGGGGCCAGGGTGCCGTGAAGGACAGGACGTGCTTCCCCAGCGTCCCGCGGACGTTTTTGCGCGCCGAGATGTCGGTCAGCCCCACCAGGCCGCGCGGGCGCTCCCTTTCCAACTCATGATATGCCAGGATGCCCATCACCTGGCAACCCGCGGCCCACGGGATGATGACGTTGTCCAGGCCGGGCCTGCCATAGTTGGCAAGAATAACCAGAGCCGAGAGCCGGTCCGGATCCACGAAGAAGGTGATGCTTTTCACTTCCTCGCGCCCGGGATCGACCTGCTCCAGAGGTTTGACGACCACGCAGCCGGCCGGGATGTCGCGCATCGGCAGGGCCGCGATGAAGCGGCGCGTTCCTTCGGGATCCCTGATGTAGCGTTCTCCCTTCAGGAAATCGTCCGCCATGCGGCCCCAGCCCGAGGACTTCATCTGTTCACCGATGGCGCGCCCCTGCTCCCAATTCTCATTGCCCGAAGACAGGAAGCGGCAGAAGCACTCGACGCCGCCGGGGAAATTCTCGTACTGATTGCCGAATCCCAGCCCGACGCCCCCTCCCCAACAGCCGAATGTCTCCCGCTCGAAGGCACCCGTGCGCCCGCGCGCGGCCGCGGCTGCAAACAGGCTTACGACGCACCCCCAATGCTGCGGCTTGAAGCGGGCCGCCCCTTTCGGCGCACTGTTCGCCCAAATCAATGCGACGGGCTGTGTTTCCAACTCCAGCGCTTCCGTAATGACGCTCTTCATAACCCGGCCTCCTGCAGACCCGCCTGCGCACTCTGAGATACGATCTCAACTGCACAGCGGGCGCGTGCTACTCTATGACCACCCGAAGGCGCCTGTAAAGATGATGGTTCGAAAAGGCATTGAATGCGGGAACGTCCATGTCCAGGTCGACGGGGCGAGGAGGCCGGCAGCGGCGGCTAATCTGCGGCGTTGCCTGAGGAGCAACTTTATAGGATATTTGTAGCCGAACCGATGAACATAGCCGAATTCAGTCTCTGGATAAGCTTGATATCCATTGTCGCCGGACTGATCGGCTCTCTGACAGGGCTCGGCGGCGGAGTCGTCATCGTGCCGGTCCTCACGCTGGTCTTCGGCGTCGACATCCGCTACGCCATCGGCGCCTCCCTTATCTCGGTGATCGCCACCTCTTCGGGCGCCGCATCCGTCTACGTCAAAGAAGGCTACACTAATCTCCGGATCGGAATGTTTCTGGAAATCGCCACGACCTTCGGCGCACTGGCCGGGGCATTCATCGCCGGGCGGATTTCTCCTGCCGCGGTCGGCGTGATTTTGGGTCTGGTGCTGGTCTACTCAGCCTTCATGGCCGCACGGCCCCGGCTGCAGACCCGGATCTCGGCCGAAACCGAACCGCTGGCCGCCGCGCTCGGGCTCGATTCGTCCTTTCCGACTGCCGATGGCGTGCGGGAATACCACGTGCACGCGATCCCTTTCGGCTTCGGCATGATGTTCATCGCCGGCACCATCTCAGGATTGTTGGGGATTGGCTCCGGCGCCTTCAAGGTGCTGGCCATGGACCAGGTGATGCGTATCCCCTTCAAGGTTTCCACGACCACCAGCAACTTCATGATCGGAGTGACGGCCGCCGCGAGCGCGGGGGTCTACCTCGGCCGCGGATACATCGACCCAGGCCTGTCCGCGCCCATCATGCTGGGGGTTCTGCTTGGCTCCCTCGTTGGCACACGGCTTCTGGTCAAAGCCGCCACGGACCTGCTGCGCAAGCTGTTCGCAGCGGTGATTCTGGTCCTGGCCCTGGAAATGATCTACCACTCCCTGACCGGAAGACTGTGAGGAGGGTTATGAGGCGACTGCGCGAGTGCGGAGAACTCCAAATAGAAACCTACCTCGGAAAACTCCTGCGGATCGGCGTTCTCGTCTCGGCAGCTGTCGTTCTTATCGGACTGAGCCTCTACCTGCGCCGTTACGGCTCTGACCCTCCGGACTACCGGGCCTTCAAAGGGGAACCGGGGGATCTGCTCAGCCTTCATGGAATCTTGGAAGATACCCTGCAAGGCAGATGGCGCGGTGTGATCCAGCTCGGCCTCCTCTTGCTGCTCGCCACTCCCGTGGCGCGCGTGGCATTCTCCGTTCTCGCCTTTGCCTGTCAGCGGGACAAGGTATACGTGATCGTCACCCTGATCGTCCTGGGGGTGCTCATCTACAGCATGGCAGGAGGCCTCCGATAGCCGGGCCGGAGGCGCTGCCGGACCCGGGGACCGGCATGCGCCGGTTTGCCAGGGCAGGCACCGCAGTATGCGGTTATGCGTCCGAGATGCGCGGGTGCTTCAACCCTGCGCCTGAGATCACTCCCTGTACGAATCGGAGGTGAAGAAGCCGCCCACCGGCAGCAATCACCGTCCCCCGAGCTTTTCCTGCTCCTCATAAGATCATCCCCAGAGCCTCGTGCCCATCGTGTCGGGCAGCGAGCAACTGCTGTTCGCCGAGGGCTTTCTTCATGGCCGCGATCTGCACATCGATCGCCTTGAGGTGAGGCTCCAATACCTTTTCGGAGTTCATCCTGCCCTTTGCGGCCATCTCGGACTGCAGGCGCTTGTAATTCACACCGATGGTCTTCTGCAGGTTGGAGATCTCATCCATCAAGCCCTGGTGCCGGTCCTTGGCCAGGTCCCGGGCGGTGTTGCAGTCTCCGGTCGCCTCGATCAGGATCATCTCGGTTTCGGAGTACCTGCCCTTCTGCAGCAGGGTCTGCTCAATGTTCCAGTCGTAGTTCCCCCGCTCCCAATCGTAGGGGGCGTACCCGGCGGGCATTGGCAAAAGCTCCGCAATACCTGACCGGCTGCTGTCCATAATCGGGGACGCGCGTGCACAATGCGGCCGGAAAGTCGAGCCCCGAAAAGATTCGGGTCGGGGATGCCTCGTCGTTGCCGCCACAGCCGCGTTGGCGACCGTAGAAGATGACTTGCCCGGTTTCCCGGCGATGACGCAAGGGTTCGAGGGCGATCGGTGCGAGAACCATGCAGCCCGCCACATGCCGTCGGGCCCGGTGATCGTCGGTAGCGATCGCCTCGCGTTGATAAGGCAAAAAGCCCGAATGGACCCGATTCTGCGTGATCTCAACCAGGCGCGGCGAGATCTCTTCCCTTGCAAGCAGAGCCTTGAGGAGCTCTTGCCGGAACAGTTGCATGAGGCAGACCGGATCCGGGCACGGGATGGGAACAAACGAGCCATCGGCAGAAACAAGACCGTCGGTGACCAAACGCTGGAGATGGGGATGAAAAAGGTTTGTACCCGTAACCCGGCAACTCGCGCTAGCGTACAGCTTTCAATATCGCGTCGACGACGGGCTGAAATTCCCGGCCGATCCGGTGACCGCCAGGCAGCTCGATGGAGGTGACATGAGTTGGATCCAACTCCGGGCAGACGGCGTCGGAATCCCCTTTGCCGTAGAAGCAAATGATCCTCGTGCTGCCCAGCTTCGCGATCTCGGGAAGCACGGGCAAAGAGGTGGGCCGCCTGCGAGCGACCAGCCAGTCGGTCAGATGAAACTGGAAATCGACCGTGTGGCCCGGACCCAGCAGGGCGAGCGTCCGAATCCTGGACCGCAATTCTGCCGACAATCGGCTGATCATGAATGGGGCGACGTCCGCGCCCAGCGAGTAACCGACGATGACCGCGCCACTCAGCTTCCATGCAGCGAGGTAGTGGCGCAGCACCCGCCCCAGATCATTCGCCGCCTGCTCAGGGGTTTTGGCGTGCCAGAAATACTGAAGGGAGTTCCAGCCCACCGTAGGAATACCATGCGCCGCCAGTTCGCCCGCGATCCCGCGATCCGTGACTCCCCAACCGCCATCGCCGGAAATGACGATGCCCAACAGCTCGCCGGAGGGAACTTCGGAAGGCACTTCGACCAGCGGCAGGCCTGCGAGCGTCCCCTCCGCTGAGGGTTCCGGCGCGGGGGCTCTGGTCCCGGTGATCTTCGCGAAAGCTCGTCGGAACTCAGGCAACCAGTTGCGCGGCACCGAATAACCGTGCCCGACCTTGGGCAGGAGCACCACTTCGCCGTTCCGCACCTTTCGCACGTAAGCTTCCGTGGCCTGAGGATCACACACCTGGTCGATGGTACCCTGCAGAGCAATCCACGGGATCTCCAAAGTCACCGCAGGCTCGAATACGAACCCTTGGCCTTTGGGTCCCTGATGCCATTGCAAGCCGTTCCCGCGGCAGGGCGTCTTTGCCAGGCGCAGGTCCGGGCAAAAGCCAAGGCTGATCGCTCCCAGAAAGGTGTTCGGCGGTGCCTGGACCGCCGTGGCGTAAATCAAGGTCGCCCCCGAGGAGTAACCGATCAGCACCGGCGGAGTGTAGGTGGGGTAGTCCAGCTCTTTTTGCACGAACTTGCTTAGCGCCTCGAAGTCCTCCGCCGCGTAGAGACACGGCTCGGTGGACAGGGCGAGTTTATCCAGGTAACGACGGATGTCGATGCCCACGACCAGCGCGTCCAGACCGGCCAAATCACGTGCCATGTCGACCACGCCCTGATTCCAGCCGCCGTCCCCGGAGACGAAGAGCGCTACGTAAGATGGACGGGGGGACTGCCGGTACAGATGGACGGTTCCGAACCGCCCGTACGACAGCGTGTCTTCCGCGCCGCCAACGCCTGCGGCCGCGGCCAGGAGCATCAACGCCGCTGCGAGCTTACGGATCATTCGCGTGGGTCCCGACACGAGCGACAACCTCGACTTCGATCATACTCCAACGGCGCTCCGCTCACAATCCGTGTTCATGCGGTCATGTGCGAGGGCGGGCCGGAGCGCAGCTATTGCGGCCTGCACCATGCGCCCCCGTCCGGCCAAGCCGCCAGGCCCACGGACAAAGCCGGTCCCTCGCGAGGTTCCGGCAGCGACGGACACCCAGCCACCCACGCTGCCCGTGCCGTGCGTCGGGGCATACCGGGCTTCGATAGCCGGAGTAACGCCACGCATGATAGAATGCCTGCCAGGTAGGCAATGAAAACCCGCTCAGCGCTCGCGACGGTGGCCGCTGCCGCCGTATTCGGCAGCGGCTAGCTGAATCTTGTCTCGGTCATCGGACCCGCACTGCCGGAGCGCGCTTCGATCCTGCACGGCTTGTTTCCGTTGGAATTCGCTCGCCTCTCCAGGTTTGCGACGCTGCTCGTCGGGTTCGCGCTGATAATCTCTTCGATCAACATACTGAAGAGAAAGCGTCGGGCTCATGAGTTGGCTGTAGGCCTTTCCATTTTATCGGTCATCTTCCATCTGACGAAGGGCCTCGATTACGAAGAGGCGGCATCTTCCGCAGCTCTGCTGGCTTTCCTCCTCCTGATACGCGGCCGGTTTAAAGTCCGAAGCAGCATCCCCGATCTGCGCTGGGGGCTCGTACATCTGGGCACGGCGCTATTCGCCGCATTGCTTTACGGGGTGGCCGGCTTCTGGCTTCTGGACGCCCGCGAGTTCGCGATCGACTTCACCGTCGGCGATGCGATCCACCGCACTCTGCTGTTCCTTTCGCTGACCGGCGATCCCGGGATCGTACCCCACACCCGATACGCGCGCTGGTTCATCCACTCGATGTATCTGATGACCGCGACCGCAATCGCGTACTCCCTGCTTGCCGTTTTTCGGCCGGTCGTCTACCTTTACCGCACGCACCCCCATGAACGGAGGCTGGCCGAGGCCATCACCGCACGTCATGGGCGTTCGGCCATCGACTTTTTCAAGTACTGGCCGGACAAGAGTTTCTTCTTTTCCCAGATCCGTAAGACCTACATCGCCTACAAGGTCGGCGGCGGCCATGCCGTGGCCCTGGGCGACCCCGTAGGCCCCGAGGAGGAAATCGAGACGACCCTCCGCCAATTTCTCGAGATGTGCGAGCAGAATGACTGGCGTGTGGCTTTTCATCAGACGCTTCCCGATTTTCTCGCCATTTACACGAAGCTGGGACTGCGGAAGCTGAAGATCGGAGACGACGCCGTGGTTGAGCTCTCAAAATTCTCGCTGGATGGGAAGCACGCCAAGAAATTCCGCCACGCCATCAATCAGCTCGAGAACGATGGCTTGCGCTTCGTGCGGCTCCCTCCGCCGCAAGCGCCTGAAATCATGGCGCAGTTGCGTGAAGTGTCCGCTGAGTGGCTGCAGATCCCGGGGCGGCGCGAGCGCACTTTCACTCTCGGGCTGTTCGATCCTGACTATGTCCGCACGACTCCGGTTTATGCCGTGGTGGACGCCGGAGGGAAGATCCGGGCGTTCGTCAACGAGATCCCTTCCTTTGCCCCCGGGGAGGCCACGATTGATTTGATGCGCTACCGACCCTCGTCCCCTCCGGCAGTCATGGAGTACCTCTTCAGCAAGCTGCTGCTGGCCAAGAAAGAGGAGGGTTTCGCGCGATTCAACCTGGGCTTGGCGCCGATGGCGGGTTTTCAGGAGCGAGAGGAATCCTCCATGGAGGAACGCGCCGTGCACCATTTCATGCAACATTTCAGTTTCCTTTTCAACTACGAAGGCCTGCGTGCCTACAAGGCCAAGTTCGCTACACTCTGGGAACCGCGCTATCTGGTATACCGCAACGTTCTCAGTCTCCCGCTGGTGGCCCGGGCGATCGCGGAGGTCTCGGAACTCCATGATTGACGCCGTGCGCCGGGATCACCGGTTCGAACGCCGGCAGAATGCATGGCTCGGCCGTCTTGGAAAGGTGCTTCGATGGCACAAAGCGGCACGCCCGTAGCCGGTCGAGGACCCGCTCTCCTCCGGAGGAATCCCGGAGCGGGAAGCGCGGTGCTGGGCTATGGCATTGCTCTGGCCTGCCTGGTGTGGGTGTTTCATGACGTCCGCTGGGCCGACCTGTTTGGCAACCTCGCCTCCATGAACTGGCGCTGGGTCGCACTTGCGGTCGCTCTGGACGTGGCAAGTTACTTATCCCAGGGCTGGCGTTGGAGCCTATTGCTGCGCTCGCGGGGCCGCTTTTCCCCGTTGGACGCCGTTCAGGCGATCTACTCCGGTCTGTTCGTGAACGAGATCTTGCCGATGCGCGTGGGCGAGGTGCTGCGCGGCTACCTGGCGGCGCGACGGCTGCATGCAGGCACTGCGATCATCGTATCGTCGATGATGGTGGAAAGATTCTTTGACGGCGTCTGGATTGCGCTGGCGGTCGGGATCACAATCCTTATGGTCCCTCTGCCGCGCTACATTCTGGGAGCGGAAGAGCTGCTGGCGGCGCTGGTCGTCGGCGCTGCAGCCCTGTTCGTCTACTTGGTGCTGAGGCGAAAGAGTGAGCCGCCGAAAGATATTGAGATCGCGGGGATACGGGGCCGTATGCGGCGCACGCTTGTGCAGCTCGGCGGCGGGATCCGCGACATCGGCCGATCCCGACATCTCTATGCCAGCTTTGCCGTCTCAAGCCTGGTCCTGATCTTTCAGATCCTTGCCTTTTGGCTGATCATGTGCGGATACGGATTGGGCCTGTCGTTCTGGCACGGAGCGGCCGTGCTGCTGATCGTCCACGTGGGCACCATGGTTCCCGGCGCACCCTCGAATGTCGGCACGTATCAGTTTTTCACCGTGCTCGGGCTGACCCAGTTCGGCATCGACAAGACGCTGGCCGGGGGCTTCTCGGTTGTGGTTTTCCTCATCCTCACGATTCCGCTCTGGGTCATCGGGAGCATCGCCTTCGGGCGCTCCGGCATGACCTTGCAGCATCTTCGCTCCCACGTGGACACGTCGGCCGGGGATGCGAAATACTGACCGAGGAATCCGGTTGAGCCCGGCTCGATGACCGGTCCTCGGGAACACGACACACGAGTGTCTCCTATGGCTCCACGAGCATGAACACCGTGTGTCCTGCACGGTTCACGAACAAAAGGATGGGCTGCTGCACACCACCGGCTCGCACCAGGCGCTCGAAATCGCTGATGCTGGAAACCGGCTGGCGGTTCACCTGCTGGATGACGTCGCCGCGGCGAAGCCCAGTGTCTGCAGCGCGGCTCGAATCACTCACCTCGGCGACGACCACTCCCTTGGTCCCGGCGGGCAGCCCGAGCTGTCGGGCGACCTCGGGGGTCAATTCGTCCACACTCACACCCTCCAGGGCGCTGCCGGCATGTTCCTCTTGCCTGCCGCCGCTCTCGGTTCTCTGGGGAAGTTCAGCAAGAGTGGCTCGCACCTCACGCTCCCTGCCGTCGCGAAACACCGTCAGATCGACGGTCGTGCCCGGCTTGATCATCGATATGCTGAAGCGCAACTCCCGCATGTCGCTGACCGGCTTGTGGTCCATTGCCACAATGATGTCGCCTGGGGAGAGCCCGGCACGTGCCGCGGCGCTTCCCGGGATCACCTCGCTGACCAGCGCGCCGCCTGCTTGCTTCAATCCGAAGGCCCTGGCCATGCCCGGCGTGACTTGCTGGATCGTGGCCCCCAGATAGCCTCGGATCACCCTCCCCTGCTTCATCAGCTGGGACATCACATCGCGCGCCATGTTCACCGGAACGGCGAAACCGATGCCCTGGTTTCCTCCTCCCCCGGAGAGGATCGCGGTATTGATGCCGATGAGCTCGCCTTGTGTATCGACCAGAGCTCCGCCGGAATTGCCAGGGTTGATGGCGGCATCCGTCTGGATGAAGTTCTCGTAATCTTCTATATCCAGACCGGCCCGGCCTGTCGCACTGACGATGCCCATGGTCACGGTCTGGCCGAGGCCGAAGGGACTGCCGACGGCCAGGACCACGTCGCCGGCCCTGACTCTCGTGGAATCACCGAGGGCCAGCACCGGCAGCCCCTTGGCGTCCACCTTCAGCAGAGCGATGTCCGTTCCGGGATCTCTGCCTGCCAGACGGGCGGCAAGTTCCCTCTTGTCTGCCAGCGTGACTTTGATTTCGGAGGCTCCTTCCACCACATGGTTGTTGGTCAACACATAACCCTCCGGACTGATGATCACACCGGACCCAAGGCTGTGTTGCCTCCGATCCTGAGGGATGTTCGGCTGCGGAAGGTCGTCGCCGAAGAACTGGCGGAAAAAGGGGTCTGAAAAGAGCGGTGAAAGCTCGCTACCCGCGGCAGTCTTGACCAACTTGGTGGATGAAATGTTCACCACGGCCGGCAGGACCCTCTGAACGACCGCTGAGAAGCCCGTGTCTATGGGGAGACCTGCGGCCGGGGTCTCGGCATATGCCGCCATGTACACCGGAACGGCGCGAGCGGACGACGGTTCGGAGCGTTCCCTGTATACCTCGGCCGAAATCCCTGCCAAGGCACCCGCGGCTGCCACCAGCGCGAGCACGGTCCAGGCTCCTGCTCGTTTCAGCAACAATGCCTTGCCAATCATGACGTTCCTCCCTTCCATCAAGTGCGATCATGCCCACGGAAGGATGAAGAGGTCGAGTCGCGATCACCCCTCTCCATCAGGTCATCCATAATGCTCCGCGCCCATTCGACGTCGCGGGTGGGGCCGTGGACGATGAGCAGTAACCTGCCCGCCCTCAAGTCGGCTTCGTAAAACGGGGCCATGCTGCGCGGTATTCCGATGCTGCACAATCCGGCGCCGACCGGGCTCAGCCCGGCAAACAGAGCCTCATTACTGAGCGCCGCGTCGATCCAGCGGGCAAGAGGCCCCGCGACCCGAACCACTCCAAGATTCGATACCTGAAAACAGCATCCGGGTTGCAGCATCTGGATGGCCTCCCAAAATGTGCCGGGTTCGACCTCGGGTGACGATCCGCTTTCCGCGCCGGTGGGGTCGCGCACGGTCGCGCGCGTCCTGAAGTGGCGAGCTACCACCGAGAGTTTCCGCGGGTCGAACCCGCTATTGCAAAGACTTCGAATGGTGGACAAGAGAGCCGACGGCTGGATGAACACCTTGACGGCTGCGTTGATCTCGGTCATTTCCGATTCCCCTCCAGGTTCCGTTCCGGAGCTACGCAAGATGCGTGCCATGCCGCAAGCCCTACTTCAGGCCCGTTCCCCGTCGATGTCTCGGTAGGCCCGTCGCTTCCTGCAACAGACTGTCTCGGATTTGCACGTAGAGCCGGCAAGCGGTGGAGCCAGGCCAAGGGCTGACATGAAGGTTGGGGAGGAATACAATAGATGGCATGCAAAAAGCAGAAAGCCGGTTGATGCATTTGTTTTTCACTCTGGCACTGTTGATGTTCGCGGCCATAGCGCTCATTTCCTACAAGAGCGTGCTGCACCTTGCCGGTACGATCCGTCTGCGGTCGCATAGCTACCAGCAACTCGCCCTCCTGGACCGACTGCTCTATGAAGTGGCTTCGTTGGAAAGCGCCGGGCGCGGCTATGTGATAACTGGAGATGAGGCCCTGCTGGGCCCTTATCGGAATGCAGAGAAGCAACTCGCTCAAGTCCTCGAGGCGATGTCGACGCTGAGCCTCGATTCTCAGGACCAACAGCACTCGCTGGCAGAGCTCCGCAGGCTGGTGGATGAAAAACTGCGCCTGCACAGACAGAAAGTCGAGATGGTCCGGAAAGGCCGGCCGGACGAAGCAACCGCGCTATTGCGCGCCGGCAGCGGTTACGATTTGATGAACCGCATCCATGAGCTGGTGGCCAGGATGAAGACCGGGGAGATTCAGTTGCTGGCGCGCCGCGAAGCCGACTCCCACCTCTACGCAAGGCAGTCCGCTTTCACGCTTGTACTCGGGACGCTGCTCTCCGTTCTCATACTGGGGACGGTCTATTTCCGCTTGAACCAAGAGGTAGGACGGCGTCGCCTTTCGGAGCTGGAGATCCGGAAGATGAATGACGAGCTCGAAGACCGGGTCGAGCAGCGGACGGCGGCGCTGGCACTGGCCAATGCGCAGCTGGGGCAGAGGAACGAAGAAATCGAGCGTGTCAGCAGGATGAAGACCGAGTTCCTGGCCCGAATCAGCCACGAATTGAGAACGCCCCTGAACGCCATCAGCGGGTTTGCGGATCTGCTGGCGGAAGAGAGCGCGGGGGCGCTGAGCGACAAGCAAAAACGCTTCGTTGCCCGCATCCAGGGGGGTGCCGCCCACCTGCTGAATCTCATCAATGAGATCCTCGATCTTTCCAAGATCGAAGCGGGGCGCATCGAGCTGAAACACGAGGATTTCACGGTCGTCTCCGCTCTGACCGACGTCCTAGCCACCACTGCACCGCTTGCCGGCGCACGGAGCATTCAAATCGACTGCGCAGTGGAAGACAGCCTGTCAGTGCGGGCGGATCGCGTGCGCTTTCAGCAGATCCTCTACAATCTGCTCAGCAACGCAATCAAGTACACTCCCGAAGGTGGACGAATCTGGATCCAATCATCGGTTGAGAGCGGCTTCGCAGTGCTGCGTGTCAAGGACACGGGCATCGGGATTCCCGCCAATCAGCAGGATTCGATCTTTCACGAGTTTCACCGCACCGAATCCCTGAGCAAAGAGGTTCAGGGCACCGGTCTGGGACTGGCCATCACGCGCCGCCTGGTTGAGCTCCACGGCGGCCGAATCTGGGTCGAGAGTGAGGTGGGTCGCGGGAGCACCTTCTCGTTCACGCTGCCTCTGTCTCGCGACGCGATGGTTCCAGAAACGGCGTTTCCCGATCGGGCCGCGTTGCGCACAAGGCCTCTGGTGCTGTTTATTGAACCGGATATGGGTGCCCGCCCTGCACTCGTGCGCGCCCTCGGGGATGCCGGTCTGGAGGGCATTCCGCTGGAAAAGGACCAGGATCTGGTGACGTATGCCCGCGCGCTTCGGCCCGACGCCATCATCATGCATTCGGAAGCGTCGGGTATGAGCGGATGGGAGGCGCTGGTCGATCTCCGGAACTCGGATGCTACGAAGAGCCTGCCGATCCTCGTGATCGCCCATCCGGACCGGCGGCAGGCCGCACTGACCATGGGGGCCACCGAGTGTGTCGGGAGCCCGGCAGGGGCTAATGTGCTCGCGGCGGCGGTCCTGAGAACGCTGAATGCAGCCCGCGCAGCGCGGCCGCCGCAAACGGAGAGGGGTGCCGAATGAGGATCGTTCTCGTCGCTGACGACAACGCCATCAGCCGCGAGCTCATCAGGGAGATCCTGGTATCGGAAAACTACCGGGTCGTCGAGGTGGAAAACGGCGCGCAGGCGCTCGACAAGACCGCAGAAATGCGGCCCGATCTCATTTTGCTCGACATCCAGATGCCGGTCATGGACGGATTCGCCGTGATCGGCCAATTGCGGCGCGACCAGCGATTCTTGCGTATTCCCGTTGTCGCCCTCACCGCCTCTGCGATGCAGGACGATCGCGAGCGGGCCCTGGCGGCGGGCTTTGACGAATATATCACCAAGCCGATTCGAGCTGCATCCCTCAGGGCGCATATCAAGCGTCTCCTGCGGGTGGAAGACACCGCCGCGCAAGGAGCATAGAAGCTGAGAACCGGCAGGAGTCCCTCATGAATCCTAATCACAGCCGCCAGCTTACGCTGGTGGCGGTGGACGACGACCCATCCGCCGTCGAATTGATCCGCGAGGCCCTGATCGGCAACGACCTGAACATATTCTCAGCCACCGATCCGCAGGCGGGCCTGGAACTCATCAATCGGCATCGCCCCCAGGTTGTTCTGCTGGATCTTGTCATGCCCGGAATGAGCGGCATGGAAATGCTTGACAGGGTTCTCGCGCTCGATCCTACCACTGAAGTCATACTGATCACCGGGCACTATTCCACGGAATCCGCTGTTGAGGCTATCAAGAAGGGCGCTGCGGATTATCTGACCAAGCCTTTGTCCGTCGATCTGCTTCGCTCTCGGGTGGGCAGGCACCTCCGCGAGGCCAAGAAACGGCTCCGGGCATCGGAACTGGGAGCGGAATACGCGCGGGCGATCGAGTTCGAGGGCATGGTCGGCCAAAGCCCCCTGATGCAGCAGGTGTTCGTCTGGATTCGTCGCGCCGCGCCTCACTTCCGCATGGCGCTGATCTGCGGAGCCACGGGGACGGGCAAGGAACTGGTGGCCCGCGCTCTGCACCGGCTGAGTCCGGTGTCGGCCAACCGTTTCGTGGTTTGCAATGCCTCGGCAATCGTGGAGACTCTTTTCGAAAGCGAGCTCTTCGGGCACGTCAGGGGAGCGTTTACAGGTGCGAGCCAAGACAAGATAGGCCTGTTTGAGTATGCCGACGAGGGAACGTTGTTTATTGACGAGATCGGCGATATGCCTCAGACCACTCAGGCCAAGCTGCTCAGGGTGTTGCAGCATCAGGAGTTGCAGCGGGTCGGTTCGATCCTGCCGCGCAAGGTCAATGTACGCGTCATCGCCGCGACAAACCGGGATATTCATTCTCTGGTGGCCAGCGGTGATTTTCGTGAGGATCTCTATTATCGAATCTCCATGTTCGAGGTCAGTCTTCCCAGGCTAGCGGACAGAAAAGACGATTTGCCGCTGCTGATTCGTCATTTCCTGGAGAAGTTTTCGGCGCAGTACAAGAAGAGGATCCGCGGGCTGACGCCGCGTGCCCAGAGCCTGCTGGCGCGACATTCCTGGCCCGGCAACGTGAGGGAACTGGAGAACGTCATCGGCAGCGCCTGCGGCATGACGTCCGAAGAATGGATTGACGTTGCCGATCTGCCGGAAAGACTCCGGGCCGGGACTGCAAACCCGACCGTCGGCTTCGGCGAGGAACTCGTCTCTCTTGCTGAGATGGAGCTTCGCTACGTCACCCATGTATTGGAGAAGACCGGCGGCAATAAGACAAAAGCCGCCGAAATTCTCGGAATCAATCGTTCCACTCTGCACCGGTTGCTCAGTCAGCACAAACAGAATCCGGACTGACCGGACAATATCCGCGAGGTCTTTCAGCGGCCGCCGCAATCTGCAACGGCGACTTTCCCCGCCTTATCCTGGTCGACCGGCCGGCGGTCGACGATTCAGGCTGCGCCTTCCCATGCCGGGATTGCCATAATCATTGTGGGCAATCCGATGACGGTTTGCCGATCGATGCGACACCGGAAGAGCCCCGCTCACACCCACAGTGAGGAACTTGGTCCCAGACTTGCATGATTCCCGATCGGGCCATCGCGCAAGTGCCTGGGCCGGTAAGATCCGGCTGTTGCCCTTGGGGATGGCGCCAATCCCTGGATCGGAGATCGGGAGGAACGAAAATGAGGATGCCAAGGATATCTGCAGCAGTATTCCCGTGGCTGATGCTGGCGGCCGCGCTGACACTGCCCGCCGCCGCAAAGCGAATTGGTACCGGAGCCGCGTGGAGCGTGGAAAGGCAAATAAGGCACGAGCTGTTGATGCTGC
>Ga0272448_1003943_pt1 | contig 17257 bp, 9 predicted proteins | sample YNPCB0191_FD_202220 | JGI IMG/M metagenome (GOLD analysis project Ga0272448, IMG submission 202220) | Hot spring sediment microbial communities from Yellowstone National Park, WY, United States - YNP-CB-019-1 | ecosystem: Environmental > Aquatic > Thermal springs > Hot (42-90C) > Sediment... | reverse complement strand
GTGCGAAGGAACCTCTCAATCACAGATTTTGCCTCTTGAGCATCCACGCAATATCCGAAAAAGCCACCGCCGCCCTTCGCCAGATGAGGCCACTTCTGATACGCCCAGCCCGGGAAGTAGTGCGGCGACAAAAGGATGTTTACCATGACGTCATTATCTGCCGCCTCGTCCAGGACCTTGACTATGTCCGTAACAGGCTTCAAATTGACTTCGTCTTCGGCTGGGAAGACAGCGCTCGGACCGATCTCAATCTGGATGATGTTTACACCATAATCTCTCCAACGCGGCATGTCCGCACGAACTTGACCAAAATGTCCATAGCCACAGAAAAACACGGGGCCACGGCTCCTCCTGCCTCTTGAATCCAGCCGATCACCTATGAAACTAAGACCCTTGATTTCGACCTTGCCTGTCTTGTAGCGGACAGCATTGGGTGCGATTGACGGGTCTTTTAGGTAAGCCTTCATCTCTGCAATCGCGTTGTCCAAACACTCGTTGAAATCCTTGACAGCCCAAGTTGCCCGCACTGGCTCATTCTTCTGCACATCTTCTCTGGCAAGCGGGATGAATTGTTCGAGCATCGTCCGAGTGACACGGGGATAATCCAGAGGGATACCCTTAAGCCAGCATTTCTCATAAATATCATCAAAGACTTTGATTTTGGCTTCCACCTTATCTATGTCCGCGGCGATGGCTGAGCCCAGTTTTTCCACCTTTTTGCTTCCAGCCGCCAATTCATTCCCATCTTGGTCGCACACTCTAACGGTGCAGGTAAGTTCTCTGACCGGCAAATCCTTGCTATTCCATTCCCACTCAAAGACATTTTCGCCGGGCTTGACCTCTGCCATCTGATGGAAGAGGATCTCCTTGCCGGCCACAATATCTGTACTCAAACTAGTGCTACCATATCGTTCTGAATTCAAATAAACGCCAAGCCATGCGGGCGCATTATCCCCAATCACTGTACCAGGAACCAAGAACCAACCACTAACACCATCGCCGCTCAAAGGCGTCCCAATCGGTTTTAGTGAAACATCATCAATCGCAAGTTCCTGGCAAAGATTTACCACGTTGATTCCTAGATTGAGGCTATTCTGGTCAGGCTTCGTTCGAAATCTGGTGCTTATCTTCCGCCAGCCATACGTGCCGTCCGGTATGTTTAGCGTATAGGAGTTCCAGTCCGTAAAATGGATTGCATTACCAACCTCTGAGCCACGCACCCAAACACTCAATTCGTATTCAATACCAGGCATTACCTCAATCCCTTGGAACAACCGACCGTATACTTCCGGTTCAAGCGGGCTCTCGTTGTGAAAAGCCATGCACTTATTACCGGAGTGTGGGTCTTTCGTGGTCACCCCATAAGTACACTTAGCGCGGGTATACCAGCCCCACCCAGCACTCCCCTCCTCAAACCCGGGATTCACAATCACCGGCATTACTCCGGCATAAGTCATATTGCAAAAGGAGAAAATGGTGAGCAGGAGAATTGAAAGCCGCACGATGCCCTCCCAACGTTCCCAGAGTGCCCTCACTAAACCCGAGCACGAGGTGACTCGTGTAACCATACGATACTCGCTCCTGGACTGCGTGTCAAGTAAGGCACGGAGACTCGACCTGTACATTGCCAAAATTGCCTTTGAAGGATATCAACCAGGTGTTGCCGAATAGATTGACAAGTCTTTCAGAGAGACGAAGAGTAGAGTAGGGCGCTCCTCTTTGCGGAAATGACTGCAAAGTTCCGTAATACCCAGCAAGAGCAGTTTCTCCTCGCACTCTGGAGTGGCTTAGGCATCAATATTTGTGTAGGAGGCGAAAGATGAGGTCTGGTTGGGATTGCTACGGGAAGAAATATTCAAGCCAATCGAAGGAAGGAAACGGACTCGGTAGGAAATCCAAGAAATTCTGCGGAGGAACCGTCGTCCTCCTGTTATTCCTAGGGTCCTTTTTCCTTGTGGCTGCAAAACCATCTGCTTTTGCCCTTGGAAGTCAGGGGCACACTTTGGTGACACAGAAAGCCCTGAACATACTAAAGAACACGGACAGTAGTCTGTACACAACCTTCATGACGTTCAGAGGCAGATGCCCCGAATTGCCCAAGACGATCTTCCGATCCAGCCTTGTACCGGCTGCATTAGAGGCCTACTATGCGCTCCCAGCAGACACGAAACTAGTAAAGGAGGCGCCGGCAGTTGACGACTACTATGATCTGGAATTCGTGGATGTCGAAGGCGGTATAGGCAGCGGAGGTAGGGACGACCCACATAAAGATGAGTGGGATGCCATAGACGACGAGCCGCATTATACAGAGGAAGGCATGAATCTCACCGCGTTCAACCATTTCATAGACATAAAGAAGGGGCCAGGGCTGTTCGATGACTATGACGGCTATTCTTACAATAAGGGGTCTGCCTCCCGTGACCAATATCAGAGTGCAAGCGACGCTGCATCAGGCACGCTGGCGAAACTAATGGGCAAGATTACAGGCTTCAAGGTAGATGAAGGGATTAACTGGTGGCTCAACGATGAGTATGTCCATGCTCCAGGGCAACAGTGGTACCGCGGCTGCTCACCGTCAGTAGAGAGATACTCCTTCCCATCGGATAAGAGGGTTTACCCAACTGCTCGGGATGAACTTTTGGCAAGGTTCCCGGTGGCAAATTCGACCGGAACAACGGGAAGGGGCATTCCGTACAGTGTGTTCATGCCCGTAGACAACATGGCACGATACTGGTACGGGCGTTTCGAAGCGACAAAAGATCCGGCAACTCTGGGGCCGGTGATGCACGCAATCCAGGATGCAAGCGTCCCGCATCATGCCGCCGGCTATATGGGCAATTGGCACAACCGCTACGAAGCAGACCTCGAATCAAGGATACCTGGCTGGATGAATGAGCCGTCGTTTGAGAATGAGGTGAAAGCCCTCGTTCAGGCATGGAGTCGACACGACCCATCGCCGCCCACCACGCTCTCCGTCAATGAGTGGTCAAGACAACCGGCGATCAACTGGCGTATTGACCAAATGGTAACCTGGGTAGCACTAAATGCGTATAAAGAATACAGCAACACGTACAACCATTTCAGAAATGGCTACCGATTCGATGCAAACAGCGCAAGGAACCTAACTAAACTTGCCACGGCCATGAGCATTCTGGCACTAAAGAAAGCATGTGGTTATGTCCCAGGCCAGCCAGTTCAGCCAGCACAAACCCGGGAAGACTGTATCAATTTTGATCCCGCCAGGGCTGAGGTCAAGCAAGTGCAGGGAAGTTGGAAAATCGTAGTCGGTGACGTGTGGCTACTCGACTTTGGGAGTAATGAAAGTGAGGCCCGCAGGGCACTGCAGATAATCCAACACTACCGCATGAACTCACAGTGTTTTGTGGGTAGACCAAACCCGCCAATGCAGTACTACCTAGTGAACGGGGCAGCACCAAGCGGCGCATTGGCCGGGGAAGATTGCATAGCGTTTGATCCTGCGAATATTCAGGTCACGCAAACGTCCGGAACGTGGGTGATCGCAGAGGGGACACATTCCATCATTGGTTTCGGGAATAACGAATCACTAGCACGATTTGCACTCGAAATCATAAAGAAATATGGATTCAATAGAATATGCTATGTCGGGAGACCGGGACCCTCTTTGGTGTACTTCCGAAAGTAGACCACAGACCCTCGTGGTCCCGACATCGTGCCTTATTCCGACAGAGTGGCATACTCTACAAGTCCATCTCACAGTTTGAACAATAAGGAAGGATGGGATGAAGAAATGAGATGGAGAAGAACATTGGTCACGTCGTGTTCGCTTGTGCTCCTGCTTGCAGGGTTCTTATGCACAGGCATTAATCCGAGGGTAGAAGCCCAAATCCTACCAAAATTGCCAGGCAAGATTGAACTACCAAAAAAGAATGACAATGCCCCAAGCACGTCGTCTCCAGCCAGCCCTTCTAAGGAAACGGAAGGGAAACAGCAGACGTACACCGGTCCGAAGAAAAGGCTAGCTGTAATGGACCTGGAGGTGAAGATAACTACCACCTCGAGTACTGAGCCGACAACCACAGGCGGTGTGACATCAACGACCAGTGTATACATTCCACCGCCGTCTGACTTCGGAGCCGGTTTGACCGAAATGTTGACGACTGCCCTCGTGGAAAGCAAACGATTCATCCTAGTGGAACGAAAGGCAATCGCCGACATCCAGGCGGAACAACAACTCGCGCAAACTGGAGCATTGGAGCCATCTAGTGCTCCTCAATACGGCAAACTCCTAGGAGCCCAGATACTGGTCAGGGGAGCGGTAACAGAGTATACATACCGCAAGTCCAGCACAGGCGGAAGTGCCAGTTTCTTGAAAGGGCTCGGACTGGCAGCAAGCAAAGCAGAGGCGGCTGTGGTGCTGGACATCCGCCTGTATGACACCACTACAGGCCAGATCATCGACTCAGTAAAAGCAGAAGGAAGGGCAAAGTCGTCCGCAGCAACGGTTGACATCCAAACCGACGAACTGAATATGTCTGCCTCAGGATTCAGTCAAAGTCCACTCGGACAGGCATCTCGCCAGGCAATCGAGCGTGCAGTAGCGTTCATAATAAAACGCATGGAAGAAGTTCCGTGGGAAGGACGCATTGCAGAAATTGACACCGATGAATCCGGCAAAATTACGACCATCTACATAAACGCCGGAACAAACGCCGGACTCAAGGTAGGAGACCAGTTCGAAATATACAGACCAGGGCGCGACATAGTAGATCCAGAAACCAAACTGGTCATCGGTCGGGCAAAGGACAAACTTCTTGGCTCATGCCGTATTGAGTCATTGACAAAGGAACTTTCTAACGCGGTGCCGGTCGAAGGAGAAGGCTTCCAGATTGGTGACCTGATACGGTACACGAAACCATCGAAGCCGTCATCACAATGATAGAGATGAGCGCCTTCGCTCCGTACGCGAGGGCGCTCACTCAACAACCTGGCTTGCCGCAAAGACCCCTTGATATTTGATGTCCATATTCGTAAAATCACAACCTGGTGGTTACACGATAAACCATTGTTACATAACCCATGGAGGATTCCCTGAATGAGACTTTGGCTCAGATTAACCTTGACGTTCGCTACCGTGATTCTTACTGCATTCACAAGCCTAGCATTCGCAACGCCCTCCATCATGATTCGCAATAACCACGACTTGCCTTACCATGGACCAATTACTTTTGAGACCAATCTCCCAGACGGAGTCTATGGGGGGCAAGCGGGGACTGCGGAGGTCACTCAGGGAATATGCCATGCCATTGTTCACGCCCCTGGAAAATCCAAAATCCTGCTTACGAAAAGAGACAACCCGCCCAATACGACGCGCATATCGGATGGAGCATTCACAGCACGCGCCGATAATGGTAAACTAATCCTCCTTCATCGAGGAAAGAAGATATCTGAGGTTGACGTCGGGTTGGTGGTAATTCCAGGAATGGATGCTGGAACGGAACAGGCACTGGAACGTTTCCAACCATTGTCTCTCCAATTTCAGGGCGACCGAGTCCTCAGTGCCAAACTCAATTCGCAAGGATACGAAATCCAGGTAAGGATGACCCAATACGGCGACGGCTGGTTCGATACAGAAGCAACTGTGACGAGAAGCGATGACTCTCCTAAACGCGCATACATTGCTCTCGTCCGGCGCGTGGTCACTTCGTCGCCCGACCGCGTACGTTCGTGTTATTCCGGGCTAGTTGGAGATCTCGATGAACCCCGGAGCTATCACCGCAATATGACCATGACCCATGGCGTAGACTGGTGCTCCTGGAAATCCGGTAACCTCTGGTTTGCCGTGGTGAACGGATTTACTTCTGGTCTCACTCACGAAGAAAAACAAGGCAGGTGGGTCTGTGCGAACAGTTATTACGTTCGAGAAAGTGTGCGCAAGAAAGGCGACGAATTGTACTTTTTCTCTCGTATCTCAGGACCGACCCCGGAAGAGGAACTATCTTCTCGCGGGACTGCGGCATCCTATATTCCACCCCAAAAAGGAGAACCGGTTCGCATCTGGTGGAGGATTGCGGTTGCTGAGCGCCCCGCCCCTGGATGGCAGCAAAGTCAGATGCTTGTTTACTCAGGCTTCCAGCGCACCACGCACATTGACAGACAGGCTGTCATTGACCTCGGCGTGCCATACGTGGAGTTTGGCACGAGTTATTTTCCCTATTCCACCTTCTGTGAGAACTTCGACTACTACCGAGTGACTGGTCTTGACCGCGAAGGATGGTGGCCTTTCTCCCCACATCTATGGAACCACTGGCGCGACTTTACACCCCAGATACAGACAGACCTTCGCATTATCAAAGCAATGGGATTCGATTGGGTACGCTTACACCACCTTGAATTGCTTGCGCCCTTAGGACGAGAAAAAGCCTTTGATTTCCTCGACTTTTATATGAATCAGTCACGCAAACTTGGATTGAAGGTGTTGGTTGATACTACCGGACCACCTGATTGGTTGAAAGCCCTTGTCCAGCGTTACGGAGATGTGATTCGCAGAATAGAAATTGAAAACGAAATACTTATCACAGGGATAAAACCCGGCGACCCCGATCGCTGGAAGTCATGTTATAAGGCAGTAAAGGAGATCAATCCTGATATCCAGGTTTTCCTGACAGGTAATTGCAACGTCGGAATGTTTGATCGCCTACTTCGGCTCGGGGTGCCTTTTGATAGGTGCGGTTACCATTTTTATCAACACGGGGCAGAGATGGATTGGGCAACTCCTTCGGTAGCACTGGCCATGGCGGGATACGCTCGAACAATCGGGCGCGAGCCAACACTCGGTGAGTTTAACTGGAAGATCCTCACCAGATGGTCGCCCGAGTCACGTGCGAAAGAGTTTGCAAAGATATATTCGGGAATGCTCGAACCGAGGGCAATTCCTGAGTTCATGCAATTCCATTGGCAGGAAACCTTAAGCGTCAATCCGAGAACCACACGTCAGGCAATACGACACTATGAAACAATCCACCTCGACCGGCGACCAAAGCCAGAAGCGTTCGAACTCATGATGTTGATTCGCAAGTATGCACGCCAGGATTCCCCTGCACGGGTGCTCCCGATCACAATTGCTCAGATGCGCCTTTCCAACGGAAAAGGGATCGCTGGCTTTACCATAACCAACAGAGGAATGAGGCGTATCAACTTAAGGTTAGCCGTTGAGTCCTTCGGTGGTATCCATGGTAAACTTCTTTGTCCAGAAACTTTTGCTTTGCTCCCTGGCGAGAGAAGGCATGGCGAGATTGAGGTTTCGCTCCCTCCAGATGCCCTGCCTGGGACGTACCATTTCTTCCTCAGGGCGGAGTATACTGACGGCATCGCATATGGCTGGGGAATTGCAACGAACCCTGGGCACCCAAAGTTTGATGATCCAGTTATGCCAGAACTTGTCCAATACCCTCAGGGGCCAAATGTTGTGGCGCAGTTCGACTACGGGCGCCGGACAACAGTGGTATTTGGCAAGGAAGCCCCTGCGCTGGAAGTCGAGATGGCATACCAGATCTTCAACACGCTGCAATCGGCCACGGGTGGAGACTTCTACCTTTGTAGCGTTGAAGACCTCTCGCCTAACCGACTCGCTTACGATAATCTAGTTCTCGTTGGCACTCCCCAAACCAACAAGATGATTGCTGCCATCCAGCAAACAGTTCTAGCAAACAAAGGAACGATATCACTCCATGATGCCGGAAACGGTCGTCAATGGTTGATAATCACCGGTGACACAAAGGAATCGGTTGAAGCGGCAGCAACTGACTTTACATTGAGGTACTGGAAGAACGCAAAGGACTCGGCAATCCGAATTGCTGGCATGGAGAAGGGAGCGGCACTGGGGAATCGAGCAACTCCCGGCGATGTGAACCCGCCGTAAATTACATGAGATTTTTGGTCTTGCGAATTACCCGCGCAATGAATCTGCATCCAAAGGCACTCACAGAAAGCAGGTGAAGAAAATGACAAAGGAACAATTCGACACACTCAAGGCTATCGTACGTGGCGAGCAAATCAAGCCGCCCGTTGCACTCCTAGTCGACAGTCCGTGGATACCACCGTTTGCAGGAATTGACGCAATCGAGTACTTCACTGAGCCAGAAAAATGGTTGGACGCAAACCTGAAAGTTGTTCAGCGATTCCCAAACGTGATCTTCATCCCAGGATTTTGGGTGGAGTATGGCATGGCCATAGAGCCGTCTGCTCACGGCTGCAAAGTATCCTGGTGGAAGGATTCCCCGCCCTCAATTTCTCCAGTGCTTGATGACATATCCGAGGCAGAGCGCCTGCGCGTGCCATCACCGCAGAATGACGGTCTGATGCCCTTTGTACTTCATCTTCAGCGGTGGGCAAACGAAAGAATTCAACCATTGGGCTACGCTATACGAATAGTATCGGCTCGCGGACCGCTAGCACTAGCGACCTTCCTACGTGGAATTACAGAATTTCTCGTAGACATCAAGATCGAGCCTGAGGCATCACATCGGCTCCTCGACATTTGTACAGACACAGTGATTCGCTGGCTCGATGCGCAGGCGCGAAATATATCAACCGCAAAGGCAATCCTCGTTCTAGATGATATCGTTGGGCTGCTCTCTCCGAAGGATTACGAAGAGTTCGCTCATCCATATCTGAAACGAATCTTTGACGCTTTCCCCAACATGCTTAAGTTGTATCACAACGACGCAAATGTCGAACCATTTGCCGAACGACTTGCAGAGACAGGATTTCACATTCTCAACTTCAGTCACCTTATTGATCCAGGGGAACTCCAGCGGCGAATGGGTGAAAAAGTCGTACTGATGGGGAACGTCCCACCTTTGCAGGTCATGGTCGAAGGAACACCGGACGACGTCCGCAGAAGCGCGAGACGTTCGCTAGAAAGGACCAATGGACGAATCATCTTGTCTGCAGGTGGCGGTACCAACCCAGGCACCTCGGCTGAAAACATAGACGCTCTCGTCCAGTCGGCAAACGAGTGGCAAGGCTGACAAAGCACTAATCCCATCACGTCGGAGGGGTCTGCACGTGACGCTTAAGGAATCTTGCCCCTGCCACCAGGATCACCACAGCCTGGATAATTGTAACGACCTCCTTTGGCGTCTCGGTGACAAGTTGCATACTCACCGAACCATTCCGCAATGCTCCAAATAAGAGGGCTGAGATGGACGTACCCAGTGCTGAGTTGTTTCCCAAAAGTGCCACAGCGATGCTGTCAAAACCGTATCCTGGGGAAAACTGGTCATAAAAACGATGGTGGACACCCATAACCTCGACGGCACCCGCGATGCCAGCAAGGGCGCCGCTCACAGCCATAGTCAAGATAGTTATGACAACGAGATTGATGCCTGCTGCCAGCGAAGCCTCTGGCCCGAGACCGACTGACCTGATCTCATAGCCAAGCACTGTTTTGTTTATGAGAAAGGCAAACCCAAGAACTGCCAGAACTGCCACAAGAATGCCCCAGTGAGCGCTACCAATACTCGGAAGAACTGCCGTCTGGTGAATCTCAGGAGTTTGAGGCGCCATGGACGTCCTGTCGGCAAGACATCCGCTAACTAAGTAATGGCTCAGATAGAAAGCGATATAATTGAGCATAATGGTAGTGATAACCTCATGTACTCCCCTTTTTGCCTTCAGGTAACCCGGCAAAAAAGCCCAGACCGCGCCACCCAGTGCGCCGGCAACCAGACAGACGGGGATATGAATCAGACCTGGCAGGCGCAGAGCGTACCCCACATATGCAGCGGCCAAACCTCCCATAAGCAGTTGACCTTCTGCCCCGATGTTGAAAAGCCTGCACCGCAATCCCAGCGCCACTGCCAACCCTGCTAGCCCCAGCGGAATTGCCTTCACAATCGTCTCTCCGCACGCAGACAAACTCCCAAAGGCACCCATGAACATTGCTGAGAATGCTTCAACAGGGTTCCCGCCGGATGCGAGGACGATCAGTGCGGCAATTCCAAAAGCCACCGCAAGAGCAGACACAGGGCTAATTAGTGGTGTGATCAAACGACGTATCATTCAACGGCTCCCAGCATCAGCCTGCCAACTTTTTCTCTATCCGCTTCCTGGCGTGTCAAGACTCGGACAATGCGACCGCGAAACATCACCATGACCCGGTCACTGAGCAATAAAGTCTCGTCCAAGTCGAACGATACCAGAAGGATTCCCGCTCCCAAGTCGCGAGCCTCGATAATCCGCTGGTGAACTTGGGCAGTTGAGCCGACGTCCAAACCACGCGTTGGTTGGCAGGCAACAAGCACCTTAGGACGGCAATGAAGCGCTCGAGCTAATACGAGTTTCTGCTGATTGCCCCCCGAAAGCAACCGGGTGACCATCCGAGGACCGGCTGCACGTATTTCATACTCCTCGATCAACCTCTCTGCGAATCTTCTCGCCGCGTCCTCCCTCAGGAGACCGAAATGCGAGAAGGGTGGCAGCCTGTGCAAACCGAGGATAATATTCTCTTCAATACGATTATCAGGTATCAAGGCGAAGCGCCGGTCCTCGGGTATGTAGGAAAGACCCGCATCAAGACGCCGGCGAACACACATATGCGAAATGTCTATGTCGTTCAAGAAAATACTGCCTTTGCCAAACCTCAGCCCAACTAGCGCCTCTACTAATTCTCGCTGCCCATTGCCATCTACGCCTGCTATTCCAACGATCTCACCAGCGCGAAGATCAAAACACACTCCGATGACGGCAACCACGCCATTTTTCCCAACCACGTGAAGATTCGAGACGCGGAGCACGGGTCTACCCACACGCGCGGAGGGTGGGCAGGTTGTCGGCTCTTTCTCTTGTCCTATCATCAGGCGTGCAAGTTCCTCACGAGAAGTCTTCCGGGTCTCAAGACAAGCCACTGAACGCCCCTGCCTCAAAACAGTCACTCGGTCTGAGTAATCCATCACTTCTCCAAGTTTATGGCTGATTAGGATAATACACATTCCTTCGTCCGCGAGACGTCTCAGCATCATCAGAAGTGACTCTGCCTCAGACGGCGCCAATACACTGGTTGGTTCGTCTAATATCAGAATCCGTGCCCCACGAAACAGCGCTTTGACTATCTCAACCTTCTGCTGGGACGAGACGGAAAGGTCTGCCACACGCGCATGTAGGTCAACCTGGAGTCCCACTCGTTCACACAAATCAGAAAGTTGGTTCTCCGCTTTGGCGTAATCCGTCAACATCAGGGCTACAGGCTCTTGTCCCAAGATTATATTCTCCAATGCCGTAAACGCAGGGATGAGCATGAAGTGTTGATGAACCATGCCAATGCCAAGACCAATGGCCGTTCGCGGCGAGAGAATCCGCACCTGCTGCCCAAACACCCGGATCTCGCCAGAATCAGGATGGTGCAACCCATACAACACATTCATAAGGGTGGTTTTGCCCGCTCCATTTTCTCCGACGATGGCGTGAACTTCGCCGCATGAAGCCACGAAATCCACCCTGTCGTTTGCCAACACACCGGGGAATCGCTTGGTGATACTTCGCATTTCTACTGCATCTTGCCGCATAGCGCACACGACGCTAACATAACACCCGACCACTCGCTTGTCAACGCCGTCAGATAATGAGAAAATGAGTCGAGGAGACCTTAAAAGCGCTGGAATCCGCCAATACATAACCATGTCAAACCCTGCCATAGAAACAATTAGGGAGATAACCAAGGGCACTCCGTACGAAGGACACCTATTCCTTGTCGGAGGCTACGTGCGTGACAAGATCATGGGAAGACCAAGCACAGAGGATGTGGATCTCGTGCTTGAGGGCAATGCTCTCGAACTTGCACAGTTCATACATGACAAGGGATTGGCAGACCATCGCCCAGTAACGTACCCAAGATTTGGAACCGCAATGGTTACCATCAAAGGGCACAGTGTCGAACTTGTCAGTGCACGCAAAGAGAAGTACACTCCAAATAGCCGGAAGCCCAATGTCGAGCATGCCGCGCTCCACGAAGACATTTTAAGACGTGACTTCACGATCAATACCCTGCTTGAGAATCTTCATACAGGGGAGATCTATGACTTTACTGGCATGGCAATGGCTGATATTGAAGCCAAAATCATCCGTACACCAACCGACCCCGATGCCACCTTCTACGATGACCCCCTTCGTATGCTGAGAGCGATTCGATTCGCGGCACGTCTGGGATTCAAAATCGAACCTCTCACATGGGATGCGATTCTTAGAAATGCACAACGTCTCAAGATTGTGAGCAATGAGCGGATTAGAGATGAATTCGCGAAAATTTTGCTGAGCGACAATGCAAGCCGTGGGCTTTGTATGCTCAGTGAGAGTTCACTGCTCGACCAATTCGCACCGGAACTCCAAGAAATGCGCGGCGTCAGCCAGGACGGTGGTCACGCATACGATGTGTGGGAGCACACCCTACATGCGCTGGAATCACTGCCACCAGACGCTGACCTCATTGTCCGGCTAGCCGTGATTTTTCATGATGTTGGCAAACCAAAGACCAAGACCCGCACAAACGGACGTATCCGCTTTTACGGTCATGAGGACGTAAGTGCAGAGATCACGCGCATAGTGTTGAATAGACTCAGGTTTCCAAAGGACGACATAGCAAGAGTTGCCCGGCTGGTTTCCATGCATATGCGTGTGGGAGAATACCGAAGCGAATGGAAAGATTCTGCTGTCAAACGGCTGATGCGAGATGCCGGTGACGACATGCCGGACCTACTAGCGTTGGCGCTTGCTGACAGGCGCGGCTATGCTCCTGGGTCCTCCACAAGTGAAATAGAAGAACTAAGACGGCGCATAGAACGGATATTGATCAATGTGCCAGTACACAAAATCGAGAGTCCGCTAAATGGACGGGAGATCATGGAAGTACTGGGCTTACCACCCGGACCAAAGGTGAAAGAAGCAAAACAGTTCCTTCTCGATGAAGTCCTCGAGGGGCGACTCCAACCTGGTGACAAGGATTCGGCAAAGCGATTGCTTCGTGAGCGTTTCCAATGCTAAAGGGCTGTCCTCCCATACTCACCTTGACACTCAAAACATCGCGTTGATATATTTGATCTTAAACTAGCACTCCTCAGGGGAAGGGATTGGAGAAGGAGAGGACGCACACATTCGGGATCAGACTTCGTGCTATACTAATTGGGCTGATTCTTATCCCATTCAATTGTTATTGGGTCACGATCACGGAGATCAAATGGTGCAGTAACGACTCAACCTGCGTCTCCCTATTCATGACCGTCGTCTTCATCCTTTTTGTCCTGACTCTTGTCAACGTCGCTGTTGCCCGCCGATACCCCCGACTCGCTCTAAACCAGGGCGAACTTATGGTCGTGTACGTCATGTTAAGCGTTTCAACTGCGATGGGTGGGCATGACATGATGGGCAACCTGCTGCCCAACATTACCAATGTTTTTTGGTTCGACAATCCACAAAACAATTGGGAGAAGTTCCACCGGTACATACCACAGTGGTTCGCCGTCCGAGACAAATCAATCCTCAAGGGCTTCTATGAGGGCAACTCCACGCTCTATACGAAGGAACACATACTGGCGTGGCTTACCCCTGTGACCACGTGGGGCACTTTCATGATTGTCATAGCATTCACGATGCTGTGCATCAACGTCCTGATACGTAAGCAGTGGTCCGACCGAGATCGGCTCAGTTTCCCTATTATCCAGATGCCTCTAGAGATGACACGAGTAGGCGGGCGGTCCGGGTTCTTTTCCAATAGGATACTCTGGCTGGGCTTTGCGATCCCAGTCGTGCTCGAGACAATGAACAATCTAAACTTCTTCTATCCGTCAGTGCCGTACGTCCAAATAAAGGTGTACGACATTGGTCAATTCATAGCGAATCGCCCATGGAACGGCGTCGGGTGGATGCCTATATCGTTCTATCCTTTCGCAATTGGGTTGACTTTCTTTCTGCCAGCAGACCTCTCGTTTAGCTGTTGGTTCTTCTACGTATTCAGGAAGATGCTCGATGTACTTGCGGTGGCCATGGGATGGCGCGATGCAGGAGCAAGTCCGGCGATGCAGAGATTTCCATATTTTGCCGAGCAGGCTGATGGCGCCTGGATCATGCTGGCCGGGTTGATGATTTACGCCGGGCGAAACTACTTCAGGCAGGTGGTCAGGCGCGCCCTCGGAAAAGAATCCGAACTTGACGACTCTACCGAACCAATGTCATATCGCACAGCGCTTCTTGGAAGTTTGCTCGGCTTCGCTGCCCTGTGCACATTCACAATCTGTGCAGGGGCCTCCCCATTCGTGCCCCTGATTTTCTTCGCCCTATACTTCATCGTTTGCATTGCAATCACACGTATCCGCGCCGAACTCGGACCACCAGCACACGAACTCAACTTCTACCGACCCGAAGAGATCATGAACGCTATATTTGGAACGCAGAGCCTAGGTATACGTAACCTCACCATCATGAGTTACTTCTACTGGTTCAATCGCGGTTATCGAAACCTGGTAATGCCACACCAACTTGAGGCGTTTAAGATAAGCGAGGTAACCAGATCATCCGGGCGAAAGTTTGCTCTTGTCATCATGGTGGCAGTATTCCTAGGTGTGGTGTCAACGTTTTGGTCACTTCTGCATATGTACTACATCAACGGTGCGGCAACGGCGAAGATCGCAGCAGGATATCGAACCGGCATTGGCAGTTATGCCTTCGACCGCTTGAACGGCTGGGTCCTAAACCCCAAAAAGCCAGACACGCCGGCAATAATGGCAATCCTGTCCGGTGGTACCTTTGCGCTGTTCCTCAGCGTGATGAAATCCCGCTTCCTCTGGTGGCCGTTCCACCCCATTGGATATGGGCTGGCCGTGAGTTATGCAATGGACTACTTCTGGTTCACTGCTTTCATTGGCTGGATGTGCAAAGCACTCACATTGAGATATGGAGGCATCAAGGCATACCGCACGTTCCTCCCATTCTTCATGGGACTCATCCTTGGTGACTACGTGATTGCTAGTACCTGGACTCTCATCGGCTGGGTACTTGGCGTCCCTGTCTACCGCCAGTTCATCTTCTAACGCACGCTCCGCAAAGACATTGCAGAAAGGATTTGCATGCGATGAACTCATCGATTCCAGGGATCTCCCTTATTTATGCTCATTTGCTTCTGCACCGGTCGGAACTTCCTGATGATCTGACTTCCGGCGGTAAGATCCCAGACTGAGGTGCCCTTGAGCCGTAAAGCAAGCACCGCTGCCGCCCATGCCGTGCCCCAGCCGCTCTCAACACTCCATGCGCCCCACCCAATATCTCCCGAAGCCGCCCAATAATCCCATATCCTGAAATCGAATGCACGGTACCACGTACCATTTAGGTATGGGAATTTCTCAGAGCGTGTCTGAATCCGACAAAGGTACTCCGCAAGGCGGTCCTCTGCTTCCCTCAGTCGCTTATCACCAGTTGCTGCTACTGCTTCGTGGAATCCCAGCAGGGCAAAAGGAGTAGTATACAATTGATCGCTTGCGGGGTCGCCATTCTCCTGGATAAGCGGTGTCTCTGTAGTCCCATATGCTTCGTTTGATTGTGGCACATGGAAACCTCCAGGTTCACCACCAAACAATTCTTTGATCGCACCTGACCTGTCCTGCCTGGCAATTAAATCGTCTGCGATCCGATACAACCACTGCCGATGCTCAGGCGTATCCTCGACACGAACAAGCCAGGCAAGGCAGAGAAGCATTCTCGCCCGCTCAATGCTATCCTTCCATCGCCACTTTCCGGGATACCCTTCCATCGTCATCCGAATAGCCGTCTTCGTTCGCTCAATGAAAACCTTATAGCCGGTCTGTTTATATGCCCAGATATTGCATGCCCATAGGTATGATTCGTGGTGCGGTGAGTAGTTGATTGTTTGCGAATCGTGGTATGCCCTCCAGCCACGCGCCTCAATCTGGGGCATATCAATCCGGTCGCCTCGAAAACCAAGCGTACCGGTAGTTCGCAAATTCGCCAGTAGAATGCGCATGAGGTTCTCATCCCACCGGTCTGTTTTTAAACAGGCAGAAGCGATGACAGACGCCAAAACGACCCGGGCGTCGTCGTCGCTGTAGTTGGCAACCTCCCAGGCAGGGGCGATGTTACCCCAGGCAATTAGTCCGAAAGCAGGGTGCTCTGGATTGCCACGCTCTCTGCCGTGCAACCCGGATGTGAAAAACGTGTAGTCGAGAAGATTTCTCGCGACGTCTCGGCTGACCGAACTGCCGTTCAAAAGCCAGTCGAGGCTAAGCACCATAGCGGCCTCAGCCTGACAGTCTGAACGAATCGGAATGCGTTGCATTTGTTTTCCATCATGCATAATGGTAGACGCATAACCCTCAAGAATGCCTTTCGAACCATCTCCAGCAGGCGACGTTGCCACAGGGGCCGGACGGGTTTCTGTCCCACGGCGAAGGAGTTCGTGCACCTCGGCTTCCTCAGCCGGATGAATGAGCAAATGCGACTTATGATACCAGTCGGCAGCTACTTTGAAAGCCCTAGCCTCAAAATCGCGGGGCATGGTTTCGTCCGGTCCGAACGCTGGTCGTACAATCGGACTCCAGTTTATCACCGCATGGCAACCAGGATCCAGGATGTGGAGAATATGCTCCCAGAGCACTTTCCATGCGACGCACGGAGAAAACCTACCACTAACAAAGTTGCTCAGTTTCGTGGTGGCAATCAAAAGATTATGCTGTCTGAAAAGCAACGGAGAAACACTTTCAGGCAAACCAAAAACTGCCCTGTCATAGCCTGCTACACGGGCTATTACAAGCATTGGATTGTCAGCATGGGCTGGCAAAAACGAAGATCTGTGCACGGAGAGGATACGAAATCTTGGCAGAGATTCACCAAAGGCATCAGTGGTCACCACAACCCGTTCCCACTCGACCTCACGAGGCTTCCCGAATCTCAACCCCGGTACTGCATCCGGGTACTCAATGTAGACTCTTAGGTGCTTCTCAGCAGCCACGTTCAGGACTGCAGGCTCGACGTGAGTGCACAAGCCTGGATACCCATCCGCCAAAATGAGGACCCCAGTCTCACGGTCTGCCTGCTCCACCGCCTCACGTGCATTATCGAATCTAGGGCATAGGTATCCACAAGCCTGAAGGACACAATAAAGATTATTGTCAGGTGCACAGCAGAAAGTTAACTTCAATGTCTTACTCCCAGCAAAACAAGTCGTGTTCACAAGAAAAAATGCGATAGTAAGCCGTAGTATGAGCGAAAACTTTGT
>Ga0272448_1003941_pt1 | contig 17261 bp, 13 predicted proteins | sample YNPCB0191_FD_202220 | JGI IMG/M metagenome (GOLD analysis project Ga0272448, IMG submission 202220) | Hot spring sediment microbial communities from Yellowstone National Park, WY, United States - YNP-CB-019-1 | ecosystem: Environmental > Aquatic > Thermal springs > Hot (42-90C) > Sediment... | reverse complement strand
CGGGATGAACGGGGCGAGGAAGTCCGCAATAATCCTGAGACTCTCGCTCAGGTTGTACATCACTGTCGCCAGCCGCTCGCGTTGCCCGGTCTTGTTCAGCTCCCAGGGCTTGCTCACCTCGACGTACTGGTTGGCGGCCTTGACAAGCTCCCAGATGCGCTCCAGAGCGCGGTTGAAGAGGAACGCCTCCATGAGAGGTGCAATGTCCTTGTAAAGATGGTGGGCAGGACGCTTGATGAGATCGTCGGCAGGCTCCGACGGTCCCGGGGACGGAACCCGTCCGTCGAAGTACCTTTCCATCATCGAGAGGACGCGGTACACGAGGTTGCCCAGGTCGTCGCTCAGGTCGTTGTTGATCCGCTGGACGAGCTTTTCCGGAGAGTAGACTCCGTCGTGGGGATAGCTCATCTCGCGCAAGAGGAAGAATCTCACCGCGTCTGCGCCGAAGCGTTCGACAAGACTCTTCGGGTCTACGACATTGCCGAGCGACTTCGACATCTTCTGAGCGTGCGCCCCGTTTTGACCGGCCTGTGCCTTGTCGGCCAAAAGCAGGAATCCATGGCTGAAGACTCGCTTCGGGAGCTCGAATCCCGCCGACATCAACATCGCCGGCCAGAGCAACGTGTGAAAGCGGAGGATGTCTTTCCCGACGACATGGATGTCGGCCGGCCAAAACTTCTCGAATGGCGACCTCTCCCGCCCATAGCCGATCCCGGAAACATAGTTGATCAGTGCGTCGAACCAAACGTAGAGGACTTGGCTCGGATCGCCGGGCACCGGTATGCCCCAGTCGAGGGTCGAGCGACTGATGCAGACGTCCTGGAGGCCGGGTTCGAGGAAGTTCGTGATGATCTCGGTTCGGCGGAAATCGGGCTGGATGAACTCCGGATGAGCTTCGATGTAGTTCTCGAGGGCCTGCTGATACTTCGAGAGGCGGAAGAAGTAGGCCGGCTCGCGGGTCCAGACCGCCTTGTCGCCGCAGTGCGCGCAATGCTCGTCCTTGATGTCCGCACCAGCCAGGAAACTCTCGCATCGCACGCAGTACCAGCCCGCGTAGTCGCCACGGTAGATATCCCCGTTCTGCTCCGAAAGCCTGAAAAACTCGCGCACGACGACCTTGTGTCGCTCCTCGGTCGTGCGGATGAAATCATCGAAGGAGATATGGAGCGCGCTCCAGAGGCTCTTGAACTGGGCGCTGATGTCGTCGACGTGCGCCTGCGGCGTCAGGCCGCGGGCGATCGCCTTCTGCTTCACCTTGGCGCCGTGCTCGTCCGTGCCGGTGAGAAAGAAGACCTCGAAGCCGCACTGGCGCTTGTAGCGCGCCATGACGTCAACGCCGATAGCCTCGAACGCGGAGCCCAGGTGGGGCGAGGCGCTGGGGTAGTAAATGGGCGTCGTGATGTAGAACTTGCTCACGGATTACTCCTGGAGGATTTCGGCAGCCTTGACGATCACCTCGGCGCCCTCGTCGGTCTTGATCTTGACGGTCTGCTGGAGGATGTCATGGGAGAGCACCGTCCCCTGGCAGCGCGGAGTCTTGACCCGCTTGCCCCGCGACGGCAAGCGCGAGGCCAGGTCCGTGTAGATTTCATCCTCGTACCGGAGGCAGCACATGAGGCGCCCGCAGCGGCCCGAAATCTTCGTCGGGTCGAGGGTTGTCTTCTGCATCTTCGCCATCCGCATATTGACGGCCTCCAACTCCTTCAAGAAGGCCCGGCAGCACAATTCCTGGCCGCAATGCTCGACGCTTCCAAGCAGCCGAGCCTCGTCCCGTACGCCGATCTGGCGCATCTCGATTCGCGTCTTGTACTTCGAGGCGAGTTCCTTCACCAGTTGTCGAAAGTCCACGCGACCGTCCGCGACAAAGTAGAATATGATCTTGTCGCCGCCGAACAGGTGCTCGACCTCGACGAGCTTCATCGGAAGCGAAAGCTCCTTGAGCTTCGCAGCACAGAACTGAAACTCCTCGGGTTCGAGTTCATTTGCGATGGCGCGGATCCGCTCCGAGTCCTGATCGTTCAGCCGGCGGAGGATGGTGCCCAAGAACTTGACATCGTCCGACCGCTCCTCGGAGCCTTCCACAATCTGCCCGACCTCCATACCGCGCTCCGTTCTGAGGAGGACCAGTTCCTTCGGGCGCAGGTCGCTCATGGACGTACGGAACTCCCCGAGCGAACTCATCTTGCCGTGCCGCGCGGTCGCAGAGTAGACTTTCCTCTCCTCTGTCATGTGGAGAGCCTCAACAAGGTCTGTTCCAACGTCATCCCCACGTTAGCATTATACCCGATTGCCTCCTTGGCATCGAGAATGCTTTTGATCCGGCTTTCGAGAGCGTAGGTCGGCGTCTGTGCAAGTCTCTCGATCTGCTCCCGTCGGTGCGGCCAGAATGACGGCGCGAGCCCGGTCGAGATCGCCGCTGCGTCGCGGCAGACCGACGCAAGCAGATCGAGCAGCAGTCCGGCCCTGTCCCGCGTCTCCTCCGCGGACGAGCTTTCCACCTTCTCCAGAAGCATCCGGGCAAACCCGACCGTCTCCCCGAAGCGGAGCTCTCCCGCCGCCTTCAGTATCTCGTCTTCCGAAACCTCGCCGAGCAGAGCTTGGAAGGCAAGGGCTCGCGATACGCTTCCCTCCGAGAGGCGCGCCAACCGCTCGGCCTCCTCCGGTGAGCCGACCTTCGGCCTCAGCAGTTCCGCCGTCGAACCGAAATCGAGACACCCGAACCGTACCAGCCGGCACCGGGAGACCACCGTCGTCGGAAGCGGGGCGAGCGACGCCGTGATCAGGATGATGACCACCTCCTCCGGTGGCTCCTCGAGCGTCTTCAGGAGCGAATTGGCCGCCTCCAGGCTGAGGCGGTGAGCATCGTCAATGAGCAGTACACGATGGTCGGCCTCGAGCGCCTTCAACTCGATCACTGCCTGCACCTCGCGAATCTGGTCAATCGAGATGTCCTGCTTCCCCTCCAGACGAACGATCAGAATCACGTCGGGATGGGAAAGCGACTGAACGTTCCGGCAGCAGCGGCAATCGCGATGTCCTGCTTCGGTCGCCCGGGGGCAGACTATGCCCCGAGCGAACTCCAGGGCAATGCGTTTCTTTCCCACACCGTCTTGGCCAAAGAACAGATAGGCATACGCAAAGCGACGCCGCTCGAGCTCCGCCCTCAGCCCAGCAATGGCCACGCTGTGTCCGCGTATCTCTTCGAACATATCGGCTCGATTCTACCGCCGGAGCAGACAGTGACAAAATACGCGGACGCACCAGGGAGCAGGAACCTCTCGCAGAGCGAGCCCAGATCGAGGGTGCGGACGATCCGTCCAGCCCGCCAGCGGCAAGGCACCGGATAAGGGGAAAAGCGGGGGGATCGCGCCGGCGAACCCAGCGCTTCGCCCGAAGCGGGCCGGCGCGGCGCGCTATTGCCCGCCGTGCCTTGGGCACTGGCTGGCACCCAAGACAAGGCCGGGACGGCAACGCACCGGCCCCCCAGTCGCCTCGGGACGACGGCGCGGATTCGCGAGGCAGGAAGCAGATACGATCAGCACCCAGTCCCGCAAGGGACGACGGGGAATAACCCAGGACGGAGCCAAAGGCGGAGTTCTGGGTTGGACGTAGGAGTTCAACCAGCCGAGTCCCGTAGGGACGACGGAAAACCAATCCCCCCGAGCCTCCGTCGTCCCTTACGGGACTCGGGGGCCGGGCTCACCCAGCAAAACTGTTCGTGCACCCCACGGTGTCCTACTGGTGTGTTTCCATTGTCGGGAACGGTATAATCGCACCTACATGGGTTGGTGTCCGGAGGTGTACGATGAGCAAGCGAATCGCAGTGGAGTTTGGGCTCGGTAGCCTGCCGTTCCTGACGGACGAGCGAACACGCTCGGTCTGTGCCGAGAACCCGACCGGGGAGAAGGGCAAAGGCGGGATGGCAATCCCAAAGCCGAATGATCCGAAGCTGCCCTTTGCTGGGGCGGCCCTCGACCTCGGCCAAGGCTGGAAGGTCAACCCGTTCATCAAGCCGCGAGCCGGCGAGACTGCCGTGCTGATGGACGTGGACGGACCTGGCATCATCCAACACATCTGGATGGCGACGGAGACGGCCTGGCAGGGCAATGGCCGCGGCTGCGTCCTCCGCTTCTACTGGGACGGCGAGCCAACGCCCTCGGTCGAGGTGCCCATGACCGACTTCTTCGCCGTCGGCCATGAAATGTTCGCCCCCGTGAATTCCCTTGCGGTGATCGTCAATCCGACCGCGGCTCTCAACTGCTATTGGCCGATGCCGTTCCGCAAGCACGCGAAGGTGACCTTCACGAACGAGCTCTCGCGCGATCTCTCGCTCCTCGCCTACCAGATCACCTACGCTGAGACCCCGATACCCGACGAAGCCGGGTATTTCCATGCACAGTGGCGGCGTGCAGTGACGGATCGAAGCAACCCCGATTACACGATCGTGGATGGGATCAAGGGCAAGGGGCGCTATGTGGGAACCTTTCTGGCGTGGACACAACTCTCCGACGGCTGGTTCGGCGAAGGCGAGATCAAGTTCTACATGGACGGCGACAAAGACTTCCCGACGATCTGCGGCACAGGCACGGAGGACTATTTCTGTGGCAGCTACGGTTTCCCGCAGGTCTATACGACGGCATACGTGGGCAACGTGCTGAGACGGCCTAACCAGGATGGCCCGCCCAAGTGGAGCCTGTACCGCTGGCATATCATGGACCCGATCTGTTTCCAACAAGACCTCCGTGTGACCATACAGGCGCTCGGCTGGTGGCCGAACGGGCGCTTTCAGCCGCTCGCGGACGACATCGCCTCCGTTGCGTACTGGTATCAAGCGGAGCCGCACGCCGCATTCCCGGCTTTCCCCCCGCTATCGGAGCGCTGGCCACGGTAGGATCGGAACAGCTCGAGACGCACGTGTTGGCGCCACGGGTGACGGTAGGGATCGAGCAACAGCTCAGTACAACCACGAGTAGGACACAGCTTGCGGCCGATACCTGATAGTTGACAACTGCCCCACGGGAGGGACTATGCTCGGCATGTACATCCATACGCATTGGTCGTATCGTCATCCGTATGCTGCGCGGACATGGACGCTGGAGGACTGGCGGGGCTACCTCGGGGCGCTGCGCCGCCTCGGATACGATTTCGTCATGTTTTGGCCCCTCACCGACTGCATGCCTGTCGAACTCACGCCGAGCGACAAGGCTCTGCTGGAAAAGCTCGGCCGCGTGATCGGCATAGCGCACGACGAGTTCGGCATGAAGTTCTACCTCACGGCCGGGCCGAACGTGATAGGCAACGCAAGGGCGTCGGAATACACCTACGAGGACCGTCCTTACTTCGTGTGCGAGTGGAAGGTCAACCCGAAGGCCCCCGCGGAAGTCAAGCGCTTCCTCGACGGCCGGCGGAGACAGCTCGCCACACTTGCCGATGTGGACGCGCTCGTGATCATAGATAGTGATCCGGGCGGCTACATCGGCTCAACGAACGAAGAGTTCGTACGCTTGGCCGAGGCCCAGGTCGGTATCCTCCGCGAGAGGAACCCACGCGTCGAGTTCATTTACTGGATGTGGTTCGGGTGGGAGATGTACAACCGCTGGTGGGCGGAGATGGCTAAGCCCGAGAAGGAGCGCAGGCCCGTCGAGGGCAACGACTTTCCGGTGACACTCGCACTCATTCGGGAGCGCATTGCCGAGCCGTGGTCGGTCTTCGTGAGCTGGAAGTCGCACATTGATGCGACCGGGGCACCGGACCTCGTAGCGAAGCGGCTCTTCAATCCCTACGGTCTCATCGAGGGCGAGCCGACATTCCCCCTCACCAACGTCCATCCTCAGAGAATCCGCGAGGGATTGGCCCCGTACGTCTCCGCGCCGCACCTCTATCCTCGCGGCGTCATAGCCAACAGCCAGACGCACTGTCTCCAACTGCCGGGTGCTTACTACTTCTCGCACTTCGCCCGAGGCGGAGGGGCGGACGACACCAACCTCGCCGGTTTTGCGGACGAGGTCCTTCCTGGGAGCGGCGAGTCCGTCGCCCGCGCGTGGGAAGCAATATCATCCGGCGAGCCGGAGCGACTGCGTGAGGCCGCCGACGGCCTGACGGGACAGTTCGACCGATCGCGCCCCATCGGCCCGCTGAGCGGGTTCCTATTCGGCGACCCGAATCGTTTCATCGCTGACCTCGTCTGGAACCTGACCATTCGTTGTAAGCTCGTGGAGTTCCAGCGGAGGTTCGACGAGAGCTCAACGGAGCAGCGTCGGGGGGCGGTCCGTGACTTGCTGAGCGTCCTCCGACCGTATCAGCAACGCCTCGGTTTCGCCGACGCCTGTTTCGGGCCGCTTGTGGAGGTACTGAACAAGCGTGTTGCAACGCTCGGGGATCCACAGGTCAACGCGGCTCTGCGGGAGTTCGACGAGTGGCACGACCTACCGCTCCGTCACGGCTGCCTCCGGCGCCTGCTCGACGCCCTGGCCGCATACGCCGCCGGGTAAGAGGCCGGGAGGGGCTTTTGGGGCGCGACCCGTATGCGCTACAATGCTCGTATGGCACGGGTGTTGGTGATTGGCAGCTCGAACACGGATATGTTCGTCAAAGTCGGGCGCCTGCCGTCCGGTGGCGAGACCATCTTGGGCGAGAGCTTCTATATGGCTCAGGGTGGGAAGGGAGCAAACCAAGCCGTCGCGGCCCGGCGTGCTGGGGCAGACGTGGCCTTTGTCGGGCGAGTCGGCGCTGACCCCTTCGGCAAGGCCGCTCTGGATGCACTGAAAGCGGAAGGGATTGACGTTCAAGACCTTAGAGTGGATCCCGATCACCCCTCCGGCGTCGCTCTGATCCTCGTGGATCCCCGCGGGGAGAACATGATCGCCGTTGCACCGGGAGCTAACATGGCCGTGACGCCGGCGGATGTTACGGCGGAGCGGGTTCGCTGGGCGGATGTTGTCGTACTGCAACTCGAAATCCCGCTCCAGAGCGTTGAAGGGGCAATCCGGCTGGCCCGTCGGGAGCATCGGCAGGTGGTGCTCAATTACGCCCCAGCTCCGAAAGAGCCTTGCCAGGAGTTGCTTGCAGAGGTGGATTTTGTGATTCTCAACGAGTCGGAGCTTGCAGCCGCGGGATTCGCCGATCCCGAAGAGCTTCAGAGCCAGATCCGCGGTACGGCAATCTTGACGCTCGGTGCGAGAGGAGTAGTTTACTTCGATCCCGATCCGAAGGAGGTTCCGGCCGAGAAGGTGACGGCGGTGGACACGGTGGGAGCGGGCGACGCGTTTGTCGGTACGTTCAGCACGTTCATCGCTGAGGGGCTTGGTCTTGTAGAAGCCGTGAGGCTTGCTAATCGAGCGGCGGCTATCACCGTCACACGCAAGGGTGCCCAGCCGTCCCTGCCCACACGGCGAGAGATAGAGGATTTTCGATCCTGATACCGGATTTCCGAGCCTGGATTGCAAGGGATGCCCCCGAGTATATGGTTGCACGGGAATTCGCGTGGCCGTCCGAGGTTCCGGCAGGACACGGTTGCGAGGCATGGATTTGCAGTATTCTGCACGCCCTACTCTGCGGTTTCGAGGTCGCCTTCGATCGGAGATGATGCGTCGTGGTGCGTAATATCGGCATGGTGCTCACTCGGCTGGAGAACCTCTCCAAGATAGATCGCTACAAGCTCACGCATACGGAGTTGATCCTCTTCGACGAGCAGGATAGGGAGACTCTGGAGGAGTTCGTCTGGACTCGTGGGCTCTCCTTCGGCATCCACAGCCCGCTCTTCCGGCCGGCCGTCACAGGGCACCCGCTCTCGCTGTGCCTACTCGACTTCGACGAAGACCGCCGACGACTCGCGGTGAAGCTTGCCTTGAACTCGATCCACCTCGCCGACGACCTGGGGGCGGAGTATGTAACGATCCATCTTCAGCGTCCCGTTGGCATAACGGGCGACAGTTTGAACTCCGAGAGAGCGGACGAGGCGCTGCGCGTGCTCTGCCGGAGCACCGAGGAAATCCTCGAGGCGGCCCAGCGCTACGCCGTGGAGGTGGTGGGGGAAAACATGGTCTCGCACCCGCTCTTCTACTCGCCGGAGCACTACGCCCGGTTCTTCGAGCGCTTCCCGTCGCTCGGCTTCTGCTTCGACCTTGGCCACGCGGCGATTGACGGTGCTGCATTCGGTTTCTCGTGGGACGAGTTCCTTGCGGCAGTGACGCCTTACATTCACTCGGTTCACCTGTACAACAATCGCGTCGTGCCGGGCTTCGACTTTGCACGGATCAAGGAGCAGGGGGTGCTCCGCAAGCATCCGCCTCATCCTTCCCAGAAACCGGAGGACGGCTGGATGCCGGTGGAGAGCATCCTTCGCCACCTGCTGCGCCATAGCCCGATCGAGCACCTGAACTTCGAGATCTACGCTTCGATGGACACAGACCCGGCATTCACCCAGGCCGGGATGGACTGGGTGAAGGGCATCGTTCGTGAGAGTTATGAAGCCGCGAGTGCTGCTCCTTAACCCCCCCGGTTCGTACCCCTACACGCGGGACTACTTCTGCAGCAAGGTGGCTAAGACCCTGTATGTAGAGCATCCTATTGACCTTGTCGTCCTTTCGGGTGTCCTGTGGCAGGAGGCCGAGATTCGCGTCCTCGATGCGATCCTGCGGCGGCTTTCTCCCGCGGAAGCCCTCGATGAGTGCGCGGCCTTCCGCCCGGAGGTAGTCTTCTTTCTCACGGGCAGTGCCTCTGCCTGGGAGGATTTCCCGTTCCTGGAGAAACTGAAGGCGAAGACCAGTGCGAGGCTGTACGGCCTGGGCGACATCTTGCGGAGCGAGCGGGTGGTCGAGCGGCTCCCCTGGCTCGACGGAGCGCTCCTCGACTTCATGAGCGACGACGCCCTGCACCTCGTTCGCGGAGAGGATACGGAGCTTCAGAACGCGATCGTCAGGTCGCCGCGGATCCGGAAGTTCTTCCGCGCCGCGCGGGGTGAGTGCCGCATTCCTGTCCCACGGCACGAGTCGTTCATTGACAAGCGCTACAGCTTCCCCTTTGTCCGGCAGCTCCCCTTCGCGAGCGTGATGACGGACTTCGGCTGTCCATACTCTTGTGCCTTCTGTGTCAACGGAACACTCGGGTACAAGACCAGGCCTGTCGAGAACGTCAAGGAGGAGCTGGAGTACCTGAAGCAGTTGGGGGTGAAGGAGCTGTTCCTTCGGGACGAGACCTTCGGCGTACCGAGGCCGCGGGCGCAAACGCTCGCGGAGGCGCTCGCGGAGTTCAGTTGGACCTGCTTCTCCAGAGCGGATGTGCTCGACGCCGCGTTCCTCAAGCTGATCCGCGACTGCGGCTGCCACACGGTCATCGTCGGTGTCGAGACCGGGACGGCCCCCAGCCTCCGCGAGCACAAGAATCTCTCGCTCGAGCGAGTGAGGGAGTGCTTCGCGGACGCGCGGGCGCTGGGTCTGGAGACAGTCGGCACCTTCATCCTCGGCCTTCCGGGCGAGGACCGTGCGGCAGCCGAGCGAACGATCGAGGCGGCGGTCTCTCTCGGCTGCGACTATGCCTCCTTCAATGTCTTCGTGCCGCGAGCCGATACGCCGCTCTCGAACGGCGAATGGCGCGGCGAAATCTGGGACCAGTCGGGCATCCTCGGAGCAAGAGCGAACGGAATCCTGTCCGCCGAAGAAATCCGAGCGCTGCGAAAACGAGCCGCTCGGCGGTTCTACCTCCGACCGGGCTATCTGATTGGGCGCCTCCGCGCGACACGACTCAGGAACATGGGGTTGGCGCTGCGAAATGGTATTCGACTGGTCCGAACCCTGCTTTAGACACGCTCTCGACGTGATCAGCCGGCTGAGGGAGTGTGGCTTCGAGGCGTACATTGTCGGCGGGGCTGTGCGCGACGCCCTCCTCGGCCGCAGCCCCCAGCGGAGCGAGATAGATGTGGTCACGTCGGCGACACCGGGGGATATTGCACGCCTCTTCGAGCGTGTCGTCCCTGTCGGAGCCGAGTTCCTCGTCGTCCGCGTCCTGATTGGCGAGACGGAGATCGAGACGGCGACCTTCCGGAGCGAGGCAAGCTACGCCGACGGCCGTCACCCGGACGCCGTCCGCCCCGGCACGCTCGAAGAGGACGCTGCCCGGCGCGATTTCACGATCAACGGGTTGTACTACGATCCTTTCCGCGACGAAGTGATCGATCTCGTCTCGGGCCGGGATGACTTAGCCCGCCGGATCATAAGGACGATCGGCGAGCCGGAGAAGCGGTTCGCCGAGGACCACCTCCGGATGCTTCGTGCGATCCGGTTCGCCGTCACGCTGGAGTTCGACATACACCCGCCCACGTACGAGGCGATCCGCGCTCACGCCGCTGACATTCAGAGCGTCAGCCAAGAGCGAATTCGCGACGAGCTCGTGAAAATGCTCGTCCCGCGTCAACGGGCACGCGGTCTCCGAATGCTCAAGGATACTGGCCTGCTGCATTTCATCATTCCCGAATTGGAGCCCATGGAAGGCTGCAAGCAGCCGCCCAACTTCCACCCGGAGGGCGACGTCTGGGTTCACACACTCCTCGCACTCGAGGCTCTCTCGAACCCTACCCCGGAGCTCGCCCTGGGCACACTGCTCCACGACGTCGGCAAACCGGAGACCATAACCTTCGAGGACCGGATCCGCTTCAACAACCACGATGCCGTCGGAGCCGCTATCGCCGAGCGTGTCTGCCGCAGGCTCCGGTTCTCGAACGAACAGGTCGAGCACATCAAATCCCTCGTCGCCAGCCACATGCGGTTCCTCTCCGCTCAGAAGATGAGCTTGTCGAAGCTCAAACGGCTGCTCCGGCTCGACCGCGTCGAGGAACACCTGGAACTTTCGCGGGTGGACTGCGTTGCAAGCCACGGCGACCTCTCGATCTACAACTTTTGCCGGCAGAAGTTGTCCGAGTTCAGCGCGGAAGAGCTCCGACCGCCGAAATTGCTCGACGGCTACGATCTGATCGCTCTAGGCTTCGAGCCGGGGCCGATCTTCTCGCGGATTCTCGAACGCATCGAGGAGGCTCAGCTCGCCGGCGAGGTGACGACCCGCGACCAAGCCGCAGAGCTTGTCAGACGGGAGTTCGCCGCCAAGCCGTAGCCTCGCCTCCGGCCAGACATGGCGAAGAAGCAGCTCGTACCACGGGGACTCGGCTACTGGTGTGCGAACTGGACGAGCGGGGAGGCACAAGGGATGTAGCCCCGCGTCGGGGCGTAACGCGCGCCCTTGGCCGTGACAGGGTCAATGTACTCGGCGATGACGACGTCGCCATGCAGGACCTCGAGAACACCGTCGTTGTCGCAGCCTGCGTAGAGGTTCGTGGGAATGGTGCCCTCGAATGTTTCGGAGTTGACGCCCGTTTCCTCCAGGATGAGCGGCTCGGCGTCAACGGCTGAGCGTACGGTGACGCAGAGGCGTTCCCGCGCCTGATACCTTCGGTTCTGGTCTCGATCGGTAACGCGCACGGTAAGCGGCTCTCCGGGGAGGAGAGACGTCACGCCTTCCTCGTCAGAGGCAAGGCGGGCCTCCGCGGCAGTGCTGGCGCCCGGATAGAGCTCGACCACCGCATCGCTACCGCACAGGAGGAGATCTCCCCAGGTGTCGGGATGTGTGGAAACCTGGATCTTCACGTCGCCGGCCCAGTAGTAGTACACTCCTCGTCCTCGGCAGATAGAGGCATCGAAACCAATGAGTGCCCCGGGGCTGAGGAACGGGACGCGGAAAAGGTCCTTGGATAAGAAGGCTTCGATGACGTAGGCGTTCGTGAGCTTCTGGGTCGCGCGCACGAGCTTCGGCGGGCTCAGCTCGTTGATCGAGTCTATGTCCGTCGCAGTGAGGATGGACTCGCCCCCGACGGCTCCGGGGTTGCCGTTCCTCCCGAACGCCCAAACCCAGAATTGTTGGACGTAACGGGACCCTCGATTCCCGGGCTTCGTATTGAGGGGATCAATATAGAACTCTACACCGTCGCCCTCCCAAAAGTTCCAGAGGTCACTCAGTTCGTCGGAGGGGTTCGGAATCTTTGCACCGAAGTACAGGCCGTTGGCATCCCAGCCGAGCCAGAAGGGAACAGACTCGGGCGTGAGATCGGGCACAGGTGTGCCCGTGAAGAGGCGGAAGCTGAGCGGCGGGTAGTCGTTCCAGTCGCCGAGGTCGCCATCAATCGTGATCGGCTTGCGAAGCCACGGTACGGTGCCAAACGCTGTGCTCCCGAACGTAGTGGCGGGCAGGTTGCGTTTGTCCGTCTTCTCGATCGGCGAGGAGCAAGGGATGGAGACGTATCGGGCCGGCATCACACCGGATCGAGCCTGAGGCAGCGCCACGAGCGGGGAGGCCGGACCGCCGGCGAGCTGCCCGGACTGAGTCAGCGCGAGGAACCGACTGCACTTCTTCTGATCGAGGAAACGGGTGTCGCTGATCGAGGAGCGGTATCTGGCGTGCACTTCCCGTGTGAAGGGCAGATTGGCCCCCGGGAGTTTCGCTCCGCCGGGGGAGAGCACGAGGGGACCGCGCCCGCGAGCAAGCTGGGCGGAGATCCAGTCGAGTCGTTCCCGAAGAGCCTGCGCGGACTTCGGTTTGGGGGACTGTGCCTGGGGTTTGCCTCTCGTGATCGCTGCCTCGAGCGCGTAGCTCCCGAGCGTCGCAGATCGTACCCTGACTACCGTTCGAGCGGCGTCCAGTGCGCGCCGGCAGAAATCCGGGTACTTGTCGGCCGGTGTCACAGGCGGTCGCGCGGGGCTCTTCGGCGGCGGGAACTTGTCCTCGAAAGCGAGAACGGCTGTGCGCCCAGGGTCCACCGCCTGAACGAGTCTCTGAGCGACGCGGGCCGCCGCTCGGTCCGCCAGCGCCCGGGCCTCCGCGGGCGACAGGCCGTCTCGCCTGAGGGCATCCAGGATGCGCTCCCTGACCACGGGCACCTCGCGCTCCTTTACCTCGCGGGTAAACTCGTCGCGGAAGACTTGCGGGAGCCGGCCGTCTCTGTACAGTCGGGCCACTTCAGCGAACGCTTCCTTGACAGGGAGGCATCCATCGGCCTCGGCTATGGCGCGGACCCGCGCCTGGTACTCAGGGGAGACCTCACGCTCCATCCACGCCCGATAGCGGTCAGCCATGAACATGACGAGCTGCCGTTCGTACGATGCGCCGAGCTCGCACAGCCGGACCAGGCGATCGTAGTCGCCGAGCAGTACCCGCACCTGGTCGAACATGCCTTCCTGCGCGGAAAGAACCATCTGCGAGAGTCCCTGTGCCAGGTCGTCGTCCTCGAGGAACTTGTCGATCAACTTGTCGAGTTTCCGGTCAAGCTCAGGCAGGAGCCTTGCCCAGATGGCCTCGTCCTGCTCCTCGGGGATCGTGTTGGCGAGCGAGTTCCGGAGCGTGTACTGGAGCTCCGCGAGGAGTTCAGCCTTGACGGCCTCGCGGGTTTCCGCTCCGAGTTGGCGTGCCTCGGCGGAATCAGGCGCCTCGCCGGCCGCGGCCGGAGGAGCCGGGGGCTCGCACACCTCAGAGGGCGGGCGGGTACGCCTCGCCGTTTGCGGCGGCGGAACCGCTTCCTCCGCGACCGGCCAGCGGCTCGACAGCAGACCGAGGGCAGCCGCGTGGATCAGCAGTGCAAGCAACACAAACCCGGCGAGTCTGACCCTCATTGGCTCCGTTTGACGGCAAGACTGTACCTGGAGATGCCCGCCTGGTAAAGTGCGTCAATCACCGTGACGACGTTGACATATTCGGTCCTATAGTCCGCGTGGATGACCACGGGCTTGTCCGGAGAGACGGACGGCCCCAGATTCCGCACTTCATCGAGAAGCTCAGTGAGCCCTACCTTTCGACGACCGACATAAAACTCTCCTGCCGCCGTGACCGAGATCACGATGGCGTCCTTGGCCGGGACGCTCTGCGGTTTCTGTGCCTCGGGCAGTTCGATGTTGAACGCCTGGCGCTCCGCGGGCTGCGGCGTCTGGCGGATGTTTTCGCGCGGTTTCGGTGCAGGCGGGGGTGCCGGCGATGGCTTGGCCTCGGGTTTCGGAGCGTTCAAAACGAGCAGGAGCGAGAGGAGCAGGAACGCGCATGCAACGAGCGGGACGAGGTCAATCTCGGGCTGGTCAGCAAGCAATCTTCTAAGCTTCATCAACTGGGATGGCGGGCACGGCCCTCTTGCCCACGCGGCCGGCCTGCTCCGCGTGGCGAACCGAGTGGATGAGGTGATGTAGGAGTTCTTCGTACCGGTCAATGAGACGTATCGCCTTCGAGCGGAAAAGGTTGTGAGCCAATGCCGCGGCGAGAGCGATCGTCACGGCTGCGGCGAAACTCGCGAGAGACCGGGCCGCAAGGGCGTATGGCGCCGGATTCGCCGAGGCGGGGCTCGACCGTGCGAGTGCACCGACCATGCCGAGGCTCGCACCGAGGAGGCCGATCAGCAGGGAGAACTTGACCGCTCCGGACAGCAAGCGAAGGGGGGGCTCGAGCGGTCTCAACTCCCGCGCGGCAGCGTCCTCGAGGGCTTCGCGGATGTCCACGCCCGCGCCGTATTCCTCGAGCGCTCCTCCGACTAAGGCCCCGGTGAAGCCTCCCTTCTCCCGGCAGCGAGCAATAGCCTCGACGACGGCCCCCTTTTCCAGCAACGGGCAGAGGTCGGCGACCAACTCCTCTTGGAGGAGCTTGCGCCGACGGAGCCCGATGCTCCAGCCGAGGACGACCGCCAAGGTGACGACCGAGCATACGGCCAAGCCGGCCAGTGTGAGGTACGTCACCCATGGCCCCGCGAGGATCAGCGTCCACTGTCTTGCGGCCTCACCCACTCGATCTATCTCCGGAGTCCAGTATAAGCGGACTCCGAGGCGCGTGCAACCGCCTATGCCGAGGCGCACAGGGAGGCCGACAGAATCGTTCGAGTCTTCAGATGTCACCAGCGCCGGGCGTATCTGTATCTGCTCGGGGGTGCTACCCGCGACTCTTGGGCGACTTGCACTTTCGGACGTAATCGCGGAGGGTGGGAAGCGTCATCCTGTCGCGTTTGATCTTGCGGATGATCGCCACTATCTCGTCCTCCCAGATCGCGAATATCCTCTCGCCCTTGGCCTTCGTTGCCTTCTGGGGTTCTCCGACGGCCATCTCCGGATGCCGGACAGTCCAGTCATACGCCGTGCGTGCGGCCCCGAGATCGGCTGCGGGCCGACTCGGAAAAGTTTTCTTCCCGAGACGTTCGAGGTTGACCAACTCAGGTGCGGCGACGAGGTTCATGCTCGTCTCCATCTCGCAAGCATGTCCCCAGTCCTTCGTCTGGATGGTGGCCGCGATCTCCTGCGACTTGCTGCCGAAAACCGGGAGGCTGTAAACGACGTACGGTTTACCACGCTCGAGCATTCGCGCAAGGAACTCGCCGTCCAAAGTGACATTCCCACCGTGGCAGTGCAGGAGGACAATCTTCCCGAACCCGTTCCGGTAGACCTCGTCGCAGATCGCCTCGACCGTCGCCGTGAGCGTCTCGGTGGGAATATGGATGGCACCTGGTAGCATCCGTGCGTGGGCGACGTACGAGTATGTCAGGATTGGCAGGACGGCAACCGTCTCCCTCGCGACCAGCCGTCTGAGCAACTCTTCTGCGCACAGAATGTCACTTCCGACGGGCAGGTGCGGACCGTGGCTCTCGATGCTTGCGAGCGGCAGCACGGCTACCCCCTTGCTCGCCTTGCACAGTCGAGCGATCTCGTACTCGCTGTTCCGAATCCAATAGCACTCCATCGTAAGGTCCCTCCTTGCTTGGGCTTGTCTCCATAATCATAATCAAACCATGGTTCGCACCTACCGAACGAAGGACTTCCAGACGTACAGGATGAACTACCACGATCCCCATCGGACGCTCGAGCCGATCGAGCAGGAAATTGCTGTCGTCGCAGGAGCTTTAAGGGAGCTCGAAGCCGCCGGCGTGTTGCCACACACTCGCTACGACCACGCCAAGATGCTCGCCCACCGCGAGGCCGTGCGTAGGCTCTTCGAGATTCCCTGGACGGCGATCACGCCGCGAATGCAGCGCCTCCTGTACGCGGTCAATGCCATTCTCCAGCCGGCCAATATGCTCGCGGCCGGAGTCTTCTGCGGCAACACCTTCATCTCGAACGCCGGCGCAGCGGTCGGTCCAGGCGCGTGCTACACGGCAAGGAACTTGATCGGCCTCGAGATCAAGCCCGAGGAGGCCGCACGAGCTGAACGCAATGTCCGCCGGATCGATCCAACGGGAGTCGCACGCATACTCGCCGAGGACGCCGTTAAGTTCGTCGCACAGTTCGAGGAACCGATTCATCTCCTCTACCTCGACGCCGACGGCGCGGGCGGCAAGGGAAAGGGCATCTACCTCGAGATTCTCGAAGCGGGCTACGAGCGTATGCCGCCCGGTAGCGTCGTCCTCGCTCACAACAGCGTCAACTGCGCGAACGAGCTCGAGAGCTACTTCGACTTCGTCCGTGATCCCGCGCACTTCGAGGCGAGCGTGAACGTGATCTTCGACACCGAAGGTCTGGAGGTTTCCGTCAGATAGACAGAAAGGAGGGCAACGGCAATGGGCACGAGAGTTCAGAGGTTCGAGGCTTCAAAGACGGAGGCGATGGGACGGGCGGTTTGGGGAAGGAGGAGGCAACACGGCATTGGGGGTGCTGCATTGTGGTTTCGATATCTTGTCCTGTTCGCCGCGTGCCTGCTGCCGTGTGCGCTGTGTGTCTCGGGAGAGGACCCGTACCTGACATACGTCCGCTCCGCCCCCGAGTTCCAGCGCGTCAACCAGGCCCCCAAGCTCCTCGTCGGCCGCTGGGACACGTGGGTCTATATGCCGTGGCGATATCAGTGGAGCATCGGCGAGGGCGACGAAGGCGGCAGGTTCTGCCAGGAGTACGGCATCAACGGCGGCTTCACCGACCACGGCTCTGGCCCTCTCGATTGGCTCCAGAAGTACAAGCTCCGCTTCTACAACGACCATACGGCCGCCAAAGGGTTCCTGTACTTACGCGGAGCGAACAATAAGAGCAACTTCAAGCCGTTCCAAAACGATCCGCGGGCCATTCGGAGCGGCACCGACGGCCCTCAGCCGATTGACGACGCGATGCTTGCCAAGCTCAAGGGCATCATCAGCCAGAACATGGAGAAGTTGAAGAGCAGCCCCATGCGTATCGCCTACGCCTTGGACGACGAGGTGTCCTGGGGGGCGTTCGTCGTCCCCATCCCGTGGCGGCTCAACGCGGATGACAAGGCCTACGAGGACTGGTTAA
>Ga0272448_1003938_pt1 | contig 17268 bp, 15 predicted proteins | sample YNPCB0191_FD_202220 | JGI IMG/M metagenome (GOLD analysis project Ga0272448, IMG submission 202220) | Hot spring sediment microbial communities from Yellowstone National Park, WY, United States - YNP-CB-019-1 | ecosystem: Environmental > Aquatic > Thermal springs > Hot (42-90C) > Sediment... | reverse complement strand
CCCATTTTTTGGTGCCATTTTAATCTTTCTTTTATCCAATAATCATGCCACTTTTCGTCTTCACCTGGCCTAACAAAAAATTCAAGCTCCATCATTTCAAACTCCCGGTCCCGGAAGATAAAATCACCGGTAGTAATTTCATTCCGGAAGCCTTTTCCTATCTGGGCAATTCCAAAAGGAAGTTTTGGCCGCATACAATCAACCACATTAGCAAAATTTATAAAAATTCCCTGGCACGTCTCCGGCCTTAAATAGGCTTTATTAGCCGTTTGCTTTGCCGGACCAACATAAGTTTCAAACATCAAATTAAATTGTTTAACCTCAGTCAATTCTCCCCCACATTCGGGACAATTTTCGCCTGTTAGTTTATCAGCTCGAAATCGTTTGTGACATGATTTACACTCTCTTAAAGGATCGGTAAAAGAGGCTAAATGACCCGAAGCCTCCCAAACTTTTGGATGGTGAATCACGGTTGTGTCCAACCCAAAAATATTTTCCCCCTCCTCAACCATTGTCTTCCACCAGAGTCTTTTAATATTATTTTTCATCAACACGCCCAGGGGTCCAAAATCCCAAAAGCCGCCAATACCTCCGTAAATTTCCGAAGAGGGATAAACAAACCCGCGGCGTTTACAAAGACTAACAATTTTTTCCATAATCTCCATAATTTAAAATATACTCTATTTTTTATTTTTTAGCAATATTTTTGGGGTTTGGATTTCCTTTTCGGCAATACTTTCAATATAAGGCTTAAGACTCCCCTGCCAACGACGCCATTGAGGGGGAATTCCAAATCCAAGTTGATCTAAAAGATGTTCTTCAAAACTTCTTATATACTGGGAAGTATTTGCTTGAGGAATGTTTTCTAAATAATTTTTTAAAAGTTCAAAAATATTTTTATTTGCCTGGCTCTCTGCCGTTAATTTATCTACCAACTCACAAAAATACCAGGCAACTCCTACTTTATCTAAATTTTTTCTCCAAGAAGGAAAGCTGTTTATTACTTGGGCTTCGGTAACAATATCCAAATCTTTTCCTTTAGCTAAAACCAATTTACAATGATTAAAAAGCTCCAATGTTCCCGCTTTTTTGCTGGTAATTTTTCTTATTCCCTTGGCAATTACTTTAATTTTTCCGTAGTGTTTGGTAAAAATGGTAAGAATCTTATCCGCCTCACCGAAGTTTTTTCGTTTAAGGATTATCCCCTCGGTCTTATAAATCCCTGCCATTTATAAAGAAAATTTCAATTCTTTATCGGTTTTAAGCTCAAAAGTTTGCTGCTGGCTGTTAATTTTTACCTCATACTCATAACCATAGGTTCCTGGTTGTTTTTGAATGAGCAAACGATAGTCTTTATCCGCTTTAAAAGGCAGTTTATATTTAAAAACCAGCTGAGCTTTACCCTGAGGGCGCAGGGGCGCTTTATCCCCATAAAAAGCTTCAAAAACAGTTTTTCCCAGTTCCTCATAAGTCCCTGCCTCAACTTCCGAACCCTTTACCTCCAAAAGCTCGCTTCCTTTAGGAACATAAACTCTTACCCAATCGCGGTAAAGACCATTCAAACAAAGCTCCCCTGCTTCTAAATTACAATTTGAAGGCGGAGCAGGATTTTTATAATCAATCGTAACTGTTTTAACTATCTCCCCATTATTTTCTATTTTAATTTCTTGACTAACATTGACCCTAATGAACATATTTGATTTTGCTCCAGCAAAATTACAATCATTAATATGAAGATAATCGCCTTCATAATCTTTAATCCTTCCACCGGCATTTAGAAATTCAATTGTTTTCTGCAAATCCTCATTAAAGAAGTAAAACAAAATATGTTTTTCCTGAATATTGTTAAAGGCAATATTAAAAAATTCCGGCCATTTTTTTCTCGGCGATTGCATTACATTAAGCAAAATCGAATGCATCAAGGGTCCAAGCATCGCTTTTCTTTCTCCTTTTAAAGTTCCCACTGGCTGGTCAGCCAATCTTTCCAATTCATAAAAAACTTGGGGGCAATTACAACGAGGATCATTTTCTGCGGAAAATCTTCCCCAATCAGCCACTCCAATCGGACCCAAAACTCTAAGCAAATCAACCAAAACTTTTGTATCAACAGCAATTACTCCATCAACATCCTGCCCTCCTGCTTTTTTATAATTTGGCCAAAAAGTCTGAATAAACTCTTTAAAGTCCGGGGGTAAATTCATATCACGCAAATGCCAATAATAGACATTTTTGTGATATTTTTTAATCGGCTCTGGTGGAGGTAAACGATTCCCAAATTTTGCATCTAAAGTATAAATGTCAAAGGAACCTAAAGGTTTAAAATTTCCCTTATAAACAGATAAAATCGCATAGGCAGTTAAAAATCCTCCGGTTGGCCGCAGTTCAGCATCGTTTTGAAAAAGGAGCAAATATCTTTTTTCATCAGGATAACCCAAAAGGGGTTTAAGATATTTAACCAGGGGCTTAACCTCTCCTACCATTTGAGTTCCTTCATCAATAGTTTTTACCAGCGTTTGAAGGTTTTCTTTTATTTTTATCCCAAAAAGATTTTGAGGATATTTTGAAAGATTAATTTGATCTACTTCCCCTTGAGCCTCTTTAAGTTTTTCTTCAATTTTATCTATCCCTGGCCCAAGCTTATCCAAAGTATCCAAGGCAATCATCAATCTTTCCTCTGTTGTCAATTCCTTTTGTTGTTTTTCCTCCTTTTTTTCAAAACCTATCAAATCTGCATAAGGCTTAAGCTCTTCTACTGCCGATTCCCCTGCTTCCAGCAAATAATTTCCTGCCCTAATCAATCTTTCACCGTCTTTATAAAAATCCCCAATCCAGGGCAAAACTCTACTCCAGCTTAATTTTTTGTAACTATTCCCAAAATCGTTAAGTTTATCTTTGATTGCCTTTAGCTTTTTCTCTCCTTCTTCAAGATTTTGACTTTGAATTATCGCCCCTAGCCCTCCCGCCTCTGCTTTTAACTCTAAAGCCTTAGATTTAATTTCTAAAACAGGCAGAACAACAAAAACCACCATCAAACAAACGATAAAAATAAATATTCCTCCGCCAATTAATATTTTTTTGGAAGAAAAAAATTTAGAGGCATTTTTTTCTTTTTTTGTTTCTAAATTTATTTTATTTTCCAATTTATTTTCCATTATAATGCTCCTTTCCCAGAAATCATTATCCAGGGAGTTTTAAGAATAATTATTATATCTTGCAAAATCGACCGCTGACGCGCATAATAAGCATCCATTTTTACCCTTTTGTCAAAATTTATTTCGCTTCTTCCATGAACTTGCCAATAACCAGTTATCCCTGGTTTAATTTTTAAAAGCTCTTTAACATATTTCTTACTTTCCGGATAAACTTTTTGTTGTTCTTCCAATTCATCCGGATAATAAGCCCTTGGCCCAACAATACTCATTTCCCCTTTTAAAATATTAAAGACTTGAGGTAACTCATCTAAAGAAAATCGTCGCAGCACTTTCCCCACTCGGGTAATCCGCGGATCCTCTCTCAATTTATAACTATGTTTTTTATACTCTTCATAAAGATGGCGAAACTTTGGGTCAGTTCTTAAAAGTTGATGGGCATTGGCAATCATTGTCCGAAACTTATACATTCGAAAAAACTTTTTATCTTTTCCTACTCTTTGGGGAATATCAGCAAAAACCGGTCCGGGAGAATCAAGTTTAATTAAAATAGGCGCCAAAATAAAAACCGGGGCAAAAACAATTAGCAAAATTATTGCCATAAAAATATCTAAAATTCTTTTTGCTGTCTCGTATTTCATAAATACTTAACTTTATTTTTTTCTTTCAGAAGATTAACTAGCTCTTTTACTTTTTGGGCGTCTTTTTTCCGACAAATTAAAACTGCATCAGTCGTATCTACAATAATTAAATCTTCAACTCCTATTACGGCAATTAACTGATCATCGAATTGAACTAAATTGTTTTTAGCCTCAAGACCTATAAATTCTCCCTTTTTTCCAAATTTAATTATAGCATTACCATTTTTATCTTTAGGGGCAAGTTCGTAAATAACACTCCAATCGCCAACATCATTCCAGCCAAAATCTGCCGGAATCAAAAAAGCATTTTTTACCTTCTCGGAAACAGCCACATCTACAGAAACATCCGGAGCGTCCTCGTAAGCCACTCTCATTACTTTTAAAAATTCTTTTTTCCCAAAAGCATTTCCAATTTTTTCCAAAGCAGAAAAGGTTTCCGGCGCATAATTTTTTAAAGCTTTTAGAAAAAAATCTGCCCGCCAAACATACATTCCCGAATTCCAATAATAATTTCCGCTTTCTAAAAATTTTTCTGCTGTTTTTTGGTCTGGCTTTTCCACAAATTTTTCCAGTTTATAAACAGAGACTCCATTAATCTTTTTAAAAATATCACCCGCTTTAATATAACCTAAACCAGCATGAGCCCATGTAGGCTTAATTCCTATTGCCACTAACGTTTTTTCTTCAAAAGCAATCCTGGCAGCAGTTTTTTCTGCCTTTCTAAAAACCTCTTCGTTTTTAACTAGGTGATCAGCCCAAAAGTTCATTACTACTGCCTGGGGGTCTTTTTTATGAATTATCAACGTCCCCAAACCGCAAGCAATTGCTGTATTTCTTCTTGTTGGTTCCCAAAAAATGTTTTTCGAAGGAATATTTGGTGTTTCTTTCTTTATTTCCGAAGCATATTCTTTACTAGTAGTAACAACATAAATTTTATCCGGCGCAACTAAACCCCTTAATCTTTTAACAGTTTTTTGATAAAGCGTTTCTCTTCCAAAAAGATGAGAAAATTGCTTGGGGGTTTTATTGCGCGAACGAGGCCAAAGTCGCGTCCCTCCCCCTCCACAAATTATCAGCGCATACAAATGGTTGTTTAAGTTGCCTTCTGCCATTTTTAAAAACCGTATTTATGATGGTAACTTAAAAACAAACTTCCTGTCAAGTTAACTTTTCTCCTAAACCCCTATATCTCTATATCTCTAAATCTCTATATATCTTAATCGTTTTTTTTGCCATTTTTTCCCAGGAATATAAATAAACTAATTTTCTTGCTTTTAACTTTAAATTCTTTCTTAATTTTCTATCTTCTATTATTTTTTTAATTTTTTCAGCCAAATCATCCGAAGAAAGAGGATCAAAATAAATTACTCCATCCCTATAAATTTCCCGAAAAACAGGAATATCCGAAGCCAAAACCGGTAAACCACAGGCCATTGCTTCCAACCCTGGTAGCCCAAAACCCTCAATCAAAGAAGGAAAAATAAAAACCTCTGCTTGCTGATAAATAGCTACTAGCTCCTTATCAAGAACAAAACCAACAAAATTTACATAATCTTTTGCCCCCAGCTTCTCAACCTTTTTTAAAAATCTTTCATAAAAAATATTCCTTGCACAAACAATTACCGAATAAATCCTCCTTTCTTTGTTTAAATTTTTAACCGCCCTTACTAAAACCTCCACGTTCTTATGAGGATAAAGACTGCCCGTGTAAACCAAAAAAGGCTTTTTTATTTTATATTTATTTAGAATTTTAGAGTTTGAATTTATTTGGAATTTGCCTGCCTGCCGGCAAGGCAGGGAATTTGCCACCGCCTTTGGCGGGGTCCCGCCGGAAGGCGGGAGAATTTGGAATTTTTTATCTATTCCCTCATAAGTAACCACAACTTTTGGGGGATGCAGTTTGTATCTTCTTATTAGCTCTTCTTTCCAAAAATTACTTGGAGTGATAATTTTTTCTGCTTTTTTAACCGCCAACCAAACTAAAATTTTATAGTTTAAATATTTAAACCAATAAAAAATTGGTAGCCGGGTTGTGGTTTGAGGACCGCGTGATTGATGTTTAATTAAATCGTGAATTGTCACTACATATTTTCCCCGCCAAAAAATGGGAACATTAAAATGGGGAAAGTGGACTAAATCTGGTTTAATTTTAATTAATTGCAGTGGCAAAAAAATCTGTTCTTTAAAAGAATAATGGGGATAGTCGGCTAAAATCTTTTTAAAATTTTTATTTTTAAATTTTAATTGGTTAAAATATTTTTTCCTTAGGAGAATAAAATATTTATTTTCTTTATCCAGTTTCTCGATCTGATTAATTAAATTCATAATATACCGCCCAATACCAGCATTTTCCAGTCCATAAAGCCTTGCATCTATCGCAATTTTCATATTTTAATTAATTAAAAAACTATTTTAATTATTTAAATTGAGAGCTTCTTAAGCCTAATTTTTTCTAAGATATCTATTCCTTTTAAAACTAACCAGGCTAAAAATCGGGGATATTTCTCAAGATAGTGTTTTTTATAAAAAATTCTCATTGCTTGAGTAGAAGCTTTTATCGCCCTTATTCTTGTTTTTTTATCTACCTTTGCTATTTTTTTACTTTCTTTTCTAATTCCTGAAGAAACTCCCTTGTAATGAATTATTTTTACTTTCGGAATAAAATAAATTTTCCAACCAGCATTTTTAATTCGGTAACAAAAATCTAAGTCTTCACCATACCAAAAATAATCTTCATCCCACCAATTTAGTTTATCCCCTAAACTCCTTCTTACCATTAAAAAGGCGCCAACTCCAGAATCTATCTCGTGAATCTTGTCAAAGGGTTTCCACCCCAAAGTATAGCCTGCAAAAATTCTACTTTTGGGAAATAGCTTCTCTAATCCCGAAAAATGACAAAAAGCATTCCAAGGAGTAGGAAAACCCCGATGACAAGCCTCATCTAACTTTCCACTTATTAGTTCTACCCTACAAGTAGCTGCTCCTGCCTGAGGATTGCTATCCATAAATTTAATCATTTCCTTAAAAGTATTTGACATAACAATCGTATCAGGGTTTAAAAATAAAATATAGCGACCATTTGCTTTTTTAACTCCCACATTATTTCCTGCCGCAAACCCAAGATTATTTTTATTAAAAATTACTTTAAGAGGTATAGGGGTATAGAAATTTAGAGATTTAGATGTTTTTAAATTTCTCAAATAATTTTTACTCTCATCGTTTGAGGCATTATCAACCACAATTACCTCATATTCAAATCCGTCTTTTTCCGCCCTGCCAATCGACTCCAGACATTTTTTTAAAAAATCTCCGGAATTGTAATTTAAGATCACAATCGATAAATCAGGTTTTTTTGTTGCCAATTTTTTCATAAAGATCACTTAATTTCTGGGCGCTTTTGGCCCAGTCATATCTTTCTTTAACTAACTTTTTTCCTTTCATTCCAGTCTCTTTTAATTGCTCAGGATTTAAAATTAGCCTTACCACTGTTCGGGCAATTTTTTCTTCCTTTTCTATAATTATTCCTTGACCATTTTTTACTTCTATTCCTTCTGCTCCCCTGGCGGTGGTAACAATAGGCAAACCGCAGGCCATTGCTTCAAAAAATTTGGTCCTACTTCCTCCTCCACTTCTCATTGGCGCTACCAAAATCCATGATTGTTGATAGGCTCTTCGACTATCGTCAATTTCTTCGATCGTCACTCCTTCTTCGCCTAAAAATTCTTTTAAAACTTGGGGGGCAATCTTTCCAACAATCCAAAGATGGGCGTTACCTATTCTTCTTTTAACTTTTGGCCAAATATTTTTCAAGAGAATCTCTGCTCCTTCTTTATTCTGAATCCAGTGAAAATCTGCTGCTCCAAAAAGTAATAATGGAGTATCACTTTTCGGATAAATTTTCTGGGAAAAATAATCAAAATCTACCCCATTGGGAATAATTTCAATATCTTTTCTTCCCGAAAGTTGACTAATAAATTCTTTATCCTCAAAAGAGACAGCCGCCAACCAATCAGCTTTTTTCCAGAAGTAAACTTCCCAAAATTTTAATTTCCAAACATCAATCATCAATATAGGTTTAAGAAAAAAAAGATACCATGGTAAAGTTTCTACAAAATGATGAAAAACTCGATACAAAATCGTCTGTTCTGTTAAAAGAATAGGAATTTTAGTTGAAGGAATATGAGGCATTACATAAAAATTTTCCGCATGAATAATGTCGTATTTTTCTTTTTTAAGTTCTTCCTCAAGAGCCTCCTTTTCCTCAGAAGAAAAATTGCGAATCACCAAAAATGGGTAAAAACTAAAGGCAGTTTTCAAAATATTTTTCAGCGTCCATGGCTTAGTTGACCGATAAAAAACTTTTACCTTTTTACAATATTTTTTAAGTTCCTTAATATATCTTTTTTCTCCCTCTTCTTTAATTAAGGAAAATAAAGTAATCTGATGCTCCTTGGCTAAATTCTTAATTAAATTATAAGACCTTACTTGTCCACCAGAATTCGGTGGATAAGGCAAATAGGGAGTAAGCATCAAAATTTTCATACGCTAATTTTTTCTGTTTTCATACTAACTAACTTAACTAATATTCCCATTAAAATCCAAAAGACAAAAGCTACTTTTGAGGCTTCAAAAACATCAATAAATGTAGCATTAATCAAAATCCCCAACATCGCTCCACTTATACCTACAACTACTCCCCTCAAGAAAGGAGAAAGATTTTGTCGGAGATAAAGTAAAACCTCCTTCCCTACTTCTAAAAAGATTAAAACAAAAGCTAAAAACCCTAAAATCCCTGTTTCTCCTAAAGCCCGAAGATAATCGTTATCTGTTGCTAGAGTAATTGAGGAATAACCTGTGCCTAAGAATGGATTTTTTATTAAAGCCCGAATTGCCCTCGGCCATTCTACTTTAAATCTAATTCCACTTGAATATTCTACTGCCACCTCTGTTGTTGGCCGCCAAACCTCCACTATTGTGGGGATTGGTGTAGGAGTAGGAGTAATTTTGAAAATTGGTCCAATTTTTACCTTCTGACCAAATCCCGGTACGGGTGTAGGGGTTGGTGTAAAAGTAGGGGTAGGGATGGGAAGTAAGGAAGCTATTCTTGCCTCCTGATGGGGCAAGCGAGAAGAAATTGCCGAAAGATCAATATTAAAAGTCAAGGCATATCTTTGACCTAAGTCCGAAGAAAAAAGCATCCCTAACAAACTAAAAACTAAAACCGGCGGCAACCACCAATATTTTTTTAGAACAAGCAAAACAAAAATTACGGCCAGCAAATAAGCGGCAAAAGAAATTCGCGAGGCAGTTAAAAGCAAAACCCAAAAGGCAAAAATACCCACAAGTAGGGCAAAAATTTTTTCTAATTTGTTACCTACTCCTCCAATAAAACCAAGGACTAAAGCCAAAATCATTACCAAAAAGGCGGCCAAATCATAATGCCCAGCAAAAGTAGAATTGACCCTTGTCCATTCAGTTAATTGTAAAAGCATCCCCTTAGAAAATTCTTCGTTCATTGTTGAAACTACGGGCCAATCAAAAAACTTTTGTCCTATCGCATAAATTCCTACCCCTGCGGTGGCTAAAAATAAACTTAAAAAGTAACTTTTTACTTCTTCCAATCTTTTTAAAGAGCAAAAAGCAACAAAGAACAAACTCATATACTCTATTCGCCTTAAAAAGTGTAAAAAAGCAAGATGAGGAGTAATATTTTTAGTAATAAACAAAGCGCTTAATAAAGATAATCCCCCAACCAACCAATAAAGCAAAATTAACTGTCCAACCCTATTTTTAAACGACAAAAAGCCCCGCTTAAACTCTCCCAAAAACCAAACTAAAACGGCAAAAGCAACAAAAAAATCCTCAATCCTTATCGCTACATAGGTTCCTTTTACATTAAATAAAGGGAATTTTGGATATAAAGGAATAAAAATTAAAAGAGTAATAATTATTAAAGATAAAATATTAAATGATTTTTGCCGCTTCTTCATAAGTCTCCACTAAATATTTATTGCCCGTTAATTTTCCCCAAAAAATTGCCATCCATGCTTTTGATTTTAACATAAACTTTAAAATTTCTTTTTGCCACCAAGGTTTATGTTTTTGATAAAAATACAAAAGCCCACGGTAAATATTAACAATTGGCCATTTTCTCCCCTCAGGAGAGCTCCCTCCTCCAAGATGAATGATTTCTGCTCCTGGCCAAAACATTATTTTCCATCCTGCCTTTTTAATCCGCCAACACCACTCAACCTCGTCCATATACATAAAAATTCCTTCATCCATCAAACCTGCTTTTTCAATCACTTTTGGCCTTATCATCATTGCTGCCCCCATTACCCAGTCAACTTTCTTTGGTTTTTTTGGTGAAAAACGGACCAAACTCCCCAACCAATGTTCGGCAAAAAGCATCAAAAAGGCCACGGCTAAATTTGGAAAATAACCACACGAAGGCTGCCAACTGCCATCAGGGTTTAATAGCCGACAGCCAACTACCCCAACTTTAGGATTTCTATCCATAAACTCTGCCATTTTCAACCAAGCCTGATTTTTGACAATTGTATCCGAATTCAAAAGCAAAAAATACTTCCCCTTCGCCAATCTCATCCCCTGATTATTTCCCGCCCCAAAACCAAGATTTCTTTTATTTAAAATCATTTTAAAGGATATAGGAGTATAGGGATTTAGAGATTTAGAATTTTCATTTTTTCCTATATTTCTATATTTCTTTAGCTCTATATCTCTTAAAAACTCTCTGCTCCCATCTGTTGAACCATTGTCAACCACAATTATTTCAGTTAATCCCTTATTTTCCCCTCCCGATTTCCAATTATTTAAAATCGATTCTACACACTGTCTTAAAAGTTTTTTGGTATTCCAGGAAAGAATAATAATAGAAACTTTTACTTTTCCTTTTTTAGACTCCATAATTCAAAAGTTACTTTTTTAAAATTTTTTCCCAAGACTAAAATTACCCCCCAAATTCCTGTCCAAACTAAAATTCTTGCCCAAATTGGCGATTCAATATGTTTTAAAAGAACTTTAGTTTTATAAACTTTTCCCTCAACTTTCAATTCTATTGGGGTTTTTACTCTTCTTCGGTAAAAATCATCTTCAGTTGGAGTAAAACCCCCAATAAACAAAGATTCTTTCAGGGGATTTACCAACTCCTCACAATAACTAAACCACTGAGTATCTCGAACTTTTTCCTGGCAGTATTCTACCGGATGATTTAACTTTATAACCGGCAAAGGCAACCCCCAAAGCCAACTTTTCCCATAAGCCTGCCTAAAAAAATTAACTACTTCCTGACGAGGCAAATCGGTATAATACCCCCAAATTCCCGGAAATTGCCAAGTATCTCCCGGTTCAGTTGAGCGAAAAGAATTGGGTAAAACAGGAATTACCGGCCCTGGCAAGACCAAATAAACCAAGCCAAAAAAATAAAGAATAATTAAAAAAATGAATTTCTTATTTTTACTCTTCATATCCCTATACCCCTATATCTCTATACCCCTATATCTCTATCACTGAAACAGTCTTGCTCTTCCTAACCGATACTTAAAATCTTTCAGTTTCCGTTCGCCAATAATTCTTGCCGGTACGCCGGCAACAATCTTTCCCGGAGGAACATCATGAGTGACAATCGCCCCAGCGGCTACTACTGCTCCCCGACCAATCTTTTTTCCCGGCATAACAATTGCCCGCGGTCCGATAAAAACATAATCTTCAATCTCCACCGGCGCTTCAACTGCTTTAAACTCTGGATCGTTAATATCATGCTTGGAGTTATATATTAAAACTTGAGAGGCAATGTCTACATGATTTCCTATTTTTATTGGCGCCCGGCCATCCAAAAAACAATGGTCTCCAATAATTGTATCTTCCCCAATCTCAATTCCTTTAGGATTAAAAAAGTTTGCCCACATATGGATTGTTGAACCCTTGCCGATTTTTATTCCAGATAACCGATAACAAAATCTTCGAAAACAATGAGAGGGAATATGACCAACCCAGCGCAAAAGCATTAACTGGAAATCAAGCCAATAATTATAAAGACGATTTAGAATCTTTTGCCACGCCTCGGCCAGAGTTAATTTTCTTCCCATCTTATCCCTAAACATTTTTCCCTCCTACTTCTTCCAAAACTTTTACTACCTTTCTGGCAGTTTCCTCCCAACTAAACCTTTTAATCTGTTGGTAACCTAATTTTACCAATTTTTCTTTATTTTCTAAAGCTTTTTTAATTCCCAAGGCAATCTCCTTCGGCCTATAGGGATCAACTAAAATCCCCGCATTACCAACCACCTCAGGTAAACTTCCAACATTGCTCGCCACTACTGGCACCCCAAAACTCATTGCTTCCAAAACCGGAATACCAAAACCTTCCCAAAAACTCGGCAAAACAAAAACACTTGCCCCTGCCATCAAAGCAGAAATTTCTTTTTCCGGAACAAAATCAGTAAAAATCACCTTCCCCTCCAGTCCCAAATCCTTAACCTTTTCAAATATCTTTTCATAAAGCCAACCTTTTCTTCCGGCAATCACTAACCTTAAATCCTCAACACCCAAAAACTTAAATCCCTCTATCAGTCCCTCAATATTTTTACTTGGCTTCAATGTTCCCAAAAACAACACGTAATCTTTATCAATTTTGTATTTTCTTTTTACCGCCCCGATTTCTTCTTTTTTAATCTTTATTTCCCTTTTTCTTATTGCCGCTGGGGCCACGATAATTTTTTGGGGAGAAATTTTGTAAAACTTAACGATATCTTTTTTAGTGCTTTCAGAAATTGCTAAAATTTTTGCTGCCTTTTTTAAGGAAAAACCGGTCCAATATTTTAATTTTAAATAAATTGGTTTTGTAAAATGATTAGGAAAACGCAAATAGCCCAAGTCCATCACCGTCACTACCAAAGGCAGACCAACAAAAGGAGGAGCATAATGGCCGGGAACGAAAACTACCCCAGGGGAAGGTTTTTCTTTTTTTAAGGCCCAAGGCAAACCAAAAAAATTCCAAAGCTTTTTAGGACCTACTACCTTATAACGCCAGTTTGTTCTTGATGGGGGCAAATCCTCACAGGGCAAGCTCGGTAAAAAAACCACATACTCATTTTTTTTATCAACTTTCCAAAGCCCCCAAAGCAATTCAAAAGCATATTGGTTTGAGCCAACTTTGTTTTTAATATTTGCTTCATAGCCAACAAGGGCAATTTTCATTTCAAGTTCTGGCAGCTTTTTAAATCAATTATTACCCAACGGGTGCTCTTTTCCAACACCAAGCAGCTTTCCATCAGTTTTAAAGTCAATTCATCAAAATCTACAGAAACAAGGTGAGTTGCTCCTTTTTTAACTAAACTTTCTAAAGATTCACTTATTACTGGCCAACCTTGGCGATTGGTTTGATACAAAAAGGCAGTATCTCCCCCATAAGGGGCAATTACTTTTGCCTCTTTTGGTAAAATTTCATCAGCTTTTTTTCCTGCTTCTACTATTTCTGGATGATTAATTTGATAATAGCCTTTTACTTCATACCAGGAAAATCCTAAATTAAAAACCAAAGAAACTACCGCTAAAATAATCGCCAAAAATCGATAAACATTTTTTCCTGAAAAATTAATTAAAAACCAAAGTCCCTTTGCTAAAAAAACCGCCAAAACTGGCAAAATAATTATTTGGTAATAATCATGCTGCACATTTCCCCTCGCAAATATCGAAAAATAGGCAAAAATTCCCCCCAACCAGGAATAAAAAAGGCTTTCTTTCCAAAAATTAGAGAAACGAAAAATTACTCCCAACCCCAAAAAAATTAACCCCCAATAACCTAAAGTTAATTTTCCCAATCTTTCAGCAAAAAGCCAACGCCACCAAGCCGGCCGAAACCTAATTCCTTCCAAATTAAAAAGCCACTGATTAGCGGGAATTCCCTCGGGAAATTGCCTCATCCATATTCTCCAAAAAACAAAAGGTAAAAATGAGAAAAGAACGCAAAAAGCAGCCCAGAAAAAATCTTTTGGCCTAAAAATTACCAGCCAACTAGGAAAAAGCAAGAAAACAGCATAAGGTTTGGTCAACATTGCCAAAGCACTTGCCAACAAACTCAAAACAAAAAAGATTTTCCCTCCTTTCCCTTCTTCTTTAGCCTTTTTCCAGCAGTAAAGAAACCAAACACTTCCCAAAGTAAACATCAACATCATTTGATCCGGCAAAATTACTCGAGAATAAAAAATACTAAAAGGCAAAAAAAGATAAAAACCCGAAGCAAAAATCGCCAACCATTCAGAAAGTAAGATTTTAACAATCAAATAAAGAAAAAAAGCGCTAATTAAAGAAGAAAAAATCGTTACCAACCTCCCGGCCACTTCAAAGGAAACTAATCCTCCCATTACCTGAAAAAAGACAGCGTGAACCAAGTTATAGACAGGAAACTCAACAAAACGATAACCCAAAGGATTATCTTTTCCTGAAGCGACATTAGACAAATCATCAAATCGGGGATGAAATAAATCATAACCAGTTTTTAAAAAATTCCGTGCCACCGCCGCCGTATCTGCCTGCCGCCAAGAATGCCAATCAGCCAAAGGAGAGTTAATTTTATAAAGCCTAACTAAAAAACCAAGAAAAAATAAAATAACCAAAATTATTTTTTTAAACATTGGCTTTATTTTAACACAAAATTTTTCGCTTCTTTATAAACATCTAAAGTTTGCCTGGCGGTTTTTTGCCAGCTAAAATCCCCCACCCGCTTAAACCCAAGCTTAACTAACTTTTGTTTTTCTTTAATCATTTTCTTTATCCCCCTTTTAATATCCTCAACACTCAAAGGATCAACTAAAACTGCCGCCCTACCTGCCACCTCTGGCATACTGGAAATATTAGAAGTAACCACCGGACAGCCACAAGCCATTGCTTCCAAAATTGGCAAGCCAAAGCCCTCATACAAAGAGGCGTAAACTAAACCCAAAGCTCCACTATATAAAGCAGGTAAATCTTGATACTCTACATAGGGCTGACCAATAACAAAAAGATTAAAACCCCGGCAAGATTCTTTAATTCTTGCCAAATTTTTCCTTTGCGGCCCAGAAAAAGCCAAAAAATAATCGCCCGAAATTCCGTACTTTCTCTTTACTTCGTCAATTTTATTTTTGTTTTGAGGCTTAAACTCCTCCCCTACCGCCTCATAAATTACCCTTATTTTTTCCGGATTAATTCCCAAAAGCTCAACAATGTCTTTTTTAGTAGATTCTGAAACGGCAATAATTAATTTTACTTCTTTTTTCACCCATTCTAGTTTTCTTTTATGAACGCTCACTATTTTTTGAGGAAAAGTTTCCGGATATCGCAAAACCGCCAAATCATGAATGGTCGTTACTTTTATTGCTTTTTTTACTGGCGGTTCAGTCCAATCAGAAGAATGAAAAACATCAACCTCACCCACAAATTTTTCAACAGGAAAAATATGGAATTTATTCCACAAAATTTCCAATAAAGTCGGGGGTATCTTGAAATTTTTTATTTGGAATTCATTTGAAAATTGAAAATTGAAAATTGGAATTTTTCTTCTGAGCGAAGCGAAGAAAAGAATATATTCATTTTCTTTATCTATTTTTAAAAGATTTTCCACTAAATTCTTCGTATAAACACTCACTCCCGTCCCATAAACTATCTGACTAATATCAATGCCGATTTTCATAAATCCATAAAGGCACTTGATTAAAACTAATCTTCCCTATTTTATCAAACCCCATCTCTTTCAACCAACTGGGGATTTTTTTCTCCGGATCATACAAATCTGCCAAATAAGGAGTATAAGCCAGTCTTTTTCCTTTAATTTGCCTCAAATTTGCAGTCAAATTAATTTTGTCTTCTTCGCTCACTTTTCTTACCCCCTTTCCCACAGCAATTAAATTTTTTTCCTGCTGATAATAAATAAGCGGCCAAGCGAAGGTATCAGAAGAAATCACCAAGGGGATTTGCTGGCTTTTAAGATAATTTGCTACTCCCCGCCAATCCTCCCGCCAAAAATAAGGGTTTCTGTAATAAACCAAAAGCGAAGTCAAATTAACCAAAATAACGAAAGATGATAAAAAAACTGCTAATTTATTAGACTGAAGTGAAGAAATTCCTATCGCCAAAAGCAAGTAAAATGCTGGCAAAACCAAAAGTAAACGAAAGGGTTGGTAATTTGGTACAAAAAAAGAAACAAGCCAGGCAATAAAAACCGGAACTACCAACCATAAACCTATCAACAATTGAGCAGTGGAACAATTAAACAATTTTTTTCCCATAATCACACCCTTCAAAATCAACCAACCATAAACTAACCCTAAGACTCCCACTATTAAAGCATATATCTTTTTATCAAAAATCGTAATCCTTCCAGCAGCAAATTTTACAAAAGTTAAAGGAATAGCTTTTATAAAACTGGCATTTACTAAATTTTTCCATTCAGGCAAAGCCGTTGTCGCTAAAACCCCCGTTTTAAACTGGCTAATCAAAAAAGGCAGCCAAGGAAGATAAAAAAGAAATATAGGGATATAGAGATGTAGGAATTTAGAAATATAGATATTTAGGTTTTTGCGAAAAATTATCACCCCGCCAATGATTTGTGCCAACAACACCAAAAACCCATAATAATCAGAATAAATTAAACAGGCAGTGGAAACAAAATACCCCCAAAAAAATCCGTAATTCGTTAATTCGTTAATTCGAAATTTTTTTAATTTTTTAATCCGTAATTCGTAATTCGTTAATCCGTTAATTATTTTAATAAAAAAGTACATCGACAAAGTGGCAAAAAAAGTGGTCATTGAATACATCCGAGCTTCCTGGGAATAGTAAATATGGAAGGGGGCGGTAGCCAAAAACAACGCCGCTATTTCTGGAATTGAAAATTGAAAATTGAAAATTGAAAATTTTTTCGGAACTATTTGCTTAGTGATTAAATAAAGAACCCAAATCGTTGCCGTTCCGAAAATTACCGACGGCATTCTCAAGCTCACTTCGCTTGCCCCAAAAATTCTTGTCCATCCCCAGAGTAAAATATGATATAAAGGTGGATGAAAATCACCCCGAAGCTCTTCAAAAATTCCCAAAAATGGCCCTTTTGCAGTTACTGCCTGCACCGCCTCATCAAGCCAAAGACTCTGGTTAAGATTAACAGTCCTTAAAACAAAAGCTAACAACAAAACAAAAAACAAAAACACGGTCTTAGATTAAATCTTTAAAATAATTAAAGTACATTTTTGCTACTTTATCGTTGGTATATTCTTTTAAAACCAATTTTCTTCCTTCCTTCCCAAATTTAATTCGCGTGTTGCGTTTATCAATTAAAAACAACACTTTTTTAATCAACTTGTTGGGATTTTTTTTCTCAACCAAAAATCCATTTTTATTATCTATAACCAATTTTTTAATTCCCCCTATTTCTGTCCCCACCACCGGCAAACCGCAACTCATTGCTTCTAAAATTGAAAGGG
>Ga0272448_1003937_pt1 | contig 17271 bp, 12 predicted proteins | sample YNPCB0191_FD_202220 | JGI IMG/M metagenome (GOLD analysis project Ga0272448, IMG submission 202220) | Hot spring sediment microbial communities from Yellowstone National Park, WY, United States - YNP-CB-019-1 | ecosystem: Environmental > Aquatic > Thermal springs > Hot (42-90C) > Sediment... | reverse complement strand
TAGATAATTATACATATAACAATAGTTATAAACTTAATACTTAATAATGATCTTATCTAGATACTTAAAATAATTATTAATTTTGTTAATCTTGTTGATCATTATTAACAATTTATAATAATTAATCTAATAATAATTATTAATCTTGTTGATAGTTATTAACAATTTATAATAATTAATCTATTAATAATTGTTAATCTAATAATAATTAATCTATTAATAATTGTTAATCTAATAATAATTATTAATCTTGTTGATAGTTATTAACAATCTAATAATAATTGTTAATCTAATAATAATTGTTAATCTAATAATAATTGTTAATCTAATAATAATTAATTTAATAATTAATCTAATAATAATTGTTAATCTTGTTGATAGTTATTAACAATCTAATAATAATTATTAACAATCTAATAATAATTATTAATCTTGTTGATAATAATTAATCTTGTTGATAGTTATTAACAATCTAATAATAATTGTTAATCTAATAATAATAATTAACAATCTAATAATAATTGTTAATCTAATAATAATAATTAACAATCTAATAATAATTGTTAATCTAATAATAATTGATCTAATAATAATTATTATTAAAAATGAAATTAATGTTAATTATTCTTAATATACTTTACAAGAAAATATATTAAGAATAATATTAGAGAGGGGATTTATTTATAAGACCAAATAGACATCATTGGAAAATAAATGTATAATAATTAAGAAGCGTTTTATGTGCGTATAAGGAATAAATAGTTAATAATCTTTAATAAGGATAAATAGTTAATAATCTTTAACAATAATAATTTATTAAAGATCGTTAATAAGAATAATCAGTAGCGTCGTGTGCGTTAATAATAATAAGTAAGTTAATGATATGTAACAAGAATAAATGATTAATCATAATTAATAAGAATAAATGATTAATCATAATTAATAAGAATAAATGGTTTATCATGATTGGCAAGAATAAATGGTTAATCATGATTGGTAAGAATAAATGGTTAATCATGATTAATAAAAAGAATTAGATTAAAGATTTTTAATAAAAAATAATTGATTAATTATGTTTTACAAGATTAAATGGTTAAGAATAATTGATTAATGAACTTTAATAAAAATAAATGGTTAAAGTTCATTAACCAGAATAAATAGTTAATAAACTTTAATAAAATAATTAGTTAAGAGCTTTAATAAGAGTAATTGGATAAGGATCTTTAATAAGAATAAATGGTTAATGATTAAGAATAAATGGATAATGATTTTTAATAAAAAGAATCGGTTAATGATGATTAACCAGAATAAATAGGAAGAATCTGATGTGAGTATAAAGATCATTAACAAGAATAATTAGATCAAGTATCTTTGTGTAAATTACGATAATAATTATTACTGATAAATCAGTAATAATCATTAGAATAAGTACTCTTTTTATATTAGTAGTGATGTTTCATAAAAAAAGTAGCAATAAAAGTATAAAAATAAGGATTAATAATTAATTATTTATATTCAGATAGTAAGGTAATACAGACTGGAGTCTAACTAATATAGGATAATTGATTGATATCATAAGGGAGTTCAATTCTTAATAAATTCATATAATAATAAGAAGTAGAGGAGAACCAATTAGAGGATAAACGAATACAAGAGGAAAGATTATCAGAAGATTCACCAATTTTGATAATATTAAGACGATCGCGAATAGTATAACCATCATCACGATTATTAGAAGTCACATATTGTCCATTACGATATTTAAATATGGGTAAAGATAAAATTAAATCCCCAATATTGGATAATTGTTGACAATAATGTTCAAATTGAACAATGGTTTCAGAGACTAAAATATCAACTTCAGCTTGATTATCAACAGGGGCATAGGATATAGGTAAAGGACCATGGCCATCCCAACCACGCATAAACATAGCTAAACGATGAAGAGATAAAAAAGTAGTATTAATTTGATTTTGAAGGGGAAGAGGTGAAGTATCATAGGTAAGTAATAAATTTTGACATTCCCGATTAGTATTTTGTTGATATAATTTTATACGTCTAATTACAGTAGTTAATTCTCTTCTAATATTATATAATTGAAAAGATTCGGTGGGTTTGCGTTCAGTAGAAGCTAATATTAATAATTTATCAATAGCCGTACTGGGAAATTGAGTGCCATCATTACAATTAGGCATTTGAAAACGACGACAATTATCAAAGGTATTTTTTAAATCATCATAAGTATAAGCATACATAGATTGTCCACGAATACCATAGGATAAAACTTGATCAAACGGTAAATCAACAATATTATCTAATGAAATATCACTTTGGGAATTAATAAGATTATTGGCTTTACCATGATAGAAAGTAGATGATAAAACTAATAATTGTAAGTTTTCGTATAATTCATTCAAATTGGAAGTAATGTTTTCAATTCCATAATTACGTGCATGTTCTTGTAAGGTATCTAATTTATAGCACTCAACTGGTAAATAGGGATTAAATGATTCATTTAAGTGAGGACTATCAAGTTCAGGAATTTGGGAGGCAATTTTTAATTGAAGTGTTTTATCAAGTGGTAAATAAGTTGGTTGATTTAACATTAATCTATATTCTTGGATCGGATCTTTACTTTCACTGATATCTATTTCATAGGTTACTGCAGCTAATGCTATTGCATCTATTTTAGTTGTTGGTATTCTAATATGTAAATTTTGATTTCGCCTTAATTCTCGATATCTCCGAGCAGCTCTTGCTAAATCATTATAATTTATATGTTCATCTAATGTTATTATGGAATTATTATCGATTGATGAATTGATTGAAGTATTATCTGTATTTAATGAATAGATTAAGTTATTATTAGTTGTTGAAAGTGTCGGATTATTATCTGTAATATTAGATGAATCATTATTTGTGATATCATTGTTATCTGCGAAATCAGTCGAATTGTTATCTGCGAAATCAGTTGAATTGTTATCTGCGAAATCAGTCGAATTATTATCTGCGAAATCAGTCATATTATTATTATCTGAGAAATCAGTCGTATTATTATTATCTGAGAAATCAGTCGTATTATTATTATCTGGGAAAGTAGTCGAATTATTATTGTTATGTGAGAAATCAGTCGAATTATTATCATTATTATGTGAGAAATCAGTCGGATCAGTACTTACAGATAAATTAGTAGAATCAGTATCATTATTGGTATTAATAGATCCATTAATAGCTAAATTAGTAGAATCAGTATTATTATTGGTATTAATAGTTAAATTAGTAGAATTAAAATGATCATCAGAAGAGTTAATAAGAGATAAAAGAGAAATATAAATATGTTTAGGTAAAGAAGAAGAGGAAATAGATTGAAGTGTTAAAGAGTGAAGGTCAGATTGAGAGCGATTAAGTAACATAATATTATTAGCTAGACTAGCCAGTGAAGTAGAATAACTAGTAATAATACCATAATGTTTACAAATACCATAAAGAACACAAGCATTGAGACGATAAGGAGAGTCAGGTGTTTGAAGACCATATTCAAAGGAGGGATTAATATGGGAAATAATATCAGGATGGAAGAAACTGATTAAAAAATGGAAAGCTGACATAAGAGAACTGCGAGTCCAATTACAATTATTATTAACAAAACGAGCAATAGCCGAATAAGAATGTTTATTAAAAGGTTGAGAGACACTAGGAACATGAGTGATATTAATTTTTTCGATTAAACGATCAACATAATGGGGATTATAAAGTTCAGAAGAATCATAGCGTAGACCATGAGCATTAGCAATTTCAATAATAACGACCAGAGGAGTATGTTTATTAACAGGTCCTGTAATTAATAAACGAGAAAGGAGGAGATCGGAAATATGAGTATCAATATTATTTAAATAATTAAAAGTTGATGAAAGAAATTGAGACATCTTTTTTGTTAAATATTAACTATTCATTAAAATATGTCAATCATCACTCCATATTTTAGAACGTTAATTGATAGAAGTGGGTTACAATGTGGGGAAGAACCTGATTTTAATTATAATTCGTATGATTTATTTTGTTTAAGAACAAAAGTGGAACCCTATTTAAAAGAATTATTAAATTCAAAAGTGTATATTATTTTTAAGTCAATTCTAATCGGTAATAAAATGGTAATGACAGTTATACCTATGGAGGGGACTGAAATAATTACTTTATCATCTGATTTAATCAAAAAAATACGTGATTATATTAATTCAATTACAGGCAATAAAAATCAAAGTTGTTTAGTATATGATATTACTAATACCGTTATTGCTTATGATGGTACTAAAATTCCTAATTATTGGATTAAATCAGTATTACCTTATGTTGATATATCATCGAGTTTTAATCCATTTATTAATGAAATAGGTATCTATGTAGATTTATCTAAAGATGTTGATTATATTATTACCTATAATGAAATCCAAATGAATATTATAGAGCAATTAAAACAAATGTATGAAAATGGTTATGTAACCAATGCTAAAAGTATTGCTAGTCTATGGAATTTAGTGACTCTCGATGATAAAGAAATAATCTATCTACCACAATGGAAAGACAATAGATTTGCTAAAAATTTGGCAGAATTTTTATTATCTAGATTAAGAGGTGATAAATTTATACATATCTTTATTGGTGATAATAAAGTGAAACGTCATTATATAGCTTTATCTTTATCTAATAATCGTTTTAATTTTAAATTCAATGAAGCTTATGTTGAGGTAGAAGTTAATGATCTTGATAATGCCCGTTTAGCTTCAGCTTTAATATTTAATGCAGTCCATAATGCTGTTGGTAAAGTGGCATTAATTAGTTTTAATCGCCCTTCTTTAATCTCTTTATATCAATGGGCTTCTAAACAATTAGATTCACGTCTTAATTGTATTTCTTATTCTGTTCTGGACTCTTCTTGTTCTTTTATTTATTCTTGTCTAATTCCTTATGAAATTGACGGTACTACTATTATTAACCAAATAAAGAAACTAGTTGATCAACAATTATTGTCCATTAATAAAAAAGGTAAAACACTCGAAGATATTAGTGACTTTAATTATTTAAATGATTAATTACCAATTAATCATCAATATTAATATTTACTAATCTTGATGAATACTTACCAATAACTATTAATGACTGAATTAATATCCATTACTTACTGACTATCCATTACTTACTGACTATCCATTACTTACTGACTATTCATTAATATCCATTACTTACTGACTATCCATTACTTAATGAATAGTCATTAATATTTACTAATAACTATTAATGATTGGATTAATATCTATTAATTAATGAATAGTCATTAATATTTGCTAATAAATAGTCATGAATAGCCAGAATAATTATTCAATAAATGTTAAGTTCATTTGATGAGCATATTAAGAAGAGATAATACTTTATATGTTAAGTATTATTAAGAATGATAGAAAATTAATAAGTTAATAAAGGAAAAAGATATTAAGAGTAAGGGAAAACTTATAGAAGTTAAGGAAAAAATAATAATCTAAGGGTAATTAAATAGAGGTAAGGGATAATAAAAATTAAAATAACATAATAAAATAGTAATTAGATAAAAATGGAAATAAATAACCCAAATAATAACGAAATAATAAGGAAAGTCTGGGTGACAGATCCATATGATCCAGAAATTAGAGATAAATATAATGAAATAATTAAAGCATTAAATGGACCACGATTTGAAGTAATATCGTCATTAAGTGAGATATTAGAACAAAGTATAACAAAAACGACATATATAATAAAAGAAAGGGAAGGGCCAATAATAGAGTATAATGAATTTAAATTACCAGAAAAGAAGCCAATAAGAGTCATAGAACAACAAATAGGAGAAATAGCATTTGAACCAGTAGTAATTACAATGAAAATAGAACATAATAGGGAAATAGAAGCGGATATAGTAAATGGAGCGAGTAATTTAGTACAAGCATTTACAAATACTTTATTAAATACAGAGGTATTATCGGTAGAAGAAACACAATATGTAATAGACAATAATAAAATAATAGTATTTACACCATTATTAGGAACAGGAAGTGCCATCTACAGAAAATCAAAATATTTGGGAGAATTATTAACAATTTGCAATTTGAATAAATTAGCAGGATATCAAGTATTAACAGATGATCCATTAGTAACAATGGTACTAAATGAATTGGAATCACAAGATATAAGATTAAATAAAGAAGAAATCAAAATAATAAACGGATTAGTATTAATAAAAGTAGGAGATAAATATTCAATCTATAAACAAGTGATAGTAGATTATATCAATACCTTAAGGATAAATGGATATTTCACTATACCAACAAGTTTAGATCAAATGATAGGTAATAGGAAGAAAATATATATGGAAATTGCTAAAATGATGAATATAACATATATAGAAGAACCTAACAAATTAATTTGTAAAAATGACAATAAATGTGATAGCCAATGGTTTAATCAAAGTTATGAACAAATAATAACTAATAGTATACCCAAATATATAATAGAAGGAGAATGGCAATTAAATGAAAGTTGGGGAAATAAAAATGAAATAAAAGTTAAATTATATTTAGCAGCTTTTTTAGCTTATTCACAATTAATTAAATTTAACGAAATATTAAGTGATTTCATAACGGAAATTAAAATTTTTGATGATTTAAGTATTCAAATACCAATAACCACACTAGATGATATAATTAATTTTGAAGAACAACTAATGATTAACATGTCCAATTTAATACAATGGAATGTTTTAAAATGTGATAATTTTATTGATGGCTTAATAAAGAGATGGTATATAACACAGAAATATCAATATTTAATATCATTAGTAATTAAAATAGATAATAATGAATATTTGATTATTAATACACCAGATAGATCTAATTTCGACTTACCAACTAACTTATCAATTGCCGAAACTTCTTTGACTAGTTATCTAAAAGAACAATTTTATCAATGTCATGATCAATTAGAACCAATAACCTATGAGAATATTAATGAAATGTCATTATCACAATTAATTAATATAATAATGATCAAAGATACACCAACCTCACCAACTTATTGTTTTCTCAATGAAAATTTACAAAAATTAACTGTTAATCCTATAACTAGAATACCTTTTACGGATGAAACACAAAGAAAAATAGCAAATCATGAGTGGGCACTTAGAGGTATCTATTCACTAAATAAATTAAAAGGAATTATAACTGATAATAATGTAAAAACTATAATAAAACCAACAAGTGGTAAAGTTGTAATTACTCCAAATCAAATTGACAACCAATTAATTCAATCAGTTGATATTCAACTTGATGATACTTCTTATCTCTTTCTTTTTGATATTATGACTAAAGATACTACTAAGCTTTATCAATTAGTTACTAAATTATGGAATTGTGGTTGGTTTTTGGGTTCATGGGGTTCTGCTTTAATGAAAAATTTTAATGAAATAAGTAGTCATCTTAATATATCTTGTCAATTATTAAGATCATCAGATTCACCTGATGATGGGGAATCGACTATGAGGTATTTAGAGAATTTAGTTGAATCGAAATGTTAAGAAAATTATTTTTTTTTCTCTCTTTAATATTTAAAATGAGTAAAACTGAGATATTTACTAATGACACTGATATTGTTACTACTAAACAATGTAATCCTTGGGGTGAACCTTTAGCTTGTCCACTTATTATTTATATTGTGCTAGCTATTATTAGCATTTTCTTTAGTATTTCTTCTTATTCCAAAATTCCTAATTATGATCGTAATGGTAATGTTATAAATAATAGTACTAAAAATTCAACTTTCATTATTGGTCTAATTCTTAATATTATTATTATTATCTTATTCGGTTATTGGATGTATACCCTTTGTAGTAAATGTCAACATCTTAATGCTTGGTTGGTTTTCTTACTTGCTATTTTCTTCCCTATTATTATTTCCTTAATTATTTTAGCTCTTATTGGCGTAGCTTTAGGTGTTGGTTTCTTTGTTTTTAGATAAATCGTCTTAATTATTGATTATTTTTCAAGATTAATATTATCCATTTATTAATCTTGATCATTCTTCATCATTACTTTTTAAGATTAAGATTATTCATCAATTAATCTTAATCCCCTTCCAAAATTAATATAATCTTGATCACTCTTCAAGATTAATATTACTCATTAATTAATCTTAATCATCTTCCAAAATTAATCTTGATTACTCATTAATTAATCTTAATCATCTTTCAAAATTAATCTTGATCACTTTTCAAAATTAATCTTAATCACTCTTCAAGATTAATCTTAATTACCTTTCAAATTAATATTATCCATTTAGCAATCGATATTAATTAATTTTGGTTACTTAGCAATCAAGATCAATCTTAAATAATCATCAAATAAGATTAATCTTGATTGATTATCTTTAGTTAAGATTATTTACCATTAATAAAGATTGCTAATCAGGATCGATTCTTAAAATTACTCTTAATTGATAATGAATATTAACATATAATCATGTTAATCAATCAATCAATTGAATTAATTAATAATATTGATTAAAGTTAACTTATAAATCAAGACAAATTTAGTTGGTCTAGATTTTGATTCTGTTTAATTTAACCAAATCTAATTAATTAACTTTAATCGATTAGATTAAATTAATCTAATTGGTCTTAATAAAGTATGTTATATCAAAGTGTATTGATCATAATTCCCTTGTTCTAAGAATAATTTTAATTTATTAAATACCAGATGATCTCTAATTTGACCATCAACAATTAAATAGTCCATACTAATATTATTTAAAAAGTCCCCACAACATAACCAACAACCTGAACCTAGAAAAAGTCTAATAGTTAAATTAAATAAATGGTTAGTATTATCTTTAGCTCTAATACTAAAATAATGATAATTAGTGGTTTTTATTTTCATAACAGGAGCTGACATATCTTTGATATCAAAATCTATTTTATCACCGATATCTAATACAGGAAGTTTTTCGAAATGCTCTTTACCTCCAAACAGAGTCCATAAATGTTTTAATCCTTGTTTAGTTTTCCTGATTTCCTGATAATTGAGTAATGCTAATTTGGTTTGATCTACTACAGATTGGTGAACATTAATTAATTGGCGACCCCGTTCATTTAAATATTCTATTTCTCTGATTAGAGTATTTTGTTTGGTAAGTTCACGATTAATAGATGGAATTACTTTAAATAATGGAGTAATAATAGAGTAATTTATTTTAGAAACATAGTATCCAAAATTATCATTGGTACATGATTTGAGTTCATTAAGTTTAGTAGTTAAAGCTAATTTAGTATCATCTATTTCCTTATTATGAGTGCAAAAGTTGTTATAAGTCTTTTTTATTTTATAAATGTCTATTGGATATAATAGGGGATTATCAGCAATAGATTTAAATTTTAAATTAACAAGTCTACATTTGGTTAATTCAATCTCATCAAGATAATTAAAAATTAGACCAATAATTTCATTAATATCAAGAGGCGATAACATTTTAAATAATTAGATTATAATTTTAATATTCAGTTTTTAATCTTATAGTAATTCAATCCAAATATAGGCGATACCAGTAGCTTGATTATTTAGATTATGATGTAGTTGTTTTAACTCCTTTTTATTATTTAAATTAGATGTAATAGCTTCACCGTTAGTTGTACTATAGGTTATATAGCAATTTTTAATATTAGCCAATTCATAACTTAGAATTAAAGTCTGATTTTCATCAAATCTAATGTTTTTGATTATAGATTCATCACTATGTGTATTCATTAATACTATGTGATTTACAATAGAGTTAGGTATTATGTTCTGTAGTCCTAAAGTTAATACTTCATATGGTTTATTTTTACTTGATGGACCTGTAGGTCCAGTATCTCCTCTCGCTCCATTTTTCCCTTTATTTCCTCGATGTCCAGTTGGGCCTGTAGTTCCAAACCCAGTCGGTCCGGTAATTCCATAACCAGTTGGTCCGGTAGCCCCAGTAAAACCATCACCAGTTGGTCCTGTAGATCCATAACCAGTTGGACCGGTAGCACCAGTAAAACCATCACCAGTCGGTCCGGTAGCACCAGTAAAACCATCACCAGTCGGTCCAGTAACACCAAAACCAGTATGCCCAGTAGGTCCTGTTTCTCCACGACGACCTTGACAACCAATACCAGGAATACCAGAGGGACCTGTAGGCCCAGTATAACCAAAATGATTAGAAGAAGGAACAGATTTTTGATTCATTTAAAAAAAAATGACAAGTTCTTAAGAAGATTTAAAATGTCTAATTTAAACGATTTATGTAATATATTATGTGATCCTTCAGATGAAATATGTAATACAGTCTGTGAAGGAATAAAAAATTGTCCAATAACACTAAATGAAGTATATACAGTAACTAAAAATATTAAAGAAGCAATACCAACAGTAATAAAAGAAATACCGGAACAAATAAAAAATGCAATTATGAAAATAGTAATACAAACAATAATTTGGAATTACTTACCATGGGTATTAATATATATAGCTGCTATAATAATAATGACAACACAAGGAATGATAACATTTAATCTAGCATTAATATTAATAATAGTAGGAATAATAATAGTGGCAATATCGATAATATTTTTAATAGAAATAAATAAAATAATAATAGAAGGTGGAATAAATAATATTAAAAAGAAAATAGAAGACAACTGGAATAGAAATAAAGCTAACATAATTAAAAGATTAACTAGTGAGTATACAAACGTCTATAATCAATCATTAATAGCCTGTCCAAGTCAGAGTTAAGAAAAAAGTTATAAAAAAATAAAACAAAGTATAAACGGAAAGATGAATAATATAATTGATATAGAGACTGGAGAGGTAGACTATGAAAATGTCAACCAAAAACATTATTATAACCAACATACTTTGTATGTAAGATCAGGAGTAGCCTATCCAAGTCAATTAATGGACTCACTGAAAAAAGCGATCGAAGAAACCACCATAAAAGTTAATAAACCTATACCCTGTAGATATAAAGTAAATTTAATAGTAGGTCGAAGTGGAAAATATTATGGATTTGGTTATATTTGGGTTACTAATCCAGAAGTATATTATATGTTGATAGGAAAAAATCCAGATGGATCAGAAAGAGTTATATATGAAGATGATCCTAATTGGAAAGAACCAGAAAAATCATTGGAAGAAACTTTAGATAATTTAAAATGTTCAAATAAATCGTGGGCTGATGATCTAGAAGAAGAAGAAGAATTACGGAAACAATATAATTGTCCGCAAATCAAAAAAGAATTACCTATATTAATGACTTTACCAGGGTATGAATATGATACAGAACAATTAGAACATGTTAAAAAGTTAGCATTGAGTGAAGGCTATAAAGGACCAATACCAACTAAAGGTTATTTTCAAATTTCACCTGCCTTTGTTACTGATTTAGATGATAAATATTGTCATAATGTTTTATGTTCTCGCAATATACCCTTATGGATTAGTGAACAAGATATAAAAAATATCTTTATACCATATACAAGTGATTCAATAACTAAATATATCCGCAAAATTAAAGGTAAGAAAATTGCTGATACTTATCCATTTGTAACTATCAATGAAAATAGAGTAGCTTTTATTACCTTTCATTTAGAGACTAGGGATGCCCAATTTGCCTTGTTAATGACAAGAAAGGTTACTTTAAATAATCAAAATGGAGAATCGTTTGTTTTAATTTTTAATCATTCATATAATACGTCTAATTATAAGTAATAATAACTTTTAAACCTATTTGTAATAATTAAGTAGGCCACTTATTCTAACTTATTAATTAATCAATCTCACTAATTAATTAAACAGTCTAACTAGTTAATTAATCAATCTCACTAATCAGTCTCACTAGTTAATTAATCAATCTCACTAATCAGTCTCACTAGTTAATTAATCAATCTCACTAATCAGTCTCACTAGTTAATTAATCAATCTCACTAATTAATTAAACAGTCTAACTAGTTAATTAATCAATCTCACTAATCAGTCTCACTAGTTAATTAATTAAACAGTCTAACTAGTTAATTAATCAATCTCACTAATCAGTCTAACTAGTTAATTAATCAATCTCACTAATCAGTCTCACTAGTTAATTAATCAATCTCACTAATCAATCTCACTAATCAGTCTCACTAATCAGTCTCACTAGTTAATTAATCAATCTCACTAATCAGTCTAACTAGTTAATTAATCAATCTCACTAATCAGTCTAACTAGTTAATTAATCAATCTCACTAATTAATTAAACAGTATCACTAATTAATTAATCAGTAACCAATTAATTAATTAGTGAATTAATTAATCAATCTCACTAATCAGTTAATTAGTGAATTAATTAAACAGTCTAACTGATTAATTAATAAAGAAATATAGTGATTAATTAAAGCTAATTAAAAAACGCATTGGTGACATCATCAGTTAATAGATGATCAGAACTAGTCAACAATTTTAAATTATAAATATTAGTTAAATCAAATTCAATGAGATCAATAAAATCAATCCAATTAAGATCAAGATTAAATTGCTCTAAATAATTGATAATAACTGAAGTTAAGGTAGTATTAGATAGTAGATTAGTCTTATAACCATAAAGACAAATAATTGAATTATTTAAATTAGCTGAATGTTTAATAATTTGGCAATTTGAATAAGAACAGGGTAAATTAATATTAATATTGTCAACGATAGTATCAACAATTAGTAAAATTTTTTTAGTAAAAGAAGGTATTAATTTATTAAGTTGATCGAATATATTAAGAGAGTTACTATTTTTATTAATGTGATTATAATAATAGATTAAACAGAGTTCAGTTTGAGGTAAAAAAGATAAATTAATCATAGAGTTATCAGAAACTTGTTTAATAGTGTCAAAAGTAAAATCGAAATGATCAATTAAACATTTTTTGATGAGTAAGGCGGATCTATCAGTATCAATTTGAACTAATAGTGCTTTTTTATTAGTTGAATCATTAATAGGTAAATTATCCCACTGATTTTTACTATTGACCAAGAACCAATTTTTAATTAAAGATAATACTAATCCCATTTTAATAAAGTTAGTAATTGTTTATAGATATTATTAAGTATTGATTAAAGTTATATCAGATTGATAAATATTATCTATAATTTTATTAATGTTTTTTAAAGTAATATCAGTATTATTATCAAGAAGATTAGGATTATTAATAGGTAAATTGTTAAAGGGTTTCAGAATTTTGATAATCAGTTTATTAATAAAATTAGAATCATTGATTAATGATTCTTTTAAATTGACGAGTAAATCAGTATCATTAATCAATGATTCTTTTAAATTAACAAGGAAATTTGTATCATTAATCAATGAATCTTTGTGTAAATTACCATCAGTAATCAAGGATTCTTTCAATTTAACAAGTAAATTAGTATCATTAATTAATGAATCCTTTAATTTAACAATTAAATTAGAATAATCATCTGATGACGCCAATTTATTATTTAGTGGCAATAGTGGAGTAGTGTGATTTAAATCTAAAATTGTCACATTATTATTAAATAGATCTAAAGAAGATGTATTATCTAGACTATTAGTATTAAGAGGTTCTAAAGAGGATTTATTAGTATTAAATAGTTCTAAAGAGAATGTATTATCTAGACTCTTAGAGGGTTTATTAGTATTAAATAGTTCTAAAGAGGATGTATTATCTAGACTCTTAAAGGATTTATTAGTATTAAATAGTACTAAAGAGGATGTATTATCTAGACCCTTAGAGGATTTATTAATTAAAGAGTTATCATATTTAGATGATTTATTATTATTAGGACTTTGATTTGAATGATCAGAAAGGGTACTAGAAGAAAAACTAGTTTTGTTATAAAAATTCTTGTTATGAGGACGAGAACGTGTATACATTTTAAAATATTAATTACCACTTTAAATAGTTAATAGAGAAAAATTGATGAACATTTTAAGTAAAATTGTTTTATTATTTTAAAACTGTTTTTAACTTAAAACTATGGGGATTAAGAATTTAAATAAATTTATTAATGACTGTTGTCCTGATGCTAATTTGGAAATTCCATTTTCACATTTTAGAGGAAGTAGAATAGCCATAGATGCCTCAAATTGGATGTTTAGATCATGGTCAACCGCTTATAAAGAAGTTGTAAATTCAACAGATGTATCAACATGTGAACCTGATAAACGTAGAATATTCCAAGTTTGGACCAGACATCTTAAATTATTTATACGCAAATTTTTATCTTATGGTATTACACCAGTTTTTGTTATAGATGGTATCCATCCTGAAGAAAAAATTATAACTAAACAAAAAAGAAAAGATGATAAACAAAAGGTATCGGATAAAATTCAAGAATTAAAAGACAAAATAAATTCAATTGATATACTAGCACGCACACCAAGTATGATAAAAGAATTACAGAAATTAATGTGTCAGAAAACAGTAATCGGTTCTGATGAACTTGAAACTTTAGCTAATATATTAAATGGAATTGGAATTCCCTTTTTAAATGCTACCTCAGAAGCTGAACAATTATGTTCTATGTTAGCTGTTGATAAAAAAGTTGATGCTGTCTTTTCAACAGATACTGATAATTTAGTTTATGGTTGTAGATTATTATTAACTGGTTTTATTCCTAGAAAATTAAATCCCTTAACTAATATGATTGAGGACTATTTTACCGCTGTCTCATTAGATAATATTTTAGCTTCTTCACAATTATCCTATAATACTTTTGTTGATCTTTGTATTATGTCAGGATGTGATTATAATACTAATATTCCGCGAGTCGGTGTCAAAAAAACTTATAAACTGTTACTAGAATATGGTTCTATTGATAATTTACCCTCACGTTATGATATTTCTTGTCTTAATCATTTACGTTGTCGTGAATTATTCTCTTATCAAGCAAGCGATGAACTTTGTACACATCCATTAATACTTGATATTACCAATAAATTAGTTGAATGTGGTAGAGATATTCTTGAACAATATAACTTAGATGATTGGATTACTGAATTAGCAACTCTATTCAAACAATTTACTTCTTCTTCTTCCTCTACTTGTCGTCTAGAAAAACCTCTTCAAATGGCTAAATTAATTATTAAAGACTCCCCTCCAGAGTCCCCTGTTAAATCATCAACTGCTTATGCTTTAGCCATGAAACAATTACAATCACTTGATTTAACTACTCTTAAAATTAAAAATTAATTACTCTTATTGTTCCCCTAAAATAATTGTTATTATATTTATTAGTTATCGCTAATAAATATAATCTATCTTTTTATTTATTAGTTATCACTCATAACTATATTCTATCTTTTTTGTCAGTCTTAATTCTCATTATATATTATTTTTCGGAAAAAATATTATTATAAAATGTTAAAAACTTTAATTGTTAACATTATTGTTTGATAACAGTAGATTGGTCATCAAAAGTAGATTGGTCATTAAAAGATAATCAATCTACTTTTATCATTGATTATCAAAAGTAGATTGATCATCAAAAGATAATCAATCATAAAAGTAGATTAACCATCAAAAGATAATCAATCTACTTTTATGATTGATGGCCATTAAAAGATAATCAATCTACTTTTATCATTGATTATCAAAAGTAGATTAACCATCAAAAGATAATCAATCTACTTTTATGATTAATGGTCATTAAAAGATAATCAATCATAAAAGTAGATTGATCATCAAAAGTAGATTGGTAAATAAAAAGTAGATTGATTATCTTTTGATTATGAATCATAAAAGTAGATTGATTATCTTTTGATAATCAATCATTAAAAGTAGATTGATTATCTTTTGATTATCAATCATAAAAGATAATCAATGATAAAAGTAGATTGGTCATTAAAGTAGATTGATCATTAAAAGTAGATTGGTCATCAATCATTAAAATAGATTAATCATCAAAAGATAATAAATAATCACAGTCCATTGATCATCAAAAGTAGATTAATCAATAAAAGATAATCAATCATAAAAGTAGATTGGTAAATAAAAGTACATTAATCATCAAAAGATAATCAATCATAAAAGTAGATTGGTTATCTTTTGATAATCAATCATAAAAGTAGATTGATCATCAAAAGAGGATTGATCATCAAAAGTAGATTGATTATCAATCATAAAGTAGATTGAACATCTTTTGATGATTAATCATCAAAAGAGGATTGATCATCAAAAGTAGATTGGTCATTAATAATAAAAGTAGATTAATCATCAAAAGAGGATTGATCATCTTTTGATGATTAATCATAAAAGTAGCTTGATCATCAAAAGTAGATTAATAATAAAAGTAGATTAATCATAAAAGTAGCTTAATCATCAAAAGAGGATTGAGTATCAAACGTAGATTGAGTATCAAACGTAGATTGAGTATCAAACGTAGATTGATTATCTTTTGATGGCCAATCTACTTTTATGATTGATTATTTTTTGATGACCAATCATAAATGTAAAATGGATTATTTTTTGATGATCAATCCTCTTTTGATGATTAAGCTACTTTAATGATTGATGACCAATCTACTTTTAATGATTAATCTACTTTAATGACCTATCTACTTTTATGATTAATTATCTATCATAAAAGTAGATAGATTATCTATCATAAAAGTAGATAGATTATCTATCATCAAAAGTAGATTGATTATTAAAAGTAGATTAATTATCTATCATAAAAGTAGATAGATAATCTATCATCAAAAGTAGATTGATTATTAAAAGTAGATTAATTATCTATCATAAAAGAAGATTAATTATCTATCATAAAAGTAGATTGATAATCAATCATAAAAGTAGATTGATAATCAATCATCAAAAGTAGATTGATTATCAATCATCAAAAGTAGATTGATAATCTATCATCAAAAGTAGATTGATCATCGAAAGTAGATTGGTCATCAAAAGATAATCAATCATCAAAAGTAAATTGAATATCGAAAGTAGATTGGTCATCAATATCAAAAGTAGATTGGTCATCAATATCAAAAGTAGATTGGTCATCAATATCAAAAGTAGATTGATTATCTATTATAAAAGTAGATTGAACATCAAAAGTAGATTAATTATCAAAAGTAAATTGGTCACCAAAAGATAATCAATCATCAAAAGTAGATTGGTCATCAATATCAAAAGTAGATTGATTATGAATCATAAAAGTAGATAGATAATCT
>Ga0272448_1003936_pt1 | contig 17271 bp, 16 predicted proteins | sample YNPCB0191_FD_202220 | JGI IMG/M metagenome (GOLD analysis project Ga0272448, IMG submission 202220) | Hot spring sediment microbial communities from Yellowstone National Park, WY, United States - YNP-CB-019-1 | ecosystem: Environmental > Aquatic > Thermal springs > Hot (42-90C) > Sediment... | reverse complement strand
GCATTTTTACCTCCTTATTATCCACCTGCTATCGGTGGAAAAATGCTAATTTTGTCGCCTTCTTTAAGCTCTGTTTGTTTATCGCATTGATTCCCGTTAAGCATAATTACATTGCTCATTTCCGAGGGTATTTTTAGCTTTTCCAATAGATCAGCAATAGTTGATCCTTTTTTTATTGTAATAATAGACTGCTTCTTTTGCGACCTCGGAGGAAGTAATTTTGCTAAATTTGCATATAACTTAATTTCAACTTTCATATCATTCTGTCCTGTGGAAATCAGCGATTTGTGCATTAGTCACATCTACCAGATCAGTTCGCTTCATTCTAAGCGAGATAGTATGACTTCCGCAGTTAAAATATACGATCTCTTCTGATAATAGGGCATTATCCATATATACAGGCAGACCAAAAAGGTTGCCAAATGGCGGGACAGCACCGGGCAAACATCCAGTGAGTTCAAAAAGCTCTTCTTTTGTGGCAAATCGGACACGCCTTGCACCAAGCACCTTACGAAGTTTGTTATTGTCCAAAGGCACTGCCGCAGAGATGATCAGATGATAAAACTTGTCATTTGCCTTTACGATTATGGCTTTTGCACCTTGCGATAGGCTACTCCCTCTGGCGCCTGATGCCTCACTGCTTGTCGTCGCAGGTTCATGGATTAATTTTTCAAACTCAATACCTTTTGATGTCAATAATTCAATGGCTTTTTTGGTAACTTCTGTCTCACCTTCTTGGATTTTAGGTTCATCCATTTTTTCTTTCCTTTTCTAACCTTAACCTTGCATCTTCAAACATGGGTTCAGCAAATTCAGTGTCCCATGTCCTTTCTTCAAAAGTCCTATTCTCAACCGTCTTCAAAAAACCTTTGAACTCCTCATAATAAGAGCCGTATATATGAAAACTATCAGATATATCAACATATCTGCCGATCTTTATATCTTTGCCTATTTTTTCGCTTATTTTTTGGGCTATGAGTCTTTGTAAATCGGTCAATGCGAATATGTTCATAAAAGCTGCTTTGTATGCGTCTCTGGAACGCCAATGTGTGTTCATATTAAGCGTTAGATCATCATCTTCACCTGTGATCCTGCACCATATTCTCTGTAAACATGGCGCGTCATCTGCTGGAGGATCAACATCAACATTCCATGTTATCCCCTGCGCTCTGCGGGAATATGGCGTCTGTGACAGTTTTCTTACTATATAGGCAATCTGATCTATTTTCGCACTTTTACCAGGATAATCAAACAAACGTTGATGGTATGTATAAAGCCATTTCCCCTCCTCTGGTTTGATCCAATGGTCATGGACGCCAAAGATAACCTCTTGACGATATATTTCAAGGTCTTCCAATCCGCCCGGAAAAGCTCTATGAATGCGTGGCTCTGACATTGGGTCTTCTATCTCCATAATCATTGTGCAATCCTTGCTCGGGGGGTCATCTTTTTTATCATATTCAGTTTTAATTTCAATACCATCTTTCCAAACTGCGATAACAGCTTTTTCCCATGCTTCTGGAATATTCTTGCCCCTGACAATGATAACTGGTATATTACTCATAAACTTAATCCTTATCCCCTAAATTTATATCTTATGCCCTATAATCTATACTTTACTATAATACAATAACAAGATTTATAAGTCAATATCAAAACTTTTTCGCCAATCACGAACAAGTCCTGTATTTTTCATCATTTCCGTTGATCTGTCAGTGAAGATTTAGTAAAATTATCACTGATAATTGCTTGCAATGCCAATTTAATCGCTATTTTGTGGGATAAAAGTTTTTTATATTGATAAGCTCAAAAGATGACTAATAATATAACAATCAGAGCAATAATAATTGGTCTTATCCTTGTGATAATCAATGCCTATTGGATCGCGATATCAAGCGAATTATGGTATTCTGTGTTTACAGCGGTATCACTTTTCTTTAATACGATCTTCTGTCTATTCATTCTTATCCTTATAAACTTCCTAATAAAATATCTTATTCCTAAAAAAGCCTTCACTTGGCAGGAATTGGCGACAATGTATATTATGATGTGTATGGTGTCCACAATCTCAGGACATACTATGATGATGTATCTTGTCGGCGCACTTGCCCATCCCTTCTGGTTTGCTACACCTGAAAATGAATGGCAATCGCTATTTTGGCAATATATACCTAATTGGTTTACTGTAAGCGATAGAGCTATACTCACGGACTATTTTCAAGGTGAATCAACCTTCTATAATCTCCGATATATAAAGGCTTGGCTTGTTCCGATGCTGGTGTGGAGCGGATTTATCTTCGTTCTGTTCTCAACTCTGCTTTGCATAAACGTCGTGATCCGTCGGCGATGGATGGAAGAAGAAAGGCTTGCATATCCGTTAGTCCAACTACCTGTTGAGATGATGAATTCCTCGTCATTCTTTAAAAATAGGCTTCTTTGGCTTGGATTTAGTGTTTCTGGCACTATAACATTGATCAATGGATTAAATATATTAGTGCCAAATGTGCCTAGAATACCTGTGAAATTCCATGAAGTCGGTCATTACTTCACATCAAAGCCTTGGGATGCTATCGGCTGGACTTTAGTTGATTTTCACCCTTTTGTGATCGGTTTAGCTTATTTTATCCCACTTGATCTGTCGTTTTCGTGTTGGTTCTTTTATATTTTAACTAAGAGTTTTAATCCACTTCAATCATGGCTAAGCCATCCAACAAGCACAGACAAAACCGCTATCGCTTTTATGAGCGGAAACGCATTATTTGTCCTGTTTTTGATGGCAATGCACAGGCGGTTTACGTGGTGGCAGTTTCACCCCGGCGGTTATGTGCTTTCTGGTGGCTCCTGGAGTGGAATGTTCTATATTTGGAACGCTATGTTAATAAGCTGGGCGATCAAATACATCATCTTGAAATACGGCGGGTTCAAAGCATACTCCAAAGGACGACCCTTCTTCTTTGGATTAGTGCTTGGGGATTATATAATCGGCTGTATGTGGAATATCTTAGGGCTGATATTCAACATGCCTGCTTATAGTATCTGGTAAAAAAGAGCATGGACATTATAATCCATGCCCTTCATCTTCAGCTATCTTCCTCACAGCATCTATAACAAAATTAACATCATCATCAGTATTGAATATTCCCAGACTTAACCTCACAGTTCCGTCTGGAAACGTCCCAATAGTTTTATGTGCAGATGGGGCGCAATGTAGGCTTGCCCTACATAGTATGTCAAATTCTTCTTCAAGATACAATGCAACTTCTGATGGAGAAAGTCCTTCAATATTGAAAGACACAACCCCAACCCGTTTTTCTGCGTCAAGATCGCCATACACCTTAACTTTTGGTATGCAAGACAAACCGTCAATCAATTTTTGTGTCAACTTGCATTCTTCTTTTCGGATATTCTCAATGCCTTTATTCATAACATATCTCACACCAGCACCTAATCCTGCTATTCCGACAATATTTAATGTTCCACTTTCAAACTTGTCTGGCAGAAAGTCTGGTTGATACTCCTCTTCTGATCTGCTTCCTGTTCCACCATATTTTAATGGCTTTAAGTCTATACCATCGCGTATATAAAGTCCGCCAGTGCCAACAGGACCATACAAGGACTTATGTCCTGTAAAAGCGAGAAGATCAACATTTAATTTTTGAACATCTATCGGATAAGCACCCGCAGATTGAGCGGTATCTAACATAAATATCAATCCATATTCCCTTGCTATATGACCTATTTCTTCCGCAGGTTGGACAGTGCCTATGACATTTGAGGCATGATTTATAGCGATCATCTTTGTCCTTTTATTTATAGCAGATTTGACATCTGACGGATCAATTTCACCATTCTGTGAGCATTTGACGACGGTTATATGGACACCAAGTTTTTCCAAAGCCCTTAATGGACGCATAACAGAATTATGTTCCATCCCGCTTGTAATAACATGATCGTCGGGTTTAAGAATGCCTTGCAATGCGATGTTTATGCTTTCTGTGGCGTTTAGCGTCCAGACTATCTGTAAAGGATCGCCTATGTTAAACAGCTTAGCGAGTTCCTCTCGTGCATTGTATATGATCCTGCTTGCAGATATTGCCAAGCGATGACCTGATCTGCCCGAGTTGGCACAGACATTGATCATATAATCATTCATCGCTTGTATTACTTCTGGAGGTTTTGGATGTGACGTTGCAGAATTATCAAGATAGATCATTTTTTTATAAGACAGCTTCTAACTCCTTATATCCTTTCTTTATAGCATACTCTTTTAATAGTTTAGGGTCGGTTATCCCATCTTCCCTATAAGCCCTTACAGCCTGTTCCATAGCGATTGAGCCTGATTTCGGTCCCATCGGGTGATCTAACACATTTGATCCTGCAAGAGGGGCAAGATCATATCCGAAAGCGGCGATGTTTTTACCAACATTGGAGGCACCTAACCCGCCTGCGGTCACAGGCACAGTATCTTTGATTCCGTTCATCGGCTCTTTGAAGACCTCGTTAAGTCTAATCAACATACTTGGGTCAAGAGATGCGACATGCACATTGAATTGTCCCATAACGCCAATTTGGAAATAATCGCCGCCACAAAGCCTTGTCAGTTTCGCTATCACAACCTCATCAATACGTCTAGGTCCTGTTGATAACGCTGAACGTCCTCCGCTATGGACATATATCGGCACATTTATTTCTGGATCGGAAGCTAAAATTTCAACTGTGCCGAGATTATTGGCTAAAATAGCGTTGAACATAACGCCTGTTGCCCCGTATTCTATGGCTCTTTTTGCCATATCCTTTATTTTATCTGGTCTTGCAGTGAGATGTGGGGCATATATAACCCTCTTTCCTGTCTGCTCCTCTGCTTTCTTCAAAGCTTGGGATACAAGCCTCACTTTCTTTTCAAATGGGCAATACTGAGGGTTCATCATCTTTTCATCATCTTTCATTAGCACTGCCCCACCTAATGCCGCCTGATATGCCTTTTCAGCTACTTCCTCTGGTGTCAATCCACAACAGGGCTTTATTATTGTTCCCATCAATGGTTCACCGTCTTTTAATCCGATAAACTCCCTTGAACCTTTTATGCCAAACTTAGGTCCTGGAAATTTTTTCAAAGCCTTTTCTGGCAATTCAAAGTCAAGGTAAGCGACGTTTTGATAATATACGAATTCAAGAATTGGACCACCTACTGACAGCATGGATATTTGATAGAACATATCCGAATCTTCTAAATCTAAATTTCCTAACGGAGATCGGACATATATTACGCCTTCACCTTCGCCATATTTTTCAATTTTGCATACATCTGCCCTGGCTTTATTGAATATTTCTGTTGGTGTTCCTCCGCCGATCCATTTGCCTGTCGTCTCTTCTTCGGCTATTTTTTTTGCAGTCTCCACTAAGTCTGAATTTGTCTTTATATAATAGACAAAAAGTATTGAATCTTTTGGATCGTGTTGTGAATCCAATTCTATTATATCAACTGGTTCACGATTTCTAATCTCTATTGGGACATATTTTTCCATTTTTTCTCTCCAAATTGTTAAAAATTGATCTTATATTTCAATTCTTATTTTTTCTTTTGCGGAACGATAGCCCGCATCAACTATTTGCATAACTTCATAAGCTCTTTTCGTATTAGCTACTGGTGATTCTGTTCCTGATTGGATTGATTCTGCAAAATGTCTCATCTGCAAAGTTACAGGGTCAATTTCTTGCTTTGGGATATTGACATCTTGCACTTTGTCTGCGATCATAAATGTTAGATTTCCACCATTTACATCAAGGCAACCATTGACGCCGTGAAGCGTAACTCTCATCTCGCCCGGCAATGTTATAAAGCAAGAGACTATTGACGCTATTCCACCATCAGGATATTCTAAGATCAACACAGCCTTATCATCTACATCATAATCTGCCTTTGGGGCGCCTTTCATTGTGCCAGTTGTCGCATAGACAGCACAAGGCATACCTCTGAGCCAATGGACCATATCAAGAATATGCCATCCCGCATCTATAATAGCTACTCCACCCGATAACTCCTCTTTGCCTCGCCAACTCCAAACACCATCTATTGCACCGCCCCAACGATAAATTATCGCACCCCTTGTCAAAAATACATCGCCAATTTGACCAGAGTCAGCGATCTCTTTCGCCTTAATGAAGGCAGATGAAAATTTGTTCTGTCCTGCAAGGAAAATCTGTTTTCCACTCTTTTTTGCGGAGTCAATCATCATTTTTGCGTCAGATAGCGTCTTTGCGAAAGGCTTTTCTTTAAATACATGCAAACCACATTCAAGGGCGTAACACACAACCTCACCATAGAGATAATGAGGCAATGCTACTATAACAGCGTCTATATCACCTCGTTTGCAAAGCTCTTTATAGTCTGTATGCCAATCAACCTTATATTCATCTGCAACTCGTTTGGCAATATCTACGTTGTTATCGCACACAGCGACAATTTCAAATAGATCGGGATTATTAGAAGCTACCCTTAATTGATGCCCTCCGATCCCTCCGACACCTATCGCTCCTATTTTTATTTTATTCATCACATCTCCATTCTTGTAAATATGAAAATTACATAATCTTAACTAATGTTTGGACAATTTTGAGTTAAAAAACGTTGTTAGCTAACCAAATTTAATTTTATTAGAAAGAGAAAATCTCAAAATCCCCCTAAAAAGTCATTTTTTTTCAAAGAGGGGATTCCTAAAAGTCTCTCTTTGGAAAAGGGAGATTTAGAGGGATTTTCTAACTAAATATGCGATTATAATTTGTAAATTGTCCAAAGTTTAGTAACCTTAAAATAATAAAAAATCATAAGTATAAATAACATAAAATCGTCAATAAATCAATACTTTAATGGAAAAAACAAAGATTATGTTTGCATTTGAGATCAAACTATGTTATACTAAAATAAAATTTATCAATAGTGAACTAAATAGATATTAGTTTTGATTTTATGTTTTTAAAATCATAAAAAAACTAATACTATTTTGTGTTTCTTATAAGCAACTTTTTTTGGATCCAGTAGTAGAGAAAGGAGTTTTTTTATGCGCAAGATTTCGTGTTTTGCTTTATTTTTAATGCTATCTACAATGGTTATTTATCTTTGTTCGTGTGCTTCCAGCGGTGGAGGTGTTGATCTAAAAAATGATCCTCTGAAACCATCTCCCGAGCTTAAAGAGGGAACGGTTGATCCTTCTACAAATGCTATTACAATAACAAAAGAAGGAATAACTGTAACCGTTGAACATTGGTCAAGGGCAAGACTTGATCGTAAGTTTACTAATGCCTCTCAACGTTCCCCATTCTTTTATCTGGAAACATGGCCCCAGTCAATGCAATCTGAAGTATTCCATGTAAAAATAAAGAATGATACTCCCAGAGGAGTTCTTGTTGATTTCAAGGAAACAAAACTCTATGATGAGAGAAAATATGAATATTTTGTAGTAACTCTTGATGATCTGCGATATAAATTCGTCACCAAAAGCTATATGGACTTAAAAACCAAAAACGGACTTGATATAGCAAAGCAGATTCTGCTAATGGAAGTATTAGGACCTAGTAGGCTCATCCCTGCTGGACAATCCGCAGAAGGTTTTCTGCCATTCTTTACCCCAAGTCCACAAGCAGAAAAAGTATGGCTTATAGTTGTTCTGGAAAAAGAACCAGAAGTTGCTACCGCAGCTTATCAGAGAGTTGATTTTAGATATGACTTCAAACAGGACTTGGTTTTGCGTAAAACTCAACAACCTACGAAGCGATAATCAAGACTTAAAAGCCAAATTAATTGAATAAATGATTTTTATAATATAAGGACGCGGTATACTGTGTCCTTATATTTTTAATGAATACGTTTATGCTTAATTAGGACTGGTAATTCTGAGATGCTATCCGAAACCAGTATTTATCAAGGTTTGAATTAAGTGTTTATATGAAAATGTTCATTAGATAAAGCAAAATGCCACCTATGAAAAAGTTTGTCATTCCTGCCCCTACTTTCGCAGGGGTAAACTGCATCAGGAATCCATTTCTTTGTTATGATTTTTCTGGATTCCCGTTTTCACGGGAATGACAAATGTGGAGCATTTTCATTTTTATATAGCTTTCTAATCCTTATGATAATTGGATTTAACTGGTTTTCAGAATTCTCAGTTAGGAAATCTTTTTTTGGTATTACTTTTTATAAAGATTCAAGCATAGGAATAAAAATATGATAGTTCATACACTTACGCTTGGACCTATGCAAGCAAATTGCTATATATTGGAATGCGAAAAAACAAAATCTGCGATAGTAATTGACCCCGGCGATGAAGCAGATGAGATATTAGATACTATCAAAAACCGTGGACTAAAATTAGAATTTATAGTAAACACTCATGGACATATAGATCATATCTCTGCAAATGGTGACCTAATAAGAAAGACTTCCGCAAAGCTATGTGTCCATCGTCTTGATGCGGACATGATAGTAAATCCACAGAGTAATCTATCATTTTTTCTTGGTAATCCAATATCATCGCCTCCACCTGATATAATTCTTAACGATGGCGATATTATAGAATCAGGGACGATCAAATTAAAAGTCATTCATACACCCGGACATAGTCCCGGTAGCATTGTCCTCTTAACTGATTCAGCTATTTTTAGCGGTGATCTGCTCTTTGCAGGAAGTATTGGAAGATATGATTTCCCTGGCAGTTCATATAAGCAAATTATGGAATCGCTGAAAAAAATAATAGATCTCGGCGATGATCTTATCGTCTATCCGGGACATGGCTTTGAAACAACAATCGGTGAGGAAAAAGAAACCAATCCATTTCTTAGTGAAATTTGATTAGGAGATGCCAAAGTGAAAATAGGAATAATATCTGACACACACGATAATATGCCGAAAATAAAGGAAGCTGTTTCAATATTTAATACGAAGCAAGTGGAGTTTGTCATCCATGCAGGCGATTATGTCGCCCCATTTTCTATTGCACCACTTGATGATTTGAAGTGTGATTATATCGGTGTTTTCGGAAATAACGATGGTGAAAAGGCTGGACTAACGAAAAAATCCAAAGATAGAATAAAAGTTCCGCCATATCATATAACGTTAGGAAATAGAGAGATCATCATTCTACACGACCCAAATGATATTGACAACTTGATTAAAAGTCAAAACTATGATATTGTTATATATGGACATACACATAATCCTGTGATAGAAAGACATAACAAAACATTGGTCATTAATCCGGGCGAATGTTGCGGTTGGTTAAGTGGGAAAAGCACGGTTGCAATATTAGAGCTTGATGATCTGACAGCAGAGATCGTAAACGTATTTTGATGTATCTGAGACAACCAAAATCAATAAAGCTTGCAATGATAATATCTATTACGCTACATATTGCTTTTTTTATTCCACTCACCTTGATAAAACTTGGCAGTGAATATGATACAAAAGGGAAAATATCAATATCTCTCATCAAAGGGAAAGAAGCCAAGTTAGATCGTCGTTCAGTGCCAGTAAGAGAAATCCCATCTTTTAGTGATTCCCCTCAAAGATACGATTTAGGGACAATGGCTAAAATTGGAATAAGCAACACTCCATCACCATTAGTATATACAGAAAGAGAGTTTCCAACAGCGATCTCTAAATATGAAGGCTTGCCTTATGAAGTGCCACAAAATATGGATTTAACAGCGAAATATCAAAAGCCTGATACTCATAAAACTGAAATAATCATTAGAGAAATCAGTCCAAAACCCGTTAGCGCGAAAGTAAATATAGTTGATGGGAGTAAATTTGTTAAAGATTCTGCTTTGAAACTTGAAAAGCCAGAGATCAAGTTTACAGAAGAGAAAACTAAAATCTTACAAAATTATCTTATATCAGTGCGTAAGAAGATAGAATCTAAGAAGAGATACCCTATTTCTGCAAGAAATGCTGGTATTGAGGGCAAAACCGAAGTAAAACTAACTATATTAAAAGATGGTCAACTTGATAAAGTAGAGTTGATAAAATCGTCGGGAAGCGAAATTCTTGATAATTCAGCACTTGAAAGCATACAATCTGCTACTCCATTTCCACCGATTCCTGCTATATTGGAGAAGGAAAAGATAGAAGTTAGCATTTCATTGGTATTTAGTATGGAAAAATCACAGTAAATAATATCCTAATCCAAATGCAGTAGGTCCTGCATGCGAAGTTATAACAGTTCCTATATAATTTCTGTAAAGCTCTTCAAATTGAACTTCCGATTTAAGCTGAGAGATTAATTCCTCACTGTTTAACGTATTTTCACCAAATATAAAAGCAGCTTTTAGGTTTTTACCTTTTTGTGCATCTTCTTTGACTAACTCAACCATTCTACTTATCAAACGCCCACTTCCACGTATTCTCTCAACAGGTCTGACAAACCCATCTGAAACCGCCAAAAGTGGTTTTATCTTTAACATTGTCCCTAAAAATCCCTGTGCCTTGCCTATCCTCCCGCCCTTTTGAAGATAATCAAGGCTATCAACAGAGAAATAAACCCTAATCTTTGACTTTAACTCATCAGTCAAACTTAAAATCTCTTTTATATCAGCACCATTTTTTGCAGCTTTTGCCAGCTCTAATACTATTATCCCTAAACCTACTGACACTGTTCTTGAATCTATAACATTGATTTTATATCCCGGCAGTTGTTTTTGAGCAGTTGACGCAGATTGTGCTGTTTTACTCATATCCAAAGATATGTGAATTGAGACAATATCGTCTTTATCTCCGATTTTGGTATATGTCTTTATAAACTCCTCTACTGATGGCTGGGATGTTGTGGGAAAGTCATCGGTTTCTTTTAACATTTGAAAAAATTCTAATGAGGTTATATCATAAAAATCACGGAAAGCACGATTTCCTAAATGGACAGTAAGTGGAACGACCTCAATTCCATATCTTTCTACAATTTCTTTGGTTAGGTCACAAGTGCTATCTGTTACTATTTTTACCATATTCCACCCCCTGATGTTTAAATGATATTTTTTTGAAAAGCAGTTTAAAAACTATCCCTACTATGATAAATCCTGAGATAAAATAACCCAAAAGGATCGGCAATAGTTTTTGCCTTTTATATTTTATAACCATTATCTATCACCCTTTCGTAAACCTTTATTAGATCATCAAAAGCCTGATCCCAAGAATAACGTTCAGCTAAAATTCTTGCGGATTTTCCCATCTGTTTTCTTAGTTCAGTATTAGCGATAAGAGTTTCTATACTATTGACGAAATCTTCAAATACGTCAGTTCTACATAAGAACCCAGTTTTCCCATTCTCCATAACTTCCTTCGGACCACCTTGATCCATAACCACCACAGGAAGACCTGACGCTTGTGCTTCAAGGACAACCAATCCTAAAGTATCTGTAACTGATGGAAAGACAAAGATGTCCGATGAAGCAAAAGCCCGATAAAGCTCTTCTCCATGTAAAAAGCCCGGTGCAGTAACATCATCGCCCAATTCTTTTTTTAGAGATTCTCTGAGAACCCCATCTCCAGCAACAAAAAGATGGATATTTCTATGTTTTTTACGCAGTTCAATAAAGGCTTTTTTTAGCAGTTGTATGTTCTTTTCTGGTGATATTCTGCCAGCGAAAAATAATATGATCTTGTCATCAAACTTTTTTCGGAAATTTTCATCTCTTTTTTGAGGATGAAACGCAGTGGTATCTACACCAGAACGAAATAGACCGAATGATTTTCCATTTATATATTGCCTGATCTCATCCTGTGTGCATTGAGAAGTAGCAAGTATAATATCACAATTTTTGTAGAAATTATCACACATTTCTTCCACGCGATGGCTAAAATATTCTGATCCTGTTCTTGCTTTTGTAAACGCTGGAATATTGGTATGGAAGGACCCAACCAAAGGTAGTTTAAAATCTCTTTTTTTGCGAAGGAAAGTGATGTCAGTTCCAATAATTAATGATGGCACTGTAAACGGAAACTTCATCAAATATCTTCCAGAAGCGTAAATCGCATTTATGCCCATAGTAGATGGTTGAGTGAAATGGACAATATCAAAAGAGTTTTTCTCAAAATCTGCCATCAGTTTCGGATTAGGAACTAATAAATCCAAAAGCAATTCATTATAAAAGGGCAAATACCAAGGGATTATCGGCTTAAATCTTTTAACACTAACTGTCTCCCCAATTCTCTCGGTTCCATTTTCATCGCCATTAGTATAGATCGTGAGAAAAATGCCTTTTTGATTTGCGTAATTTGCATATTTTTGTGCTATGACTGCGACTCCATCAGTATAATTGCGGTGAGAATCATAGCTATCTGTAAAAAAAGCTATACGCATTATTCTGATCTCCTACCGATAATGTCTTTTTCTTGTTACTAATAATTTTTATTATAATATTTTGAAATACGAAAATCAATCTTTTTCGTAATTTAATGACATAAAAAAAGCGGGACATTTCTGCCCCGCTATGTTAAGGAGAAGATCAGAATACTGAAATATATCCGCTTTATATGTTATCTGCCCCTTACTCTCTTTCTTGTTGAGCTGTCGTCAGAACTGCTGTTGTCTTTTTTATCCTTATCTTCATCATCGTCATCATCTTTGTTATCTTTTTTAACTTCAACATCTCTCTTAGGCTGTTGATTTGAATTATCCTCTTTTCTTTGAATTCGTTCTGGCTGACGCGGTTGCTCGCTCTTTTGCTGTTGAGAGTTATCTTGTGATCTTATAGACTCTCGTCTTTTCTTTGCTTGATCTTCTTCACGAGGGGCAGTTTCGCGTGAAGTTGATCTTTGTTGCTCCTGAACATTGCTTTGAACTGGCGACCTCCTTATAATTCTTTCGCTTTCTGAGCTTTCTGATGTCTCTCTTGGAGTCCTTATTATCGTTCTCTTTGTAGATTCTGATGTCTCAATTCTGGTTGGTGTCCTCTCAACATCTCTTGATTCTATCGATCTTGATCTTGATTCTGGAACCGCCCTTTGCATAGATTCAGGAGATTCGTTGCGTCGCTTCATCTCGGTTACTGCGGGTCCCCTTGTCTCAATTGTCCTTGCTCTAACCTCTGATGGAGACTGACGTAGGCTATTTGCCAAAACGCTTCTGATCTTCTCTCTTGATTGCTGAACATCAGTAGCTTTACGGGTTTTAGTTGTTACAATATACTCTTTTCTTGTCTCTTCGTGAATAGGTGTCCATTTATTGAGACGATCTTTGTCCCAATTCTTGCTGGGTTGCCTGTGATAATAATATACATCATTCCAACTAATATAATGGACATGATATGGATTCCTAACATAGTAAATCCTCAAATAATCGTCATAATACCTTCTGATTTCTATATATCTTGTGCGATAATATGGATATGTGTATCTTATATAATAATAATCTGAAAAGTAGAATACTGGACCAGTGTAGAAATACCAATAAGTGTAGTCATACCAAGGTCGCCAAGAATAATCTCTTATATAACTTGTGACTACCCTAACTGCTGGCATATAAGTATAGGTCTCAACCTCTATATATTTGACATCTATACGTTGTCTTCCCTCTGCAACTATATGGAGTTCCATAATTCCGTCTTCAACATGGTCATCTGTGGAAATTCTTATAATTTCAACGTGTTTCTTTGCAGACAAAGCGAAAGTATCGCCGAACAAAGGTTTATCTACGCTTTCATACCTTCCTTCTGGCGGATAATATTCCTCATAATCGTCACCGATCTTTGTCCTTTTGATCCATACTCTCCCTGCGATCTCGTTATTTGTATCATCTATATATCCATCGCCATCATAGTAAATCTTTATTCTTGCTGATTTAGCTTCCCTCGGTATCCTGAAATAGTAGATAGCACTGGCAATTCCGTAATCGTAATCTCTTTCATCATAAGTTGACCAAGCAGTTAATCTTATTCCATCAGAGAAGATCGGACTTTCTGTTACCGATGACGCCCCTCTTTCAACCCAATCATCTGTTTGATAACCGCGACGATACTCATTGGTAATCCTATCACCGTAATAAGAGCTATATGGACTGCCACTTACGCCAAAGGATATGCCCCAATCTGCAAATGTAGTTTGGGCTATAAGTGCAAGACCGATAATTGTTATGAATAATGTGAATTTATTTATATATCTTTTTAACATTTTAATCAACCCCCTTAAAACTTTGAGTTTCCATTATTATTGTTGCCGATATTGTTTGTTGCAATTTTAATGCCAAAAAGCATCCATTTGAAAAAAGTGAAATTTAGAGGGATTTTATGAACAAAAACCTGATCAAATATCAAAATTTAACATATATTTTTAACCTCTTTGTATCATTTTTGCAACATACGGTTGTAGATAAGGACTTATCTTAATTTTTGGTATTGCATTTTTGATACACTTAATCAAAGAATTTCGTCCCCGGTTTTAAATATTTTTTAACTCCTTCTGGATTGATCTCAACACCTAATCCGGGCTTATCAGATAACGTAATATAACCATTTTCTATGATCGGCTTTTCAGTTATCACTAACTCGTCCCAATGTTTTCTGCCTAACCAGTGCCATTCAAGGACAAGGAAATTGGGAATACTGGCGCAGACATGGCAAGAAGCTATTGTCCCTAATGGACCACAAACGTTATGAGGTGCCATAGCTATATAATAGATCTCAGCCATATTAGCGATCTTTCTGCCCTCCGAGAGACCGCAACATTTCGGTATATCAGGCATTATCACGTCAACTGCTTGCTTTTCAATAAGCTCTCTAAATCCATAACGTAAGAAAAGGTTTTCTCCTGCACAAATAGGCGTTGAGGTTGATCTTTTGACTTCTCTCATAGCGTCAACATTTTCTGGTGGGACAGGCTCTTCAAGCCACATCAGATTAAATGGCTCCATTGCCTTTGCGACACGAATAGCAGATGATGTATCATATCTTCCGTGCATATCAACTGCAATATCAACATTTGGACCGACAGATTCACGGACAGCTGACACTTTGTCAACCATAGATTGCACTTCCCCGGGCGTCACTGACCAGTTCCAAGCATCTATTTTGTAAGGATTTTTGGAATCATCAATATCAAATTTAATAGCGTTAAATCCCATATTGACGACCTCTTTGGCTTTTTTTCCGCATGACTCTGGGTTATCCATTGAACCTCCGCAGTCAGAATAAAGCCTTATCTTGTCTCGGAATTTCCCGCCAAGCAATTGATAAACTGGGAGATTAGTTGCCTTTCCGACGAGGTCCCACAACGCTATTTCTATCCCGCTTAAAGCAGAGATGACATTTCCCGCCAAGGCACCATCAAAGATATATGCCCGTCTGATCATCTCAAATAGTCTGTCAACATTCATTGGGTCTTGATTGATCAGCATCTCTTTCATATCGTTTATTATGGCAGGAGACGCTGAACGCCCATGTATGCACTCGCCAGTGCCTGTGAGACCTTCATCAGTATAAATTCTGACATAAGTTGAATATCCATGCCCTATAACCTCTATTGTTTGTATATCAGTTATTTTCATCTTTGCACTCCATGTTAAGATTTCCAATTTTCTTATTGAACCAATTTGATCTCATTAAGAAAATTTGCGTCAAAAGACCTGTCAATATCACAAAAACACAGAACATATAAGGCGATTTTATACCAATATATTTCGCCATTGCCCCTGCAATAAAAGGACCTATAAACGCACCACTGCTTAGTATTGATTCGTGCCAACCGCTTTTATTGCCTGTGTCAGCATGACCACAGAGGCTATAATATAGACTTGAAAAATAGACCATGCCTGTTTGGATACCAAAAAACACCAAAGCAATTCCCCAAATAATGGGATAATTGGTTATATAGATGATAAAAAATCCTATACAACCAAGTATTTGGCATATTATAGAGAACTCTATGCGATAATGCCATTTTTTTGTTGCTCCGAGAATATAAAACATAAACACTTGTGTTCCTGACCATATAAGCATTAAAATTCCATAATAACGAGGCAATATCCCTAAATCGCTGATAAGTTTAGGGAAGATATAGCGTAAAACGCCAAGAGTTATCCAAGCAAAGAATATGGCTATCCAACTCATATACAAGAATTTCATTCTCATATAAGAAGGGATATTGTTATCATCTTTGTTATTCTCTGCCTTGTCAATGGGGACATTATTTACGATAGGTTTTGAATGAAGGCTTATTATTGCCATCGCGATAAATGACCCACAGCTTGCAAAATAGAAAGGTATCCTATGATCCCATTCATAAGCATATCCGCTTATGGCATTGCCGATCATAACTCCGATTGTCCAAGCCAAATTAAACATTCTGACACGTTTTTCAAGTGGACGACCATCGGAGATTTCACCTATCCACGCTTCATAGGGAGACCAGAAAGCAGAAAGGAAAAAACCTGTAAGAGGAAAAAATGTGACCAGAAACGGCAAAGTTTTGATATTCGGCATTAAAAAATACAGGATAGAAAAACATAAAGACGCTATCTGAGGGACTCTTTTCCGACCGACGCGATCCGATAGCTTGCCAAAAATTCGGCTGAATATGACATATAGTAACGTGCTTGTTGATGCAGTTATCCCTATTATCAACGGAGAAGCACCAAGCTTAGATGCGTAAAACGTCATTCCAAGTATAGCACCGTTAGTGCTCATATCCATCAACAAGGCAGGAAGAAAAATCAGGTTTCGTTTAATTGTCATTATTTATCCCCATTCTCATGCGTTAGACCATGCATTTTTGATGAAATCCATGGCTTGACGAATGACGTCTTCGCCTTTTCTTCCGCCAGTTTCCAATGATAACCAACCATCATAGCTAACCTCTTTTAACATGCGAAATACAGATATAAAATCCACCACTCCTTCGCCTACGACTTGGTGATGTAAATCCTTGTTGCGATCGCTCAGATGAACATGCACTATTCTTGACTTTACTAATTTTGCCAATTCTACTGAGCTATCGCCAGATTCCATCGGGTTAGACGTATCAAGATTTACCTTTAATCTATCATCATCTACTAACTCCAAAATTCTAATAAAATCAGCAATTTTCGTCCCGATCTCAGGGTGATCTTCCAAAGCTAACATAACGCCTTTCTCTTCTGCATAATCCAAGCTTTCTTTTAAGCCCTTTGCAACTAATTTTAGAGTTTCATCAACCGTTTGACCTTCACGCCATTTTCCTGCTGTGAGACGCACTATATTAGTTTTAAATATATTTGCAGAATCTATATCCCAGCGAATAGAAGCTAATTGTTC
>Ga0272448_1003932_pt1 | contig 17276 bp, 10 predicted proteins | sample YNPCB0191_FD_202220 | JGI IMG/M metagenome (GOLD analysis project Ga0272448, IMG submission 202220) | Hot spring sediment microbial communities from Yellowstone National Park, WY, United States - YNP-CB-019-1 | ecosystem: Environmental > Aquatic > Thermal springs > Hot (42-90C) > Sediment... | reverse complement strand
CGGGACGAGGCTGCGGCTGTCCGGGCATGGCCCTGGTTTGCTCGATCCGCCTGACCAACTCAGGACGCGGAGGCACGACAGGGCGCACGGCCGGCTGGCCGGCCAGCGGAACAGAGGCCGCGGGCGTTGTTGCAGGCTTCCCCACGACTACGGCAGACGGCGGCACCGCACTCGGCGAGGCGGCAGGCATCGGTGGCGGGGCAACGGGACGGGCGGGCGCCGGGCGAATCACCTTGAGAGCGCCCGGCGGCAACGGCTGCCTCGGGCTGCCAAGTATCTGGCCGGGCTTTGGCGCCGGCGGCTTGGGTGGCGCCGGCCGCTCAGCGGGTCCGGGAACCACCACCGCGCTCGGCGGCGCAGCCGCTGCGACCGGAGTCGCTGGCGGCGGAGGGGGCGGTGCTGCCGGCGGTGCGGACGGCTGAATTAGCACCGCAGCCGGCAGCGCTTCTACAGCCGGCTCCTTCACTGGCCCGCGTCCCGCCAACGGCGGACGGACCGGCTTCGCCGGGCGCGATATGATGGCTGTCAGATCCAGTGTCGGCCCGCCTGGCGCCGGGCGAGCCGGCGGCGCGGCAGGAGCTTCCGCCTGCGGAGGCGCCTCTTTGGCTGGCGCTTGGCTTACAGGCGGCGGGGCAGGCGTCACGGCTTCCGGCGGCGCAGGCTTCTCCGCGATTGGCTCTTGCTCGCCTTCGGCCCGCTCTACCAAGATCCCGAAGTGCCGCCGTATCTTGTCGGCAACCTCTTCGTCCACCGAGCTGGAGTGAGTCTTCTTCTCGGTGACGCCGAACTGCGGCAGCAGCGCCAGTATTACGCTGTTAGGCTGTTCGCACTCGCGCGCCAGCTCGTTGATTCGAATCTTTCTCATACAAATATGCGGCCCGCCGCCTTCGACAGCGCAGCAGTTGACATCGCGCTCCGCGCTGCTGCGGCCAAGGGCCGGTCCTGCCTGCCTCCACCTGTCCGCACCCGTGTTCTATCCTAACAAATCCTGTTCGTAACCCGCCGATGTGGAAGAGGTTTCCTCAGACTCAGCCGCCGGGCTTCGCTCAGCGGAGTCCTCCTGCGCCATCGCCTGAGTCTCACCCGTCTCCGCCGCGGGTCCAACTTCGGCGCCTTCTTCCGGCGCTTGCTCCCCGGCACCCGCATCGGCCTGGGCCTCGATCGCTTCGTCCGGCGTCCCCGCCAGCGCCTCTTCAAATTGGGCGTAATAATTGTTCACGGCGATCTGGATCGCCTCCACGGCTTCCGGTCCGATGCCCGGAATCTCCTCCAGTTGTTCCGGCGTCATGGCGCCTACTTGCTCGACCGTCCCCACGCCCCCTTTCGTCAGTCTCACCACAACTTCATCGCTCAGACCGTGATCAATCAGCACCGAGATCGGAGCCCCCGGCACTACCAGGCCGGCCATTTCCGATTCAACCTCGCGCCGCTTCTCTTCCTCACTCTTGATGTCTATCCGCCAGCCCATCAATTTGGCCGCCAGCCGCACATTCTGCCCTTTCTTGCCGATGGCCAGGGAAAGTTGCGTGTCCTCGACGATCACTTCCATGTGCTTCTCGACAGGATCCAGCACCGTGACCTTTGAAATCTTGGCCGGGGACAACGCGTGAGTAGCAAAGACCACGGGATCGTCTGAGTACTCGATTATGTCAATCTTCTCGCCCCGCAGCTCGCGAATTATGGACTGCACGCGCATCCCTTTCATCCCGACGCAGGCGCCCACGCTGTCCACATCCCGGTCCCGGCTCTGCACGGCGATCTTGGTGCGCTCACCGGCTTCCCGGGCGCAAGCCTTTATCAGCACCGTGCTGTCGTATATCTCCGGCACCTCCTGCTCGAACAGCCGCATCACCAGCTCGGGCGCCGCTCGCGACACCACCACCCCGGGCGTCTTGCCGGTCTTCTCTACGCTCTTGATCACGCAACGCAGCCGGTCTCCCACGCTGTAGCTCTCCAGACGCGACTGCTCCTTCTTGGGCAGCCGGGCTTCAGTCTTGCCCAGGTCCACAATAAGATCGCTGCCTTCGACGCGCTTCACCGTGCAGTTGACCAGCTCGCCGACCCGACCCGCGTATTCCTGATAAACGATCTCGCGCTCAGCCTCTCGCACCTTTTGCAGGATCACCTGCTTGGCGGTCTGCGCTGAAATGCGCCCCAGCAGTTCGGTGGACTTTGGAATGCGCACCACGCCGCCCAGCTCGGCGTTGGGATCCAAACGCCGCGCCTGCTCCAAAGTGAGCTCGTTAACCGGGTCCTGTACCTCCTCCACTACACGCTTTACTGCGTAAATCTGGATTCCGCCGCTTTCGAATTCCGCCACCAGATCCTCGCTGGTGCGAAACTGCTTGCGCACCGCCGCCACCATGGCGTCCTTGACCGCATCCACAACGATCTGCGGATCAATGCCTTTTTCCTTGCTCAGGATCTCGATGGACTGATAGATGCTTCCCAAGTTGACCTCTTTCCCGACTTTCCGTGGATTACCACTCGAATATCAGATTGGCCCGCTCGATCTGCCTGAGATGGAAACGCAAGGCTTGTCCCGGACGCGGCTCCAGCGTCACGACGTCCTCGGCAAAACCGGTCAGCGCGCCTTCCCAGTGGCGGCGATTCTCAACCGGTTCGTGGAGAACAACTCTCACCTTGCGCCCCAGAAAGCGCTGGTAGTCGCTTGGCCGCGTCAGCTTCCGCTCGACCCCGGGCGAGCTTACCTCCAGCGTGTAACTTCCGCCGGGCACCAAGTCCTCAACGTCCAGAATGGTCCCCACCTGCTGTGAGACCAGCTCGCAGTCGCGGTGCGAAACCCCTTCCGGTTTGTCTATGTAAATGCGCAGCAACCGCCGCCTTCCGGCGCCCAGAAACTCCACGTCCACCACTTCCATGCCTTCCGACTGCGCCACGCGCTCGGCTACCTCTCGCACCCTGGCTACAATCGCTTGCTTCATCATCCGGCCCGGCGCCCAACAAAAAAGTGGGCTTTCGCCCACTTCTGCGGCTCGACGCCTCACTAAAATTATACTACGCCGGCCTTGCCCAGGGGGGCGGCCGCTTTGCCACCGCACGAGCCGGACCGGGGCTCTCAGGTGGATAAATTACGCACCTGCAAGCTGCGCAGCGCCGAGCCGGCGTGTCATCCCGAAAGCGACAACGTTCGCCAAGCTTTTCAGCCGCTCACCAGGAAAGCCGCATGAAGCGAGACAACGCCCTGCGGGCGCCGCTCACCCATGCTCAGGGACAAGAAATACTCGGCAGGCACGCCGGGCAGGACTAGCTGCGGCATTTGCGTGAACCTGAAGCGCGAGTAGTAAGCAGGCTCGCCCACCAAGACACACCCCTCGGCGCCCAGGCGCCTTATGGCGGCAAGCCCCTCATGGTCAGCCGGCCAGCCAGCATCATACTGCCGCTCCACTATAGCATTGTCAGGTAACGCCGGCGCCGCCAAGCGAGCGGCCACCGCGCGCCGGGCCTCGTAATCTACCGGGCGCTGGTAGACTCGGTTGAGGACGGTCATCATGAAGAGGCTACTACTGTTGTTCTTCGCTGCCACCTGGTGTTACGCCGCCGATGCATGGCTGAGGCACACGGATGTGTTCCGCAGTGGCGAGGCTGGATACCACACCTACCGCATCCCGGCGATCGTCGAAACGGCCGACGGCGCCCTGCTGGCCTTCGCCGAAGCCCGGAAAGAGAGCCGGGGCGATCCGGGCAGCGGCGATATTGACCTGGTGGTGAAACGCAGTCAGGACCGCGGCGCGACATGGTCGGCGGTGGTGGTCGTGGACGACCCCGGTGAGAAGTGGGCGGCTTCGAATCCGACACCTGTGCTGGATCGTTCAAACGGCCGGGTTTGGATCGCGTTCAATCGCTGGCGCCCCGGCAAGGGCACCTTCGAAAGCCGCCCGGGCACGGACGACAACCAGACCTGGTTGCGCTTCAGCGACGACAACGGCCGTAGCTGGTCGGAGGCGCGCGACATCACCAGGGAGGCGCGCGATTTCGATCATTGGGGCGCGATGTTTTTGGGCCCGGGCGGCGCTATTCAAACCAAGAGCGGCCGTCTTTTGCTGCCCGCAGCGCGTTGCCCTGAGGTATGCAACGTGATGGCGGCGGCCACCGGCTGGCGAGGCTCGTTGCACCTGATGCAGGCCTACGCCATCTACAGCGACAACCACGGCGCCACGTGGAAGCGAGGCGAACTGCTGCCGGCGCTGACGGACGAAAACCAACTGGTGGAGCTGGCCGACGGGACCGTCATGATGGACGCCAGGCAAGGCGACGGCGATCGGCGTTGGGTCGCCATCAGCCAGGACGGCGGCCTCCATTGGCAGAAGCCGCTGCCCGGGCAGCTCGTTTCCCCCGTGGCTACTTCGATTGAACGCTACTCGCTGAAATCCGCCGGCGCCGATCGTGACCGCCTGCTGTGGACCGGCATCCTCGGCCCGGGCCGTAAGCACCTGGTGGTGCGCGTCAGCTACGACGAGGGCCAGACCTGGATGAACGAGCGGACGATTTACGGCGGCCTGGCCGCTTATTCGGATCTGCTCGTGCTCCAAGACGGAACCGTGGGTGTCTTATGGGAACGCGGCGTCACCGCGTTGTCGCAGTACATTACCTTCAGCCGCTTCAACCGCGAATTCCTGGAACCGCCCGCAGCCGTAGTGCCCGAATTCCGCTGAGGCGGTAGGTTCACTGCCAGGAACCGGCACCCCTCTGATGCGGTAGCGGCGGCGAAATGGGTTGAGCAGTGGATCAGTACTGTAGCGGGCGATGACGGTTCTGTCCCCTGGGGGTTCGTGCGGCGGCGCAACCCACCCCGCAGGACGCGGGCAACGAGGCTAGCGAATGACGCGGACGGCGGCGATCCCGGTATTGCGCGACGTTCCGGCCATGGCAGTCGAGCGCAACAGGACTTCGAAATACTCGACGCCCGGCGGCAGAGTGCGCCGCAGCAATTCCAGCGAAACGGGGTTCGTCAGAAATTCCCCCGCCGCCTCCGTGCCCTCCATGTTAGTCCCCTCCACGATGAGGACGTAGCCGTTGCGCTCCTGCTGCGGCAACAACGCCACTAGTCCCCAGGTCTCGCCCGTCCGCCCGCCGCTGCCTTCTGTCAGGTAGATCGGCCGCTCACCGGGTTGGGGATGGCGGTTGCGGAACAGCGGGCGCCGGCTCTCGGCATCGTAACCGGCTTGAAAATTTCGCCGTTCGTCGAACAGCTCCACTCACGGATTGGAGCGTGAGCTTCCCAGCAGAATGTAATGGCCGGCCTTGAAGTCGCGCAAGTGAAGGTTGCGCGCATAGCGGATCTGCACCCGGTCCCGGTAAGGACCGGCAATCTCATAGAAGCGGCTCGCCAGGATGACGTCAGCGAAGCTGGTGAACTGGCGCGCCAGCACCAGACCCGACAGGCCCTCCCTGGGGAGCTGGGAAGGGTTCAGGTAGTCCTTCAAGCCAAAGGAGCGTTGCTCGATATCCTGCATCAGGGCGAAGCAGGAATCCGCCACCACGATCCAGGTGTCGTGCCTGGCATCGAATATCCTCGACCAGGGAAGCTGGCGCAACACCGACGATCGGCCTTGGCTGCCGCCCATCGCCAACCAGATGCAGGCAGCCGCGAGAAGGCCCGCCAGGGCCCACGGCAGCCAGACGCCCAGCCGGAGGCGGGCAAGCGCAGCGCCGCTTACCTCCGGAGGCCGGGGCCGGAACACCGGAACATAGCTGCCCTTGGGGATCTCCAGCAATACCGGCTCGCTGCGCCCTTCGTTTGCGAAGTACTCTTGAAGCCGCGCCCGCAGGTGTCGCGCCTGCACACGCACGATGTTGTCCTCGTTGGGATCGTAGTCGGGCCGGCGACCGAGCACGCGGCTTCCGATCAGCTGCTCGCTCACTTCCTCCTGGCGGTTGAGAAGCGTCATCTCGACGACGTAGGCGAGAAAGGCACGCAACTGGCTGGAGCGCTGAAAACCCGGGCTGGCAATGATCCTTTGGGCGAGCTGCCAGCGGGGATCGGATTCGAGGCCGGTGACCGCCTCAGGCCTGCTTACCACCGCTTTTCACCGTGAATTCACGTTAGAACACTTAACAGTCTATCGAGCAGGGACCTAGCATGCAAGACGGGGGTGAACCGACCTATGGTTATCAGGAGAGCCACGTGTGCCTTGCTGGCATTCGCGCTGACCCTGGGAGCACAGCTTGAGCAAGCTACACTCACCGGGAGGGTCAGCGATCCCACCGGCGCTGTGGTGCCCGGAGTCCGCTTAGTTGCGCGGAACACCGAGACCGGCGTGGAGGTGACCACGCGGAGCAATCAGGAAGGCCTCTACCGGATACCTTATCTGCACCCCGGCCGCTACGACGTGACGGCGGAGGCGGACGGTTTCAAGAAGAGCCGGGTGGCGGGCGTGATCCTGCGGGTGGGACAGACGGCCACCCTGGACTTTCAGCTCGAGGTCGGCGCGGTCCAGAGCGAGGTGACGGTCTCCGCCACAGCGGTCATGCTTCAGCAAGAGACGGCTGCGGTGGGAGCGGAAATCGGCAGCGAACAGATGCTTCAACTGCCTTTGCTGGGCCGCAATCCTTACTCCCTGCTGCTGATGTCTCCCGGCGTGCTGCCCAAAGGCGGCGCGGGCGCGGGGCCGATCGTCAGCGGCGGGCGGTCGAACACCAGCGAGATCCTGCTGGACGGCGCCGAGACCCGTAACAGCACCACCAATGACATCACCTTCACCCCGCCGCTCGAGGCCGTTCAGGAGTTCAAAGTCATCACCAACAACTTCTCCAGCGAGTACGGGCGTTCGGGCGGCGGCGTGCTCACCGCCGCCACCCGCTCGGGAACCAACCAGCTCCACGGCAGCCTGTACGAGTTCTTCCGCAACGACAAGCTGAACGCCAACAGTTGGACCAGCAACCGCCAGGGGCTGCCCAAGGGCCGGCTGCGCCGCAACGAGTACGGCTTCGCCGTGGGCGGCCCGGTCATGCTGCCTTCGGTGTATAGCGGCCGGGACAAGACGTTCTTCTTCTTCAACTGGGAGGCGGTGCCGCAACGCACTCCCGACAACATCAACGTCACCGTTCCCACCTCCTCCGAACGCAGCGGGGATTTCTCGGGCACCCTGGACGCATCCGGTAACGTCATCCGGGTCTACGACCCGCTGACCACTCGGCCCGATCCGGCTCGCGCGGGCACGTACACTCGGGACCAGTTCCCCGGCAACCGGATCCCGGCCTCCCGCTTCGACCCCATTGCGCTCAAGATCATGCAGTACTATCCGCTGCCCAACCGGACCTCCCGCACGCAGAACCTGGCGCTGAACAATTCGCGCGCCGACGACCTCTGGCAGATGTTTCTCCGCGTGGACCACGTGTTGGGCAGCAAGCACCGCCTCTTTTTCAGTCACGGGCGGCAGAATCGAGACCGCAACACGCCCGGCGTGAACCCCGCTTTCCCGGGTGAAGGCACCAACGGGGAACAGGGCAAGATCAGCAACCGTCCCAAGACTGCCGTGCTCAGCGACACGGTGACGTTCCGCCCCAACATGCTCGGCGAATTCCGCTTCAGCGCGGCGCGCGGTCTCACGCGAACGGAGCCTCGCAGCGCCGGCTTCGATTTCACGCAACTGGGCTTGCCCCGTTACCTCAAGGAGCAGGCCCGCCAGCTCATATTCCCCCGCATCGAGGCGAGCGATGTGGTAGCCCTGGGCCCCGATCGCGCATCCTACTTCACCGATTCCGAGTACGCGGTCGAGGGGCAGGGCCATCTGACTTGGGTGCGCGGCGTTCATTCCCTCAAGACCGGTTTCGTGCGCACCTTCCACGCCTTCAACGTGACCCGGGCCGAGCGGCCCAGCGGCCTGTATTCCTTCGGGCGCGCCTACACGCAGGGGCCCAATCCGGCCTCGGCCAGCGCTTCGGCCGGTTTCGGCGTCGCCACGTTGCTGTTGGGCGCCCCCACCGGCGGCCAGTTCTCGCTGGATCCCTCCCTGGCCACCTCGCAGAAATATCACGCCTGGTACTTGCAGGACGACTGGAAGGTGCGCCCCTCCTTGACGCTGAACTTGGGAGTGCGCTGGGAGTATCAGTCGCCCTGGACCGATCGCTTCAATCAGCTTGCCTGGTTCGATCCCGACTTCCCCGATCCGCTCACCAAGGCCAAGGGAGTGTTGCGCTTTGCGGGGCGGGACGGCAATCCGCGCCAGCAGACCGATCCTGACAAGAACAACTTTGCGCCGCGCGTCGGGCTGGCCTGGCAATTCCAGAAGAAAATGGTGCTGCGGGCCGGCTGGGGCATGTTTTACACGCCGGGCTCGGGCGGCATCGGCTCGGGCGTCAGCGACCTGGGGGCAGGGTTTATGGTCCAGACACCCGTCTATCTTGGCCCGCCGCCGGCGGCGCCCAACACGCCGCCCGAGGGCGCCTCGCTGGCCGATCCTTTCAAAACGGGGATCGTCCAGCCGCCTTCCACCGGCGTGGGCACCAGCGTGGGCACCGCCTTCCGCAAGTGGGTGACGCCCTTCATGCACCAGTGGAACGTGAACATCCAGCGCATGCTTTCCTCGGACACCCTGCTAGAAGCGGCCTGGATCGCCAGCCGCGGCCAGCGCCTCTGGGTCAACCGCTCTCGCACGGCCGTTTCCACCGAGTACCTCTCGCTCGGTCCCAAGCTCGACGAACTGGTGGACAATCCCTGGTACGGCATCATCACCACCGGTAGCCTCAGCGCGCGGCAGGTTCGCCGGGTGGTGCTGCTGCAACCTTTCAACCACTACACCGGCGTCAGCCGCTTCCGCGATGCGGTGGGCGACTCCGTTTACCATGCCTTCGCCCTGCGCTTCGAGAAGCGGGCCCTGCGCAGCCTGACGCTGCACGCGGCCTATACCATCGGCAAGCTGATTGACAACGTGCAGGAACGCTTCTCGGGGCGGACCTCGCTGGTGGATCCCAACAATCTGCGACTGTCGCGCTCGATCGCCGACTACGACCGCTCCCAGTATTTCGTGACCAACTACATCTACGAATTGCCTTGGGGGCGCGGCAAGCGCTGGCTCCAGCAGGGCCCGCTGGCCGCCATCGTGGGCAACTGGCAGTTGAGCGGCATCACGACCTTCGGCGCCGGCATGCCCGTGGTGATCACCGCTCCCAGCAATACCCGCCTCACAGGCGTAGGTGGTTACGCCGACCGCCTGCGGCCGGGAGTCCTGCCCGCGGAGCAGCGGAGCATCCAACGTTGGTTCGACATCGGCGCCTTTGCTACTCCGGCTCTGTACACCATGCCGAACGGGTCGCGGACCGAGCCCAACATCCGCACCCCGGGCATCAAAACCTTCGATCTGTCGCTGAGCCGGATCCAGAGAATCGGCGAGCGGGTGAGCCTCCAGTTCCGCGCCGAGTTCTTCAACGCCTTTAACACGCCTCAGTTCGGGGCGCCGAACGGCTCCACCACCAGCGTGGATTTCGGCCGGATCACCTCCGCCAGCGGCGAGCGCAACATCCAGTTCGGCCTGCGGCTGAGTTATTGACGGCCCCGGCAGGCTTGACCGCTTCCTGCGGTCTCATTGCGGAGGCACCATGAGAATGGCGTTCCATCGCGACTGGCTGGTCCTGCTGGCATGTTCGGCGGCCCTGGCAGCCCAGCCCGTCGATTTCTCAACGCTTGAAGGAAAGGTCCTGGCGGGCTACCAGGGCTGGTTCAACTGCCCGGGCGACGGCGACCCGCGCGACAGTTGGCGAAGCTGGGCGCGCGGCGTCCCCGCCCCCGACACGCTCACGGTCGATATGTACCCGGACCTAAGCGACTTCGACCCGTCGGACCTGTGCTTGGTTCCAGGTCTAACCATCCGCGGAAAACCTGCCTACTTGTACTCGGCTTGGAATCCGAAGGTGGTTGACAAGCACTTCGAGTGGATGAAGCAATACGGGCTGGATGGCGTCCTGGTGCAGCGCTTCGTCACCTCGATCGGGCACAAACGCTCGACCGGCGATGTCTTGTTGCGGAACATCTTGGCGGCTGCGCACAAGCACGGGCGCGCCATAGCCATCGAGTACGACGTCACCGGCTTTGACCCGGAGCGATTTTTCGAAGTCATGCGGGAGGATTGGCAATACCTGGTGGAGGAGGTCGGCGTAACGCGCCACCCCTGTTATCTCAAACACAATGGAAAACCGGTGCTTTCCGTTTGGGGTATGGGGTTGGAGGACCCCCGCCATCCCCCGCGTCAGCCTGAGGCGGCCTTGCGTGTCGTCAAGTGGTTCCGGCAAGAGAGCCCGCCCGCCTGCCGTGTCACATATATGGGAGGCGTTCCGGCGCGGTGGCGCACGCTCACCGGTGATGCGCAGCGCGACCCTGGCTGGAGCGAAGTCTATGCCGCCATGGACGTCATCCAGCCGTGGACCGTGGGCCGCTACCGCGATCTGGAAGCCGCCGACCGCTGGTTCGAAGAACAGCTCGCGCCCGACCTCGCCGCCACCCGCGAGAGAAACCAGCTCTACATGCCCGTCGTCTTCCCGGGCTTCTCCTGGCACAACCTCAAGAGAGACACCGAACCGAACCGGATCCCGCGCCTGGGCGGGCGCTTCCTGCGCCGGCAAGCCGAGAACGCGCTCAAAGCCGGAGCTCGCATGCTCAAGATCGCGATGTTCGACGAAGTCAACGAGAGCACAGCCATCTACAAACTGGCCGCTCGCCGCCAGGACGCCCCGGATCAGGGCTTCTGGCTCACGCTAGATGCGGACGGCGAAGATCTTCCGAGCGACTTCTACCTAAAGCTGGCGGGCGAAATCGCGGCCATGTTCCATGCTGCCGGGCGGGACTAATCCGGCGCGCCGAACAGGCAACTCTCCAGGCGAAGATCACCGGCCCTTCCACCGCCGCCCAACGTTACGAGGACGCGACTACCAGCATCCAGAACCTCCCCATCCTCTGTAGGGCTTGGCGCAGAACAAGCGGCTGGACCTTGAGCTGATTTTGCTTGCCGTGGCAACGCTTCCCGTCACCATTTTGTGCCCGTGATGTTCCTGGGCGATGGCGCTGAGCGACTTGTACCGCCGTCGGCAGCCGCGGATCGTGATCGGGCTGGATCGTCGCAACCGCGGTCTGCGCGGGCCGGAGGCCGGCGCGGCGATCCGCTCTCGGAGCGTCTTCTTCATGCGTCAACCTCACGCGCATCTTGGCCCTCCGGGCGCGGGTTATCAAGTTCTCTGTTGACGGATTCGGGCGCATGTTTAGCGGCAGTCTCGATTGCCGGGCGCGCCGGTAGCGCTGGTAAGCGATGGCCAGAAGCTGAGCGATGTCAGCGACAGCATCGCGCGTCGTGCGGTCTCGGAAACCCATGGGTGCCGGTCCTTCCGGCCCGCAACGGCTTCCGCTTCGCGGCCTGGCGCGCTGTCTGGCTCTGTCAATAGATACTCAGGCGAGTTCGAAAGTGTCCAACCGGTGTGGCTGGTCAGGCGGAGTATCACGCGGGGTGGTTTTCCCTGTCCTCGCGGCGGAAGAACCAGCGTTTCGTCAGTTCTGCTGACCCGATATAGGCCGCCACTATCGCAGCCAACGCCGGCAGGAAAACCAGGGGGATCGACGTGAAACTGAACACCTTGGCAAGTGGCGTAAACGGCAGGATGATGGCGATCACGGCCACGGCGTGCGTTGTGAACAGCAAAGGCTGGCCCGGCATGGTCCGATAGAATGGACGCCGCGTTCGCACAACCAGCACGACCAGGCACGCCGAGACCACGGACTCCACGAACCAACCGGTGCGGAACTCGTCCGGCCCAGCTTTTAGCACAAGCAGCAGCACGGCGAAGGTCAGGTAGTCGAAGACGGAGCTGAGCACCCCGAACGTAATCATGAACCGCTTGATAAAGCCCAAATCCCAGCGGCGGGGGCGCTCTACGATCTCCGGGTCCACCCGATCCGAGGCGATCGTCATTCCCGGAAAGTCGGTCAGGAGGTTTGTTAGCAGGATCTGCTGCGGAAGCAGCGGCAGGAAAAGCAGGAAGAGGGAGGCCCCCGCCATGCTGAACATGTTGCCGAAGTTGGCGCTGGTCGCCATGAAGATGTATTTCAACGTGTTAGTGAAGGTGGTCCGGCCGTTGCGAACCGCGCGCACGACCGCTCCCAGGTCCCGCTCCAGCAGGACGATATCCGCAGCGTCCTTGGCCACATCGACGGCGCCATCCACAGAGATGCCGACGTCGGCTGCGTGCAAGGCGGGAGCGTCGTTGATCCCGTCGCCCATGTAGCCCACTACGTGGCCGCTCTTCTTGAGCGACAGAAGGATGCGCTCCTTCTGATTCGGCTCCACCTCGGCGTAGATATCCACTCCGGGCGCCCGGCTGAGGAGAGCTTCGTCACTCATCTTGCGCAGCTCCGGCCCAGTGAGGATTACAGGGTCGTCGAATCCGACGCTGGCGCCCACGCTGCGCGCCACCAGATGGTTGTCACCGGTGATCATCTTCAGCGAGACCCCCAGCCCACGCAGTTCGCTGACGGTGACGGCCACGCTCGCCTTCGGAGGATCGTAGAAGATGAGATAGCCCACGAGGCACATTTCCGCCTCGGCATCGCGTTGGGCCAAACGACCGGATCCCATCTCCCGTATCGCCAGGCCCAGGACGCGATAGCCTTCGGCACTGAACGAGCGGTAACGCTCGGCGAGCTGATCGCGGACCTCGTCGATGCCCACGGTTGTTCCGTCCGGCAGTTCCGCTGTCGTGCAAACCGCCACGACGTTGTCGAGCGCCCCCTTGGTCACCAGAAGCGACTGCCCGTTGTGGGCCACGAGCATGCTCAGCCTCTTCCTCACAAAGTCATAAGGGATCTCGTCCAGCTTGGCGTAGCCGGATACGTCGAACTTGCGAAACGTGCGGATCGCTTCGTCAATCGGGTTGGGGAATCCTGTCTCAAACACCGAATTCACATAGGCCAGCTCCAGCACGCGATCGCTGTCCTCGCCCGCCAGGTTCTGGGCCTTGTAAAGGTGGACGGTTCCCTCGGTGAGTGTCCCTGTTTTGTCCGAACAAAACACGTTCATACTGCCGAGGTTTTCGATCGAAGCGAGCCGCTTCACAACCACCTTGTCCTTGGCCATCCTCTTCGCGCCCTGGGCAAGGCTCACGCTGACGATGGCTGGCAGAAGCTGCGGCGTGAGTCCGACGGCGAGGGCCAGTGCGAACAGGAAAGAGTCGACGACCGGCTTGTGCAGGTAGGTATTGATGGCGAAGATTCCCACCAGCATCAGCAGCGTCACTTGCATGAGGAAGTAGCCAAAACGCCGCACACCCCGTTCGAAGTCCGTTTCGGGAGACCGCAGAGCGAGCCGACCGGCCACCTTCCCAAACTCCGTCTGCCGGCCAGTGCGGACCACCACCGCAAGCCCCGATCCGCTGACTACATGGGTGCCCATGAAGAGGACGTTGGTCCGGGCGGTGAGGCCGGTTTCTGCCGGAACAACTCCGGGGGATTTGTCGACGGGAAAAGTTTCACCGGTCAGCGCGGCTTCGTCCACGCACAGGTCATGCGATTCCAGGACCAGGCAGTCGCCGGGAATTCCGGAGCCAGCCCCGAGCAGAACGACATCACCGGGGACCACTTCGTCAACCGGCACTTCCACGTCGGCTCCATCGCGCCGGACCCGAGCCCGGACCTCCACCAACTCCAGCAGTTTCTCCACGGCGATGGCAGCGCCCCGCTCCTGCCAGTAACCAAGCAAACCGCTCACCAGGACGATCGCCAGAATGATCGCGGCGTCGGCACGGTCATGGAGAAATATGGACAACGTCGCCGCGACCAACAGGATCAGGATGACGGGGTTCTTGAACTGTGCCAGCAGCAACTGGAGACCCTCGGACTTCCTTCGCTCCTGGAACCGGTTTGGCCCGACTTCCTGGAGCCGCCGCTGTGCGTCGGCGGTGCTCAGCCCGGAAGCAGAGGAACCCAGGCCGGCAAGAACAGAGGCTGTTTCCTGACTCCAATACGCTGTGCTTGACTCGATCATGGGTTCTTAGTGATTGTATGCTCAACCTTGGCAACCGGATATGTGGTCCGGCCAAGGGTCACCGGCGGCTGTCTGGGGGTGGGATCCAACATAGGCCTTGGGGCGGCGTATCCTGGGGCTGCCAGACGGCGCGCACGCCTATCGCCTCAAATGGTTTCGGGTGCGTCAAGCATCTGAAGCGGTGATTCGAAAGTGTCCAACCGGGGTGCCTCTCTGGATCGGCCTGTCAACAAACGCGCACCTGTCAACGGAGAAAACGGAGAGTTCGGAGGGGTTCAGAGAGGCCAACGCTCTCAACCTGCATGGTTTAGAGCGCACCCCGGTCGGAGGCGTTTCCAGCCGGAGAACTGCGCCGAAACGCAAATCCCCGCGAATGTTGGGGTGACGCGCACGCGCGAACGGCGACGGCGTCAAGCAAAACGGGGGGAGATTCCAGCCAAGTTCCTGCCCGGCACTACGGCGACTGAATCAGAGGGCACGCGGTGCAATTCGCGTGCCCGAGAAAGCACTGAAGGTCCCTTGCCGATCCAGACGTTTCGGCCGACTTCAGGCAAGATCGAAGCGATCGAGGTTCATCACCTTATCCCACGCCGCCACGAAGTCCTCCACGAACTTCTCCTGTGCGTCGGCGCTTGCGTAGACCTCGGCGATCGCCCGCAACTGGGAGTTGTGCCCGAATACGAGATCCACGCGCGTCGCGGTCCACTTGAGCTTACCCGTCTTGCGGTCGCGCCCTTCAAACACCTCCCCGGCGTCCGACACAGGTTTCCACTCCGTGCCCATGTCGAGCAGGTTCACGAAGAAGTCGTTGGTCAGCGCCTCCGGCCGCTCGGTGAAGACGCCGTGCCGGGCCCCTCCATAGTTGGCATTCAGCACGCGCAGGCCGCCGATGAGCACCGTCATCTCGGGCGCGGTCAGGGTAAGCAGTTGCGCCTTGTCAATCAGCAGGTGTTCGGTCCAGACACCGTAGTTCTGCTTGGTGTAATTGCGGAACCCGTCGGCCATCGGCTCCAGGAAGGCAAACGAGGCTACATCGGTTTGCTCCTGCGAGGCGTCCATACGCCCCGGCGTGAAGGGAACCGTCACCTCGTGGCCGGCATTCTTGGCAGCCCGTTCGACGCCTGCGCAACCGGCCAGGACGATCAGGTCGGCCAGCGAGACCCTCTTGCCGTCCGACTGCGCGCTGTTGAACTCCTGCTGGATGCCCTCCAGCGTCTTGAGCACCTTCGCTAACCGGGCAGGCTCGTTCACTTCCCAGTCCTTCTGGGGCGCCAGACGGATGCGGGCGCCATTGGCGCCGCCGCGCTTGTCGGAGCCACGGAAGGTGGATGCCGAGGCCCAAGCGGTCCAGACCAGTTCCGAGACCGGCAGGCCGGAAGCGAGGATCCGGGCCTTGAGCGAAGCGATCTCCTGCGCACCGATCAGGGGGTGATGGACTGCGGGAATGGGGTCCTGCCAGATGAACTCTTCCTTCGGAACCTCCGGGCCGAGATAGCGCGCACGCGGGCCCATGTCGCGGTGTGTCAACTTGAACCAGGCGCGCGCGAAGGCGTCGGCGAAGGCTTGCGGGTCGTCGAGAAACCGGCGCGAGATCTTCCCGAACTCCGGATCGAAGCGCAGCGTCAGGTCGGTGGTCAGCATGGTCGGCTTGTGGAACTTGCCCGGGATGTGAGCGTCGGGAATGATCTCCGGCGCGTCTTTGGCCACCCACTGCTTGAGGCCGGCGGGCGAGTTGACCATCTCCCACTCATACTTGAACAGGTTCTCGAGAAAGTTGTTGCTCCACAGTGTGGGGGTCTTGGTCCAGGTCACTTCCAGGCCGCTGGAGATGGTGTCCTTGCCGCGCCCCGAGCCGTAATTGCTTATCCAGCCCAGCCCTTGCGCCTCAAGCGGGGCGGCTTCCGGATCGGGGCCCTTGTGGGATTCCGGGGCCGCGCCATGGCATTTGCCGAAGGTGTGGCCGCCCGCAATGAGCGCGACGGTCTCCTCGTCGTTCATGCCCATACGGCCGAAGGTGGCGCGGATGTCCTTGGCGGCGGCCATGAAGTCGCCGCTCGCGTTCGGTCCCTCCGGGTTGACATAGATGAGGCCCATGTGGGTGGCGCCGAAAGGCCCCAGATCCCGGTCGCCGGTGAAGCGCTTGTCATCGCCCAGCCACGAGATCTCCTCACCCCAGTTGACGTCCTCGTCAGGCTCCCATACGTCTGCGCGCCCCCCGCCGAAGCCCAAGGTCTTGAGGCCCATGGACTCGAGCGCCACGTTGCCGGCAAGAATCAGCAGGTCAGCCCAGGAGATCTTCCGGCCGTACTTCTGCTTGATGGGCCACAGGAGGCGCCGCGCCTTGTCCAGGTTGACGTTGTCGGGCCAGGCATCCAGAGGCGCGAAGCGCTGTTGGCCGCGTCCGGCGCCGCCGCGCCCGTCGGTTATGCGATAGGTACCGGCGGCGTGCCAAGCCATGCGGATGAAGAGCGGGCCGTAGTGGCCAAAGTCCGCCGGCCACCAATCTTGCGATTCGGTCATCAGCTTAGCCAGGTCCCTCTTCAGCCCCTCGTAGTCAAGGCTCTTGAATTCCCTCGTGTAGTCGAACCCTTTACCCATCGGGTCCGACTTGTCAGAATGCCGGTGCAGCAGGTCGAGCCGCAACTGGTTAGGCCACCAGTCGCGGTTCGTCCTCCCGAGACCGGCGATGGGGTACGGACACTTGCTTTCTTGATTCATGTCAAGGTTTCTTTCTGGCAGGATTGACTGCCGATGCTTCCATGGTAAATCAGCGCGAGGCCGCCCAACGGGAGGCCGCACAGAGCCGCAAAGTGATAAGGGATTGCCTTGGCCCGCTTTCCCTTCTCATGGGTGAATCTCCGGAGCGGTCCGGAGCCGTCCAGGGAGCGCCGGGGCACCCGCGAGCAAACCGTTACCGTCGGCCATTCTTCTTCTCCGTCAGCCCGAAAAACAGCAGGCCATTCCACTTGGTGCCGGTGATCTCCTGGGCGATCGCGCTCAGCGACTTGTAGCGCTTGCCCTCGAACTCAAAGCCATTGTCGAGGACCTTCACGACGTAGGCCTGGCCCTTGAAATCCTTGATGAGCAGGCTGGTCGGTATCGGCAACCGGCGCTCGTGGGTTGGCACCACGCTCGTCGTGGGCGTGTCATCCAACGACTGCCCGTTGCGCGCCCGCGCCGTATTGTAGGCGATGCGGATTCGGAGGTGCAGTTTCGCGCGATCACCAAGGCGTACTGCTTGAAATCCTCCGGCAGGCCGCCCTCCTGGGCCGCCTGAAGCCGCCAGGGGAT
>Ga0272448_1003931_pt1 | contig 17285 bp, 12 predicted proteins | sample YNPCB0191_FD_202220 | JGI IMG/M metagenome (GOLD analysis project Ga0272448, IMG submission 202220) | Hot spring sediment microbial communities from Yellowstone National Park, WY, United States - YNP-CB-019-1 | ecosystem: Environmental > Aquatic > Thermal springs > Hot (42-90C) > Sediment... | reverse complement strand
CGGCTGTACAATCGGCAAAAACAGCCGCCCGCTCCTCGCCGATAATTCTTGATCGAACCTCGATCAATGGCGAAAAGGCCGAATAAGGTGGGATGCGGTGGGAGCCTCAGGATCGCCCAAGTTCCCAGGCTCCCGTTCTGCCCGCACTCCCAAACCGAGTCATCGATATTTTATTGTCAACGCTCAGGCAATGCTCTCAGCGTCTTTTTGACGCTTTGGTTTAGGACACGGAGTAGTGGGAGAATCAACTGGTACCTTAAAGTACCAAAGCGCTTTTTCTGCAATCTCTCGGAAAACAGGCGCAGCGACCGTTGCCCCCCAGTGAGAACCCTGCGGTCGGTGCACTACTACTGCTATCACAAGCCTGGGTTTGTAGGCCGGAGCAAACCCTATAAACGATGCAACAAACGCGCCGGGCTCATAGCCACTACCGTTGGCACGTGGTATTTGCGCACTGCCCGTCTTACCGGCTACAGTGCCTCCTTCGATCTGTGCCGCTTTGCCTGTGCCGTCTTCGACGCATCTTACAAGCATTTTGGTAATCTCTCGAGCAGCCTTTTGCGAAATTACTCGTCGCAATCGCTTTGGTTGAAACGAACGGCACAACGACCCATCGGAATTCCTAACTTCGCGCAAGATTTGCGGCTGCATAAACACCCCGCCGTTTGCTACAATCGAATACAAGCAAGCCATTTGTAAAGGCGTCACCGCGATCCCTTGGCCAAATCCCATATTCGCCAGCCTGATCGGATGCCAATTTTTGGCAGGTTCTACATAGCCGACTGCCTCACAGCCAAATCCAGCTTCGATGCGATCCAACAATCCAAAGGCCTTTTCATACGAACGCATCTTTTCAGCCCCAAGCCGCATTGCGATGTGTGCCGCTCCGATGTTGCAAGAATGCTGAATAACCTTATACATATCCACCGCACCATGCCCTTTTTCAAACGGATGGTGCAGCGAGCATGGTACGACACCGCCCCGCATTTTTTCTCTACCGGTACAGTGAGCAAGCACCGACCTTGGCGCCATACCCTCATTTAGACCTGCAGCTACCGTTAGAACCTTCAATGTGCTTCCCGGTTCATACAGATCCGCCACTGCACGATTTCGCCACACCTCAGGCGATGCTGAACCGGGCCTATTAGGATCATAAGTTGGATAGTTGGCAAGAGCCAATATTTCACCTGTGCGCGGATCCATTACAATCGCACAAGCGTGACTTGGACGATATTGCCGGGCCATTTTGGCTAGCGCCTGCTCCGTCATGTGTTGGACGGTAGTGTCGATAGTAAGGAACACACTTTTACCTTGTTCAGGTTCTCGCAAAACATGCTGCGTGTTCGGTATAATGCGCCTTCTAGCATCAAGTTCGGCACGCACAAGGCCATCCTTGCCTCTAAGCAAATCGTCAAGAACACGTTCGACACCCTCTCGTCCCCTGCTATCAAAACCCGTGAATCCCAGAATCTGCGCAGCCAACGCTCCCGCCGGATAGACCCGCTTGGAATCTCTTTCAAAACCGATGCCTGGCAAACTCAGACCTGGTTTTCGAAGTTTATCTGCCAACCTTGGGTCTATCTTCTTGCTCAGCCAAACTATCGTATGTCCGTTGTCGATACGCCTGCGCAGTTCTGTCGGGTCTTCTCCCAAAATCGCCGCGACTTGTGCTATGGTCCGAGCCGGCTGTTCCAATTCTCTGCGATTGACGTATATTGAAGTTGAGTCTATGCTAACTGCGAGCACACGACCAGCCCGATCATAAATCGTTCCTCTTGAAGCAAGAAGGCTGATATCTCTGAGTCGGATGCTGTTTGCCCACTTTTTGTAATGTGCTGCATTGTATAGCTGCACATAAACAAGCCGCCCGACAAGCCCTGCATATAAGAGGGACAATATAAAGAACAGCCAAATCGTCCTTTTTCTAACACGCTCTTTATAGCTCCGACCCACGTTGGTCCCCACCTGCTCCTTCGATTAAGACCAGCGTTCAGAACAAAAGATCTGAGAAATTGGAGTCGGCAACCCGAATTCTAAGTCCCTCGAATCTGCCACCACCCTACTCGGCCTGCCTACTCGCTTTTGCGACAGTCTCGGGTCTGTTGAGATAGTCGTAATGCGATGCGGGAATCATGTGCGCTTTCTCAGCACCGGCGAGAACGTATTGCGGACTCGTCAAGCGCATCAATTCCACCTTAAGGCGCTGATTCCTGATCCTCTCCATCCTGCACTGGGACACAAGTTCGTTTCGGTTATAAGAAGTGCTCGTTAGGTTGGCATGAATACTAACGTAGCCGAACACGACAGCGACAGCTAATATGGGAAACATCAGCTTGGAAACGCCTCGTATCCGCCTTGGCCGCGGCTTCCTCGCCGAGCGCCGGGCAATCCTTCCAGCCTGCGTATCTGCCGGATGATCCCTGTGAACCGAAACGCCGCCCGCAACTACAGCAGCCATCCCAAATCTCTCCTCCTAAAAAAGTGACCTGCTCGTCCAAATGCCTTTGTTGTCTTCTCAGTATGCCACTCGTTCCGCACACCGGAGCTTCGCACTCCGGCTGCGAGGATTTTCGGCGATTTCCTTTTCGTTCGGTGTTACCGGCTTCTTTGTGAGAACCCGTAGAATCTTTTTCGCTCCACACTCGCATTTGAGCACCCTCGGAGGACACTCGCAATGCCCGGAACGCCTTCGGAATGTTTTCTTAATTATTCGATCCTCCAACGAGTGGAAGCTTATGACACAAATCCTGCCGCCAATCTTGAGATGCTCGATTGCATCAGTAACGCCCTTTTCGACTGCCTCCAGCTCCTTGTTGACTTCAATCCGGATAGCCTGAAAGGTCCTGGTAGCCGGGTGGATATCCAAACCGCGATATTTTCCACCCACCGCCGATAATATCGTATCAACCAGTTCGCCGGTTGTTCTAATCGGCGCCGATTTTCGCCTCTCAACTATTGCTCGAGCAATCCGACGCGCGTATCGTTCCTCCCCGTACCGGCGTATTATCTCCGCCAGATCAGATTCGCTGTATGTATTGACAACATCCGCCGCACTCGGTGTACCCTCAAAGGGCGACATTCGCATATCAAGCGGTTGGTCTCGCATAAAACTGAATCCGCGCTCAGACTCGAGCTGATGTGAACTGATGCCAAGATCAAACAGTGCACCGTCCAACTCGCCTACCTCTACCGAGGCTAGTATCGATCCGACATCACGGAAGTTACCTTGCACGAGCTTAACACGCTGTCCATAGCGCGCGAGTCTCCGGCTGGCATACTCGATCGCTTCCGGATCCCTGTCAATCCCAACAAGAATTCCGTTTGGACTGATCCGCTCAAGTATCGCAGCCGCGTGTCCGCCACCACCGAGAGTCGCGTCAAGAAATACTCCGCCCGGTTTCGGATCAAGCAGCGCTATAGTTTCGTTAAGAAGTACCGGTCGATGAAACTCCAGCATTCTGCTCGGTAGACGCTTGCGAGTTCATTCGACACCTAAGTGCCGCGCCGGATGCGATGAGGTCTTCAACCCTGTCGTTTTGCTCCTCATATTCCTGCAGTGCCTGCGGCGACCATATTTCTATATAGTTGCCGCAGCCACAAATAACGACCTCATCTTCAATACCTGCATAGCGCCTGTGTTCAGGCGTAAGTGGTACACGATTTTGATTATCGCCTCTGGTTATCTCCATGTTGCTGAAATAGTGCCTTGTGAGCCGCACGATATCCGGGTTTAGCAGAACTTCAAGTCCGCTACCGAGCGCCTCAAGTCCCGGAGCCAGAGTTTTGTTGACGAAATCGGTTGGAAAGACGCACAGGCAACCGAGCCCCTTGGTAATAACGAATTCCTGACCAAGAGAATACCGGAACCGCTTTGGCATAACAAATCTGCCTGCGGAATCAAGACTATGCCTGAATGACCCGGTGAACACAGGGCTCGCCTCTCCCCCAATATATTACCTTTATGTTACTTTCTACATGCCAATCTTCCACCAATTCACCGCAGGATTATTCGAGATATTAGTGGAAGTTACTCCATGAAAAACCAAAAGCTTTCGGACGTAGAAGAGTGTAGCAGCAGAGCTGGGACTTGTCAAGGGGGCGAGCGAAAAAAAATTGGCGTTTTTTCGTCGGAGCGTGTTGTGCAGCACATTAGAAGTTGGCCATTATCTGTGACGAACAGGTGTTCGTGCGCACGCATATAAAGAACAGCTTGTATACATTCTGTGAACAATGACGATCCAGACCAAATCGACATTGGTTCCTATCTGGTCGATTTGATGAACTAAGTGCGTGCCGCTACTTGCAAACAACAACTTGAACGGCATCCGCACGAGAGGGTAAATTAGCGTTCCTTGAGAACGTCCTCCGGCCGCGCCGGGAATCCCATAATGCCGCGCGAGCGATCGAACTGGTATATTCGATTCCTGGGCATCGGACGGAACGGAAAGCTCTTCAGATTACCATTCTCAAGTGCCCGATCAACGTTGGGACGCGAAAGCGCCCATACGGCTGCCTCGCGCATTCTTTTGGCGACATCGGGCGAATCATTGATCCGCTGACGATGTTCATGAGGATCGTCGGATAGGTTAAAAAGCTGCTCGCGACCGCCGTTTGCCATAAATATGTACTTCCAATCGCCTTCGCGCACCATTACCTTGAACTGTTCGCTCCCCGGCTTGCCGTAATAGCCGATCAGCCTCTCGCGAGCAAATGCATTGCCGCTGAGCATCTCCAAGATATCAATCCCTTCGCGCGGCTCCGGACTGCCAGCCGCCCGAGTCGCAATTCCGAACAGATCAGTAAGACAAACGAGTTCGGAACGCCGCACGTTCTTGGGTAGCTTCGCCGGCCAACTTACCAAGAACGGCACACGGCACGATTCCTCAAAGAAGCTTTCCTTCTGCCACGCATGATGATCTCCCAAGTGATCCCCGTGATCTGAAAAGAAACAGATGAGCATGTTATCAGCGTCGGGTCTAGAATCTACTGCGTCAAGTATTCGGCCGAGACACTGGTCGATGTAGCTGATCTCGCCGTAGTAGCGAGCCTTGAGAACCCGAGCGTGCGAATCGTTTATATCTTCCGCCCAAATAAGATGGTTCATATAAGGCAGGAACTCGTCCATGTGATCGATTTTTATATCGCCACGCACAGGGTTAGGCATTCGATCTGGATCATACATCCGGTTGAATGGTATGGGAGGTGCGAAAGGAGGATGCGGCCCAATGAACGAAATGAAGCCAAAATAAGGCCTGTCTTCGTCTTTTCGTATCTGTTCTATTGCGCGGTCAGCAGCCCATGCCTCAACATTAATCTCAGCGGGCAAGGGACTCATCTGTGGCATATAGTACATCTCAGTCCGCTCGCCCATCAAACCTTCAATAAAGTCGAATTCGGGATGTTCTTTCCTAATGAAGGCCGCATAGGAATCTCTGGCGCGCTGGTCGGGAGTTGCATAGAGTTCTTCGCTGTGCAGATGGACTTCGTAACCGAGATCTTCATCCCACGGATGCGTGTGGAATTTGCCTATACCAAACGTGCGGTAGCCAAGTCTGCTCATAGTACGAGCCAAATAAGCACCACAACGTCGTTCGTTGTCTTTTGGCTGATCTTCTACCAGATCCGGCAAACTGTTTGAATAGGATCCAGTTGTCGGCGATTCACAGCCGGTGCGAATTGTCAGCCTTGCTGGCACGCACACAGGGCATGTTGAGTAAGCATTTGTGAACGCGATGCCTCTGCGTACCAACCTATCCATATTCGGTGTGTAGATGAGATCATTTCCAAGCGCAGCAATAGTGTCAAATCGCTGCTGATCTGTCATAATAAACAGAACGTTAGGCCGCTTGGCATGCACCTCTTCGATTTCCAAGTCAAATCCTCCCATTGCAAGGGCACCAGCCAACCCAATGGCGGAACCCATAAATCTTCTTCGTGACGGATTATCGCAGCTCATTATACTAGGTTCACTCTGAACGAAGTGACGGTTTATCTATAGTCTTCTATAGTAAAACTAATGTTTATTAAGGTTAGTATAGAAATCCTGCTCTGCTATAATGAACGCAACATTAGCTACCAGGGGGACTATTTATGCGCGTACAAATACTAGGAACGGCCGCGGCAGAAGGCTGGCCCGCAATTTTCTGCGGATGCAAGACTTGCCGCAGAGCCCGCGAATCCGGCGGCAAAGATATCAGGAGCAGGGCATCAATCCAGATCGATGATGTTCTGAAGATCGATCTTCCTCCTGACACTTACTATCACTCAATACGCTACGGCCTTGACCTGGCCGCACTCAAGCATCTTTTCTTCACACATTCGCACCACGACCATTTCGCAATCGGTGAGCTTGATTATATCAAGCCGCCATTTGCCCACGAACTGCGCAATGCACCTATAAGGATATACGGCAACGAATCGGTAATTCATGCCATAGAAACGCGGTTTGCAGAAACCGACATGCCTTATGAGCTTCACAAACTTGAACCTTTCGTCCAGGTACGAGCAGACCACCTAACGTTCGTTCCTATTCCCGCACAGCATAAACCGGATGAAACTGCTCTTAACTATTTAGTCCTGTCCGACACCGGCACTTTGCTATACGCAGCCGACACGGGGCTCTACAATGACAACACAATAGATCATTTATCGCGTTACGTATTCGACTTGCTCATCGTAGAATGCACTCAGGGCAAGCTTGATATGCCGTCTCATCTTCACATGGGCTTTGATGGAGTCCTGCAACTGCGCGACCGATTAGTTGCCTCGGGGGCGATCCGAAACCATACCAGAATTGTGCTTACCCATTTCTCGCATAATATAGGAATGTTGCACTCAGAACTTGAAGAGATCGCCAATCCTGAAGGGATCGAAGTTGCCTACGATGGATGGAGCACAGAGTTGTGACTTGGACCCATTCTCTGTCCGCGCAGAGTTATATTGCCACTTCTGATGTTGCCGGTTCGCAGACAATTAGTGCCGTTCGACGTTTGTCACTGGTGTTGCTTTGCCGCGAAGAGTCGATTAGATGCCGAGTTGCTTCGAAGAGCAATAGAAGAATTCAAACACCATTAGGAACAAACACCTGCAGCCACTCTCCATCAAGTCTCCATTCTACGCCATTTGCCCACATCCTAGCTATCTTACAGAGGAAAGGGGAAAATCTCTCAAGTTCTTGCTCGTACGTCACCACGGCGGCTATCCTCTCGATAGCCGCCGGGAGTCTGAAAGGATGGAGAGATGATGATAACTAGCCGGTGCCAGACGAGTTCTGGATTCTTGCGGTGTGCTGGCAGGTCACTAATTCGCTTGTATAGAACTCGTCCGGTCCGAGGGCCAACTTTGCGGGCAGGCAGTATAATTTTGGGAAAGCCGTCCCCCGGTTTGGTTAAATGGTTTTTCGGATACTCCGCCTCAGTTCCTTGGAACCATTCGTCCAGTCACCGGCTTGACCTTATCATACCCCACCCTATATGCACCTGCAATTAGCTATTCTCCGTATTTTAGGTTAGCTTTTTGCGGTATTATCTCGTTCTACTGTCGTAGTAGTTGGGCATACTGCTTTGGTATTACTCAAGCAGACATGGAAGGGAGCAGACTGTCATTAGGTGAATTCGCTCATGAGCACACGAGAGAGCAAATGCGAGTCTTTCTACGCATACTTATTCGACAACAACTATTATGATGAACAACGTTAAACACTTGATACTTGGCACTGCTGGCCACGTTGACCACGGCAAGACCACGCTCATAAAAGCGATGACCGGAATAAATACGGATCGCCTCAAGGAAGAGCAAGAGCGGGGATTGACAATCGACATCGGCTTTGCCCACCTGCGCCTTCCAAGCGGAAGAATCATTGGTATTGTTGACGTACCTGGCCACGAAAAGTTTCTCAAGAATATGCTTGCGGGGGCAAGCGGCGTTGACATTGCCTTGCTCGTCGTTGCCGCCGACGAAGGCGTGATGCCTCAGACAAGGGAACATCTTGAGATCCTCGATCTGCTGGAAACGCGCCAAGGGGTGATCGCACTAACCAAATGCGACTTGGTTGATGATGAATGGCTGGATATAGTAGAAGAAGACGTTCGTAATGCAATTAAGACTACTTTCCTGAAGGATGCGCGTATCGTGCGCGTATCGGGAACTACGGGAGAAGGTTTAGCTGATCTTATCACAGAGATCGACCGATTGACAGAGACGGCCAAACAAAGATCGTCAGAAGGACCGTTCAGATTGCCGGTAGATCGAGTTTTCACAATGACCGGCTTCGGTACAATCGTGACCGGAACGTTAGTATCGGGTACGCTTCGGGTAGGCGATCCTGTCACTATTCTGCCCCAAGGGCTTCAATCTCGCGTAAGAGGACTACAGGTTCACGGAAAAAAGCAAGAACTGGTGGAAGCCGGAAGCAGGACAGCGGTAAACCTGGTCGGCATCGAGGTGGCGGAACTTGAACGCGGAAATGTTTTGGTGCCGCCCGGCTACCTTCAGGCTTCTACGACACTAGACGCTTCGGTTACAGTGCTTCCCGATTCACCAAAGCCTCTTTCGAACCGCACGCGAATCCGGTTGCATATAGGAACTGCCGAAGCGATAGGGCGAACGCTGATACTTGGCCGTGAGGAAATTGTACAGGGAACGAAAGGTTTGGTTCAGCTAAGACTCGAAAAGCCGGTAGTTGCAGCACGTGGTGATAGGTTTGTACTTCGGTTCTACTCGCCGACTAAGACCCTCGGAGGAGGAATTGTGCTTGATCCGACTGCAAGCCGACACAGAAGAAACGATCCGTCCATTGTTGAACGTCTCCAGCGAACATTACAAGGTAACCCTGACGACATCGTCCTCGATGTGCTCGCAGCCTCCGAGACTGGTCTGATCAAGCCTGAAATAATTCGTAAGTCAGGGCTTAGCGAACAGGAGGTCACATCGGCGTTAAAGCGACTCGCCAACGAATCACGGGTCGTGGAGCACGGAGGACGCTGGCTGGCTCAAATAGCGTATGATGGTATTGCCGCCAGGATTAGAACCGCTCTTGATGCTTACCACAGCGCCAATCCGATGCGTTCGGGAATGCCGAAGGAAGAACTCCGGGCGCATTTTGGTTCAAGAATGGACCCCAAAGGCTTTCAAGCTGTGATAGCATTGATGGCGGCTTCAGGCGAGATAGTAGCTTCCGAAAATACGGTGAGACTGTCGAGTCACACTCCCAAGCTCGACGAACGACAGCAAAATATATTATCTTCTATATCGACCGAGATGTTGAACGCAGGAGTCAACCCGCCTTTGGTGGGCGAACTTGTGCAGAAGTATGGTCCTGAAACACGAGAAATTCTGTCCTTTCTTGTTGAGCGCGGCGAACTTGTGAAGGTAACGCCCGATCTTCTATTCCACAGCCGCGTAATACGTCAGACCGAAGAAGCGCTCAGACGCTATTTGCAAGCTAACGGACGGATGACCGTTGCTCAGTTTCGTGATTTGGTAGGTTCCAGCCGAAAGTACGTGGTGCCACTGTTGGAATACTTCGATGCTAAGCGAGTTACCCGCCGTGTAGGTGACTTTCGCATATTGGCAGGCTGATAAGACGATATAGAACGGAATCAGATGTTACACTCAGGCGGTCCGATTGCACCACTATGCTCGCGTTTGTTGACTTATGAATTTTCACGGAATAGAATTTCGTTTGAAACAGGAAATCAAGCTATCGGAGCGCTAGCGAAATGCTTAGATACGGCAAACTCATATTGACCGGCTTGGCGGCGATAATTCTGTTTGTTGCCTGTACTGTCGGTCACGCAGCAAGGACTGTCTCATCCAAAACTCCACCTAAAATATCACCGGAAATTGCGGCTGCTCAGAAGCGGTTTGAAAAGGCTATCCAGCTTCAAAAGTCTGGCAAACTAGATGCCGCAGCGAATGAGTATCGTGCTGTACTCAAGACTGCGCCCAAATTCGTGCCGGCATTAAATAACCTGGGACTGATTTACCTTCAAAAGAACCAACTTAGCAACGCAGAAACAGCGTTTACCCGTGCATTGAATGTCGAGCCGACTAACGAGTTCGCACTTGAACAGTTGACGAGGGTTTTGATTTCGAGAAATAAACTGAGCGATGCACGAAAGTATGCGCAGAAGTTGATGAATCTTAGACCCAAAGATTTCGATGCGCGATTTCTACTTGGGGTAGTTAACTTGTTGGCAAAAGACTATAATGCTGCAGCAAATGCATTCAGAGATGCATTACACATAAATCCCAACGACATTGCAGCGCGCTATAACCTCGGCTTCAGCTATATCAATCTGAAAAAATGGAACGAAGCGCTGGACTCAATGAAAGTAGTGCTGAAGCGAGATCCTAACCATCTCCAAGCGCTTATGATGGCCGCTCATGCCTCAGAACAGCTAGGCAACAAGACCAAATCTCTCGAGTATCTGGAGTCTGCTGCAAAGATTTCCAAAAACCCTGTCCCTGTGCTGGAAAACGTTGCGAGAATCTACTACTCAATAAAAAACGAAACTAAGGCCGCAGAGACTTACGAGCGCATACTTAAGCTCGACAAGAACAACTTCGCGGCAAACTTCGACCTTGCCAGAATTTATTACGGAAAGAATAATCTCAAGGATGCCGAGACAAGGTTTCTTGCAGCTTTAAAGTCAAAACCGAATGATCTTAAAACTCGCCTCTTCCTTGCCTTAACTCAAGCACGACTTGGGAAGCAAAAGGAAGCCCTTGAAAGTGCTAACGCCGCCCTGAAGCTTGATCCGAAGAACAAAATGGCGTTGGAAGTGTGTGGTTACGTCCAGGAGATGCAATCCAAATTCGATGACGCAATAGCCACCTACCGAAAGTGGGAAAAGCTATATCCTACGGATGCTGTTCCTAACTCGAAGATGGCCAACGTGTATACCTGGCAAGGGAACAAAGACAAAGCCTTTGCAGAATATGAACTCGCGATCAAGAAGAGCCCCAAAGATGTTGATCTGATAACGAATTATGCCCATGCCCTATCGAGAGATAATCAGCACGCTAAGGCTTATACGTTTTATCAGAAGGCACTGCAAATCAAGCCGAAAGATGGCAACCTGATGTCGTATGCGGCATCGTGCTTGCACAGGCAATCAAAGACGGATGATGCAATTGCTCTGCTAAATAAAGCAATCGAGGCCGACCCAAAGAATGTAACGCCCTATAATACGCTGGCAGGCATCTACAGAGAGCAGAACAAAGACGATTTGGCAATCGAACAATATAAAAAGATACTTGAGTTCGCACCCAAGGACATTGGTGCGCTGTTGAGTCTGGTAAGCATCTATGAATCGAAGCAAAACTATGAAGCTGAAATAGAAGTTTATCGGAAGCTCAGAGAGATTGAGCCGGGCAACACGGACTATGCCGTATCTATACCCAAGCTTTACGACCGCTGGGACAAGCTTGACGAAGCGGTTGCAGAAGCTCGGAAACTTGTCGAGGCAAGCCCAAAGGAGATTATCTACCGACAGACGCTAGCCGATTTGCTTGCGAAAAAGCAAGACTGGGACAACGCTCTTAAGGAATATGAAGTCATCGCAAATGACCAGAATCCTGGCTCGAAAGCCTATGCCCTAGACCAGATGGGTGATATATATGAGAAACAGGGCAAGTCGGACAAAGCTATTGAATCTTATAAGAAGGCTATCGAAGCCCGCCCCGATTATACCAAGGCGCTAGACGAACTCAGCAAGATTTACGAGTCACAGAAAAAGACCGATGAGTTCCATGCTTACGTAAAGACGCTCATACAGCCGGCAACCGATGATCTGCCGTACAGGTACTTCTACGATACCTTCAAGAAGGCAGGAAAGATTGAAGAGGCAACTAAGACACTGGAAGAACTGGCTGCGAAAAATCCGGACAACATGCAACTATTGATGACCCTTGCCTCAGCCTATACGGACTCAAATCAGAAGGACAAGGCCGTCGAGCAATATAAAAGGATTTTGTCCAAGAAGCCTAATGATCCGTGGGTGAACCGATCGCTGGGCGATATTTACAAGTCGCAAGGCAAAGATAAAGAAGCAATTGAAGCCTACGAGATCGCGCGTAAGACGTTTGGGTTTGACGTCAAGCTGACGCTCGACCTTGGAAGCCTTTACGAAAAAATTGGTCAGAACGCCGATGCGCTCAGGGTCTACAAAGAATGCCTGAATTATAACCCGGCTAACGATGAACTCAAAAAGAAAATCGCAGCCTTGGAGACTGTAGACCCCAATAAGGTACCGTCTGCGAACTCAGGCGACGCCGAAAAATCGGAGTCCAAAGAAGAAAAGATTCCTGCGCCAACGGAAACTCTGCCTGCAAAGCCTGTAAATCAGTAGGGGCTTTGTTATGCGTAAAATTGCATCGTCGAGGAGAATGCCGATGAATATTGCTAGACGTGTTATTCTTGTGCCGGCCGCAGCTATATTGGCTGTGGCATTAACGATGTCTTGTTCCTCTAAGAACACAAAACAGAGCGTCGGCGGAAATGGAAAGTCCCATATCGTCGGCATCACTCTCCTTACCGAAGAACGCCCATTTTACAGGGAGTTAAAAGCTGCATTCATCGAGCAATGTAGGGTCCGCAACCTGAAACCGATTGTCCTTTCCTGTGGCATGGATCTTTCAAACCAAACTGCACAGATTGAGAACTTTATTACCCGGGGTGTGGACGCGATGGTGGTATGTCCGGCAGAGTCTGCCGGCATTGCGGGAGCTATCCGCAAGGCGAATGCTGCAAATATACCTGTGTTCACAGCGGACATCGCAGCGCAAGGCGGAGAAGTCATATCACATATTGCGTCGGACAACGTACAAGGCGGAAAGCTCGCTGGCGAATATATGGCCAAGCTGCTTAACGGTAAGGGTAACATCGCGATTCTGAATCACCCCGTAGTCCGTAGCGTCCAAGATCGGGTAAAGGGTTTTAGACAGGCTATAGCTCGATATCCCGATATCAAGATCGTTGACGATCAGGCCGCAGAAGGTCAACGAGACAAAGCTGTTACCGTAACCGAAAATCTTCTTCAGAAGCATAAAAAGCTCGACGGCATATTTGCGATCAATGATAGTACGGCGCTGGGAGCACTTGCGGCCGTCGAGCATGCCGATCGTAAAGATGTAGTTATTGTAGGTTATGACGGCGACCCCGAAGCGCGGCGGAAGATTCGGGCCGGTACTGCACTCAAAGCCGACGCAGTTCAGTATCCGCGTGAGATCGGAAAAGTGACTGCAAACACTGTAGCAGACTATCTGGAAGGCAAAAAGGTGCCAAAAACGGTATCGGTTCGCGTAGGACTTATTGATCAGCAGTCGCTAAAAAGGGAGGGCAAGCTCGACTAGATGGCGGTTGCCGGTTCCTTATCATTACAAAGCCCTGTCCTGGAAATGCGGGGCATAACGAAAACCTATCCTGGAGTGACGGCACTTGACGGAGTCGACTTCAGCGTATTGCCTGGTGAGGTTCACGCTCTGGTAGGCGAAAACGGCGCGGGTAAATCAACGCTGATGAAGATTCTCGCGGGAGCCGATACGCGCGATTCTGGCACCGTTCGCATCAACGGCTCCGAAGTACAGATAACAAGCCCCCAGGAAGCAATGCGCTTGGGAATCTCGATCATCTACCAAGAGTTCAACCTAGTTCCTTACATGAACGCAGCGGAAAACATATTCCTTGGCAGGGAGCCGGTAGGCGCAATCCCAGGTCTAATAAATTTCCGCAAGATGTACGCAGACGCCGAAAGAATTATCAAAGAGTTGGACGTCAAGTTGGATATGCGTGTGCCCGTAAATCAGCTGTCAGTAGCACAGCAGCAGATGGTAGAAATTGCCAAGGCTACATCTCGTAACGCACGCATTATTGCAATGGACGAACCATCCGCCACACTTACCGAACACGAATTGGAGAATCTATTCAAGCTCATCAGGCGACTCAAGAGTGACGGAGTCAGCATTATCTACATATCCCATAGATTGGAAGAGATATTCCAGATTGCAGACCGGGTGACGGTGCTTCGAGACGGTCGGCTTGTAGCCACCAAGAATGTCGCCGAAACGGACCGCAACGACATTATACGTATGATGGTGGGTCGTGAGCTCAAAGACAAGATCCCCAAGATCGCTGCGGATCGTGGCGACGTTGTCCTGGCAGTAAAGAATCTCAATCGCGCAGGCGTAATCAAGAATATCAGCTTTGAGGTTAGACGCGGGGAGATTCTTGGCCTCGCCGGACTGGTAGGCGCAGGGCGAACAGAGGTTGCCCGAGCGATCTTTGGAGCAGACCCCATCGATTCAGGCACGATCTTTCTCGGCGGAAAACCTGTTACCATTCGTTCGCCGCGCGATGCTATTAGACTAGGAATTGGCTTAGTCACGGAAGATAGAAAAGCACTTGGCCTTGTATTAGGAATGGCTGTTCGCGAGAATATTTCGCTCGCCAACCTCGGCGTACTGGCCAAGCTTGGCTTCATCAGCCGCAAGAAGGAACAAGAAGTCGCAAACCGTTACGTTGAAGATCTAATGATCAAGACGCCCTCGATCGAGCAGGCAGTCCAGAACCTTTCAGGCGGAAACCAGCAAAAGGTCGTCTTGGCAAAGTGGCTTTTCACTCAATCCAAGGTGCTGATTTTTGACGAGCCTACACGCGGCATCGATGTCGGCGCCAAAACCGAGATATATCAGCTCATGAACAAGCTCGCCGAGAACGGAGCAGCGATCATTATGATATCGTCAGAGCTTCCAGAAATACTGGGTATGAGCGATCGCATATTGGTTATGCATGAAGGCGAAATCGATGGCGAACTTAGTCGCGAGGAGGCTACGCAAGAGAAGATAATGCACCTTGCCACCGGAGGAGAGTAGTGAAGAAGAAGCTCCAACTCCGGAAAGAGGTATACCGGGCAGAATTAGGGAATGCTACCCGATCAGAATTACCTGGCATCCAACACCAGCAGCTTCGTACCCGCCCTTACGGCTCACAGATACTTTACTCGTATGGCATTCTGCTCTTCCTGATCATACTGTGCATATTCTTCCAAATTGAAACCGATGGAACGTTTCTGACCCTGCGTAACCTCTCCAATGTTCTGCGCCAAAGCTCGGTAAATACGATACTTGGCGTCGGAATGACCTTGGTAATCATCACAGGCGGAATAGATCTCTCGGTTGGAGCAGTTTTAGCGCTGGCGGGAGTGCTGTCCACGGCAATCATTATGCGCGGCTTTCCACCGCCGTTTCCGTTCCCATCGGATGTAGCAATGACTCCTTCTTGGTCGCTTGGAACTAGCGCGCCTATAGCGGTTGCAGTTGCAGCTCTTATCGGGGCGCTATGCGGAATACACAATGCCATTCCAATCATTAAGCTACGCGTGCCCCCGTTTATTGCAACGCTTGCTATGTTTTCCATTGCTCGCGGCTTTGCATATATATACGTCGGCGGCGGTCAGGTGGGCAACTTGCCATCGGAGTTCACACGAGTGGTCGGTGAAGGACCACTAATGCCTGTAGTAGCGATATCGACAGTTGTCGTTGGCCACATCTTGCTCACCAAGACTAGGTTCGGAAGGTCGATCTATGCCGTCGGGGGCAATGAGCAGGCTGCACGCCTATCAGGCATCAACGTCGGTAGGGTAAAGTTCTGGGTCTATTTCATCTGCGGCTTGCTGGCAGGCATCGCTGGTCTCCTCTTAGCGGGACGCCTTGGCGCAGGCGATCCCAAGTCGGGATTGTCTTACAAACTCAACGCCATTGCGGCGGTCGTGCTCGGCGGAACGAGCTTGATGGGTGGAGTAGGAACGGTCACGGGAACACTTCTAGGCGCGGTGGTGATTGGCAGTCTCGAAGCTGGCTTAGGTCTTATGGGTGTGCCATGGTTCGTGCAAATGGTAGTTAAGGGTTATGTAATCCTGATGGCTGTGGTGTTAGAGAGAACAAAGAAGCACAATCGCTGAAAGACCGAGTCGTCAAATACTCACAAATATTAAGGCTCGGGACTGTGGTCCCGAGCCCCCTCAGCTTCTTAACTCTCAACTATTCCAGGTATTCTCGCAACCTCTTGCTCCTGGAGGGATGCCTTAGCTTTTTCAACGCTTTGGCCTCGATTTGACGAATTCGCTCGCGCGTCACTTTAAAGTGTCGCCCGACCTCCTCCAGCGTTCTCGAATACCCGTCATCGAGACCAAACCGCATCTTAAGCACCTCCCGCTCGCGCGGGGTGAGCTTGTTTAACGTTTCCTCGATTTTCTCCCGCAGGATCATGTTAGACGCCGCCTCCGAAGGCGAAATCGCCTCCTGATCTTCGATAAAGTCCGCCAGGTGGCTATCCTCTTCTTCCCCAATCGGGGTTTCCAGCGACAGCGGTTCCGGAGCAATACGATAGATTTCGCTTACTCTGTCCGGACTCATTCCCATTTCTCTGGAGACTTCATCAAGAGTAGGTTCTCGCCCCAGATCCTGCAAGAGTTGGCTTTGGGTCTTGATGAGCTTGTTGATTGTCTCGACCATGTGCACAGGTATCCTGATGGTTCGCCCCTGGTCCGCGATTGCGCGGGTTATGGCCTGACGAATCCACCAGGTTGCATAAGTGCTGAACTTGTAGCCCTTCCGATAGTCAAACTTCTCAACAGCTCGGATCAGACCAATATTTCCCTCCTGGATCAGATCAGGAAAACTCATCCCTCGGCCCGAGTAGCGCTTTGCAATGCTTACGACTAGCCTCAAGTTAGCCTCAGTCAGAATTGCTTTTGCTTCCTCGTCACCAGCTTCTATCCTCTTTGCGAGCGAGACCTCTTCTTCCATAGTGAGAAGTGGGGTCTTGCCGATCTCGCGAAGCCACATCCGAACTGAGTCATCTAGAGGCAAGCCCTCCATCTCGGCAAGATCAGCTTCCGCAGCCTCAACTTCTTTAGCGCCGAGCTCCTCTTCTTCGAGCTCCTCAAAGCCTACCGGATGCTCCTTAATACTCTCGACCACACGAATGCCTTCATCCGCGAAGGTCTGGAGAATGTCGTCTACCTGCTCCGCGTTGAGATCTTCATGGCTGAGGGCGTCGTTGATCTGATCATAGGTCAATACGCCACTGCGCTTACCCTCTTCGATCAACTTCATTAATCTATCATTGCCTTTTAGCTCTACAGCCACCTTAAGTCATCTCCCTTCAACGATCGGAGCACATCCATAATATTGTTACCCATAAGGCCCCAAACACTCTTACATACAAACACTCACGCCTCACCGACGCCATGGGCCGGATGTTTCCCGAACCAACCTATAAT
>Ga0272448_1003930_pt1 | contig 17289 bp, 17 predicted proteins | sample YNPCB0191_FD_202220 | JGI IMG/M metagenome (GOLD analysis project Ga0272448, IMG submission 202220) | Hot spring sediment microbial communities from Yellowstone National Park, WY, United States - YNP-CB-019-1 | ecosystem: Environmental > Aquatic > Thermal springs > Hot (42-90C) > Sediment... | reverse complement strand
CCTAAGCGGTCGGCGCGCAATTTTGTCTGTACTACTGATTCCTCACCACTTACATAAAGCACCTTGCAGCCAGCCAAGGCCAATTGATTGCTCAACTGTAGTGAGATTGTAGATTTGCCTATCCCCGGATCACCGCCAATCAAGACCACTGACCCTAAGACAATCCCTCCCCCCAAAACCCTATCCAGCTCAGAAATTCCAGTTTTTATCCTCGGCTTATCCTTTACCTCTACATCCTTAAGAAGGACTGGTTCCTCTTTAAAATGGCTGCGCTCAGAATCCAGCTTGCTTGCCCCAAAATCCATCTCTTCTACAAAAGAATTCCAGCTGTTGCAATCTGGGCACCTACCTAACCACTTTGGAGACTGATAACCGCAGGACTGACAGCTAAAAATAGTTTTATTCCTCATCCCCACCACTAACGCTCTCCTTTAGGTCGATGCAAAAGTTTCCAAGGGTGCTTGCGCAAATCGCTTACCAGGGCCTCAACCTCTTTATACAAAGAATCATCATAGATAAACCTGCCGATAGTCCCATTTTTATTTTTAATGGCTGTTTCCAACTCGTTATAAATTGCATCATCGGACAAAAGCCTGCCAATGGTGCCTTGTTTATTTCTTATCGCAGCCACCGTTTCATTTAAATCATCTACCAGCTTCTTGGCCATTGCCCCAATCTCCTGCATGGCAATTGGGTCGTTGCCCACCAATAAACCTGTGGCCTCGAGCGACTGGAGGTAATTTTTGCCTGGCATAATCTCAATGTACTTCTCACCCAAAAGCCCTAAGGTATTTACCCAGGCAGTGGAATCAGCTGGAATAAATACGCCCTTTCTTACCCATAAGGTTAATTTTACCTTAACCTGGTTTTCTTCGGGAGAAAAAAATACCTTAATCTTTTTTACCTCTCCCACATCCACTCCGGCAAAACGCACCGGAGCCCCCACCTTAACGCCATTGACGAAATTAAAGATGAGCTCAAACCTGTAGCCTGAAACCCAGGTCTTATATTTACCAATCATAAGGACAAAAGAGGCCAAGATAATCAATCCCAAAAAAACAAAAATCCCTACCTTAAACTCCAACTTAGACTGGCCAAAAATCATATTTTAACCTCCGATTTGGGTATTGCCCTTTATATATCCAAACTAGTATATCCTAAAATGGTCGATCGTCTCGGTTATCGGCCCCTGGGCCAGGCCGTTAACGAATTGATAAACCACAGGGTTATCGGTATTCTGGATTTCTGAAGGAGTACCTTCAGCAATTATCCTTCCTTGATAAAGCATAGCCAATTTATCCCCTACCCGATAGGCGCTTTTCATATCGTGGGTTACTACAACCGAGGTAACCTTTAATTTATCATGGAGGTTTTTTATGAGTTCATTAATGCTATCAGCAGTGATAGGATCAACACCGGTTGTGGGCTCATCATAGAGAATAATCTCAGGCCGCATACATATTGCCCGGGCCAAAGCCACCCTTTTTTTCATCCCGCCGCTTAACTCCAAGGGGTAAAGGCTACCTATGCCATGGAGGTCAACCAAGGCCAAGGCCTCCTCCACCCTCTCCAGTAACTCCCTCTGCGGAACCTTAAAATGCTCAATCAAGCCAAACCCCACATTTTCAGCCACGGTCAAAGAGTCAAATAAAGCACCACCCTGAAAAACCATACCAATCTTTAATCTCAAGGCAGCCAAATCCCTGGTCTTCATTTTAGAGATATCCTGGCCATTCACCTTAACCGTCCCCGAATCTGGGGTAAGTATTCCCACGATGTGCTTCAAAAGAACAGACTTTCCGCAACCTGAACGACCAATAATTACACAGGTAGTCCCCTTAGCTATTTTAAGATTCAGATTATCCAAAACCTTATGCAAACCAAAAAACTTGGTAAGATTAACAATCTCAATCATAGGGCTTAAGGAAAAATAAAATAGAATAACGCCGTAAAAAAGCAATCCGCAGCAATAATCAAGACAAAGGAGCTAACCACACAACGGGTCGTGGCCTTGCCCACACCCTCTGCCCCGCCCTCAACCCGAAATCCCTCAAAACAACTGACGATAGCAATAATCGCCCCGAAGAACAAGGTCTTGAATAACCCGGTAAATAAATCCTTAAATAAAAGGGCGTCAAAGGTAACATTTATATACATACTTGAAGAAATCCCTAGTTTAAATACACAGATAATATAGCTACCAAGAATTCCAATAAAATCGGCATACAAGGTCAGCAGTGGCAGCATAAGGGTAAGGGCCAGAAAACGCGGCACAACCAGATACTGAATAGGATTGGTAGCCAAGGTCTCTAGGGCATCTATCTGTTCTGTAACCTGCATACTCCCTAACTCCGCAGTAATTGCCGCACCAACCCTACCAGCTACAATAAGGGCAGTGATAACTGGCCCTAACTCCCGTACTAAAGAAAGCGCAACCAAACTGGCAATATAAATCTCTGAGCCCATCCGCTGCATAAAATAGGCAATCTGCAAGGCAAAGATAAAACCAATAAATAGGGCTACCAGAGAAACAATTGGCAAGGAGTCATAACCTGCCTTTTTAAGCTGGGCAAAGGTGCGACTGCGTTTTAGGGGAGTGGTAAACAATAGATACAAACACTGCCAACTAAGGTTAGCCATTCCACCCAGATAATAAAAAAAACCCAAGGCCCTTCTTCCTAAAAAAATAAAAAAACGCTCTAAGCTTGTCATTCGCTAAAAACTAAATTTCCGTTTTTGACTCCTACCTTTATAATTGAGCCCTCTTTAAAACGCTTGGAGATTATCTCCGAGGCTAAGGGGTCCTCCAAGAAACGCTGGATAGTCCGCTTAAGCGGCCTGGCCCCAAAAACCGGGTCAAAACCTTTCTCAATAAGAAAATTCTTGGCTTCATCGCTGACCTCAAGAACGATATTCTGCTCCTTAAGCCGCTGCGCGACATAACTTATCTCAATCTCTACTATACGCTGCAGGTCATTTTTCTGCAAAGGACGAAATACAATGATATCATCAATGCGGTTTAAAAACTCCGGCTTAAAGGTGCGCTTAACCTCCTCCATAAGTCTTTCCTTCATCGTCTCATAGGTAAGCTCTTCCTTCTGGGCCACAAACCCCAAGGAACCAGTCTTACGGATAAGCTCAGCCCCTACATTCGAAGTCATAATCATCACGGTGTTACGAAAGTCAACCTTGCGGGCAAAGCTATCAGTGAGTCGGCCATCCTCAAAGACCTGAAGCAAAAGATTAAAGACATCCGGATGGGCCTTCTCAATCTCATCCAAAAGCACAACCGAATAAGGCCTGCGTCTTACCTTCTCAGTCAACTGTCCACCCTCTTCGTATCCTACATAACCTGGTGGGGCGCCAATAAGACGGGAGACGTTAAACTTTTCCATATACTCGGACATATCCAACTGAATCAGGGCATCCTCATCACCGAACATATATTCAGCCAAGGCCCTGGCCAAAAGGGTCTTGCCAACTCCGGTTGGACCAAGAAAGATAAAAGAACCTATTGGTCGGCGGGGGTCTTTAATCCCTGCCCGGGACCTGCGTATGGCATGGGCAATTGCCTGGATTGCCTCATCCTGGCCTACTACTCGCTTATGCAACTCATCTTCAATCTTCAAGAGTTTTTCGCTCTCTTTCTCTTCAATCCGAAAAATAGGAATGCCTGTCCACTGCGAAACAATAGCCGCAATCTCTTCCTCTCCTACCTCAGGTCGCATCTTATCCTTGGTCCGCGACCACTCACGATTCAATTTTTCCAACTCCTGACGCGCCAACTTCTCCTGGTCACGCAAGGATGCTGCCTTTTCAAAATCCTGGCTCTTAATAAAAGCCTCCTTCTCCTTACGCAAGGCCTCAACCTTTTCCTCCAGTTTCTTTATCTCCGGAGGAACAATAAGGATATTGAGCCGTGCCCGCGAACCTGCCTCATCAATAATATCAATTGCCTTATCAGGTAAAAACCTTCCTGAGATATAGCGGTCAGAGAGCTTGGCTGCTGCCTCCAGTGCCTCATCCTTAAAGATTACCCGATGATGCGCCTCATACTTATCCCGTAGGCCCTTTAATATCTCAATAGTCTGCTCAACGCTTGGCGGTTCAACCATAATTGTTTGGAACCTGCGCTCTAAGGCAGCATCCTTCTCGATATGTTTACGGTACTCATCTAAGGTCGTTGCCCCAATGCACTGAATCTCGCCTCGCGAAAGCGCCGGCTTAAGGATATTGGAGGCGTCTATCGCCCCTTCAGCTGCGCCAGCGCCGACTAAGGTATGCAGCTCGTCAATAAATATAATCACATCCTGAGAACGCTTTATCTCCTCCATTACCGCCTTAATCCTTTCCTCAAACTGACCGCGATACTTTGTGCCCGCTACCATAAGAGCCAAATCCAAAACAATGATTCGTTTGTTACGCAGCACCTCTGGCACATTTCCGCTGATAATCGCCTGGGCCAGGCCTTCAACTATTGCTGTCTTGCCTACTCCTGCCTCGCCTAACAAAACCGGGTTATTCTTTGTCCTTCGGCTCAATATCTGAATCACCCGGTCAATCTCTGCCCGACGGTTTATAACCGGATCAAGTTTATTTTCGCGGGCCAATAGAGTCAGGTCTCTACCAAATGCATCCAGGGCCGGGGTCTTGGTCTTGGCTGTCTGTTGACTACCAAAACCAGGAAGGGCTGAACCTAAAATCTCCATAACCTCATTTCTAACTGTATTCAAATCCAAACCCAAATTCAATAATACCTGCGAGGCCACGCCTTCGCCCTCGCGTAAAAGGCCTAAAAGAAGATGCTCGGTCCCAATGTAGTTATGGCCTAATGCACGCGCCTCCTCTGCGGCAAGCTCAAGCGCCTTTTTTGAACGCGGGGTAAAAGGAATATCCCCAATAATCTGGGTAGTAGGACCAGGCTGGACTAATTTTTCAATCTCCAAACGGATATTCTCCAAAGACACGCCCAACTTCTGCAGTACTGTAGCTGCTACCCCTTCCCCTTCCCGAATCAACCCTAAGAGGATATGCTCAGTTCCGATATAATCGTGGTTAAACCTGCGCGCCTCCTCTTTAGCCAATATGACTACCTTTCTTGCCCGTTCCGTAAAACGATTAAACATGTCTCCTCCTTAAACTGTCTATAATTTAAGTCTTTCCCTAATAATCTCTCCCCGTTTTATATCCCTCTCCTGGGAGGAAAGCCTCTTATTCTCCAGCTTCTGTAGATGCGCTGGCTGGGTAATAATAAAAAGCTCGTTTATAACCCCGCGGTCTATTCGCGTATCGTTCAATAAAGCCAAATCACAACCCAACCGCACCATTGACAAAAGCTCTATTGTTTCCTGGCTGGAGATAATCCGGGCGCTACGTAAGATACCGAGGCTACGGTTTATCCTATCCTCCAACACCGGCCTTTCCCTCGATAAAAGCAACTCCCGCGCCTGCTGCTCCTGTTCGATTATCTGCCGGATAAGGCTGTTGATGCTCTCGATAATCTCCTGTTCATTTCGGCCTAAGGAGACCTGGTTGGATATCTGGAAAAAATTCCCACTCGCCTGAGTTCCTTCACCATAGAGGCCCCGGGTAGTAAAGCTAAGCTTGGCAATTGCCGCCAAGACCCGGTTAATCTGCCGGGTCATCACCAAGGCAGGCAGATGCAACATAACCGAACCACGCATTGCAGTTCCGGTATTAGTAGGACAGGCGGTGAGATAACCCCACTGTGGCGAAAAGGCAAAATCAAGCTGTTTGGCCAGAGAATCATCAATGCGGTTAATAAGATTCCATGCCTCAAAGAGATTAAACCCCGACTGCATTATTTGCATCCGGATATGGTCCTCCTCGTTAACCATAATCGAAATCACCTCATCGGGGTCTAAGATTACTGCCTTGGAATTCTTTTTCTGGGCGTGGTCAAGGGACATAAGATGGCGCTCAACCAGAAACTGCTTATCCACCACATCCAAATCAGACAAATTAAATACAGTGGTTGACTTTAACAACTCGTTATTCTGGACAGCCTCTGTTACCTTGCCCAACACCTCCTCTGCCTGTTTTTTACCTGCCCAATGCGGAAAGGGATACGCCTGGAGATTTCTTGCCAAGCGCACCCGGCTCGACATAACAATATCAGAGTTAGGCCCAATTCCTTTTAACCATTCACTCGTGTGGCTTAATAAATCAATTAATTTCATAATTTTTTACCTTACTCCTTTTTAGGTTTATCTAAAGAATCCTTGGTCTCTTTCTCCATTTCTTTTATCTGGTCGCGAATCCTTGCTGCCTCTTCAAAGGCCTCCAGCTCAATTGCCTTCTGGAGCCTAAGTCGAAGCTCTTTAAGGTCCGGCTTCCTTTTACTAACCTTTGATTCTCTGTGCGGGGTTTTGCCGCAATGCGCACTTGAACCATGAATCCTTTTTAACAAGGGAGCCAGATATCTATGGAATGCCCGGTAACAGTCAGCACAGCCTAATTTACCAATCTTCTTAAAATCAGCAAAGGTCAGACCGCACTTAGGACACTGCGGATTAGCAGCCTCTTTATCTGTAGATGGCTTCTCAAACTCCGCCAAACCACCCAAAAGTTCACTTAAACCAAACTGCTGCTCCATCTGGATGCTCTTCTGATGGGCACAATCCTCGCAGAGATGCAATTCATTCATCTGGCCATCTATTATCTCAGTAAGATGCACAGTTGCCGGTTTTTTGCCGCAGATATCACATAACATAAACTTTCCTTTCTTATAACCTCACCCCTTCTTTAAGGGTAAGTCTTTTAAACTCTTTAATCAACCTCAAGGTAATTTTACCTGGCTTGCCTGTCCCAATAACCCGGCCGTCTACCTCAACCACGGGAACAATCTCAGCAGCAGTCCCGGTTAAAAAACACTCATCGGAAATATACACCTCATGACGCGTCAAGACATGCTCATGCACAGGGATGTTATCTTTCTTGGCTAGCTCCAAGACTGTATCCCGGGTAATCCCCCGCAGCGTCCCCATACACTGTGGAGGCGTAAATAGATGCTCGCGTTTAACCACAAAGATATTATCACCGGTACATTCTGCCACATAACCCAAAGAATCCAACATAATCGCCTCATCACATCCGGCATTTACTGCCTCAATCTTAGCCAGGATATTGTTAAGGTAGTTTAAGGATTTAATCTGGGGGTTAAGCGCCTCCGGCAGATTCCTGACTGTGGGGACAGTGATAATCTTCAGCCCCTCCCGATAGAACCTCTCCGGATAAAGCACTATCTTGTCCGCAATTATAATTATTGATGCACCCTTGGTGCATTTACGCGGGTCAAGCCCCAAATCCCCTTCTCCCCGGGTTACTACCAGACGGATATAGGCATCCTTAAGCTTATTCTCTTTTAAGGTCGCAATTACTGCCTTAATAAGCTCATCTTTAGTCAAGGGTATTTTTAGCATTATAGAATGAGCTGATTCAAAAAGTCGCTCGATGTGCTCTTTCAGCTTAAAGACTAACCCATTGTAGGCACGGATACCCTCAAACACCCCATCGCCATAAAGCAGCCCATGGTCAAAAACTGAAATCTTGGCTTCCTCTTTCTCATAGAATTTACCATTAATGTAAACCTTCATTTTGCCCCTCCGTATTACTCTACCAAAATACCATTCTTTAGCCTAAAAACAGAATCAGCCGAACGAGCCAACTCTAAATTATGGGTAACAAATATAACTGACATACGATGTTCATGACTGAGCCTCTTTATCAAAGAGATTATCTCATCGGCGGTTGTCGAATCGAGATTGCCTGTAGGCTCATCACAGAGAAGAAGCCTGGGGTTATTTACCAATGCCCGGGCAATTGCCACCCGTTGCTGCTCACCACCCGAAAGCTGATTAGGAAAATACGAAACCCTCTCCTTTAAACCTACCTCCTCAAGGATCTCCAAGGCCCTCAAACGTAGCTGCCTCTTCTCTAAACCCCTTGCGTTCATCCCCTGAATCAAAAGGGGCAACAAGACATTTTCCAAGACATCGAATTCCGGCAACAGGTGGTAAAACTGAAACACAAAGCCAATGGCGTTGTTACGCAACCTTGCCAGCTCATTTTCCTGCAAAGAATAAATATCCCTATTCTCAAAAATCACCCTTCCCCGCGACGGAATATCCAAACCACCTAAGATATGTAGAAGGGTTGACTTACCTGCGCCTGAAGGGCCAATTATGGCAATATTATCGCCTACAGCCACCTCAAGGCTTACTCCCTTTAAAACCTCAATCTCCCTTTTACCGTCGTAGTAGGACTTAAACAAACCATCTGCCTTCAACATGAGCCCTCAATTCCAAACCCAGCAAACTCCCTTCTACTCGTATCTCAACGCCTCTATTGGCCTCAAACGAGCTGCCTTCAAGGCAGGATAAACAGTAGCCATAAAGACTATTAGTAGGGCAGCTAAGGTAATTATAGTAATATCCGGCCACAACTGTATTGCAACCGGAAGCCGGTCCAGATAATAAATATCCGCGGGCAGGCGGATAAAGGAGTACCTTTGCAACAAAAAACACAGCCCTAATCCAGCCAAAACCCCGCTTGATACCCCCAGAACGCCAATAAGCATACCCTCGAAGATAAAAATATTACGGATATTCCCAGCAGTCATTCCGATAGCCCGCAGGATACCAATGTCCTTGGTCTTCTCTACCACCATCACCACTAACGTGCTGACAATATTAAATGCGGCAACCAGTATAATTAAGGTGAGGATAACAAACATCGTTATTTTCTCCAGTTTTAAGGCAGCAAAAAAATTCTGATTTACCTCCATCCAGGTCCTTACTATGTAAGAAAAACCCAATGCCTTCTCAATCGCCAATTTTACCCTGGGCGCCTGATAATGATTATCCAACCTCACCGCCACCGCGCTAAAGGCATCTCCTATACCTAAAACCTCCTGGGCAGTAAGGTAATGGGTAAAGGTAAGATTCAAATCGTAATCGTACATCCCGCAACGAAATATCCCCATTACCCTCAAGGAATAGCTATCTCCCCGAGGAGAATAGATCTTTAAGGTATCATTCACGCCTAAGCCTAAAATATTGGCTAACTCGCTACCGATGATAATCTCTTGTGGCTTTAAATCCTTTAACCTGGCATTTAAAAGATACCTGTCTATCTTGGTGACCCCAACTTCACTATCAGGGATAACACCCCTAATTGCACAGGCGAAAAATTTATTATCCTTACGCACTACTATCTGACCCTGCACATTGGGGCTTATCCCTTTTACAGAAGCAATAGCCTTAACCTTACTGGCTATGGTAGTGTATTCATCTGCACTTAAGGGGTTATACCCCTGGATGATAATATCTGAATAGTTACCTACAATCTTATCGTGCAAATCCCGGTCAAAGCCAGTCATCACCGCCAGTACAACAATCAGGGCCATTACGCCAATACCCACCCCTAAGATAGAAATAAGACTAATGAGAGAGATAAACTTTTCTTTTCTCTTGGTAAAAAGATACCTTCGGCTTATAAAAAACTCTGTCTTCATATACTATCCTGTTGCTGCTGTGGCCTTAAAAGCGGAAAAAGAATTACATCCCTTATTGAAGGCTGGTCAGTAAAAAGCATAACCAAACGGTCTATCCCCAAACCCAAACCTCCTGCTGGCGGCATCCCATGCTCTAAGGCAACCAAAAAGTCTAAATCCAGGCTCTTTTTTTCTTTATCCTCCAGCTCCTTGAGCTCCTCTTCAAAACGCCTCCTCTGTTCAACCGGGTCATTCAATTCCGAATAGGCATTGCCCACCTCCAGGCCGCCAATATAAAGCTCAAAGCGCTCGCTGATGAAAGGGTTATCCTTTCTGGTTTTAGCCAAAGGACACAGATGGGTAAAATAATCAGTCACAAAAGTCGGGTCATTGCCAATTGATTCCTCTAAAATCTCTTCAATAATCTTGCCTACCTGGGTACGCGAAAGCCTTTGGGCCTGCAAGGCAAATCCCTTGGCCTGCAATTTCTTAAGCATCATATCCGCATCATCAGTAGGCTCTATGGAAAATCTTTCCTTAAGCATCTGGGCAAAGGAAATCCGCCTGAAAGGAGGAGTAAGATTTATCTGCTTAGACTGATAAATTAACATCTGGGCCCCTAATACCTTTTGACTGGCATTGACTATAAGTTCTTCGGCCAACCGCATCATATCCTCAAAATCCGCATAGGCCTGGTATACCTCCAGCATAGTAAACTCCGGGTTATGCCGGGTGGAAATGCCTTCATTGCGAAAACTACGGTTGATTTCATAAACCTTATCTAACCCTGCCACTAAAAGTTGCTTCAGGTACAATTCCGGGGCAATACGCAGATAAAGCTCAAGGTTATACTCATTATGAAAGGTCTTAAATGGCCGTCCAGCAGCGCCTCCCGGAATATAATGCATAATTGGGGTCTCAACCTCCAAGAAGCCGCGGCTGTCAAGATGCTCTCTAATCGCCTTAATAAAGGCCGAACGCCTTAAAAAAACTTTTTTTGATTCCTCGTTAGTTATAAGATCTAAATAGCGTTGCCGATAGCGCAGGTCAATATCCTTTAATCCATGCCACTTTTCCGGCAGTGGTCTTAAGGCCTTACTCAAAAAAAACAGATTCTCCACCTTTACCGTCGGCTCACCCGTGCGGGTCCTAAAAAGCCCTCCTTTGACCGCAATGAAATCCGCAATATCCAGTGCCTCAATGATGGACTGGGAAGTAGAATCAAGCTCCTTAGGCTTCAGGTAAAGTTGGATTTTTCCTCCGTGGTCATGGATATCCAAAAAGGTTGCCTTTCCGTGCGAGCGCCAGGCAATTATCCTACCGCAGACAGTAACAATCTTACCCTCCTCAAAATTCTCCAAAACCTCTTTTATTGGAGTATGTTGAGGACTTTTTGAAGGATATGGAAGAATCCCCTTCTCAGCTAAGGCCTTAAGCTTAGCCTTTCTTTGTTGGATAAAATCAGTAATTTCCATGAGTCTAATAATTATAAAGGAGAAATTGAGTAATGTCAACCGAAGAAAAATCTCGTCTTTGGCGGGTCAAAAAATAGAAACTAAAAATCAAGAGATTCCTCTGAAATAATTTTTCTACTACAAATGCTCACCTAAATAATGTATTAACAATTTTTCTACCAAGCAATTTAACTACATCAAAAAGATTGGGGCCATTTATGGTCTTGGTTTTGCCTGCCTCAAAGTAAAGTGTCTTACCCGCAGTATTACAATAAAAATTGTAAAAAGTAGTTGAGCCACTAATCAAGGTAGTTTTAGTTGCGTCATTAAAAATCACCGTTCCTGTCGAAGGAATAAACAAAGCTGAATTAGAAAAATTTCCTGAAATTGTAATATCTTTACTATTGGCATCCAAAGTACCGGCGGAAATGCCCAAGTTGTTATTTACTATCAATGCCGCATCAAGGCTGTAGGTTCCAGTTCCTGAAAAGACTAAATTATAGTAGGTTGAGCCAGCAGTTAGGCCGGAATAGGCACCAGTTCCGTAATACTCAACTGTTCCAGAATCGGTGTCTAAGTCTAAGATATTGGTTAGGGTCTCCTGGCCTTTTAGTTTAAAGGTCCCTTGGTTGGATACTGAGATTGAGGCAGAGCTGGTTAGGTCATAGCCAAATCAAAGGTAGAGCCAGAGTTAATAGTTAGGCTACTTAGCTTTAAGGAGCTGGCAAGGGTGCGGGCTGTAGAACCTCTTCGCATAGTTATATCTGCACCAATCTCCCCATAAGATTAATCACCTGCCAGATGCCAATCCTAGTGTCTGGACTAAGGTGAAACTTCCTTCCAGTTCCTGGGTATTTGGTTTGGCGCCAATCTGTAGGCGTTTCACCCTAAGAAGCGCAAGCGAGTTCTCAACCTGATAAATAAAGTTTACCAAGCCTTCGATAGAACCCTCAACCCGAATATCCACCACCAACTCCTTAACAGCCTTAGCTATCTCACCTGGCGTCTGGGGACGAACATCTATAATCTTAATACCTGAGGCAGATGCCAACCTCTCCAGCTCTGCCAACATAGCTACCAAAGGATCGCCTTTCAGGTTAGTAAGATCGGTCTGGGAGGCAAGACTGTTGAATCGTTGCTGAATCTCGTCTTTTTTGCTTAAAAGCCGCAAAGAGCGTTTAAGTTTTGTACGGGTTGAAGCTATTTCCCTATCCAACTGCTCATAGCGTTGCCATATTGGTGAGATTAAAAATTTAAAGAATAGACTCAACCCTAAAAGCCATAGCGTTAAGACTGCTATCCTTTTTTCTCTTGGAGTTAAGATTTTAGCCATACTGAGTTATCTTTGGCAAACAATCTCAAAATCTACAACCTCTCCCTTTAGCCCATTTTTCTTAGTGGCATACCTGACCTTGACCTGAAAATCCTTGAATGCCGGAGCCTTCTGCAACTGCTCCACAAAAGAAAAAACCAAACTTAACTCTTGGGCCTGGCCGCGTAAAATTATCTGTCTTGCATCCTCGAAAGCAAAGCTAAGCAATGACACATCAGCAGGTATTGCCCGGTGCAAATCCGAAATTGCCTCCAGACAAGAAAGCCGATTGCGGGAATAGGACTGAAAGGCCTGAAAACGCCTCTCTACCTCCTCAAGGGTAGCAGTCTGCTGCTCAACCTTGACGAGTTCCTGCTTCAAGTGCTTAAGATAATTCTTTTTGTTTTCAAGGTGTAAAAATGTACCCAGTCCGAATAAAACCATAATTGCTACACACACAGCTATCTGGCGAATTATTTGTTGCCGCTGGGATATCGCCCGCGTCACCTCTTTCATCTGAGGAGGCAGGAAATTAAAGTTATCCGGAATCTCTGCCACGCCCAAACCCAAAAGACTCGCAAAAGAACCGCTAAGGCCCTCCTTTGCCTTAATGTTAGAGCTGGGTATATCCATAAGCCGCAGATAAGACAAACCCGAGACATTAAAGTTATTTGACCTCAAGGCCTCTATAAGTTTTAGCGAAGTAGCGCTATTTTCTAAAACCATAATTTTCTGGGGCGCCTCCCTGCCCACCTCACGGCCAAAAACCTCCCAGGTGCTCTTTATCTCTTCCAGGCATTGCCCAGACCAATCGTTTAGGCTACCCGTGACCCTAAAGGAGCGGCTAAAGATAAGCTTGCCATTTTCCAAAACTACCAACTCCGCTATCTCAGAATCAACATCAACCAAGGTTAAAGGGGACCGCTCGTGAGGAAAAAGGAAATAATAGAGACTGCGCAACCCCCAAGAGCTTAAGGCAATGGTAATACGGTTTGCCTTTAACTCCCGGCACAGTCTAAGATAACGCTCAATTATTGCCCGGTGGACAATTATTATATTGACCTCGGAAAAACCGCCAGCATCCGTATTTAAGATTTGAAAGCCGCTATTCAGCTCATTGGCAGGGTAAGGAAAGAGCCGCGAGGCCTGAAGCCCAACAATCTTTTCTATCTCATCAGGGTCCTGGGCAGGGACCTTAAGATAGCGGGAGGTTACATTAAGCCGGGGCAGAGAAACTACCACTGGTTCGCCATTGTACTTCATCCGGCGCAAAACACCAACTACCTGATTAAATATCTTTTTATCGTCGGTATCGGGCAAGATGGGGCTCAAATCTAAATCCCAGGCAAAACCCTTCTGACCATTTGCCAATGAGCGCCTGGCTACCTTAAAGAACCCCTCGCTCAGCTGAAAGATGAAGACAGTTTGCTTTTTGGTTTTAAGAAGCGGAATGGCCATATTGATTTCTATGATATTATTGCCAGAAAAAATAGCAAGGATTTTATATCCTTTGATTTTATCCTTTTAATTCTGGCGCCAATAAAGTAATCTTACACTACCGTTGTCCCTTTTAACAACAGCGGTAATTCTTTTGGAAATATCTCCCACCCTGCCGATACTCTGGATGCGAAAATACTGAGAATTTAGTTTGAATTTATTTATCGTAGTATTGATTAGTTGCCCTTGAAGCTCGTTTAAACTAAAACCACCGCAGTTGTCTTGCTTTAATCTATCAACTACATTACTAATATCCTCAAAATAACAATTATTTTCTTGAAAACCAACCAAGGCATTTTTAACCCCGGTTATATCAGATTCCGTGGCTGCTGTTACATTAACTGTCCTCAGTATTACCTCTAAGACATCAGGCAAGGCTGTATTAAGATTCACCTTGTCATCACCATAAACAGTCAGGATATCCTCAACTGCTGTATAAAGCTGCCTGGCTTTCTCTTGAAAATCAGGGAGCCTTTTTACATCGCGAAAATAATATTCAAATACCGTAAGTAACTCCTCTAATACAGTAAAGTCCTCTTTCTTGTAAATAGATGGCGTATCGGATGCTTCTGAGGGAGTTCGCCAGGCTAAAATTATATCCGCTAACCTTTCAATTTCGCTTTCGTTCAATAAATTATCTTTCACCCTTATATTAAAGAGCTTTTTGAACTGTTCTCTATCCATCTTATTTATATTCAACTTCCTTTCTTCATCCTCAAGGCAGCGAAAATCACCTTCCTTATAGAAATAACCAACTGTAAAACTCTCATTGGAATCAGGCTCAAACTTAACCTCCTGCAAAATATCTCTACCACCTGCATCCTTGCCACTACTCCATAAATCCTGAAAACTATCAACAGTAGTATTGTTATCCTTTAAAAGCAAGGCCACGGCCTTGGCTATCCCTGCCTTGGCCAGATAATGCGCCTTAAGGCTATCTCTTTGGAACCGATTCAATCGCAGCCCCAAAGAAACCCTGTGAGCTAACCCTAAGGCCAAAAGCCCTAAAATCACCAGCACCCACAAGGCAATAACTGCAACCTGGGATTTTTTCTCGTTGTTCATTGTTTAGCTAAAGGTAGATAAATAGTGCGCTGAAATCTTTTTTCCTTTTCAACTGTAATATTAAAAATGACTGTGGCCTCCACTGCCTGGGGAAGCTTTGCCCGTTCTGATTCTTCTGTGTCTTTAGAAGCCCAGGAATCCTTAAATTGTAATCCTTCTGCCTCGCTGCCATTAACCAGATAGCCATAACGCAAATAAAGTTGGGCATTTTCAGCCAATGACTCAGGATATCCGCTGCTATCATTCTCAAGGGCAGCCAGTCCTAAAAGGCTACTACGCACAATCTTGCTTTGGCCATTATTTTCAACTGAAGCATAACTAACCCGACTCAACTCAGGCATTATCTGGCCATTGACATAGTTATCCACCACCGTAAAGAAGGTAAGTTCCTGTGCAGTTCCCAAAAACCCTGTAAAATTGGCCTTATAGGCAAAGGAATTGCGTAAATCCGCATTAAGCTGCTCCAAGGTAACCCGTCCCGTCTGAAAAAGTTCAGTATTACTGTCAACTGTGCGCACACTTAAAACCCCTGAGCGAAAACTCGAGAATACGCTCACCATCACTATTGCAAAAATAGTGGCGGCAATCATAAGTTCAATCAGGGTAAAAGACCGCAAACCCTTTATCATCTTCCAAAATTACTCAAATAGGTAAGTATAGTAAAGTTTTGGTGCGTATTCAGGCGTTCCCATTCTAACGCCAATTCTATCTGACGCAAACCTGAACCATCCTGAAGGTCAATAGTATTGTAACGCCAAGCAAGGTTATCGGTTTTATTGGCAAAAGATACATCAATTTGCTGGCTGGTTTGGGCTAAAAAATCCAGATTCTGCAGAATATCCTCTGCCAAAAATACTGCCTTTACCATATCCGAGGAAACCGCTGATGTGCGTACGCAAAAGGATATCCCCTGGATAACTGCGGTTACCCCTACTGCTAAAATCCCAATTGACAGCACAACCTCTACTAAGGTAAGACCATTGTTACCTCTGTTCCTTAACCAGCCTAACTCCTCCAAATACACCCTCCGTAGTTAAAATCTGTCTTCCAGCAGTATCACTAGTAATACTAATGGTTACCTTGTCTATCTTTCCGTCAGGATAAAAAATAACCTGGCTGTTATCAATAGTGGTATTGTTTTTCTCAACCTTGAATTTTAAACCTTTAGGAAAGGAATAAATTTTTATTGGCTGGTTACTTTCATCTTCGCAATACCCTGCCCAATAGCGGTTAAGGTCATTTTCAAAAACCAGCCGAATAGACCTAAGCTCAACAATAGAACGGTTACGCAGATACTGCATAAATACCTGAAGGCGCCAGGCTGCCTCATTGAGCTGAAAGTTACCTAAACTACTTTTTAAATTCAACCCTAAGGCCAAGGCAAGGACGGAGATAATAACAACTACAAAAACAAGCTCAATGAGGGTAAACCCCAAAAGATTACCCCTTGGCTTATTGCCAGTTACCAATATCATCCTCGTCATTTTCAATACCATTTGGCCCGGCAGAATAAAGGTCGTAATCATTTCCGTGCGTGCCAGGCTTACGATAAAAATAAGGCCTTTCCCAAGGGTCTTTGGGGTCTTTTTTAAGATAATTCTTGCCGCCGGTGGTATTCCTCAGATTCGCCAACTCTGATGGATACTGCCCATTATCCATCTCATACAAATCAAGGGCCAAACCAATAGTAGCTATATCCGCCTTACAGGCAGCTACCCTGGCCTGTTCGGAGCGACCGACGAAATTCGGTACCACCATAGCTGCAAGTATCCCGATGATAATCACCACCAGCATGAGCTCAATCAAGGTAAAGCCAGTCTTTTGCATAGCATCCTCCTACTTCACAATTAGATTAATCTGGAATATCGGCAGAAGCATAGAAATAACGATAAAACCAACCACCAGACCCATCGCTAGAATAATTACAGGTTCAATCAGCCGGGTAAAATTACTTAAAATCCTGCCCACCTCCCGCTCATAGTCCACTGCCACACGCAAAAGTGCCTTATCCAAAGATCCAGTCTCCTCACCCACAACTACAATATTAGTTACAAATGCTGGAAAATAAACCGATTTTTTAAGGGAGGTAGAAAGACTACCTCCGCTGGCTATCTCATCCTTAAACCGCAGGACCTCCCGCCTTAAAACCTGATTGTCCATAATGCCGGCAGAGATCTCTAATGCTGGCGTAATCGCTACTCCGCTGGAAAGCAAAATCGACAAAGTCCTGGCCATACGGCTTATCTGACTCTTTAAAACAATCTCGCGTATAAAGCCAAGGCGCAACTTCCATTCATCCCAGACCTGGCTCCCCAAAGGAGAAACAAGAAACCGACGCAGGATAAATATGGCTGTCAAGAAAAAAACCGTAATATAAAACCAATAATGTTGCACAGCGCTTGATATCGTAATCAAAATCCGAGTGGGAAGTGGTAGGACCTGACCCA
>Ga0272448_1003929_pt1:10000-17290 | contig 17290 bp, 9 predicted proteins | sample YNPCB0191_FD_202220 | JGI IMG/M metagenome (GOLD analysis project Ga0272448, IMG submission 202220) | Hot spring sediment microbial communities from Yellowstone National Park, WY, United States - YNP-CB-019-1 | ecosystem: Environmental > Aquatic > Thermal springs > Hot (42-90C) >... | reverse complement strand
ACGCTCGAGCAGATCAAGAGCGCTATGGGCGAAACGGCTGCCGCCGGGGGCCGCTTCCCCACGCTGGTCGATGTGATCTATCAGGAACTGACCGCCAATCCGTAGGGCGGGCGTTCGGGGGTGTTAAGCGAAAGCGATCCAAGGGGTTCCTGACAGAGGCATTTGGGGCAGCGCCACAGCGAGGGGCCGATTGGAGCTCTCTCACGCGGTATATACTTGGACTCAGCCCATCCAGGGTGCGGGAGACTTTCATGAGGAAGTTCCTGTTTCTGATGCTGGCTTGCGCCGTCGGGGCGGTCACGGCCCAGGCGCCCAAGCCGATCCCCCCGGTGCAGTTCACCGATACGCGGCTGGACAACGGACTGCGTGTCATCTTGAGTGAGGATCACCACGCGCCCGTATACGCCATTTTTGTCGCTTACGGCGTGGGATCGAAGGACGAGAGGCCGGGACGGACCGGCTTCGCTCATCTTTTCGAACACATGATGTTCAAGGGTTCCGCCAACGTAGGACCCGGCGAGCATTTCTATCTGGTCTTCACCAACGGCGGCACGATGAACGGAGCCACCAGCCCGGACACGACGGTTTACTTCGAAGTGCTGCCCAAGAACCAGTTGGACCTCGGGCTGTTTCTGGAGTCGGACCGGATGCGGTCGCTGGCCGTAACCCAGGAAAACTTGGACAACCAGCGGGACACGGTGAAAGAGGAGCGGCGCCAGAGCGTGGACAACCAGGCGTACGGGCCGAGCGGCGAACGGTTGACCGAGCTGGCCTACGATACCTTCGCTTACAAGCACTCGGTGATCGGCTCCATGGAAGACCTCAGCGCCGCCACCCTGGAAGATGTCAAGGAGTTCTTCCGGACGTACTACGCCCCGAACAACGCGGTGCTGGCGCTGGTGGGAGATTTCAACTCCGCCGAGGCCATGGCCAAGATCAAGAAGTACTTCGGCGACATTCCCCGGCAGCCCCCGCCCAAGCCGGTGGACTTTAGCGAGCCGCCGCAGACCGCCGAACGCCGGGACCGGTTGGAGGACAAGCTGGCGCGCTTGGCGCGGGTCTCGGTAGCCTACAAGATTCCGCCGGGCAACCATCCGGACATTGAGGCGCTGAACGCGATGCACATTGCGCTGGCCTCGGGCGAGAGTTCGCGCTTATATCAAAGACTCGTGCGCGAGTCTCAGGTGGCGGTCTCGGTGGGCGGCGGGGTTTCGGAGCGGATTGGGCCGGGCCTTTACTTGCTCACGGTCATGGTCCAAGCGGGGCGGACGCCGGAGGAAGCCGAGAAGCTGATGTATGAAGAGATCGCCCGCTTGCAGCGGGAGGGGATCACTCCCAAGGAGCTGCTGCGGGCGCGGACGGCGGCCCGGCGGTCGGCGGTTTCGGTCCGGTCGTCGGTGTTGAGCCGCGCCTCCAGTCTGGCAAGCGACGCGGTACGGTTCAACGATCCCGGCCGCCTGAACACGATCGAACAACGGCGGGCGGCGGTGACGGCGGAACAGGTGAGGGAAGCGGCGCGCAAGTATCTGCGGCCGGAAAACCGCACCGTGGTGGTGACCGTGCCGGCGGCTTCACCGCCCGGCGCGACCAAGCCCGCGGCCGCAAAGAAGAATTAGGAGGCAAGCCATGATCCGAGCGAATCGATGGTTCACAATCACGGCCGCGGCGGCGCTGCTGGTTTGCTCCGCGCCGGCGCAGGCCCCTCAGCAGGCGCCGTCGTCCTTGTCGGGCGTGGTGCGCCTGAACCGGGCGCCGGTCTCCAACGAAATCCTTCGCGTGAAGTTTCCCCGTCCTTCCGAAGCGCGGCTCAAAAACGGCATGTCGGTGATGGTGCTCGAGGATCACCGTACGCCTTCGTTCTCGATGACGATTCTGATCCGGGCTTCCAGTTTGCAAGAGCCGCCGGAGCTGGCGGGAGTTGTGGCGGATGCGACGGCGTACTTGCTGCGGCAGGGGACCAAGACGCGGGATGCCCGGCAGATTGCCGAAACTCTGGCCGAGCTGGGCGGCAGCCTGAGCGCGTCGGCGGGCCAGCGGGGAGTCTCGGTGAGCATCAGCGGGTTGACGGATAACCTGGACGAGCTGCTGGAGCTGCTTGCGGACGTCTTGCTGAACCCGGCCTTTCCGCAGTCCGAGCTGGATAACCTAGTCCGGCGGCAATTGAGTTCCCTCCAGGCGATGCGGGCGCAGCCTGCCTTCCTGGCCAACGAGCGGCTGTACGCCATTCTTTATCCAAACGATGCGCGGAAGATCACGGCTCCCTCGGCGGAAGCGCTCAAGCGGCTGACCCGGCAAGACGTGGTCCAATACTACAACGCCAACTACAAGCCCGCCGGGGGGATGATCGGCATCGCGGGCGACATCACGCTGAAAGAGATGCTGCCGCGCTTGGAGAAGCTTCTGGGCGGCTGGCAGGGCGCTCCCCCGCCGCTGCCCAAGCTGCCTCTGGATCCCCCCATCCGCGAGAAGCGGGTGGCGCTGATCGACCGCCCGAACTCGGTCCAGACTTACCTGATCGTGGCCAATCGCGCCATCGGGCGCAGGGACCCGGATTACATTGCCTGCACCTTGCTGAATCAGGTCCTGGGCAGCGGTCCGGCTTCGCGCCTGTTCCGCAACATCCGGGAGGAGAAGGGCTATACCTATGGCATCTCCAGCGGCTTTTCCGCAACTTGGTACTACAACGATTTCGAGGCCGCCACTTCGGTTCGCACCGAAGTCACCGAAGCGGCGCTGAACGAGATTCTGAAGGAGTTCCGGGACGTGCGCGAGCGGCTGGCGCCCGCCGATGAGCTGGACGGCGCGCGCCGGGCGCTGGTGGGCAGCTTCGCCCGGTCGCTGGAGAGCACGGCGGGCGTGCTGAGCCGGGCCATGGAGCTGAAAGACTACGGCCTTCCCGCGGACTACTGGGACAGGTTTCCCGAGCAGATCATGAAGCTCAGCCCGGAGCGGGTGCGGGAGGTGGCGCGGAAGTACGTTCCGGTGGACAACATTCAAATTGTGGCCGTGGGAGATGCGTCGAAGATCCGGGAGCCTCTCAAAAAGTTCGGCCCAGTTGAGGAATACTCTTCCGACGGCAAGCTGCTTACCGGATCCCGGTAGCCGGCTCCGCCAAAGCAGCGGTTGCGGCGTTCAGCGCGGCTGGCTGGCCAGCATCGAGATCGCTTCGCGCACGGCGGCGCGCTGCGCGTCGTTGACGATCAGGTATCGGTGTCTGCCATCCTTGGAAGGCTGGAATCGCGTAGCTCCCTCCGCGGTGAAGGTCACCGTGCCGGGCTCCGACAGCGCGAAATAGCCTCCTTCCGGCCGCACGGCGTACAAGGCGGAGGCCGGATCCCACAGGGGCTCTCGGTAAGGCATCTTGCGGTAGAAGTGGTAGGCGTGCACCAGGGGGTGATCCTGGATCCAGCGAAAGTCGGATTCCAGCCGCGCCGGATCGTATTGGATCGAAATGCCGATTTCGTAGCCGCCCGCTACGATGGGGCCGGGCCAGCCGGCGAAGAGCTTCTCGGCGGAGAGCACGTCCATTTTGATGTTGTATTCGGTGAAGGCCGGGTTGGTAAAGTGTCCGCCCATGACGCTCAGCAGACGCACCTTTCGGGCAACCAGATCGCGTCCCGTGAGGGGGCTGATGGAGTCCGGCGGCGAGTCCAGCAGGCGGGCCAGGTTGGTGCTGAAACCCGTCTGGACGATGAGGACGCTCCCGTCGGCTTCAGCGGCCAAGGCGCGGCGGAGCACTTGGACGGCGTCCGGGACGGTTGAGGTTTCCGACAGCCGCCGTGGAAAGAGCGGTTTGCCGTTTTTCGCAGTGAGCTGCGCCACCTGGCGGTTGTAATTGCCGTCCTCGGGCGTTGCGCCGCCCTTGACGATTCCGATGGGGATCTCCGGGCGGCCATAGAACGTGTTCAAGAGGCTGACGAAGACCGGGGCCCAAGGGTTGTCCTTGGTGATGGTGACGGCGGCGAGGCGGCACTCGCCCCGTGTCTGCAAGGCGTTAAGGACGGCCAAGGCGATGACGTCGTCGACGTCGTTGCCCATGTCGGTGTCGAAGATGACCGGCGGCGCGGGCGGAGCCGCCGCCAAGCAGAAACAGAACAGCGCCATGAGAAGCACGAGCTTGATCATGCCGTCATCTTACCCCGGCTGGCCGCGCCCGCACTAGGCAGCGGCGATCCGGTTGCGCAGCGTCCCGATGCCGGAGATCTCTACCTCGACGATGTCGCCGGGCTTCATGGGGCCGGTTGTGCCGGGCGTGCCGGTGTAGATGACGTCGCCGGGCATGAGGGTCACGAAACGGCTGGCGAAGCTGACGATGGTGGGGCAGTCGAACAGGAGGTCCGAGGTGTTCTGCTTCTGGACGGTTTTGCCGTTCAGCCGCGTCTCCAGCTCCAGGCGGCCATAGTCGATGCCGCGGACAATCACCGGACCCAGCGGGCCGAACGTATCGGCGCCTTTGGCGCGCCACCACTGCAAGTCGCTCTTCTGCCAGTCGCGCTCGCTGACGTCGTTGCCGCAGGTGACGCCGAAGATCGCTTCGCGCGCCTCGGCTGGGCTGAGCCCCTTGGCTCGCTTGCCGATGACGATGACCAGCTCGCCCTCATAATGAACGTTCTTGGCCTCGGGCGGAATCAGCACAGGGTCTTCGGGGTGAGTCAGGCAGGTAATCGGCTTATAAAACAGCTCCGGCACGGTAGGCGGCTTCTGCTGGCCCAGGTGGCTCCGGTAGTTGAGTCCCACGGCCAGGACCTTGGAGGGCTCGCAAGGATAGAGGAGCTTGACGTCCGCCAGCTTGTGACGGGGGCCGGTCTCCTGGCGTGCGCCAAAAAGGTCGCCGCGGATCTCGCGGATGGTGTCGCCGTCGAGAATGCCGTACGCCGTGGCGGGGCCGCGGCGGAAACGGACGTAGCGAGTCACCGTCGGCGCCGCCGCAGCGGACCACTGGCTTGCCAGGAACGCCGCGCCCAGAATCTCCCTACGGGTTGAACTCATGCTGGACCTCCGCGAACCATCATACTGAACGGCGAGGGCCGCACAGCTTGCCTTTGGAATGCTTGCTGTTGGGCGGTCCATGCCACTCCCGGAGCTGCACGAGGCCGTAAGTTCCCGCGACGGGCGGCAGCCCTCAGAGCGGTCGCTGGCGGCTGGCGGTCCGGCGGGCGAGATGCCCATGATGAGCGGGCGCGCTGCGGTAATGCGCGGCGAGCAGGTCCTCGCCGAAATCGTTGTCGAAGTCGCGCCACACCGAGTGAATGTGGTTGGCGCGGTTCTGGGTGTTGTCGTATTCGATCAAGAACAAGCCGGGCGCGTGGACCCGGTAGTAGTGAGGTCCGCCGCGCTCCAGGGTTCCTGCCCAGGCGAAGTACAGGTTCGTGCCCGCTTGTTTGAGGCGATTCATGCGCTGTGAGGCCAGCTCCTCCAGAAGGTTTTCGATGTAGGTGAAGACCAGTTCTTCCAGGCGGTTCCGCCCGGCGGTTTTGAGCCGCTCGGCGCTGAGTCCGCTGGGCTGGTCTTTTAGGGCAGCTTTTCGGCTGCGCTCGGTCAAGATGTCACCGGGGGCACGGCTGCTGACAACCGCCGTCTGGCGCTACGTTTCCGAGAGGGACTCCAACAGTGCGCGGGCCCTGTCTTCCTCTGCGCGAAGGACCCGCAGCCCCTTATGAGGTCCGCTCCGTACTTCGGCGGGATTGGCGCCGAGAAAGGTTGGGTTGCCGGTCACCTTCCCCCGCACCACAGTGTAGTGGAGGCTGACGTGATGCCCCTCCACGCGATAGCCCCAAACGCCGGTCAAAGAAGGTTCGCCGAAGACGCTGAAGTGGTACTTCTCCGGGTCGCGGCGGCCTCGAGTGTCGTTCTCCAGAACTCGGAGGACTTCCTCAAGGCTGATAATTGTGTTGACCTTGATGAACCCTTGGCGGCTGAGGCCGGCCGCCAGCATTGCGGCGGCCAATGCCCGCTGCTGCGGCGACATCGCTTTCAAAGTGAGACCGCGGCGCGGGCGGCGCGAAGTTCGAGCGTACGGAGGCGGCCGGGGGGCTGCGCGGGAGTGCCTTGGCCTGCTCCCCAGCGGCGGGTTAGGGCGCGGCGGGCCGCTCATTGCGGACCGCCAGCAGCAGGTTGGAGGGGATTTTCCCAAACCCGTAGCCGATGCGGAATGACAGAGGTGTGGCGCCCCGGGCGGCATATGCGGCGCGCAGGTCCGGCTGCTCTAGATACCGGAAGCTGCCGTAAGGCCGGTCATAGCTCCCGAACAACTGGATCCTCCAGGCCGGAGATTGGAAGTAGCGGAAGGGGATGCCGGAATCGTCCTGAAGAATGGCGGTGCTGCGCGAGAGAATCTCGCTGCGAATCAGCGCGAAGTCGGGGTGATGGGGCATGTAGGAGGTGGCTTTGAGGAAGGTGCTGAAGGGCCCCAGGCGCTCGAGGAGCTTCCGGAAAGGAGTGTTGCTGCGCAGGCGGCTGTCCTGGAGGTTGACCGAGAAGTAGTAGAGGGTCTGCGGGAGTGCATGCCCTTCACGTTGAAACACAATCTCGACTCCCTTGTTGGCGTTCTTGCCTGGCGCTTGCCAGCGGGCGGGACGGGGGAGGATGCTTCCATCTTCGCCGATGCGGACGTAACGGAAGGAGAGGATGCGCTGATCGGAGAGCGCCAGCAGGAGCAACATGGGGGCGGTGAGTCCGTCGGTGACCTGGCCGCGGAACGTGCGGTCCATTTCGCGGGTGATGAAGAAGCTGCGGTGGAGTTCGGAATAGACGGATTCCCGCATGCCCTCCAGGAAGCGGCGGAGGCCGGCCCGTTCGATGGCGCGGCGGTCGGGCAGCGTCCCGGGCGGCTCCAGGCCAACCATGAGATAGGTGGGATTGTCCGGGAATAGAGTCGTCAGAATCAGCACGTCCGGTCCGCTGAACGGATAGAAGGCCGGCCGTTGGGTAATCTCGGCGGAGTGCAATTCCCTGTCGTGGAAATCGCGCATCCGGCCAAGCCACCCCTGCACCGGCTTCCAAAGTTCCTGGATTCGCTGGCGGTGCTCGAGCCAGTCGGGGGAAGATTCGAGGTCCGAGAAGGGAGAACCGGGGCGGGCCGGCATGCCTGCCAGGAAGCGCGCGGCGTCATCGGCGCTGCGGTCCGCCGGAGCGGATTGCGATGCAGCCTCGCGGGCTGGCGGAGCGGTTTGCGTGCAGCCGGCCAGGATCAGCAGCGCGCACAGGGTCACGGAGCCAACGGTGCGAAAACCGGGGAGTCGGCAAATCATGGCGGCAGAGGTGACTGCTTACATTAGAATAGCGCCAGCC
>Ga0272448_1003929_pt1:0-5000 | contig 17290 bp, 9 predicted proteins | sample YNPCB0191_FD_202220 | JGI IMG/M metagenome (GOLD analysis project Ga0272448, IMG submission 202220) | Hot spring sediment microbial communities from Yellowstone National Park, WY, United States - YNP-CB-019-1 | ecosystem: Environmental > Aquatic > Thermal springs > Hot (42-90C) > Sediment... | reverse complement strand
GACGAACCTCTTGTGATCCAGTTGTCACGCCAGTGGCACAGCTGGGTAGCGAAGTTCGGTCAGGATAAGCGCTGAATGCATATAAGCGCGAAACCTTCCCCAAGATGAGATCTCCCAAGGGGGTCAACCCCTAAGAAGGGCCCTGGAAGACTACCAGGTTGATAGGACGGATGTGTAAGCGCAGCAATGCGTTGAGCTAACCGTTACTAATAGCCCGTTCGGCTTGACCGTAAAATTTACCTCTGGCATTGAGGGATCTCGTGCCCCGCCGGTATTTGAAAAGTTCGTGAAGGCCGATGGCGGCCGCCAAGAGCGGCTGCGGCGGCCGGAACACCAGGTTTTGGGTGACTGTAGCGAAGGGGTCACACCCGTTCCCATCCCGAACACGGAAGTTAAGCCCTTCAGCCCCGATGGTACTGCACGCGCAAGTGTGTGGGAGAGTAGGACGTCGCCCGAATGAGAAGAAGGGCCCGGACCACAATCCGGGCCCTTTGCTTTTCTGAGTCCTTTGGGTGAGCCTCATCGCTGGGCGGGGCAGCCATAGCACAAGAGCAATCGCACGCCGCCAAGGGCGGCTGGCTGGGGGAGCCGGCGGGTCTGCGGAGGCTCAGGGGGCAAAGCAGCGGAGCGTTTGAGAGTCGCCGCCCTCGAGCCCGGACAACCGGCTAAGACGAAGCCGTGGGTGACGGGGGCTGCCGCCGGCAGGGTCGGCCTTCCTAGCGAAGCCTCGGGCCAGTAGGTCCGCCCGGAACGCGCCCCAGCCTCGAGCGCGGCCGCATGCCCGTGCGGTCCGCACGAGGGCTCGCTTCAAAGGCATTCAGGCGGTTGCCCCCGAGGCGTGCTTGCCTCCGGGTAGATCCTGTGGCGGTTCGGAGCCGCCCGGGACCGAAGCCGTGCGAAACTCCCATTCTCGGATTCGAACGGCGATGAGGTCACCGGCTGCGCGAACCACCCTGCCGCGGGTGACAAGCTTGATCGGCTTTCTTTGATCCAGCAATACAGGCCAGCTCACTTCGACCGTAACCCAAGCGTTCGCACAGAGCGGCTGGTTTCCACTGAATAGAATCCCGCTGCTGCTCATGTTCAGCGTGTAGCCCGATCCGCTCACTTCGCGGCGCCCGATCGTCGCCCGATACCGAACTTCCTGCCGGATTTCAAAACGCTGCCCATCACGCCTGTCGCCGTCCCGTTCCATATCCGCTCGCACGCAACTTGCACATGGCCTTGAAGGCCAGGGACGCAATTCAAGGTTATTCTAACATGGGGGACGGAGATTTGTATCCAGAAACTTCTGAAAATTTACCCAATTGTTGTCTTGCGCGGCGCGCTCACTCAAACTGCTCATCCACAGGAACAATCCGGACAGCGGACGGCGCCAAGCCAATCCGATATCGCTCGATGAACTTATCTTCATCCAGGATTTCCTTGGGCTTGGGCGAGTTGTATTTCATCGGCGAAGGCCGGTTGTCTAACAAAGCCGTCCGAAGTGTCTTACAGTCCTTGCCGACAATGACGATCTGAATGTTGTCCTTTTGCAGGTGACGCTGGATGGCGGCATTGACCTGCTCCCGGGTCAAGCTCGCTAAGCTCTTTTGGATGTATTCCTTGTAGTTCGGAATGCCGTAGTAAAGGCTGTCGATGGCGTAGCCCAGTTCGGCGCTCTTGGTCCGCATTAGCAGGTTGACATTCTTGGATACAAAGTTGCGCCAGCGCTCAAACTCCTCCTGGCTCAGCCCGTCCCGAATCAGTTTCTCGTATTCCCATAGTGCCGCTCGGAGGGCGAAGTGGGCCGTGGCCGGCTCCACGGGCCGAATCCAAATCTGGAAGACTTGCCCGCTCCGGCCGAGGTTGGGCTCAGGTTCCAGCCGGTACATCCCATCCGGAAAGTACTCGATGTAGGCGTAGTCGCCGTAGTTAAGGCCGCGCGCTTCGCGGAGGCGGCTGTAAAGACGACCGCCGCTGGTGCGATGCTGCCCGAAACAAGCGGTGGCGACCAGCAGGGCCGGGTAGTCCGGGTGTCCACGACGCACGGAAATGGGAAACCCCATCGAAATTGCGACCCCGCGCGTGTCTTTTTCCACCATGGTCACGCGGATCCCCTTTACTGATTCTGGCTCCCGCCAACTCCAGCTAGTTGCGGGCTTAGCTGGAAGCTGGGCGAAGTCTTTCCGTAAACGCTGCGGAAAGTCCTTCGGATACCCGCCCGCGATGCCGATGGTCAGGTTTGCCTGACTGTAGTTACGCCTATAGAATTCCTTTACATCGTCGATCGCAATTTTCTGCAATCCGGAAACCCTTCCGGCGTTATGCCAACCGTAAGGATGGTTCCGGTAGAGATCCAGGTAAAGGACTTCCTTGCCCAGCTCCTCATCGTTGTTGCCGCGCAGGGTTACTCGCAAGTAGTTGATGGCGTTATCCTTCAAGCGGTTGAGGTCTTCCTGGCGCCAGCCCGGATCGAGCAGCATTGCCCGGAACAACCGGTAAAACTGCTCCAAGTTGTCGACATGAGTAGCGGCCGTGAACGCCGTCATCTCCTTGTCCACCCGGGCCCCGACGGAAGTGGCCATCGGAAACATCGCATCCACAATCTGCTTGTAGGTCATTTCCCGGGTGCCGCCCTGCGCCAACATCGCGGCAGTCATCGACGCAAGGCCTTCCTTGCCTGCGGGATCCGACGCCGCGCCGGTCTGGAACACCAGGCGGAAGGTGACCAGGGGCGATTCTGAGGGCAACTCCACGATTCTTGGCTGCGCAGACAGCATGCCGGCGGTTGTAAGAGCGAGCACTGCAATCTTCCGTTTCATTTCCCACCCTCCCCGGTTAGGGTTACGATCACCCGCCCTTTCTCCGTGAAGTACTTCCGCGCTGCTGTTTGGATGTCTGAGGGGGTAATCTTTTCGTATTGGCCGTAAAGGCGATTGATGGTCTCGGGCGTCCGGCGGAGCGCAATGTAGCGGGCTAGCGTGCCGGCAATTGACTGGCTGTTGTTCAGGCTCAATGCGAACTGGTACCTCAGATGCCGTTTCACGGCTTCGAGCCGCTGCCGGTCCACTGGCTGCTCCCGGAAACGCTGAAATGTCGCCAGGATGCGCTGCTGGACGTAATTCATGTCGGCCTTCTGCTTCACGCGCGCGAAAACCGTGAACAAGTACGGGTCCACCCGGTCAGGGTTCTCCGCCTCTAAGACGTCCACCTTTTGCTCCTCGATGTACAGCTTCTGGTACAACTCGGAGCTAGGCGAGAATCCAAGGAAGGAAATCACATCCAGGGCGGCCTGGTCCGGCTCGTTGTCTGAATAAGCCGGGCCACGGAAAGCCACGGCGATCCAGGGCAAGGTCGGGGTCGGCCAATCGATATGGTTGCTCCGGGGCCCGGCAGGAGGTGGTTCAGCCGGGATCTCAGCTTGATAGCTGCCCCGCTGCCAATTGCCCCAGTATTTCTCGACCAGGGTGCGCACCTGCTTGCGCTCTACATCGCCCACCACAATGATGGTCGTGTACTCCGGACGGTAGAAGCGGCTGAAAAACTGCCGGCTGTACTCGTACTGATTAGGCATGTCCTGGATGTCTTTCAGGAAGCCCATGGTCGTGTGCTTGTAGGTGTGGCGGTCGAAGGCCGTATCCCGGAGGACTTCGTAGAGCTTCTGGGTTGGCGCGGCGCTGTTCTTGTTGTACTCGCCCAGCACCGCCAGCGCCTCCGTGCGAAAGACGGCCTCGGGATACTGGAGGTTCTGGAAGCGGTCCGCCTCCAAGCCCAGGATTCTCTCCAAGTCCTCCTTGGAGAAGGTGGTGTGGTAAGCCGTATGGTCGTCTGTGGTATAGGCGTTGGAGGCGGCGCCTGCCTCCTTCAGGATGGCCTCGTACTTCTCCGGTGGATTTTGCGGCGTGCCCCGGAACATCATGTGCTCGAACAGGTGGGCAAAGCCGCTTTTGCCCGGCTCCACCTCATTGCGAGAGCCCGCTTGCACCACGATGAACAGCGCGACCACCCCGGGGTAGTCCGTTGGGACCGTGATGAGCCGCAGCCCGTTGGGAAAATCGTGCTGGTCGTACGCGTAAGGGAAGACTTTCTTCCGCGATGCGCAGCCAGTGAGGAGCGCGCCGCAAAGCAGCAAGGGAATCAAGACCCGCATGCGCCAATTATCGCCCAACCGGCTTACCGGCGCCACCTCCCCTGCGTGGTGCGTCACCAGCCGGGGAGAAAGCCCCACTGGCACGCCCGTCCCAGCTCTCGAAGCGCCAGGCATTCACCCGGCCGGTCTACTTCGCCGTCTTTACCGTGATGGAATTTGACCAAGCTGACGGCCCAGCCGAGTTCACGGCGCGGACTTGGTAGGTGTAAGCCGTGTTCCTGTTCAGCCCCGTATCCGTGTAGCTGGCCGTATTGACCGGCAGCGACAGGATCACGCAAGTGCTGGTGCAGCGCTGGAGCTCGAAGCCGGTTTCGTTATCGGAGTTGTCGGTCCACGCCAGGCTGATGCTGGTCTTCGTGACCGCGGTTGACTGCAAGTTGGAAGGCGCCGCGGGCAGAGTGGAGCTGACCGTTCCGCAAGCCAAGTCCGGACGCACAAGGCCGAAACCATAAAGGTTGTCCCTGCCGGCGGCGCCCAAATCCTGCGCGGTCTGCTGCATTCTCAACCGCACATCGACGTTGTTGATCTTCCCGTCCCCGTTCAGGTCTGAGCTCAGACATCCGAACACTAAAGCGGCTGCTCCTGCCACGTGAGGCGAGGCCATCGACGTGCCGCTCAGTGTCGCATAGGTGTCATCAGGATAGGTGGAATAGATGCTTACGCCGGGGGCGGAGAGCTCGACCGCGGGGCCGGTGCTCGACCAAGAAGCGCGCACATTGTTGCTGTCGGTCGCCGCCACCGCGATCACCGAATCGTATTTCGCGGGGTAGCCCACGGTATCTCCGCTCCCATTGGCCCGGCCCGAGTTTCCTGCCGCCGCCACATGGAGCACTCCGGCCGCATAGGCATTGTCGAAGGCCTGGCGCAC
>Ga0272448_1003928_pt1 | contig 17291 bp, 16 predicted proteins | sample YNPCB0191_FD_202220 | JGI IMG/M metagenome (GOLD analysis project Ga0272448, IMG submission 202220) | Hot spring sediment microbial communities from Yellowstone National Park, WY, United States - YNP-CB-019-1 | ecosystem: Environmental > Aquatic > Thermal springs > Hot (42-90C) > Sediment... | reverse complement strand
GCCGCTTAAACATTTTTTGCTGGTGCTTAGCGGTAAGCTCCTGAAACCGGGAAAACTGCTCAGGCGTCAATATCTCCTTAACCTTAAATATACCCTCTATGCGCAGGTCAATGAGTTGGGACTGCAGAGATTTAATATCATTAGCTATCGGGGTAACCTTCTCGCGGACAACTTGCGGGTCTTGCAATATTTTTTTAAGTTCAGCCCGTTTTTCTTTTAAGGCATCATGCAGGGCCTTTAGCCTTTGCGTCTGTTCCTTGCGATTCTGAGCCAATTTCTCGGTCTGCTCAGCTGTCAGATTCAACTCTTTAAAGATACGTTCTCTCTTCTTCTCCATCTTCTCCTGCCAATCCCCATAATCTGCAGAAACTGGATAAGCTGAACCTGCCCCCAGAAAAACTAAAATTGCTACTAAAACTAAACCCTTTGCACTTTTCATTACTGCACCTCCTTTTTTATAAAAAATACTCCTCAATCTCCGTGCCAAAACTGAATAAAGAGTCTTTATTGTTTTCATTTAGGCTGTAATCTAAAATTTCTAATTGCTCTCCAACTGCCTTTAAAACTAATGCCCTACGCGCTAAAAACGAAACCCCCAGGATAAACACCACAACCACACCAAAGGCGAAAACCGGCCGAAATGCAAAAAACATCCTAATTTTGTCTACCGCAAAAGAGTATCTTTTTTTCTCCCACAAGGCCTTATCATCAAGGAGGCGGCTATAAATATTCTGCCAGATCTCCTGCGGCGGATGCTTAGGGTAGGATACCTCAAAAGAAAGACGCAGCATCTTTAACTCTTCTTTAAAACTACTGCAGTTCTTACAAGACTCAAGATGCTTATCTAGTATTTGCCTATCCTTAGGGTTTAATTCAGCGTCCAGATAACCCGAAGCCAGAATTTTTCTTACCTTCGTGCAACGCATCTTAACTCTCCATCCTTTTTTACTATTGCCACTAAGGCCTGGCGACCACGGCTCAAACGCGAGCGCACGGTGTTAATGGGAATCCTTAAGGCCTCGGCAATCTCCTTATAGTTTAAGCCGCCAATCTCTCTTAATGTCAGGCAGCTACGATACTCAGGCTTAAGCCTTGCCAATAGAGTCTCAATATAAGATTGGTCAATATCTGGCATCTTAACATTATCTTTGCAGGAATCCTCTTCCTCCATCCTACTAAGTCCTGCATACTCCTGTATCTTTTTACCCTGGCGCCGCAGCCTTTTATAATAGTTTATAGCCGTATTAACAGTAATTCTATAGACCCATGTCTTAAAGGATGAGCGAAAACGAAAGTATTTCAGATTGCGATATATCTTCATAAAAACATCCTGGGTTGCTTCCTGGGAATCTTCAGTGTTACGCAGTATCCCCAAGGATACATTATAAACAAAGCCGCTTGTCTGCCGATAAACCTCTTCAAATGCCTCCAGGTCACCCTGAGCAGCGCGCTCAAGTATATCAGGGGCGATATCGCGCATATTTAGTCTCGCTTAGCTAAAAAATTGCAGTTTATTGTTCACCCATTTAGACAACAAAAGCAGCAAAAAAGTTCCCATTATTATAAAAGTAGCCATATTTAAAAATAAATATGTCTAAATTCCCTAAAATACTCCATTATTAGCGCGGCTGACTAATTACCTTAGAATCATCCAAAATCTTTACCAGGTCTTGGGCTATATCACTACTTAACAAAAGACAAATCCTACTCATCCCCTTGGTTAAGGCTGGGTAATTCGAACCATCCAGCTGCTGTTTGTATGTCTTAAGGTTACTGGAAAGAACCCTGCTTGAACCTGACTGAATCACCAACCACTGAACAGTCATCTTTACCTCATCTGCCAGCCGGCACTCCAACTCAACTATCCTTAAAATAACCTGAAATTTAACTGGTAAAGAGCCTGGCCAAGGAAATAACACTACATTTGCCTTAGGCAAAAGCTTAAGTGTGTTTAGCATAATAGTCCTACCTAAGGCATCAGCTAATGGCTCTGACCAGCGTTCAAACTGGGCATAACTAAACGCACCTTCTTTATCCTTAGTTACAATCTGCGGCCGATTACAGTATTCGGGGATACTTACCGGACCCAAACCAAGTAAAACCCCATTCATCTTATCTTGCTGCTTTGGAATCATCTCTGGGTCAGGGTTCAAGGACTCCAGGGAATAAAACCTAGGTACAGGGCTACTGTTGGGAAGGGATATGCAACCGGATAAAAAAACTAAAAACAACAAAAAGAATCTCATTATTATACTCCTATTTTTAATCAACGCTGCTTACCTTTTAATATTGCCTCAGGGTGTTGCTCTAGGTATTCAGCTAAAATCCTTACTGCCCGGGCTGCCTCTTTAACCTCACGAAGGGTAGTCTCAAGGTCATAAAGCACTGCATCCTTGCTTTCTTTTAAGGCGTAATTTAAGGAACGCACGCTCTCCTGTAAATTTAGGGAGATGTCCTTCAAGGGTATATCCACAATATTTTTTTGCAGCTCTCCCAAAGGCGAAGGTATGGTTGGAATCTCAGGGTATTCCTTAATCAACCCCCGCAAGCGCGCTGGCTTCTCCGGAAAGAAATCCAGGCTTATAGCCAACTGCCCCGTTATAAGACTTAAGGTCTCAAGCCGACCGCGTAGGCCTGAATCAATAAGCCGCTGCATACTCGCCTTATCCGGACGTAGGGGTGAGTTTTTAATCCGGCTGGCCTCGGTTTCAATTATCACAGGAATAAAGGTAAAATCCGTCTCGGGGTCATAGACCAGACTAATCTCTTTGACCGAACCTAACTTAACCCCCCGAAAGGTAACTGGAGCGCCTACATTTAAGCCTCGCACCGAGCCATCAAAAAATAAAACGTACTTTTGTGTCTTACGGAAAAACTTGGTGGAGCTAAAAATAATTATGCCAAAGACAAAGAGAAAAACCGCTCCCACCACAAAAATCCCAATCAAGGTCCTGTTTGGTTTCTTAGACATCTCGAAGACTCCTTAGGATTCAGCTTCTTCTGGGGGTTAAAAAGTTAATCACCCGGCTGTCCTTGCAGTTCCGTAATAACTCTTTCGGATTTCCAGAGGCAATCATTGTCTTAGTTTCGGCATCCAAAAATATAACCTCATCGCCTACTGCAAAGATACTCTCCAAATCATGGGTTACCATTATTACAGTTACCCTCAACACATCCGTAAGCTGCCGGACTAAATCATCAAGCATCCTGGCATTTAATGGGTCAAGCCCAGCTGTAGGCTCGTCAAGAAAAAGGATTTTAGGGTCCAGGGCAATTGCCCGGGCAATGCCAGCGCGTTTACGCATACCTCCGCTTATCTGCTCTGGATAAAAGTCTTCAAAGCCAGACAGACCCACCAGCGCCAGCTTTAATGATACCACTTCTTTTATCTGTTGGGAAGAAAGATTAGTAAACATCTGTAAGGGAAGGGCTACGTTCTCTTCAATGGTCAAGGAACTCCATAGTGCTGCCCCTTGGTAAAGCACCCCAAAAGTACGCATAATCCCAATTTGTTCCTCAGGGCCAATACCCCAAAAATCATTCTTCCCGAAAAAAACCTTACCCTTAACCGGCGCAATAAGGCCAATGATTGTCTTTAAAAGTGTAGTCTTACCGCAACCGCTGCCACCCATAATAACAAAGACCTCGCCCTTTGGCACCTCAAAACTGATATCATGCAAGATAACAGAATCCTGGTATCCAACGGATAAATCTTTTACCCGGATAACAGTATTTTTGTCTTCATTTAAAGTGACCACAGGTCAAACCTTTAATAGATGACAAAGATAAGTGATAATGGCAGTGGCTATCACGATGCTGGTTATGGCAAAAACTACAGCCTGGGTTGTTGCCTTGCCAACACCCGCAGCATTTCTTTCACAACGCATTCCTTTAAAACAACCGCTTATTGCCACAATCAAGCCAAAGACAAAGCTGTGAACTATGCCTACCCATAAATTGTTCAAAGCCACTGCCTGCTGGGTACGCGTGAAATATTCCACTGGATTTAACCCGAACATCAAAATCCCAACCACATATCCGCCGAGTATGCCCATAAGATTAGAGTAAAGGGTTAAAAGTGGCATCATCACCACCAGTGCCAAAACCCGCGGCAAGACCAAGAATTGCATCGCAGAAATACCCATTGTCTTTAAGGCATCAATTTCCTCATTAACCTGCATAAGCCCAAGCTCGGCGGCAAAGGATGCGCCAGTGCGGCCGCTCATAATTATTGCAGTCATAATCGCGCCCATTACCCTGACCATAGCAATGCCCACAATATCAGCAATAAATATTTGCGCCCCGAAAAGCAAAAGCTGCATTGCAGCCACAAAGGCTAAGATAACCCCCACCAAAAAACTAATCAAAGAAACCAGAGGCAATGCCTCAAGGCCGCAGAACTGGACCTTAATCCAAAAATCCTGTTTTGGCATAAATGCCTTTCCTTTTAAAAGCTGCCAAAAGGAAACTGTAAGCTCGCCTAAAAAATCTAAAAAGGCCTTCAGTTCCCTTGCCGCCAAATAAACTGCATTGCCTAAACTTTCTATTATAGAAAGTCTGGCAGCAGATTTAACTTTTTCCCTGTGCATACCTGACTCAGCCAGACGCAAAAGCTTAAGCAGGCCTTCAGGCAAACCAGAACTAACTAAACGGATTCCGCTACGTTGACACTCTTTACTTAACCTGAACAAAAAGGCAGCCAAACTACTATCCCAGGCACCTAATCTTGAACAATCTAACGCTATGTTGGAAAGATGAGGCTGCGATTGAATTTTTAGAAAGGTATCTTCAAAGGATGGCAATTTTTTGGTTATCAACCAGTCTCCGCTAATAAGCAAAGAAAAAGATGAATCTTCCTGCTGTGCTAAATCAATTTTTGCCTGGCTCAAAGATTAATCCTCCAGCGATAAAAATCCCAACTCATCTACGGACAATATATTATAAGGCAACTAAGCAAAAATAACCAGAAAGAAAATAACGCGCTGAATTTTTTGAATAAAAAGTCAAAAGGACTTGAATCTTTAAAGACTGCTTTGGGGGGGGAATGGTTTTTTATAAACCTTATTTATGCCGGCAACCTTCCTTTGATTCCTTGGTTTGTTTAAGCAGTCGATGGTACTCTTGTAAAGAAAGTGGCTTATATTCCTGCTTTTTAATTGCCTCAATTCCCAAAACAGCTGCCTGGGCAGCCTGCATAGTAGTAACATAGGCAATCTTGTATTGGATTGCCAGCATCCGGATATAACTATCATCATAAGCGCTGAATCTACCTACTGGAGTGTTAACTATTAATTGTATCTCACGATTTCTAATCATATCCGCTACGTTAGGACGTCCCTCGTGCAACTTTTTTACCACGTTAGATGGGATGCCTTTCTCTTTGAGAAAACGGTGGGTGTTCTCGGTAGCTAAAAGCGTAAAACCTAACTGAACTAATTTTGAGGCGACAGGTAAAAGTTCAAGTTTGTCCTTATCCGCAACGGTCAACAATACATTCCCTTGAAGAGGTAACTTGCAACCAGCTGCCTCCTCAGCCTTAAAAAAGGCCAGGCCAAAATCCTTATCAATGCCCATTACCTCTCCAGTAGAGCGCATCTCCGGGCCCAACACCGGGTCAACCTCAGGAAACATATTGAAAGGAAAAACTGCCTCCTTAACCGCCACGTACGGTAGAGGTCGATGCACCAATTCTGGAAAATCCTTAATCTTTTTACCCAGCATTAAAAAAGTAGCTATGCGCGCCAAAGGAATTCCGATAGTCTTAGAAACAAAAGGCACAGTGCGCGAGGCACGGGGATTGGCCTCAAGTATGTAGACCTCGTCTTCACAGATAGCAAATTGGATATTGATGAAGCCTACCACTTTTAATTCCAAGGCAATTCTTTTAGTCCACTCCTCTATCGTATCTAAATGCCTGCGGCTTAAACTCCGGGGAGGAATTGTACAAGCTGAATCACCGGAATGAATACCCGCATGCTCGATATGCTCCATAACTGCAGCTACAAAAACCTCCTCGCCATCAGAAATCGCATCCACCTCGCATTCAATAGCATTTTCTAAAAACCGGTCCAAAAGCATTGGGTATTCTGGGCTTACCTGAATCGCTTCTTTGGCGTATTTAATAAGCATCTGCTCATCGTAAATAACCTCCATACCCCTGCCGCCTAATACAAAAGATGGCCTTACCATCAAAGGATAGCCAATTCTTTGGGCTATCTTAATTGCCTCTTCCAAAGAAAAGGCTGTGCCTCCTTCTGTCTGACGAACCCCTAATTCAATCATCTTCTGCCTAAAAAGCTCGCGGTCTTCGGCAAAGGCAATGCTTTTAGTGCTGGTACCAAGGATTTTGACTCCATTCTTCTCTAATTCCGCAGCGATGTTCAATGGTGTTTGCCCTCCGAATTGGACAATTGCACCCAAAGGTCTTTCTTTTTCGTAAATTGCCAGGACATCCTCAACTGTCAAAGGTTCAAAATAGAGCTTGTCTGAGGTATCGTAATCAGTTGATACTGTCTCAGGGTTACAGTTGACCATAATCGATTCAATGCCTTCCTCTTTTAAGGCAAAGGCAGCGTGCACGCAGGTATAATCAAACTCAATACCTTGGCCAATACGATTTGGCCCACCCCCTAAAATCAAAACCTTCTTTTTTGGCGATACCTTCACTAAATCTTCTCCTTTTGAATAGGTTGAGTAGTAATAGGCGGCATCTTTTACCCCACTTACCGGCACTGGCTCAAAACGGGCGTTACCAACCACCTCTTTCCGCCGAGCGCGAACCTGGGATTCCTCAACCCCCAAAAGCTTGGCTAAATATCTATCACTGAATCCCCACTCCTTGGCCTTGCACAAGGCCTCATCGCTTAGGCCAGACCAACCGCTCTTAAGAAGTTCTTCTTCGAAATCAACCAAATCCTTCATCTGGATTATAAACCACCTTCCAATAAAAGTCAACCTATACAACTCCTCAATATCTACGCCCTTACGCAATGCCTCATACATCAAAAATACCCGCTCGCTGGAAGGCTGAACCAGCCTCCTCTTCAGTTCCTCCACGCTCAAAGAGTGGAAATCCCGCGCAAATCCCAAACCGTAGCGGCCTATCTCCAAGGAACGAATTGCCTTCTGAAACGCCTCTTTAAAATTTTTGGCAATACTCATCACCTCACCCACTGCCTTCATCTGGGTTCCCAAAATATCCTTGGCCTTAGGGAATTTCTCAAAGGCCCAGCGGGCAAACTTCACTACCACATAATCACCCCACGGCTCGTATTTATCGAGGGTGCCTCTTCTCCAGTAAGGAAGCTCATCTAAGGTTATACCGCAAGCCAACTTGGTAGAAACCCGGGCAATAGGGAAACCCGTTGCCTTGGAGGCCAAAGCAGAAGAGCGCGAGGTGCGGGGATTAATCTCGATTGCTACCAGACGGCCATCCTTAGGGTTGTGGGCAAACTGGATATTTGTCCCACCTACAACCCCAATAGCCTCAACTATCTTATAGGAAAGCTCCTGCATCTTCTTTTGCAGTTCCTCTTTAACCGTGAGCATAGGCGCAACGCAAAAGCTGTCTCCAGTATGCACGCCCATTGGATCGATATTTTCAATAAAACACACGGTTATCTTCTGATTCTTCTCATCCCGCACTACCTCAAGCTCCTCCCAGCCGATTACCGCCTCCTCAATTAGGACCTGATGAATCAGGCTCATGCTCAAGCCTCGACTGGCAATGGTGATAAGCTCTTCATCGTTGTAGGCAGTCCCGCCTCCTGTGCCTCCTAGGGTATAGGCTGGGCGAATTACTACTGGATAACCCAGACGTTGGGCAACCCTTAAGGCCTCTTCTTCAGAATTACAAATCTCTGAACGCGGTACCGGTATCCCAAGCTTGGCCATTGTGTCCTTGAAGGCCTGACGGTCCTCCCCTCGTTCAATCGCATCTGCCTTTACTCCTATTATCTTTACATTATGTTTATCTAACGCGCCTATCTTATATAAAGAGGCAGCAAGGTTAAGGCCGGTCTGGCCACCCAAATTGGGCAAAAGCGCATCTGGTTTTTCCCGGGCAATGATTTTGGTTACGCTCTCAGGTGTTAAGGGTTCAATATAGGTATGGTCAGCCATACCCGGGTCAGTCATAATAGTGGCGGGGTTGGAATTTACCAAAACTATCTCGTAACCTTCCTCATGCAAGGCCTTGCAGGCCTGTGTGCCGGAGTAATCAAACTCGCAGGCCTGACCAATAATGATAGGACCTGAGCCAATGATTAATACCTTTTTGAAGTCTTTTCTGCGGGGCATAGTTATCTCCTAATTTTTCACACGCGCAAACTTATTCTCTTCAAACTTCTGGGGTCGGTCAGGACTGGAACCGTCCTCTTGGCCAAGCCAGCAATACAAACACAACCTCTCTTTAGGCAGGCCTATTGCCTTGACCATATCGTCTATCGTCTGATAACGCAAGGTAGTAACCCCTAAATCCTGCGCCAACCAATCCACCATCTTTTTGTATTTCTCAGTTGTATAATCAAGGTATTCGGATACATCCTCGATATCCCTACCCTCCAGGGCCCGGATAGCCCGGCGGGCAGCTAATTCCTGGGTGGTACGCGTAGAAAGGCAAAACCTACAGGGAAACATTAACGGCGGACAGGCAGGCCGCACGTGTATCTGTCTTGCCCCGCACTCCCAGAGTTTTTTGACGGTAAAATTCTTCAGTTGTGTGCCTCGGACTATTGAATCCTCGCACAATACAATACGGTTGCCTTCGATAATCTCTCTAATGGGAATCAACTTCATCGTGGCAATTAGGTCGCGAATCTCCTGGGTTGGAGGTGTGTAGCTTCGCCCATAACCGGGGGTATATTTAACTAAAGGTCGCTTGTAGGGTTTGCCTGATTCTATCGCATAACCCAAGGCATGGGCAATGCCAGAATCCGGAACGCCAGCAACAATATCCACTTCAATATCCTTATCCCTTCGGGCAAGAAATCGGCCGCATCTTTCTCTTACCAATTCTACATTAACCCCCTCGTAACTGGAAGCAGGAAAACCAGTATAAATCCATAAAAATGTGCAAATCTGGCAGGCACCGCTTCTACCCGGTGTCCGTTGCACAAGGCCATTTTCATTAATCAGGATTATTTCTCCTGGCAAAAGATACTTCTGGAGTGTTATCCCCAGATTAAAAAATGCTGCAGTCTCAGAGGTAACTGCCCACAAATCCTCTTTTTTACCCAAAACTAAAGGCGTATAACCTAATCTATCCCGGGCAGCATAAATACCATCCTGGTTCAATAAAAGAAGTGAACAAGAGCCTTTAATCTGGCCAAACATCTTCTCTATCCCATCAACGATATCCTCTCCCCGATTTATAAGCTTAGCCACAAGCTCCGTTGTATTCACCCCGGCTCTACTCATCTCGCTAAAAGAATCACCTTCATCCAAAAGCTTGCGCAAAAGCTCCTCTTTATTCTCAATTAAACCAGCGGTAACCAGACAAAATGGCCCAAAGCGAGAATTAAGATAGATTGGCTGCTCGTCATAATCGCTGATAACCCCAATTCCTCTTGTGCCGTGCATCTGGGTGTAATCGCTAAAGAATTTAGATTTAAACTGCCCCTGAGAAATATTATGGATGTGTCTGATAAAGCCATCCTTCCAAACCGCCATCCCTCCATACTCCGTACCCAGGTGGGAATGGTAATCGGTGCCATAAAATAAGGTGCGCATGCAATCATCCTTAGCGCTAACCCCAAATAGGCCGCTCATCTTAAACCTCCTGATTGGATTGTGGTTATTAAAGAAAAGAAACTTGGGTAGGGGAAAGATTTTATAAACCTTCCATCTTGTGGCCTCAAGATATCTCTCCAACCCACCAAAGCAAGGCAAGGTTATTATATTGCGGCAACGCCTTTAGGTCAAGTTTTTTAAAGGAATGGTTGTTTATCGCTAAAATTTAGGGCGCCTTTTGGACAGGCCAAGACACAAAGTTTACATTTCAGACAGTCGCCATCCTTAACGATTTGCACTCCTGTCTCCTTGAATCTGTAAGGGGCAATCTGAATAGGACAGACGCCTTGGCAGAGTTTGCATTCCGTACAGGATTGGGAATCAATTTTTAAAGGATGTCTATTGCCGCCCACTAAATTCGCTATTGTCCCAATAGGACAGAAACAACACCAACTGCGCTGGTGAAAAAACAGACCTAAAATTATACCTAACAAAGTAGTAACGGTAAGCATAACCACAAAAAACATCCCGATTTTATAGGGGTTGGGCCAACGAACAATAATCTGGATTGCCATAACTAAGAAAAGAAAAATAATTATACCCAGCCTTAGCGGTAGACCTTTTAAAAATTTAGGTATCTCTTTTTTTGGGCTTAACGGCTTAAGCCAGGCGTCAAAAAAACCTCCCCGCGGGCAAAGCCAATCACACCACTTCCTACCCTTAAAAACGCCTATGCCTATTCCTAAGAGCATACACATTGGAATAAAATAACCTAAAAGGGGATAACGCCATCCGGCAACAACTACAAGTAAAAACAAAGCTCCCATAAATACCTGTCTTGCCGTCCTCTTTTTTTCAGCTGATTTATATTCTTCCATATAAAATATATCCCCTACTAAATACGCATCTACCTGAAAAACTTTTAAAGACCCAGACAGAACTCTTTAGCTTATGATTTTTACTTATATAATGGATATTAGCACATATTATTTTAAAGGCAAATATTTTTTAAGGCAAAATTTATAAAATAAAGGTGGCAGTTAGGCTTTTTTTCGGATATAATATTTAGCTAAAGAAACTAGGATAGTTATATCAAGATGATTTACGACCGATTTCAAAAAGAGGCAATAGACTATATTAACCAGGGCTTCTCCGTAATTGTCTCTGCCCCAACCGGCGCAGGCAAAACTGCCATTGCTGAACATATTATAAGCGAGGCACTCCAGAAAAAAACCGGGGTAATTTATACCGCGCCTATAAAGGCGCTTTCCAATCAGAAGTTCCGCGATTTCCAATCCCAGTTTCAAGACAACATTGGCATCCTTACTGGAGATGTATCCCTAAATCCTTATGCCCCTGTATTGATTATGACTACTGAAATCTTCCGCAACAAAATACTGGATGACCCCAAAAGCCTATCCAGTTACCTTTGGATAATATTTGATGAACTACACTACCTCGATAATTACGAGCGGGGGACGGTCTGGGAGGAATCCCTTATCTTTTTACCGAAGCATATGAATTTGTTAGGGCTATCAGCAACCATCCCCAATATCAAAGAGATAGCCGAGTGGCTGGAATCTATCCACAAAAAGCCAATAAAAATTGTCATTGAAGAAAAAAGGCCAGTGCCCTTGCATTTTTTTTACCAGTGCAATAACGAAATAAACGAAAACCTCTCCAGTCTAAAAAGGATAAATCCCCGGCGCTGCCGACCAAACAAAATCAACCAACTAATCCACACCCTTAGCCTGAAAGATGCCCTACCCTGTATCTATTTTGTATTTGGGCGAAGGCGGGCAGAAGAGTTAGCCGAAGGCCTGCAAGCCTACAATTTCCTCACCGGCAAGGAGCAAAAAGAAATTATTGATTTATTTAACAGTCTACTTGCGCGTTTCAATCTGGAGAAAGAAGAATCAGCCCAAAGGCTATTTCCGTTAATCAGGCGCGGCATTGGCTATCACCACGCCGGAATGCTGCCTACACTCAAAGAGGTTATGGAACGATTATTCTGCAGCCGGCTGCTAAAGGTAATATTTACTACCGAGACATTTGCCTTAGGCATAAATATGCCCAGCCGCTCAGTGGTATTTGACGACCTACGAAAATACTATGGCCGGTTTGTGCGGCCTTTAAAGAGTAGGGATTTCTACCAGATGGCTGGACGCGCAGGCCGCCGAGGTATAGATAAGGAAGGATACGTATTTAGCCGCATAAATCTAAACCGCATTAAAATAGAAGAGGTAAAGTCAGTAATCTATGGCGGGCCAGAGCCAGTCCGCAGCCAGCTCAATACCTCTTACGCAACGGTGTTGAACCTCTATGAGAAATACAAAGAGGAAATCTTTAAAATCTACTCCCTCTCTTTCCACCATTTCCAGTCAAGCCGGCACCACCAGAAAGAGGCCCTAAGGCTTATAGAGGCCAAGGTGAATCTGCTTAAACAGTGGGGTTATATCCAAAACGAATCGCTCACCCCCAAGGGTGAATTTGCCAAAACTGCCTACGGCTATGAGTTGATACTTTCCCAACTCTATGAAACCAAGATTCTCGAGCAGTTGGATGAATTCGGATTAGGTGTGGTTTCCTGCGCCGTTGTCTTTGAGCCGCGCAAAAACCAGTATCTTCCTGCCCTTTCCAAGAATACCCGAAGAATAAAGGCAATCTGCGAGGAGCTTTTTGCTGAAATAAAACAACGAGAACGAAAATTCCGGATATACCCCCAGAGCAAGGAACCGATGTTCCATCTAAGCAATGCCTTGGAGGCCTGGTTGAGAAAGACTGAATTTTCTAAAATCCTCGCCCTTACCGATGTAGATGAAGGTGAGGTGGTCCGCTACTTTAGGATGACAGTACAGATACTCCGGGAAATAAATGAGGCCAAGGTAGTATCGCAGATATTAAAAGAAAGGTTAAAAGAAACCTGCCGGGTTATCAACCGGGATATAATTGACGCTGAAAGGCAACTGCGCGAAGGTTAAACCTAGGCCAGTGCCTTTAATTAGAAAACCAAATAATCTCCTACCTTTATATTATGGCGCTTGCAGCTTGAGGCCTTTAGCTCTAAGACAAACCTCGCTGGCAAAACAGGCGTTATCCCTTTACATACATCTTTACAAGGCAAGGCATCCGGGTAGATATAAACTATCCTCTTGCTGGCGTCTGCCCAGATTATATCTAAGGGAAAGGTCATATTCTTCATCCAAAAGGCATACTGCGCATCTTGGCCAAAGATAAAAAGCATACCCTTATCTTCTGGCAAATCTTTACGAAACATCAAACCCCGTCTTTGCGCCTCAGGCGTATCCGCCACCTCTGCCTTAACACACCAATTATTTATGCAAACCCTAACAACTGGCCTTTGGGTGCAACTAGTAATTGCCACAAACGCAAAAAGGCTAACCAGAACTAAAAAAATAGCGTTAATCTTGCGCATAAAAATCTAAAAAGGGCTTTTTCCTTTCTTATAAAGAAAATAGTCCTTAAGGATATCCTTGTGGTCAAAGGCAAAATTCAGTTTTTCGATTTCGTCTAACCTGACTAATCTAATGCCCTTGGCATCATCACCAGCCTTGGGCTCTCCTTCAGCTGAGGCAACAAATACAGTAGCTACAGTATGAAAGCGCATATCGCGCTGGGGATGGGAATAGGTATGAAACTGTCTGAGGTCCTCAACCTCAAGGCCGGTCTCTTCCTTGGCCTCACGCTTAGCCGCAGACTCCAGAGATTCTCCGTAGTCCACAAATCCTCCAGGCAAGGCCAAACCAAAAGGAGGATTACTCCTCTCCACAACCACAACCGAAGGCTCTCCTGAGTTTCTATCCTTAAGCTCAATAATTATATCGACACAGACAAAAGGCCCCCCTCCTAATTCATTTGTTATATGCCACAGATAATCTATAACCCCTTTTTTAAATAGCGCAAAGGTATTATCATCAAATAAACAAAAGATAATCTCTTCAAGGCTACTCCTTTTCTTAAGATGCTTCCAGACCTCCTGGGCCATAATCTTGGCTGAGGCCAGCTCCGGAAACCTGCCCACACCACAACCCAAGGCAGGAAAGGCAAGCGAAGAAATATTAAGCCGTTCGGCAACCGTTAACGCGCTTCGGCAGGATTGGCGAATCTTAAACTCATCGGTTTTAAAATCTAACCCCATAGTTGCTGCATGGATTACGAATTTACAGGGCAAGGCACCCGCTGTAGTAGAAATAGCCTCGCCAACCTCTATAGGCCCTTGCCGGGTAGCCTCCTCTTCTATGACCTTGCCTCCTTTTTTCTTGATGGCAAAAGCCACACCACCACCCATTACTAAATGATTATTAGCTGCATTTACTATGGCATCAACCTTTAAAGTAGTAATATCCCCTTTGATAACCCTAATCTCGGTATATTTTATCTTTAGGTTATTCATATCTTCTCCAAAATAATCCGGCCATTGGTATTGTCCACCTTGAAGTTAAAACGCTTCAAAAAAGACATACCTAAAATACCATCCCCCAAACTCTCATCCTGCATCCCCTCAGGCATAACCGCTGCCTCGACATTTTCTGCAGTCACATCCTTAACGGTAACAGTATCCAATAATAAAAATTTCGCCTTGACCTTGCGGCCATCAGCCAAAACCATATCCACAGTCTTATTTTGTTTATCCAGGTCTATGCCTAACTTGCGGGCAATAGCAAAAGATAAAACCACAAAACTTGCCCCTGTATCCAAAACGAGCTCGGCACCAACCTTGCCATTCAAAAGCACCTTGACCATAATATGGTCGCTTTTTTTGTCCAAGGCTAACTGCCGGGGCTGGCGCTGGTAAGATTCCTGGGCCTGCCTTGCCCTTACTTTATCCAACTGCCATTGATTACGCAACTGTTCAACCTCTTTTTTAGTTGAGCGATAGATATCCCTTATCTCATTTTTCAAAAAGGCAACTGTCCCAAAACCAACATCCAAAACCAAAGAATCTTCGGTCTCGCTTTTAATAATCCCCTCGATGTTGCGGCCATTTTTTAAAAATATTATATCTGCGTAAGCCAAAACCAGAAGATAACCCAGAATCAGCCAAAAAGTAATACCAATAATCAAAATAAGCCGCCGGTGAGTAATTGTTTTGCCTGCTAACAAACCTAGGCCCTCCCCTGATACATTCCTTGATAACCCTTATTAGTTTTGGTGATAGGTAAAAATATAAGCTGGGCTATCCGGGCATTCTGTTTTAGCTGAAGCCCAAAGGGATTTTCAACTGCAAGTATAAACTCCCCCCTGCCTTTAAAGCCTGCATCCCAGACACCATGTTGGGTAAAGGCGCCTGCCCGTAAAAGTGAGCTTCGGCTAAAGGCCAAGGCAATCAAATCAAAGGGAAGATTAACTATCTCGTTGGTTTTAATTTTATATATACCCTGCTTTAACTGCCACCAACCAAATTTATCTTCTGGAGATTTCTTCTGAGGCAGAATCTGACAGCCTTGCGGTATCAAGCGCTCTCGGTTAGAAAAATCAATTGCGCCTGCCGAATCAAATTCATAGACCCAGCCGCAGGTAAGGTCAAATCCATTGGGGGTAAGCTGAACTTCAAGGTCAATAAAATCCTGGATTAGATTTTCCTTTTGAATCCGCCAAAGTATCTCTTGTCGACTTAGGCCTAAAAATACACCATTATTCACTTTTTCAAAAACTCCCAAAGTATAATTATCAGTTTTCCCAAAAGCCAGATGGCAAAAAAGACTAATACCACCCCGAAAATTACCTGTAATATAAAACCCAAAAGCATAAACAAAGGTAAAAGCAAAAATCCTATCCCACCTAAAATAAAAACCGCCAGTATAAAAATTAACCCCACCAAAAATTCCCGCATAAGTTATCCTTTCTATTTAACTTATTATACCACCACCTAAAAACCTACCAGCAACAAAAAACCTTCAAAACTAACGATGGGCCTTTACCCCTTTTCGGGGACAAAATCTAAAAACCGTGCATCTTTTGCATAAGGGGGAAACAGGCAAACAGATATTCTGGCCAAACCTAACTAAAATTTCATTTAGCTCAATCCAATATCTTTTAGGCACAATCCTCCTTAAAAAGGCCTCAGTTTCTTCAGGGGTCTTGGTTTTAACCCAACCCAGACGGTTAGAAATCCTGTGCACATGGGTATCTACGCATATTGCTGGACGGCCAAAACCTAAACCCAAAACTAGATTTGCAGTCTTAAGCCCAACCCCCTTTAATGAAAGAAGTTCTTTTTGGGTTCCTGGCACAGCACCGCCAAACTCCTCAACTATCTTATGACTTATATTTTTTATAACCTTGGCCTTGTTGCGATAAAAACCAACCGGATAAATCAACTGGCTAATCCGCTGTGAGGTAAGCCTTATCATCTTCTGCGGACTGTCAGCTACTTGGAATAAGCGGTCAGCAGCCAGAGAGCTAACCTTATCTTTTGTCCGCAACGATAAAATGCAAGAGATTAAAACTAGATACGGGTCTTTTCGGCTGGCTAACCTTGAGACTACTGGAAGGTCCAATCCTTTAACTATGCCTCGAATAGCTCTAATATTTTTTAAGAGCTTGTTTGCCTGCATCTTATTTATCCCTACCCAAACGCCGGAATAATCTCTGGGCCTCTTTTATAGCCTCAGTCTTAGTCTTTATCTTACCAATAGCCTGTAATTCCTCCAGGCCAGAAAGGATTCTACCTACCGTTGGCGATGGCTCAATTTTAAAAATCCTCATAATATCGTAGCCATCTAAAAAACGCTCTTGGGGCCTTTGCCTTTGCCTGCAAAAATACTCCCGGATTAGGCTACGGCAGACCCTCTCGTGTTGGCGCCGGGAAGACTCAGTTGTAAGCCTACCCCGTGTGGCCCTCTGGTCCGCAATAGAGACAACCAATGTGCTTACACTCTCATCTGCTGCATCCCGAAAGTAGCGAAAGATGGCGCGGGCTGTTGGCATCTTGAAATCACCCAGATACCCTGGCCGTAGATGCAAAAAAACTATTTTTTTCAAGATATCAGTCTCAGGATTGGAAAGATGCAATCTTTTGGCAATTTCTTCGGTCTTTAAGGCACCTATGCGTTCATGGCCGCGGAAGACAATCTTTTTACCCCTACGCCTCCTGGCCTGAGGCTTGCCTACATCGTGCAAAAGCGCTGCCAACTTCATCAAGGCAAAACGCCTGTGGCCATTGGATACAATCGCATTGAGATAATTATGGTATTCGGGGTTGCGGCTAAATTGTCTGAGGAACTCTTCCAAACAAAAAAGTGTCTGCAGGCTATGTCTCCATATATCCAGATGGTGATATGGACCTTGGCTTACACCCCTCATCTGTTCAATCTCAGGCAGGATAACAGATAAAACCCCTGCCTCATCCATCTGTAAAATACACTCATAAGAATGAGACTGCTGTAACACCTTAAATAACTCATCCCGAACGCGCTCGCCAGGCTGGCCGGATAATTTATAGACCTCCTTCTGAATATCATCAAAGGTATCCTTGGCTATCTTAAACCCCAGGCAACAGGCCAAGCTAAATGCCCTAAGGATTCTTATGGGGTCATCCT
>Ga0272448_1003927_pt1 | contig 17293 bp, 19 predicted proteins | sample YNPCB0191_FD_202220 | JGI IMG/M metagenome (GOLD analysis project Ga0272448, IMG submission 202220) | Hot spring sediment microbial communities from Yellowstone National Park, WY, United States - YNP-CB-019-1 | ecosystem: Environmental > Aquatic > Thermal springs > Hot (42-90C) > Sediment... | reverse complement strand
TTAATTAGGAATTTATGGCCTTTAATCGGACGCAGGTTTCCTACAGAGCCGATAATCTTTGCCTCTTGAGGTATTTTTAAATCTCTTTTTATCTGTTCGGTATCTATTTTGACTTTAAATCTTTCTATATCCACGCCATTATAAATTACCTCTATCTTTTCTTCTGTCACCCTTTCTTCTTTTAAAACTGCATTTTTAACCGCTTTTGAGACCACCACAATTTTATCTACCCATCTATTTATTAACCTGTAAGCCAAGATATGGATTTTCTTTCTCCAGAAGCCAACATCCCTTCTATTTGAGATTATCAAAGGGACTCCTGCTATCCTGCCAAAAACCGTTCCCCAGATATCCGAGCCAAAGTGATAGGTCATAAGAATATCAGGCCGCTCTTTTTTAAGAAACTTAGCAAATCTTAAACCCTCAATAATGCCTTTTATTGAGTATATTCGTTTTATTCCCAACGCGCTAACTCGCCAACTCGCAAACTCGTTGAACTTGCCAACTCGCAAACGCAAACTCGTTGAACTTGCCAACTCGCCAACTCGCAAACTCGCCAACTCGCAAACCTCCCTTTGGTGCAACACCAACAACTCCACCTCAAACTTTTCCCTATTGATATACTTGAGAAGTTCATAAACCTGCCTCTCTGCTCCGCCTTTTATGTCCTCTAAGACATCAATGAGAATTTTTAGTTTTATTTTTCGCATTTTGATTTTGTTGTAATTGCTGCCTGGTGATTATATTTCCGCTTTCAACCAAACCTAAAAAAATCCAGTAATACGCTCCTAAAGGCGTATGCGTCCATCTGTCGCCGAAGCAATTCCCTACCATAACCGCAACCACACAAGCGCAAAAGCCCAATCCTAAGCCCCTTAATAAATTGCTTTTTGCCTTCTTATACAATTTCCAACCGCTTCTAAGCGAGAAGAAAAATATGAGAAGAAGAATTCCCAAACCTATAATCCCTTGTTCTGCAAGGAATTTGACAAAGATATTATGAGTATCTCCTAATTCAAAACCAAAATAGGGAATGGTATAAAACCCTGCTCCAGTGATAGGGTTTTGCTTAAATAACTCTACGCTTTGATTCCACATAACAATTCTTCTCTCTGCTGAAGGGTCTAATTCTCCTGATTCTGTTTTGGTCTGGTTAATCCTCTCAATGACCTGAGAAGGTAGGATTGCCTGCCAGGAAAAAGCAAAGATGATAAATAGAATGAATAGCGCTTTATTTTTAAAAAAACTAAGAAAACTTGAGCCAACCAGGGTTGCCAGATATGCGCCCCTTGAAAATAAAAATAATATGCAGTAGATATTAGGTAAGATAGCGCCTAAGAGAAAAATCCTCATAAGTTTTTCTTTTATAAATAAAAATACCCCTGCCAAAACAAAGGTATATGTGGCATAAAATGCCGCTACTTCATTTGCGCCCAAATAAGAAAAGGTTCCGTGAAATCTTGTCCTTGATTCTATACTTCCCCTCCATCTTAGTTGATTTACTGTGTAATAATTCATCAGAAACATAGACAAAACCATCACAATCAATAGCCACTTAAGTTGCTTTTCATTTTTGATATTATTGGCGGTAATAAAGAAAAGCAAAGGAAAAATCATATAATTTTTCCAAGCCTGAACCCGCACATCACTAATATCTATCGGAGCAGGTAGCCCTAAAAAAGATGCGCCTTGCCATAAGGAAAAATAGGTATAAATTGCCATAAAGATTAAGAGTTTGTTTAATGCAGATGGCTGAATAAATCTTTCTTGCTTACTAAGCGATAAAAAAACCCAACCCAATAAAATAGCAATCAGCGTTATATCATTAAGGTCTTTGCCCAGCGGAAACTGATGAAGTTTTTCAATAATGTTTTGTAAAGGAAATAAAAACGCCCATAAAAATAGACCCCACCTTGTCTTTCCAAATAGAGAAGCAAAGGCGACAATGACGACCGCAAGATAAAGCGGCAAAGGAGCCAAATTTTTTATTGCTGCTATGATACCTGTATTCATTTCTTTAAGATTATCCTTGCCGGCACGCCAACAGCAGTAGCATTATCAGGGACATCAGTTATAACCACCGCATTTGCGCCGATTTTTACATTGTTACCTATTTTAATCTCTCCGATAATCTTTGCCCCTGCACCTACGAAGACATTATTTCCTAAAGTTGGAACACCGCCACCACTAAAAGCTCCTTTGTATCCAATTACTACTTGCTGGGCTATGGTACAGTTTTCACCAATATTTGCTTTGATATAGATACCACCAAAATGTCCCAGTTGTAATCCTTTTCCAATTTCAGAATCAAGGTCTATCAATACACCAGCGCAAATCTCCGCTATAATCTTATTTAAGATAAAATATATGACACGAAGCAAAAAACCCAATATCGGAACTTTAATTCTTTGAATAGATTTTCCATATCTAAAAATTAATATGGCATAAAATTCTTGAGTAAAAAAAAGATATATAATTCTTTTGGCTCTTTCTTTGCCTTTACTATTTCCAATATATCTTTGTATATCTGCTTTTATATTATCAAACATCTTAGGTTACCTTAATATAGGTTTTGATTAGGCCGAGATATAGTTTAAAAAAGAATGGCCAATAATGAAACGCATTAAGATACTCTTTTCTTGATTCACAATATATTTTTGAAACTAATAAATTTTCAGCCAGTTCTTGATGGACCTTCGCCAATGCCTTTCTTTTAAGAATAGGTCTATTTTTACAGAATTTGTCTATAATATAATATCGAGCCTCTACCATTCTTTGAACATCTCTACTTGAACTGTTACTGCGGATTCTATAATAACCAAGCACTTCATCCAGATATTTGAAATTATACTGTTTTGCAATCCGTAACCACATTTCTCTGTCTTCAGCCCCTAAGTGTGTAAGATTTTCATCAAAAAGCCCCACGCTTTCAAAACATTTTTTTCTCACAAGAACAGTTGCCATCGCAATATGCGCCCGTCGTAGGAGTATATGCTTAAAAATATGGCCGGATAAGTATTTTATATTTCTATGCGGAGTCTCTAATTGTTTACCATCTTCTGAAATAAAAGTTACATTTGCATGTATTACTGCAATATTAGGTTCTGTCTCAAGAATATGCACTTCTTTTTCAAGTCGCCTGGGAGTACATAAGTCATCTGCATCCAGCATAGCAATATACTCACCTATTGAATTCCTAATGGCTGTATTACGAGCAGTAGCATGTCCTTTGTTTTCTTGATAAATATATTTGATTTTATTCGGGTAGTTTTTGATAAACTCCTTAACTATCTCTTTGGTATTATCAACTGAACCGTCATCTACCACTATAATTTCAAAATCTTGATAGGTCTGGTTTAATACGCTTTGTATCGCCTCTGGCAGATACTTAGCGCAGTTATAAGTAGGTATGATTACACTGACTTTGGGCATCTAAATATTAAATAAACGGTTTGAATGTTCCTAAAAGACTCTTTAATAATCTAAAATCCATCACTGAATAGTTAAGACCGTCTAAAAAACATTGCCGCGCTTTAGAAAAATTATTTTTTGATTTATAGTAATGACCGAGCGAAAAATAAATTTTTGCTAATCTTTTTCTTAAAATATACTTAAATCGCTTATCTTTGGTTTTACAATAAAGGTCCCTACATAAACGAACACCATCAAGGTCTGAATTTTCTTTGTCTTTTGACAACCCAGATGAATAATGGTGGTATAAAGCCAACTCCTCATTTATATAACCAACTTTTTTACCATAAATCAGCCGAAGCCAATAATCAACGTCCTCACCTATTTTGATATCTGTACGAAATAAACCAGTTTTTCTTATAGTTTCCTGTCTTGCCATTACCGTAATCGTAGAAATAGGCAAGGGAGAAAACAAAAAATATTGATAGTAAAACTCATTAGTAAAAATAAACTCCTTCTCATTACTAAATTCAATACAATTATTAAAAAAATCTAAAATCCCTTTTTCTCTTAAGACAGGTTTTGGTTCTTCTTGCGGATTCAACTTTATCATATAATCGCTAAAAACCACTTCTATCTCTGGATATCTTTTTAAAAAGTTTATACGTTTCTGGAAACTTCCTTCAAAAAGAATATCATCAGCATCTAAAAAAGCAATATATCTACCCTTAGCATATTCTATTCCTTTATTTCTTGCTGCCCCCGGTCCCTGATTATTTTGATAAACGTATCTAATTAAATTTTTCTCAATATAAGGGTTTAAAATTTGCTTAGTTTCATCCGTTGAACCGTCATCTACCACTATAATTTCAAAATCCTGATAGGTCTGGTTTAATACGCTCTGTATCGCTTCTGACAAATACTTAGCGCAGTTATAAGTTGGAATGATTACGCTAACTTTGGGCATAAAATAATAGTTCTTTAATATTTATGTTTGAACTTTTTGCTTACTTTACTATAAATCTCTAACGTTTGATTGGCTGTTTGTTTAAGCGTAAAATTGTTTCTTACTTTTTCGATTGCTGCTTGGCTTAATTCAATACGTAAATCGCTATTTTTCAAAAGAAGAAGAATTGCTTTTGCTAAGTTAATATAATTATTTGGTTCAATCAAAAGTCCATCTTTATAATCGTCTATTATTTCAGGAATACCGCCTACATTTGATGCGATAACTGTAGTTCCACATGCCATTGATTCTATTACGGTCATAGGCAATGCTTCGTATTGCGATGGTACTGCAGTACATAAAGCATTTCTAAAATAATCAACTAATTTTTCATATGGCATAGGGTCTAAAAATTTGACTTTAACAATCTCATTTTTATTGAGAAAATTGGAAATATATTTTCTGTATGAAATACAATCACCATTTTTATTTCTCTTGAGTGTATCAGCTCCAATACAAATAAACTCTACTTCTGGATATTCCCTTAACACAATAGGAATGGCTTTTAAAAAAATATCGACTCCTTTGCGTTCGTGTATTCTACCTACAAAGAGAATATATGGCTTCTTGTTCTGATTTTGCCCTGGATTAAACATATTTATGTCTATGCCGTTATATATTGTAATGATTTTTTCTCGGTTTATATTTAAATGATTTGCAATCAAATTTGCATAATTATTTGATACCGCTGTTATTATATCGGCATTTACTAATAGTTTTTTCTTTAACGCAAATAATGTCCTAAAATAAAAATTCATTTTTCTATTAAAAATAAAATGGTCCGCTATAGAATTATATCCATGCAATCTAACCACTATTGGAATCTTTTTATTCAACGAAAAACATAATCCTTCCAGTTGCCAATCTGGTGACTCTACTATTTCAATATTTTTTTCAGCAATTATTTGATTTATTTTTTTTGCAACCTTCCTGCTATAGTTTACGCATAATATAGGAAATATTTTATCTATCCGCCATGAACCTGGGAATAAATCATCTTGGCTATTTATGTGATATATACTCACTCCGTTATTATTTATTTTGTGGAAGAACTTCTGATTATTTTGTGAAGCAACAATAGAAACTTTATGACCATTTTGACATAAATAACTGCTCATATTATATGTATAACTTTCTATTCCGCCTCTAAAGCAATGGAATGTTTTTGATAGATAACAGATATTCATTACTGTTTAAATTGATATATTTTCTGGCTAGGAAATTTGTATTCAAGCATAATCCCTAATATAAAAGAAATACGGCATAAGATTTCAAGGCGTTTTTTAGGGCAAAAAAGATTTAAGAGGAAAACAACAAGATATTCATAAATTTTTCGTAATAAATATCTGGGTATGCCTGCATAATATATAAATGTAATTTTTTGATTCTCTCTTTCTTTTATTCCTGCGTATCTACCTGACATAATGCTCCATTTAATAATGTATATTATATTTAATCTTGTTTTATCTGCTTTATGCCAGACTAAAATATTTCCACAATAAAGAATATTTTTGTTTAATTTTTCTAACCTACGAAAGAATTCTGTATCTTCGCCCATTGTTCGTGGTGCCCCTAAATCTTCTCTAAATAAGCCACACTGATTAACACATACCCTTTTAAAAGCCATATTTGCGCCTATAAAGGGGAGCATTGCTTTTGTGTATAATCGTATGTTATCCCCATAGTCATAAAAAGGTATTGGACCGTTAAGAATTTCTTTATTTTCTTTAATCCATTTTGGAGTATTTGGCGGATAGAGCGGAAGAACCTTACCACCAACGGCATCGCAGTTGTATTCTGAGAATATATTATTAATGCTTATTAAATACTTTTTATCAACTATTACATCATCATCAGTAAAAGCGATTATTTCTCCTTTTGCTTCTTCTATACCTTTATTCCTTGCATAAGATATCCCTTGCTTCGGCTCAAAGACATATCTTAATCTGCCATTAAATTTGGCTTTATAACTTTCTACTACCTCTTTAGTTTTATCTTTTGAGTTATTATCCACAACAAGAACTTCCCAGTCAAAACTGCCGTCGTATTCTTGGTTTAAAAGAGAATCTAAAGTATCCTTTAGACTTTCACAACGGTTATAGGTGCAGATAACAACGCTAATAAGAGAATACTTTTCCATTTATTGTATTTGTTTGCTTAGAATTAATATGTCACGTCCAATATCATCCTTACACATTTGCATAAGTAAGCGATTATAGTAAAGCCCTATTGAATCTATCTTCTCTATAATTTTTTTATCCTTTACTATATGCATAGGTCTATTTCTATCTTCACTAATGGGAATATTTAATAATAATAGTCCGTTGTCATTTAATGCGTTTACTAAACTGATAATTATTTTGATAGGCTCACATGTATGTTCTAATACATCAAAACATGTAATGATATCGAATCTTTTATCTTGAAGATATTGATTTTTTAGGTCAATAAATTCCGCCTTTAAATTTCTTTTTTTGAATCTATATCTACAAAAATCAAGATTTGTAGTAGAAATATCGGCTAATGTAACTGAGAAGTTATTCTGTGCAAATAAAATTCCACCTGTTCCTATTCCTGAGCCATAATCTAAATAAGTTGTAAATTTATTATTCAATGCAATCTTAAGAGCGAATACATATTGCAATGGGCCATCTAAAAATTTAATATAATGCCAGCACATTAACTCAAATATTTCTTGTTGTGTAGAGTCATAAAACCGAATTATATTGGATTCTTCAAAATCATTTTTCAAAAAGAAATTGACCCATTCGTCTTTCAACATAATTTCACTATTTAAAAGAAGATGCTCAATTTGTTCTTTTTGTAAGCCAAAATACTCTTGCAGTTCAATAATTGCATTATTAAAAATAGACAAATTTTTATTATGGCAAATTGCCTTGTGCCAAATTTTGATATACTCTCTTTTTTTTAAATTAATTATTTTAGTTATAAATATAGAAAATAGATATCGCTGTTTTATGGGTATATATTTATGGGTTAATGCACGGCAGATTTGATGTATTCTCCACGGCACACATTTTTGCTCAAAGATAAATTCTTTTAAATATTGCTTGTTAAATAATTTCATTATTTATCCCTTCTTTAGAAAAATAGAGTGTTTTTATTCTAATTTCCATTCTATATTAGGCAAAAAGACGACGTTAGTCTGTATTCTCGAACCAGCCGTTTCTATTTTAAAAACATCCTTCTTTCTAATCGCATAAGGATGAAGCATATCTTTATCAAGGATGGAAATTTTGGCGATATAGATTCCTGGAGCCAAATTGATTTTTCCTAAGTCAATATTTATAGCGCCCTTGCCGTAGATATCTCCCAAAGAAAAGCCGTTATCTTTTGTGCTGGATGAACAGCAAAGCACGCCATCTGCACGGATTATCTCTAAAATAAACAGGGGGTTTTCAATCTTTTCTTTTGTTTCAAAGTTTATCTTTATGGATATGGGTTCGCCTAAATTAAAGGTATTCTTTTGGTTATTTGCGCCATCGTAGATAAAGACCTCTGTTATATTAACCTTTGGTTCATCTTTAACCTTTACGTGGTAATCTGAATGAGTAATCTTTTTCTTTATTTCTTCTTCCTGCTCTTTGTAAACTATATTTTGATAATATGGGATTACCTCATCAGGCGTTCCTTCTTTTAAGACTGTTCCTTTATCAAGTAGAATAACTCTCTTACAAAGACTTTCAATTAAAGGTAGATTATGCGAGACTAAGACTATTGTGGTCTTAGAATTAAGCAATTCTCTCATTTTTTGGCTGCATTTTGCCTGAAATGCTATATCTCCAACTGATAAAACTTCATCCACTAGAAAGATATCTGGCTCCATATGCGCTGCCACAGAGAATCCAAGCCGAGAATACATACCTGAGGAGTATCTTTTAACAGGGGTATCAATAAACTCTCTAGCCCCTGAAAACTCAACGATTTCTTCAAACTTTTTATCTATCTCCTTCTTTTTCATACCCAGAATTGTTCCATTAAGGTAGATATTTTCCCTTCCGGTTAAATCAGGATGAAACCCAGCAGTTACCTCAATTAGAGCGGATAATCTGCCTTTGATTTCTATATTTCCTTTGTTTGGCTTTAAAATCCCTGAAAGTAGTTTAAGTATCGTGCTTTTTCCTGCGCCATTTTGGCCAATAATCCCCAGAACTTCGCCTTTTTTAACCTGAAAACTTACGTCCTTTAGCGCCCAGAACTCGTTAGGAGACAGCGTATAGCGATTAGCGTTTAGCGGATAGTATTTAGAAAGACGAAATACATTCTTAGCCAGGTTAGGAATAAAGTCCCTGAGCGAGTTTAGTTTCTCGCCTTTTTTGAATTTTTTCCAAATGTGGGAGAGTTGGATTACGTAGTCCATGGTTTAGCGTTTAGCGATTAGCGTATAGCGATTAGTTAAACTGTTAATAAAAGCGTATAGCGTATAGCGATTAGTTAAACTGTTAATACAAGTTGTTTAGCGTATAGCGATTAGCGATTAGCGATTAGTTAAACTGTTAATAAAAGCGTATAGCGTATAGCGATTAGCGATTAGTTAAACTGTTAATACAACCTTTTAGCGTATAGCGTGTAGCGATTAGCGGTTAGTTAAACGGCTAATCTAAGTGTATAGCGTTTAGCGATTAGCGTATAGCGATTAGTTAAACTGTTAATACAACCTTTTAGCGTATAGCGATTAGCGGTTAGTTAAACGGCTAATGTAAGTTTTGAGTAATTTTATAATTTCAGTGTTTAAGTCGTTAGCCATAGTAAAATCTGTTTCGTTGTAAAATTCTAAGTCCTTACTTAAAGATAACTGGGTTTCTAATTCGGCACAGGAGCCCAATGCAACCTTTAAAAACTGGACATATTCTCTATGTCCTCTCATATAACCTTCAGCAATATTAGAAGGTATTGATATAGCCGAACGCCTAATTTGCGATGTCATACCATACATTTCTTCTTTGGGAAAAGTTTTGGTTATTTTGTAAATAACCTTTACCAATTCTATTCCCTTTTTATATGCCTCTAACTCTTTATAACTTTGTATCTGCATTCTACTATCCGCTATTCGCTACCCGCTATCCGCTATCTTCTAAATGTTTTCCGCAAATAATGGTTCAAGTTTATGGAAGAGCGCAAAGCCAAAAATGAAGACTATTATAGAAGATAGTCCAGCGTAAGAAATCCAGGCAATATCAGGCATTTTTTGTAAGACTACAACGCTGTTAATCCCCTCTAATAAACTGCCAATAGGATTCAATAATAAAATTGGCTTTAGTCTTCCGAATGTATCCACATCGTAAAACACCGGGGTAAAGAATATTCCAAACATCAGGATAATCTCTACAATATATTTAACGTCTCTAAAAAACAAGTTGGCTGAAGAAAAAATCAGGCCTAACCCAGAGGTAAAAAGCACCAAAAATAGTAAAAGCGCAGGAAGCCACAGGATATAGATGCTTATCCCTATTCGGGCAATAGTCAGGATTAAAGTCAAGGTAATTGTCGCCACCATTAAATCAAACAGGCAGGCAAATATGGAGGCAAAAGGAAATACCTCTCTGGGAAAATATATCTTTGTAACCAAGTCTCTATTGCCAACCAAACTCTGCACAGAAAACTTAATTGCGTTGATGAAGAATGTCCAGGGCAGGACTTTAACAGATATAGATGCAACCCCTTTTAAATCAAATGGTTGATGGGCTACCAAAGAAAAGGCAACCTTTATTAAGATGCCGGCTAATATAGCCACAATGGGCATAAAGATAGCCCACAGGAAACCCATAAAGGACTGTTTGTATCTAATCTTTATGTCTCGCAGGGTAAGCATTAATAAAAGGTCGCGGTATTTTAGGAGTTCTGTAAACATAGCGGTTAGCGTATAGCGATTAGCGATTAGCGATTAGTTAAACTGTTAATACAACCTTTTAGCGTATAGCGATTAGCGATTAGCGGTTAGTAAATATAGATGCGATTTGTGTTTTGCCTCCTCTATGTCTTTGTCTGTAAGTTCCAAAACTTCTTTAAATGTTGTAAGGTGTCCATCTAAATTTATCAGGTGCTCATCTTTGTATGCCTTTTCCATTGCCTCTTGCCTTTTCATCTGGCCTGCCCTTACCATTGCGCTGTATTTGGTAGTTTTTTCGCCAAAGCCCCATTTTGCTACCACCAGATAATTCTTTATCGGCGCAAATAGGCAGTCAATATGGTCGCTTGAGCCGTCCTGGCGCTTCTGCCAGCCAAGTTCTTCGCTGATGACGCGTTTGATTTCTTGGTCATCCCAGATAATATAATCAGGCAAAGAAATCTGGCGTCGGTAGCGCCTTAAGGTTAAATGTTTTAAGCGACGCAGGAGTTTACTTATATTTGTCTCTTCCAGAAAATCATTCATTTCCTGTTTGGCAATAACTTCTTTAGCGACATTAAGAAATAGGTTATTGTTATAGGAATAAATCTTTTTGCCCCGCGATTCAATCTGGGCAGAAAAACCTGAGACAATTAAAGGAACGTCATATTGTTCGGCTACGCGATGGACTGTAGCCCATATCCCCATATCGCAAGGAAAGCAAAACTGACCTGTTTTAAGGAAGAATTGTCTGTAGAGTTTGCGCAATAACTCGTAGTTTGAACCATAACAGACATAGCCGACATCAAGTTTCTGGATGATATTTTCTATGTTTTTAAGCGCCTCAATGGTGCGCAAGCCATTATTAAAATTAACTGCCAGGACCTTAAGCCCATATTTCTTGCGGCAAAGATATATAGTGTAGGAACTGTCTTTTCCGCCGCTAAAAGGGACTATGCAGTCATACCGTTTATTTTGCGCCTTTGCCCAGTTAAAGATATTTATCAGTTCTTTTTGGAGTTGGTTATAATCTCGGTTTGCGTATTTTAAATCGTATTCGTGGCATTTATGGCAGACGCCATTTTGGTCAAATTTTATATCTGGATAGGTTTCGGGTAATATGCAATGACTGCAAATTTTCATACTAATTCCTTCCTTCTGGCATTAATGTCTGAATAACCTTACGCGCCATATTAATATAGAATCCGTTTTTGAAGCGATGGGTGCCTGTAAAATGTAGGTAAGCGCTTTTGGTATAATCAATCGCTGGGTCAGCATAGTAAGAAACATATTTAGGATACGGCAATATTCTTGCCCTGGGGCTGTTAGAAACAATATAAGCAGAAGTTATCTTTTCCGTGCCCCATTCAGACCACCTCTTGCCTAAAATGCCTTGCATCTTCCCAGAAAAATCCTCTACCTCTCTACGGGAAAAAGAACCCTTGGCAAACCCTGCGAAACAGGCGCTACAACGGGAATACTTTAAAGTGGAATAATCAGGCAGTTTATCCAGATTCTGGTCAGCCACTACTTCAATGTAATCATTTTTAAGTAATTTCATCTTCTGGCAAACATAGTCCATAGGAAATATTTCTTTGCCAAGATATTCGCCGTTTATGTTAAAATCCGAACCTAAGGCAAAACTTATGTTTCTATTTACGCACTCCATAACCTCAGGGATTTCGCTTATAACCAAGGAATCAGAATCAAGTTGGATAACATAGTGGTCTTTTACATAGTCTGCAATCAGCAATAGCCTTTCCCACCAGGCGCCTTTTGGACAGGGGTGTGTTTTAACCTCATTTATATTAAGTACCTGTAAAGGGTTAATATGAGTTGCTAAAAGACGCTTGTCCTTTTCTGTCAATGTGCCGTCGTTTAAAACAACGATTTTGCCTCTTTTTAGATGACGATAAAAACTCTTTATGGCAACAAGATACATCATAATGTCTAAGTGGGAGACCATGCTAAGGAGCATGACTCCATCCTCTGACGGCTCTATTGCCGGAGTCTTAAGTATGCCCCTGCATAAGTTATTAAACCAGGTTCTATTTAGTGTTTGTCTTAGTCTCCAGAACATAATTTAAAGTGTTGGCGCGTTATCGTGCGTATTGTGTTAATTTAACGCAAAAGTCAAAACGAAAAACTCAAAACCCAAATTCACAAGCGCTTAAGAGATTATCTCTTTTTCTTTCTTAATGTTGATACTGCTAAGCCGGCAAGGCCTAAGCCCAAAAGAACCATAGAACTGGGTTCAGGGTTTTGGGCTAAGACAACGGCGCTGTTAGAACTACTGGAGATTAAACCAGAGCCTCCCAGCGCACTACTTGAGCCTGTTGTGCCGCCTGAGGTAAAAAGCAAGCCCATTACGCCATCGCCTCCCCCTGACCTGCAACCAGTGATGAGCAGGCTAAGCATACTGATAGTTAAAAGTTTAAACATTTTAAATACTCCTTCTAAACCATTCCACTGTTTTGCGTAAGCCATCTTCAAAACTTACCTTTGGTTTAAATTTCAATATTTCCTTTATTTTTGTTATATCCGCTAAGGTGCGAAAGACGTCCCCTGGCCTGGGGGGTAGAAATTTTGGGTTAATATTTTTGCCGATGATTTTGTTAAGTAAATCTACGAGTTCAAGGACTGTATGGTCAGAGCCATTGGCGACGTTGAAGACGCCATGAAAGGTTTTTTGCCCATCACTTCCCTCACCCTGACCCTCTCCCCGATGGGGAGAGGGTGTTGTGGCAGCAAGGATATTTGCCTCAACTACGTTGTCAATATAGGTGAAGTCGCGGGATTGCTTGCCTGTGCCGAAGATTGGCGGTTGCTCATCGTGCAATATGCAGTGAATAAACTTAGGGATAACCACAGCGTATTCATCATCAAGGGCTTGCCTGGGTCCAAAGACGTTAAAGTATCTTAGGCATACGGTTTCTAATCCGTAATGCTCTGAGAAAATCCGGCAGTAGTATTCCCCTGCCAACTTGGTTAATGCGTAAGGGGAAATTAGAAGCGGAAAGGCATCTTCTTTTTCCGGGAATTTATCTGTATCCCCATAGACCGAACTTGAGGAGGCAAAGACAAAGCGCTTTACCTTTGCCCTGGCTGCTGCCTGAAGCATATTAAGGGTGCCTCCAATATTTACCTCATTATAACTTTCGGGGTCCTGCATTGATTTAGGGACGCTGCGAAGGGCTGCCTGGTGAAGGACGTAGTCAATGCCTTTACAAGCCTGTTCACAAGTTGATTTATCGCGGATGTCGCCTTCTATCAGTTCAAAAGCAGGGACAGTCCCCTTAATCTTTGGGTCGATGGTAGATGGTTGATGGTCAATAGCAAAAGATAAATTCTGGCGTTTGCCGGTAAAGAAATTATCCAGGACGCGGACAAAGTGGCCGTCCTTTAGTAAACTTTCTACTATGTTTGAACCGATGAAACCTGCGCCGCCTGTAACTAAGTATCTCATAAAAAACTCCTTTATCTACTTGTTAGTTTTTCAATTCTCAGATTTAAGTAAGTTAATCACGCGGTTTTAATAGCCGCAAGATGTTGTCTTGAGTCAGAATTTCTAAATCGCGCGGATTTTCCAGAAAGTTTTCTACATCCTGTCTTACTTTCTTCCACTCCACTTCTTTAACAATATTATAAATCAATTTTTTCCAGTTTTTTACTGAAGGAACTCGGTTTTTCCGACCTGTCTGTTTTAGGCTGTTTGCCAGTAAAACCAGATTAGGAGAAATATCTTTCCATTTAGATAAATACCATCCCAAATCAAAAAAATCCCTGCCCTTGGTGTATTTGCGGCTGAGCAATGCGTTAATCTTGCCTGCAAAAAGCGAAGGTAAATCGTAAGATGAAAATGAAAGGAGGAAATATTTATTCACAATGTATGTTTGTAAAATAGCGCCAGCCGGAGGATTGGTATCAATCTCTATTTTAATGGAAAATTTCTGGCTTTTAAGTGGCGAAAGCCCTGCCTCATACATCAACCCTTCAAATTTGATAAATGCATTCTGAACAGTCTTTTCCTCACCATAGATGACAGAAACATTATAGCCTGATAAAACAAGTTCTTTTTTTACCTTTTTGATAAGTTCAACAAAAGGGTAATCGGCTTTCCTGATAATAGAAAAGCCTAAATCCTCAGAGAAACGCGGTAGTCCGTATAGAAATCGCAATGCAGTTCCGCCAAGGAAAGCAATAGAGCGAAATACCCCTTCATCGTGCATAATCCTTAGGATATATGCTTGAAGATACTCGCGCATAATGTTTAACTTGGCATTAAAGCCGCTTTGCCTTGAGGCAAGTTCCAGGACATAATCTTTCATAATACCTTTACCTTTTTTTGTTCGGATTGAATGAACTCGCTAATCTTTTTAGCCGCCTGCAGCATACCGGGTTTCTTAAAGCGCCGGGCGCAGGCTAAAAGTTCGTCTAAATTGATTTTTTCCACATTTTGAAGCCGTAATTCCTTAAGGTACGCTGGCGAAATTTTAACTCCTCTTAGATAGATTAAATCCAATAGGGCTTTTTCTGGTGAGGCAATAAAACCTGTCTGTCCGTTCATCGTAATAGAGTTATATCCCCAAAAAAGAGAATTCTGAATATGTTTATAATTAAAGATTCCAAATTTTGAAGTAAAACGCCCCTGCCGTTTGGTAGTAACAGATGTATAAACCTTTACTGCTTCGGGAATCAAGCCATAATACTCAAGGGCTTTTTCCAGGCTGATGTAAGAAGGTTTTTTTAAAATAAACGCAATGTAAGGTTCATATGGTTTGACTTTGCGATAAGCGGCGCCCAGCAGATAGACGCCTCTTTTTAGTTGGATGAGTTTTCCGGCTCTTTGCCAGCGGCTGATTTGCACTTTAAAGGGCCTGGGATTCGATACCCCGGCAAGCAAAATCTCCGTATCAATTACCGGAAACTCCCCTACGAGTTTAATAAATTCTTCCCATTTCATAGCAATAGTTTAACATATTTGATAACATAATGCAATAAAAATTTGTATTTTTATATTCTAATCAATAATCTATAAATATCTATAAATATACGCTGGTATATGATACTGGATGTTCGTTAAGATATACCCAAGTAGTTTTGCCTGGGCTTGCTTTAACAGGCCTTCGCTGTGCTTGATTACCCCCTTTTGGGTGCGGTTTGCCTGAACAACCATAATTACGCCGTCAGCCTGGGAGCCTAATAGCCCGGCATCTGTTACGGGTATAATAGGCGGGGCGTCAAAGATGATGTAGTCGTATCTTGATTTTAAGGCGCTGATAAGGTTTTTCATCTTTACAGACCCCAAGAGTTCCGCTGGATTTGACGGCGGTTTGCCTGCAGGCAATATAGTAAGGTTATTAATACCTATATTAACAAGGGCGTCGTCAATACTTACCCCATTTGTAAGCAAGTTGGCAAGCCCTGCCTCAGATTTAAACCCTAAGTATTTACTAATCCTCCCGCGGCGCAAATCAGAGTCAACCAAAAGGACATCCTTCTTATTTAAGTCATTGGCTATGGAGATAGCCAGGTTAATTGCTGTGATGGTTTTTCCTTCGCCGTGGATGGCGCTTGTGAGGACAATTGCCTTTATTGGCTTTTCTGTTTTGATTGCCTGGATGTTGGTGCGCAGGGTGCGGTATTGCTCTGTTACAGGGGAATGCGGGTCGTAAAAAGGCACAACCCGCGGGTCTATCTTTGATTCGACGGTTTTCTTGACAATAAACTGGTATTTTACATCGGATTGTGTGTCAATTTTTTCAAGTCTTGAAAGCCGCTCTTGTGCTGCTTTTTTGAGTGCATCGGTTAGTTTGCCCATTGCATTACTCCTTTCAAAATTAATTTAGTTGTCAGTTTCCAAAACGACCAATCTCTTCTAAATCTGAAGAAACCTTTGCATACGAATCTTTTGTTAAATAATCAAGCCGTTTGCACAACTTAAGTGAAGTCAAACCGAACATTTCCTCTTTAGGAAATCGCCTCGTTTCTTTATAGATTAATTCGCAGAAGTCCATTGCTTTTTGCCAAGCGGTTAATTTCTCAAAATTATACATTTTTTTTATCTGAAAACTGACAACTGATAACTGACAACTAAATAGAGTCGGGGATGTCCAATCCCAAGGAATCAGGTTTATAGTTAAAACTGCGTTCTTTTGCCACCTCTTTAATAATCTGTTCTGTAATCTGCCTTGTTTCGTAAACGTAGCCGGATAAAAGGGCGCTGTCTGAAATAAGGTTAATCAACCGCGGTATGCCGCGGGAATAAGTGTATATTAAATCTATTGCCTCTGGGAGAAAGATATCTGCGTAACCATTGGAGGTAACGAGTTTTAAGCGGTGCAGGATATACTCGCGGGTTTCTTCGCGGCTTAATGAAGATAAATGGTAATAAACAGCGATTCTCTGTCGGAATTGCTCTAAGTTTGCGTTTTCTAACTTTGCCTTTAACTGCGGTTGCCCCAGGAGGATAATCTGAATGAGTTTTTCCTTTTCTGTCTCTAAGTTAGAAAGCATCCTGACTTCTTCTAAGGTTTTTGAGGTTAGATTCTGCGCCTCGTCAATTATTAAGACCATATTTACGTCATTTGCCAACTGACGGATGAGGTAGTGGTTCAATTGCGACAATAATTTCTGCTTTGTGCCTGGTTTGTATTCCACCTCAAACTCATCCAGGATTTCTGCAATGAGTTCTTTTGGTGTAAGATGGGTATTGGTTATGATTGCAACTTTTGTGTTTAAATCCAGTATGTTTATAAGGGTTCGACAGACCGTTGTCTTGCCCGCTCCTATTTCGCCTGTAATAACAACAAACCCCTTGCGCTCGTCAATGGCGTACCTCAGACTGTTTAACGCCTCTAAGTGCTTGGAACTTGAGAAGAAAAACTTTGAGTCAGGGGTCGTGTTAAATGGTTTTTCGCTAAAGCCGTAGAATTTTTCGTACATAGTCTAATTTAGGGACGTTTCTATTTTTCCGAAAATAGGGACGTTTCTATTTTTTCCTTTGCTCTCTATTCAGGGAAAAAATA
>Ga0272448_1003926_pt1 | contig 17293 bp, 7 predicted proteins | sample YNPCB0191_FD_202220 | JGI IMG/M metagenome (GOLD analysis project Ga0272448, IMG submission 202220) | Hot spring sediment microbial communities from Yellowstone National Park, WY, United States - YNP-CB-019-1 | ecosystem: Environmental > Aquatic > Thermal springs > Hot (42-90C) > Sediment... | reverse complement strand
CTCTTCTCTGAGCTTCTCCTTGGCCGGGTTCATGAGCGGGGAGTGGAACGCGCCGGCGACCTTCAGCCGGATCACCCGTGCTCCGCGCTGGCGGAGGGTTGCCTCGGCCTTTTCCAGTGCCGAGAGGGTCCCGGAGATGACGATCTGGGAGGGGGAATTGTGGTTGGCGAGGCACAGGACATCATCCTTTGCGATGTCCTCGACAATCTCCTGGAGCATGGCCGGATTGGCATTCATGACGGAGGTCATGCCGCTGGGTACCTGCTTGGCCGCCTCTTCCATTACCCGCCCGCGGAGGCTGACGAGCCGACAGGCATCCTCGAAGCCGATTGCCCCGGCGTAATGGAGAGCTGTGTACTCGCCAAGGCTGAGTCCGGCCACGGCCTTGGCGTTGAGCCGGGAACCGTGCTCCAACTCGTACGCCTTCAGACACGCGAGGCTGGTGACGAAGATCGCCGGCTGGGAGACTGCAGTGCGATCCAGCTCGCTGGCCGGGCCATCGCGGCAGAGCTTCAGGAGGTTGAGGGAACTGATGTCCGCGGCCTTCTCGAATAGCTCGCGGCACTCTGGATACCTTTCAACGTAGCAGACGCCCATGCCTACGTACTGGGCGCCCTGGCCGGGGAAGAGTATACCTCGTCTGCTTGCACTTACCATCGTATTACCGCGGAGCCCCAAGTCAGGCCGGCTCCGAAGGCCACAAGTATCACCACGTCGCCCGGTTTGAGCCTTCCATCGCGGACGGCCTCGCAAAGAGCGATCGGAACCGACGCAGACGACGTGTTCCCGTACCGGTCGATATTCAGGTAGACCCGGTCGAGTCCTACCTCGATCTTCTTGCAGGCGGACTCGATGATGCGGTAGTTCACCTGGTGGGGTACGACGAGGGCCACGTCGGCTGCACGAAGGCTGCATTTTTCCATGGCGTCGGCAATGAGGTCCCGCATCTTCTTCACGGCGAACTCGAACACTTCCCTGCCGTTGATCTTCATATAGTGTAGCCGAGCGGCGAGAGTGTCGGGACTGGCGGGATGCTTGGAGCCACCGCCGGGCAGCATCATATGGACTGCGCCACGGCCGTCTGCGCCCAGATGGGTGTAGAGGATCTCGCGACGCCCGCCTGTCTGGCCCAACACGACTGCGCCTGCCCCGTCTCCGAAGAGGATGCAGCTCCGGCGATCCTGATAGTCGGTGAACTTGGAGAGCACTTCCGTACCGACCACGAGCGCGTTTCGGGAGCGGCCGGCTCGGATGAAGCTGTCAGCTACAGTCAGGGCGTAGACGAATCCGGAACATGCCGCGGAGACGTCGAACGCGGCAGCGTTGAAAGCTCCGAGCTTGGTCTGGAGGAAGCAAGCCGTGGCTGGGAAGAGCATATCCGGCGTGATCGTGGACAGCACGATGAGGTCTATATCTTCGGGTTTCAGTCCGGCGTCTTCGATAGCCTGGCGTGCAGCGTGCTCGCCGAGATCGGAGCTTGCCATGTGGTCGCTGACGATGCGTCGCTCCCGGATACCTGTACGCTCGACGATCCAAGCGTCGGACGTGTCCACCATCTTTTCCAGGTCGCTGTTAGTGAGCCGTTTCTCTGGAACGTGAAGCCCGAGGCCAAGGATACCGCTATGCGGCATTTCCGCCTACCTGTCCCGCAAACGCTTCCATAAGCTGCTCGTTCAGCCGCGCCTTGGAGAACTCCGTCGCCACGCGGATGGCATTGGCGATGGCCTTCCCGTCGGAGCTGCCGTGGCAGATCATGCAGATACCCTTGAATCCGAGCAGCGGCGCTCCACCGTATTCGGACCAGTCAATCACGTCGGCGACAGCCTCGAAGAGGCTCTTGCAGAGCAGGGCGCCCAACATCCAGGTCAGCCTGCGCTTCGTATGCTGCTTGACCAGTTCGACCAGCGTGTAGGCCATTCCCTCGCATGCCTTGAGCACGGCGTTGCCGGTGAAACCGTCGCAAACCACAACGTCGCAGACGCCACCCCAGATTTCGCGGCCCTCGACGTTGCCGATGAAGTTGATCGGTGCACCTTCGAACAGAGGTTTTGCTTGCTTAACGAGCAGATTGCCCTTGGTCTCTTCGCTTCCGACGTTCAGCAGGGCCACGGTCGGGTTCGAGTACCCGAAGGCCACTTTGGCGTACGCGGAAGCCATTACGGCGTACTGGACGAGGTGCTCCGGCTTGGGATCGGGATTCGCTCCCGCATCGATGAGCGTACAGATTCGGCCGTTTCGCGTAGGAAAAGGGACTGCGATGCCTGGGCGCTTGACCCCGGGGAGTCGGGGAAGGTACAGAGACGCGGCGGTCACCGCCGCGCCCGTACTCCCGGCTGCAACAGCCGCGTCCGCCTCCCCAGCGGCGAGCAGTTTCATGGTTACGGCTATCGAGGAGTCAGGTTTCGCCCGTATGGCATCCACCGGCTTTTCGCCCATCTCTATGACATCCTTCGCGTCCTGGACAGAGATGCACGGAGGGGCGCTGGCCAACTGCCGGCGTAAGACATCCGCCCGGCCGACTAAGATGAATGTATGACCATCGAGCACCTCTGCTGCTCGGAGTGCACCGGAGACATTGATATCGGGTGCCCGGTCCCCGCCCATCGCGTCAATGGCGATTCGCACCCCTATCTCTCCTTGGTTGCGATCACCTTCCTGCCGGCGTAAGTGCCACAGTTCGGGCAAACCCTGTGGGGCAGTTTCAAGGTCTTGCACTGCCGGCACGGCACCAGATTTGGCTTGGCGAGTTTTTGGTGTTGCCGGCGCTTTCGTCCTCTAGACCGTGACAGTTTTTTCTTCGGTAGTGCCATTCTTCCTGTTCCTTAGCATAATAGCATACGAAAGATTTGCGTCTGGTTCAACTCCGTTTCGACCGCCCCACGGTAGTTCTTGGCCGCTGCTTTGATTCTCCGTTACTGATTCTGTACGATATACTATGGATCGGATCCGTGAGAAAGGCACGATTCCGCAGACATTTCCCGAGCCCGCTCTTCTTCTGCTCGCTCCCGTTCCATACTCAGCCCGAGCTGCTGCCACGCCCGGGTTCTGCTGGTCCTGCAGGGGGGACGTGGCCGGGGGAATCGGACTCGTCCCTGGTTGCTGTAATGCTGGTGCGCAGCCGGGTGGGAACGCCCAGGGAGGATGGTGAGCACATATGAGCGTGTTCAGGCTCGTCACATCCCTGCGGCCGGCTGGGGATCAGCCGCGTGCGATCGAGCAGCTCGTCGCTGGCTTCGCGAAGGGACGACGGTACCAGACGCTCCTCGGTGTGACAGGTTCGGGCAAGACCTTTACCATGGCCCATGTCATCGAGGCGCTCGGCCTGCCGACGCTTGTGATCTCTCATAACAAGACGCTGGCCGCGCAACTGTACTCCGAGTTCCGCGAGTTTTTCCCGGAGAACGCTGTGCATTACTTTGTCAGTTACTATGACTACTACCAACCCGAGGCGTACCTTCCTGCCCAGGACATCTACATCGAGAAGGACGCCAGCATAAACGACGACCTCGACCGCCTGCGGTTGGCTGCGACGAGTGCCCTTCTCTCGCGGAAGGACGTCATCATTGTCGCGAGCGTTTCCTGTATCTACGGTCTCGGCTCGCCCGAGGACTACGAAGGCATGTTGGTGAAGGTGCGGAAAGGCGAGCTGCTCGAACGGGACGAACTGCTCGCCCGGTTGGTCGAGATACAATACCTCAGGAGCGATCTCGAGCTTGTCAGAGGCACATTCAGGCCGCACGGGGACGTTGTCGAACTCTTCCCTTCCTACGAAGAGACGGCGTTGAGGATCGAGTTCTTCGGAGCTGAGGTGGAGCGGATCACCGAGATCCATCCACTGACGGGCGAGAAGCGTCGAGAGCTGGAGGAGGTTGCGATTTACCCGGCGAAGCATTTTGTGATTCCCGATCGGAAGCTTAGCAGAGCGATTCTGAGCATAGAGGGAGAGCTCGAGCAGCGTCTTGCGGAGCTTCGTGCCCGTGGGAAACTCGTCGAGGCACAGCGGCTGGAGGCCCGCACACGGTACGACCTGGAGTTGCTCAAGGAGTTCGGCTACTGCCCGGGCATCGAGAACTACTCTCGCCACCTGAGCGGCCGGGCGCCGGGCGAGAAGCCGTACACGCTGATTGACTACTTCCCGGCCGAGTTCCTCACCATAGTGGACGAGAGCCACGTCACGGTGCCGCAGATCGGCGGCATGTACGAGGGCGACCACTCCCGGAAAAGCACCCTGGTCGAGTACGGCTTCCGTTTGCCGTCGGCCCTCGATAACCGCCCGCTCCGGTTCGACGAGTGGGAGCGCGCGGTGCGCCAGGTTCTGTTTGTCTCGGCAACGCCCGGACCATACGAACTCGGCAAGTGTGGCGGGGAGATCGTCGAACAGATCATCCGCCCCACGGGGCTTGTGGACCCGCCGGTTCATGTCCGCCCTGCAGTCAGTCAGGTGCAGGACGTCATCGAGGAAATCCGTCGCCGCGCCGAGCGGAAGGAGCGCGTCCTCGTCACGACCTTGACGAAGCGGCTTGCAGAGGACCTGAGCGACCACCTGGTCGAAACCGGCTTCAGGTGCATGTACCTCCATTCGGAGATCGACACGATTCGGCGCGTCGAAATCTTGCGCGATCTCCGGCTGGGCAAGTTCGACGTCCTCGTCGGAGTCAACCTCCTGAGGGAGGGACTCGACCTTCCGGAGGTTTCGCTCGTCTGTATCCTCGACGCGGACAAGGAAGGGTTCCTCCGCTCTGCGACCTCGATAATCCAGATGATGGGCCGCGCCGCACGGCACATACGCGCGGAGGTGATCCTCTACGCTGACGAGGTTACCGATTCCATCCGGCGGGCCGTCGAGGAGACGAACCGCCGCCGGTCGATTCAGCTTCGCTACAACGAGGAACACGGAATCCAGCCGGAAAGCATCCGCAAAGCCATCCGCCAGAGCATCGCTGAAGAGATCGCCGCCCGAAAGCTCGTCCATGAAGCGATCCACGAGTCGGAGGCTGCCTACGTCACCATGGAGCAAATCCGCGAGTTGGAGGAAGAGATGCACGCGGCGGCGAAGGAACTCCAGTTCGAGCGCGCAGCTCAGCTTCGGGATCGGATATTTGCTTTGAAGGAGGCGTTCTCCAGGGACGAGACGCAAGCCCGGCAACAGGCTGCGGCGCGAAAGCACAGGCGGCGGAGGTAGCGGGGCTCGTCCGCTGGCGGGGGGACGTCGCCGTGCAATTGCGTGGCGTGGGACTCGCAGAACCGAGATGATGCCGCTCGGCACGGGCAAGGCAACCGGCTCCCCGCAGTGCCGTGAGCGGTCGGAGCTTCACCGTGCTTCGGGGCGCGAGGGGGCGAGGACGATCCGGAAGCCAAGACTATTCGAGCAACTCTCGGGCGGCAAGTTCCAACGAAATGTCGTCCGGCACCTGTCGCGGCCGAAGAGGTAGCATCCGCCACGCACGACCCGGCGGTCGCCGGATGCGAGGTTGATCGGATCATCCGCAGGGGGACGCTTGTAACAGTCCTCGTCGAACCAATCCTCGCACCATTCGAGGACGTTGCCGGCCATATCGCAGGCGCCGAAGGGGCTGTCGCCCCTCGGGCTGAAGCTTCCCACAGGGCTGGTGCGTTCGGACCTGTCGTTGATGGATGGGGTGCCATGGGGGAGGCTCGAGACGCGGTCGCCGGAATTGCACCGCGCACCATCCCACGCATTGCCCCAGGGGTACTTCCGTCCGTCGGGTCCGCGCGCAGCGTACTCCCACTCCGCCTCAGTCGGGAGACGGTACTCCCAGCCCTTGGGTTTCTTCGTGTCCTTGAGGCCGACCCAATCGCAGAACGCTTTCGCATCGTTCCAACTCACACAGACCACGGGGTGGTCGCGGGTCTGCGCGAAATAGGGCATTCGCCAGCTCGCATCCCTTTTCGTTTCCCAAATGTCCCCCCTCGCATAGACTGCAGCTCCGGCGCCTCGCTCTGCGTCGGTCTTGAACCCGACCGCGTCAACGAATCGGCGGAACTGGGCGACTGTAACTTCGTGCCTGCCGAGAAGGAAGTCGTAGCTGAGCCGGACCCGGTGCGGTGGTCTCTCTCCTGGCCGACCGTCCTCGTCATTGTCTGCGGCGCCCATCGTGAACTCGCCCGCGGGAACGCGGACGAACTGGATGCCGAGCGAGTTCGTCCATGTCTCCGGGGGGAAGTCCGGCTTCGGAGGGCGGGTAGGATTCGGCGGGGTGGCGGCCTGTGGGGGCTTCGGAGGCGCACAGTGCAGCGGTTCCTGGTTCGGCTCCCTCCGCTGTATCCCCGATCCCAGGTAAAGCCCGATTCCGACAAGCGCAAGTGCGGACGACAGTGCGATGGCAACCAAGCCCGCCGAGTTGCGCCCGGTCCGGGTCGAACGCCGGGCCAGCTCGGCTTCGATCCGCAGCGCATCCAGGTGCGGCGTGCGCGTCGGAGTCTGGTCGCTGCCCGTTGTGTGGAGTGACACCTGTGTGGTCTCGTCATGCTCGCTGGGGACGTGCGGTTGGGGTTCGAGGTGGGGATCGGCGAGCGCTTCCTCTCCCGGCGGTTTGTCAGCAAGCGAGGGCATGAGGTCCTGGATCGCGTGGATCAACTCGTGTGGTGTCTGTATCCTTTTATCCCGGCTCTTGGCCATCATCTTCTCGACGAGCAAGGCCACAGGGCCGGGGATGTTCGGATCCCGTCTGAGGTCCTCCGGCAAAGGCTCCTCGACGTGCTTGAGCATGACCGCCGCCGGGGTATCCCCCGTGTATGGCACCCTGCCCGTCAGCATCTCGAAGAGGATGACACCGAGGGAGTAGATGTCCGAGCGGATGTCCGCTTCCTCGCGGCGACACTGCTCAGGCGACATATAGGGAGGCGAGCCGTAGACGACGCCCGTCGGGGCGAGCGAAGCAGGCGCTGGAACCGGCTCGGCAAGGCCGAAGTCCGAGACCTTCACCACTCCCTTCCTGGAGATCAACAGGTTCGACGGTTTGATGTCTCGATGTAGGATGTGGTTGTCGTGAGCGCAGGAGAGGCCGAGGGCAGCTTGGTGGACGATGCTCAGAGCCTTCCTCGGCGGGAGCTTCCCGCGCTCGCGGATCAGGTCCCGTACGTTCCATCCCTCGACGAACTCCATGACGATGAAGTGCCAGCCGTCCTCCTCGCCGATGTCATGGATCTGGACGATGTGAGCGTCCTCGAGTTGCGCCGACGCCTGCGCCTCTGCGATGAACCGTTCCACTAACGCCCTGTCCTCGGTCGCCAGAGTTGGCAGGAGCAGCTTGAGCGCTACGGTGCGCCGTACGCGCACCTGCTCGGCCTTGTAGACCGAACCGATGCCGCCCCGGCCCAGGAGCGACACGATCCGGCACCCACCGAGAGTCGCCCCAATCAGCGGGTCTCTCTCCCTATCTGCCACAGGTCAACGTCTCCTCCGATCTTGGTGCGCTATCCGTGCGAGGTACTCATTAGGTAACGTAGCAAGTCGTGGGCTCAGGGTCAAACGTGCCTACATGTCCGTGGCCCACAAGGGCACAGGTGCTCCGAGCGGTGAGGCACGATCTTGCGCACCGATGGAGGCACGGGATTAGTCTGGAAGTAGGAATGAGAGTAAGATTGATGGTGTGAGCGGAATCATGACCAGGCTGGTTACGATTGGGATTGGACTACTGTGTGCAGCATCGCTCAGGGCGGACTGGCTTGAGGATGCCGCCGGAAGCAAGCTCAAACAGTTCGACGGCACCGAGGCGGCCAGACGGTCCGAGCCGAAGGTCGAGCGACGGGGCAAGGTTACGATCCGCAGGATCAAGCCGCAATGCAAGTCCGATTGGGATAATGACCCGACTGCTCTACCCTACTACTTCTACCAATTGCGCGAGCGCACCCAGGGCAAGTATCCGTGCTACGTCGATAACGAGGGCATCCTCCTCACCGGCAACGAGATATTCGACTACCCGATCATCTACTTTACCAGCCACTACCCCTTCAACTTCACCGACGACGAGGTCGAGAACCTGAAGAAGTATCTCGCTCGCGGCGGAACGCTTTGGCTGGACGACTGCACAGGTTCGGGGCCGTTCATGGATTCGGTCCCGGCGAACGTGCAACGCATCATACCGGGCGCCGAAGTGAAGCAGATGCTGCGCGAGACCAAGGAGTTTTTCGATCTTTTCAACATCATGTACAAGCTGGATGGCATGCCGCACCTCAAGGAGCAGTTCATGCAGCCTCTCCAGGCGTTCTATCTGAACGGCCGGCCTGCGATCATTTTCTGCCCGAACGACTACGGTTGCTACTGGGAGATCTCGGCGCCGCCGACCGCCCTGAATCCTCTCGGAACTCCGGCCCATGCTGACAACACCCCGACAGTCCAAGCGGGACGGGAGGAGGTCTACCAGTTCTCGTTCAACTGGCTCTTCTATTCCATGACACATTGAGCTGACGATTCTCGATCTGCGATCCGTCTTCGATCGGGAACGAGGGATCAGAAATCAAAGATCAAGAATCGAGAACGCCGCCGACCTCCGAGTACCGGCTTCTGCCCGTTGTACTGATAGCTGTCTGCGTTCTTCTTGCGTTCGCGCCGTCGCTCGACAACTTCTTCTCTGCGGGGGACGATTTCTACTGGCTCGAGCAGGCTCACGACCTTTCGAGGGGCGGCTTTTGCAATCTCTTCCTCCCTCATCCGGGGCTCGCCTATTATCGCCCCGTCAATCTGGCCTACTTCGAACTGTGTCACAGCGTCTTCGGATTGAACCCGATCGGCTATCGCCTGATCCATGTAGGCGTCCACATCGGCGCTTGCATAGCGCTCTTCTGCCTTCTGGCTCGGCTTCGCCTGGGGCAGGAGACGGGCCCGGTCCAGCGGGCGGAGCAGCTTTCCCGCCTCGAATGCCCGGGGAGATTGGATAACTCGCGCGTACCGGTTCCGAGTTCCCGCTCCTCGCTTTTGGATGCTCGGTTCTCGATCCTGGGTCTTCAATCCTCTCTCGTCCCTCTCCTCGCAACGCTCCTCTACGCAATCGGCAAGCATACGAAAGAGCCGTTGAGGTGGCTCTGCGGATTCCACGACCTGGCTGCCTCGCTCTTCTACGTCCTCGCCATGCTGTTTCTTCTGCGGTGGCGGGAGAAGGGGCGATGGTGGGATTTGCTCGCAATGGCCGCGTTCGTGGCGTGTGCGTTCCTCTCGAAGGAGGACACGATCAGCCTCCCCGTCGTTCTGGCTCTGCTCTGGTGGTGGGAGCCGGAGCGAGGTGAGGATCAGGGCGCGGCCGCTACGGTGCCGACGCCGCATGGCCCGAAACTCGCGCGACGCTTTGCGCTCCTATGCGTGCTCCTGGTGTCGCTCACGACGATCTACCTTGCCCTCCTGTCGGTGCACTCGGAGCGGGTGGCCGCACTGACAAGCGGCGATGGGCTTGCAGTTCAGCGGACTGTAAAGAGCGCCGTTCAGTACCTGTACTTCTTGAAGACCCTCGCCGAGGCGAACCTCGTCCCGAACTCCCCGGGCGCCCTTCTGCTGCTGATCGCGCTGCTTGTGTACCTCACGGCTACGCGGCGCGCCAGCCCGCTCGTGTTCTGTACATTGTGGGTGCTGTGTGCAGCAGGGCCGATCTCGGTCGGTCTCGGCCCAATGGCCGCGGCTGCAGTCAGATATACGCGGGTTCCGTATCTGGGCCTCTGTGCAGTCGTCGCTGTCGGGCTGGTCGAGCTCTTGTCGGCTCTACGCGACAGACGCCTCTCGTTCCTCGGACTCCTGCTCATGGGGGCGTTTGTGCAGTTCCTGGTCACGGGCTTCGATCCGCTCTCCGTCGTCCCCGCCGCTCGACCGGCGCCGTGGTCGCCTCTCCTGGCTGCGGCGGTTGCGTTCTTGATCTTCGCCGCCCTTCGCTCGAGGTACCCGGATGCGGCGAGATGGAGCCCGGTGCTGATCGTCGCGTTCCTTTTCGAACTGCTCTCGTTTGCGCTTGTGAATACGCCCTGGTGGGTGTGGGGTTTCGGCTCGTGGTTTGCGACGGTCGCCTGGGTGCGGCTTGCCTTTGGTCCGGTCTCGAGACGGGAGTTCGCGATGGTCGGGGTCCTGACGACACTGATCTTCGGCATGTCCGGGCCGCTCTGGGAGGATATGTTGATCTATTCGGCCGCTCTGGGGTTGCTCGGGCTCGTCCTCGACCTCGAAGGCTGCCGGCGGGCGGTGTTCGCCGGGTTGCTTGTCGCGGCGGTCCTGATCCCCCTCGGCCAGCGGTGGCGCGAGACGCCGGTCTGGGAAACGCACTCACGGAACCATCGTCGGCTCCTCGCCGAGGTCCGCTCGAAGGTCCCGCCCCTCTCGGACGGGGAGGATGTGACTTGGGTCCAGATGCCCGGTGCTCCGACGCTCTTCGGCGGGGAGAGAGGCGTCCTGCGGTGCTGGTGCGGCTTCCCGAGGATTCGCCTGACCGTCGTCGAGAAACGGCCTGCCCATCCGGGTGCAACGGTCGTCGAGTTCTACGACTGGGACCGGATCGCGGTGACGCGAGCGGAACACCGCTGAGACAGAGGAAGACCGAGCTACGGCTGGGTCTTGAGATACAGCTTGCCCTCGACCCAATCCGCCAAGTCGTCCTGATTCTTGTCGCCAGCGTCCTCGACGATCAGGAGCATACGCCTGGCGCTTTCGAGCTTGTCAACTTTGAGGGTTACGGGCTTGCTGAAACCATTGAGGAGGCCCGAACTGGCCCGCTCCACCCCGTCAATGCGAATCTTGGCGATAATGCTGCCGCGTCCGTCGGTGCTGGCGTCAATTCCGACCGTGACCTCGAAGTCGGAGAACTGGGAGTCGAGGGGGTACTCGATCAAACCGACCGCGTGGGAGCCGAGGCCGGTCTCGTACTGTGTCTTGCCGATCTGGAGCGGCGTGCCGGTCGCGCTCACGAACCGTTGAAGTTCGCCCTTGGTCTGCATCGCGTTCAGAATGCCCCAACGGGTCAGGTCTATCGCGCGCTCGCTCAGAGGCTCCAAGCGGTAGCCGGCACAATTGCCGGGCGTCTCGTAGCGAATCCTGACGATGTTCCTCCCGGCCGTGGCGTTTCGCAGGACGAATGTGGATTCCCGGAGGCCGGGTTGGTTGCCGTGCCCTTTGGTGAGGTCCCAGGTCTGTTCCGCCCCGTCGTTCAGCCTGATCGTGCGCTTCTGCCCGGTGCCATCGAAGAACCAGCGCTGCGTCAAGAGGACATCGCCCGGCTTCGGAAGCTGGAACTCGAACTGTTCGCTCTCGAGTCCGGAGACAAAGGTGTCACGCAATTTTCGGCCGCCGGGAATCTGGCCGTAGTGCGACTCGGTCTTCGATGTGCCGGTCGAGGAGTAGTTCGCACGGCGGCAGGAATCGGGTTCGCTGACGTGGAGGTCGAGGAGGATCGGCGACTTGCCGTCCGCTGCCTCGAGCATGCGAAGATCGTAGACAAGTTGCTCGATACTGTACGAGGGAGGCAACTCTATGAAGGTCGGCAAACTCGTGAACCTGATCCCGTCCGCGAGACTGACCTCGAAGCCGAACGCATCGCGGGCCTTGGCTCCCTGCCAGCCCGGCGGGAGTTTGTAGAGACGCGTCGGACCTGTCACGCGCCAGAGGACGACCGCCAACTGCCCTGCCGCGTTTCGATAGAGGAACGCGCGGTTGGCCTGCAGGTTCATGTCCGGGACCAGCTCGGCCCGCTCGAATCGCCAGTCGGCCAGGAACTTCCGCGTGTGCATGAGTGCGAAGTACGCGGGCTTCGGCAAGTAGGCAGGCTTCAACGTCTGGATGTACTCGCTGTTTCCGTACCAGATTCGGTAGAAGATGCCGTAGCCCTCGAACCCCTGTCCCGCATTGACGAAGGAGAAGCGGTGGGGATCGGCTCCGCGCGAATTCAGGATCAGCATGGCGCGGGCGTGATAGGCGGCGTGCTGGGCCGGGGTCACGTATTTCCCGATGGGCCAGTCCATCTCGGTCGTCTGGATTTTTCGCCGGGTCCGGGGAATATCGAGGAGGTCGTTCAATTCATCGAGGAACCCCTCGATATCGCCGCGTTCTGGCGAGAGGTCGCCGAGCGGCATTTGGACGGCGAGCTCGTCGAACTCGAGCGAGGCCGGATTCTCGATGCTCTCGAGGTAACTGAGGGCTTTGTCCATATTGAATCCGCCGGCGACGACCTTCGCGCCCGGATCGTACAAGGAGACCCAACGTTTGAAGATCTCGAGCATCGGCCGGTACTTCGCGGGCGGGATACCCTGGGGAGCTCCGTCGAGGTCGGGGTTTTCCCAGAAAATCCAGTGTGAGAACCGCCCCCTGTACTCGCGGAGGCATTCGCGCACGAAGCTGCTCCAGTCCTCCAGTCTGACCGGGACCTGGAGATAGTTGCCCATGAAGCGGGTGTAGGTGCCCTTCTCGACGCTGTCCTGCGCGTGTGGCCCGGCCCAGTCCGCCGAGAAGCCGACGACTGGCGTAACTTGGTAGGCTCCGTCGGCCGAGGCCTTCTTCACCTCCTCGTTGAACCAATTGTAGTGGAAGAAGCCGGGAGCTGCTTCGCTGTTGTCCCAGTCGAGGTAGACCTTTTCCGTCGTCATGTCGAGCGTCTTGCGGATGTTCGTCATCTGGGTCAGAAACTTCAGCGGCTCGGGACCGAAGTAGGGCGTTGGATCGAGGACTTCGATGCACTCGCGGATCACCTTTCCCTCCAGCCCCTCGACTGTCAAGGTGTACACGCCCGGTTGAAGAGACGGGATGAGCTTCTGAACCACCTTCTGCCCCGGCGGTATGACGACGGCGAGCTTGCCCTCGGCAGTGATCCTTTCCTGGAAGCTCTCCAGGACGAAATGCACCGAGAGCTTTTTCTCCTTGGCCGAGAAGTTGGTGAGCGCCAAGTCGAGCGAAGCTCCGGGGCGATGGATATGGAGGTCGTCGGGGAAGTCAATCTCCGAGAGAAGCTCCTCCTCGGGAAGGAGGTGCGTATAAACTCGGATGTTGTCAACCCAGAACTCCGACGGTTCCTTCTCGACTTTTGCGGCGAGGACGAGATTCAGCGGGTAGTAGGGCTTCCAGAGGAAGTAGCGGTTCCTCTGCATATAGTAAGGCGGAGGCGGCGGAGCGAGGACCTCGACCTTCCGCCAATCCTGCCAGTTTACCTCGATAGGTGGCGGCGAGAAGACGTTGTAGTCCTTGATCCAGACGCCCGTGAGGCCGCTGTCGAGAAAGAGCGGCTGAAGACGGACGGGCTTGGGGCCGCCGCGGACCCAGAACTCGATCCGATCCACGAGCCCCGGCATCGCCGGGTGAAGCAGGACGCGACACTTGTTGTCCGGCTGGGCATTCCATACCTTCGCGTCAACGGTCTCGACGTCGACCTTGACGTGCAGGGCCATGCGCGATCCGCTGGCACCGCCCGGCTCCGTAACCGCCTCGTTGCCCTTGTCCCAGCCGTTGTATGTCGTCGGCTTCTCGAAGTCCCAGAAGAGGCCGGAGCTCTTCGCGTTCCGGAAAGTGATGCGGTCCGACCTGCGAAGTCCCGGAGCCGCTGCGTCGGCGAACGAAACGTCGACGTCTATCGGTCCCAGGGGCGATTTCGCAAAAGTCTCGGCAAGCGAAAACTCGGCCACCCGGAACTCTGCCGCCGGAATGCGGATCACTTGGCTACTGGTCTGTACCGTGTTGCCCGACCGATCCTTTGCGACGAGGCTCAGCCTGCCTTCCAGGATTTCGCTCTTGGCTCCGTTGCCGATGCTCACCAGTACCTTCGTATCAGCCGTCAGTCGGCGTTCGGGGTCGTCGGAGCGCAGTTCCATCGTGATCAGCTCGTCCTGGCGGGCCTGGGTCTCTGACAGGATGTCGTCAATCCAGACCGACCGAGTTTCGCCGCGCGGCTTCTGGCCGGGCGGGGGCGGGCCGGGCTTGATGGTGAGTGCCAGGAGGTTGATGGGTGCATCCACCTCCACGGTGGAGCCCGCCACGCTCTTCACCTGGATCCCCTTGCCGAGCACGGGTACCCTGAAGCAGCGCCATCCGTCGAAGTCGAGGTCCCCGACGAACGCACTCATGAAGTTCGCATTCCGCAGCCATGCCTGCCGTGTAAGATCGGACCGGTCGGCCCAGTGCACGAAGAGTTGGTCGTTGGTCTTGTTGCCCTTCACCCAGAGCCGGGCGAATAGGGGAAGGCCGGGTAGTGTCAAGAGGCTGAAGGCGTGGGTTTCTCTGCCCTGCGTGTAGTCAATCCGTAGGCAGCGTCGGCCGCTGTGGGCGGCCCCCTCGCCGTCCTCGTAGCAGAGGACTGGATAGTTCGGCTGGATCTTGTCCATCAGGTGGCCGGAGTAGTAGTATGCGAGGGTTGCGTAGTAGGGGGATGCGGCCGAGGTGAACCATGTCTTATCGTCCACTTCGATGCTGCTGACGGGCACGAGCGAGTTCGCGTACCCGAACTGCCTCGTCGTGTTGAAGTACAGGCCGAGGAGGTCGTTTTCGATCTTGTACTCCAGCGAATAGGGACCGACGGAGTCCTTGCTTGGCGTTACATCCACCTCATGGTAGGTGAGCGGCTCGGTTACGGCGAACTTGTCCACCTTGTCGAACACCACGTTCTCGTCGGCGTCCCTGAGCGTGAGACTCAGCTCCACCTCGCCTGCCGCTCTGTCCTTCGGCAGGTTCAGGACGAGGGAGGTGAGCATCCGCTCGGTCGGATACCGGCCCAGCCTGCGGAAGGACTGACTCTGAACGGGTTGCTTCGGGTTTGCGAAGAAGATGATCTCCTCGTAGTCGAGGTTCAGGGCGGGTGCGTTCGCGTATATCTCGATCCGTCTTGGGCTGTCGAGTCCGGTGAGCTTTTGGAGCTTGACTTCGGCGACTGCCGGTTTGTCCTTCTCGAAGACGATCTTGCCCGCAAAGGTCCAAAGCGGATTAAGCCACGGCGGCGGGTGATCCACCTGGCCCTTGACCCAGTTGGGTGGTGCCACATCGTAGAGGAGGAGTGTAAACGGCAACTCCTTCACGTCGTCCGGCTCGACCCCGACAAAGGAGACCCGTACGGTCGCTTCGCTGTCCTGCCAGACGAGCTGAGAACGGAGCGATTGGGCGCCGCACTGACCGGGGACGAGAACGAGCAGAGCGATCGTAAGAGGTCCCAGATGACCGAGGACGGATGCTCGCCCCCGGACTGAAGACTGAAACCTGAAGGGTGAGGGTTTGGAAGTCTCGACGCTTCTGCTCATTTCTTGTCCTTCTGCGGCGGGGGTTCGGTCTTGGGGGAGACGACTATGATGCCGTTATTCCCCATGTGCCACGGGTTGTTGATCAACAACCCCGAGTGGCCTGAGTCCCAATAGCGGGGGATGACGAACAGGCTACCTTTGTAGTAACTGATCGGTGCCATGGGATCGTCGGGAAGAACCCATGGTTTGAGCTCGACCTCGTTGCCCCGCGGGTAAGCAACCATGAACTCCTTGACGGAGCCGTTGGCGATGTTGGCCAGAAGGGCTGCTTTGTCGTCGAAGTAGAGCACCTGATCGCTCAGTACGACGGGCTCGTACTGGAAGCGGCTCTTTGTCTGGATCACCCAGAGGGTCTGGCCGTTGGCACGGTTCAGGGCTGTCAGCCTTCCGCCGCGGCAGCCGAAAAGTACGATCCGATCTGTTACGACCGGGCAGCGAGCGAACTCCTGCCCGAGGTTGACCGACCAGGTGGTGGAACCGTTGGCTGCGTTCAGGGCCATTGCTTGCCCCTTCTGGTCGGCGAGGTACACGATGCCATCGTCCACGGCGGGCGTCGAGTCGGTGTAAGGGGCAACGGGCGTAGCCCAGAGCTTCCGCCCGGCAAGGTCGAAGCATTGGACGAAACCGTCCTCCGTGATGAAGAAGAGGCGGCTGCCGTCCGAGGCGAGGCAGCCTCGTACGCCGCCCGACAGCGGCACTTCCATCATGATGCTCCCGTTGCCGAGGTCAATCTTGTAGAGCTTACCCGTCTCGCTCGCCGCGAAGACGTCCTCCTGGACGCAAACCGGTCCCGCGTACAGCCGCTCGCCCAGTTTGACAGCCCAGAGGTCGCGGCTTGTCTGAGCGTCAATGCAGTACAGCCGGCCGTCGTTTCCAGCTTTGAGCAGAAGTCCGCCGTAGAGCGTTACGTACTGGCTGAAGCCGAGACTCCTCGACCGGCTCATGGAGACGATCTCCAGCGGCTTCGCGAGCGTGGACATCTCGTTGTGGCCGTAGAACCGGGTCAGGTACATCTTGTCCTCTGCGAGGATTACCTGGCCGAAGGGTGCGCTCCAGGGGTACTGGGCGCCGGGCTCGGGCACCGTTCTCATCCACGGCGGCTGATAGGCGGGGGCCAATTGCTTGACCCGTTTATCCACCCTGGCGAAGTTGCCCATGTAAGTGTTCTGCCCTTCGAGGTCCGAGAATCCTGCCGTGACGTCCTTGCCCGACAGCGGCCCGTAAAGCTCCACCTCCGTGAGCGTCCGCAGCCGCTTGATCGAGTTCACGAGCACGACTTTCACGAGCGACGCCTTGACGGGCGGGAACTTCACGATTCGGAAGACCTGCTTGTTGCTCCGGACCGAGGCGACGACGATCTCTTTCCTGCTTTCCACGTCCGTAACGACGATGTCGAAGTGTGGAGTTACGTTTGCCTCATCGTAATAGTTGAAGTACAGAGCGACGATCGAGACCCAACGGGGTTCCTTGAGCCCGAGGCTGATAGTGAAAGCTCCGCCGCCAAGCCACGGAGCCACGGGCGGCATCTCGTACCACATGCTTCCGACGTCGTTGATCCGCCCGTTCTGGAGGAAGGCCGGCTCGAGGAGCGGCTTCCCGCCGCTCCCGTAGGGGGGAATCGTGACTTGGTTCGGGGCCTCCTGACGTGCATTGCCGACAAGGTCATAGCGTTCCGAGAAGAGCGGGTTGGTCAGGACGATCGGCTCGATCTCGTAGAACGGCTCGTAGTGCATGTGGTTGATACTCGGGAAACGAATCTGGCGGAAGGTGACGGAGTCCACGAGGACATCGCCGCCGTTCGCTCGGAATCCGACGCGGAGCCGCTCGCACTGCATCCCGCTCTTCACAGCGACGCGCGCGAACTGCCAGTCGGGGCCGGCTTTGAAGCGCCTTGCAGTGGCATACGGGTACTTGCTCTCGACCTGGACGCCGGCGACGAGTTCAGGGACGCCGGTCGCTCCGACCGCGCCGGGGACCGCTTTGTAGAAGAACTCCAGCACCCACGTCACGTGGTTCCCCAGGTATCTGGTCACGTCCTGGAAGGTCGTGGAGCTCCCGATTCGCAAGCTGCGGGGGCTCTTGAAGCCCT
>Ga0272448_1003923_pt1 | contig 17303 bp, 17 predicted proteins | sample YNPCB0191_FD_202220 | JGI IMG/M metagenome (GOLD analysis project Ga0272448, IMG submission 202220) | Hot spring sediment microbial communities from Yellowstone National Park, WY, United States - YNP-CB-019-1 | ecosystem: Environmental > Aquatic > Thermal springs > Hot (42-90C) > Sediment... | reverse complement strand
ATAAAAAAGGAATTGAAATTGTGAAAAGCATATTTGAAAAAATAGATAAAAAATTATATGGTATAGAATATAAAAAATTAAGAAAAATCGATGTTTTTATAGTGGTTTTACCCACCCTATTTTTAATAGCCCTTTTAATCTTTATTTATAGAAAATTCAGATAAATCTTCTCGGGTCCGCTATTTTTCCTTCGATTGCGCTCGCAGCCACAGTTGCAGGAGATGCAAGATATATCTCCGAGTCCTTTGCCCCCATTCTCCCCTGGAAATTCCTGTTTGTCGTTGTTATTGCAGCTTCCCCGCTCGCAAGAATTCCCTCGTGTGCCCCCAGGCAGGGGCCGCATCCAGGATTCATAATTACCGCCCCCGCCTCTATAAATATGGAGATTAATCCTTCTTTTATTGCCTGATTGTATATCTTCATTGATGCGGGAAATACAAGCATTCTTACATTCTTTGCTATTTTTTTCCCTTTCAATATCTTTGCTGCTGTTCTTAAATCCTCTATCCTCCCATTTGTGCATGAGCCTAGCAGTGCTTGGTGTATTTCTTTTCCTTCAACTTCTTCAACACTCTTTACATTATCGACACTATGAGGGCATGCAATTTGAGGACTTAAATCTGTAATATCTATTTCTATTTCTTTTTCAAATACATCTTTTTTATCTCCTCCAAAAAGAGCAACTTTTGCACCCATTTCCATTGACATATTTGCAATTGTTATTTTATCTGCTAAAGGCATATCCTCAACTATTCCATAAAATTCGCATGCTTTATAATTTGCTCCCTCGCATCCCATTTTTCCTATTATATGCAGTATTATATCCTTTGAAAAAACTGCTTTTGGCAAACTTCCAACTATATCAAATTTTATTGTTTCTGGAACTTTCAGCCATATTTTTCCTGTTGCCCATACAGCAGCCATTTCAGTTGCTCCTATTCCAGTCGAAAATGATCCTAAAGCTCCATAACTTGTTGTATGACTATCTGTTCCAACTATAAGCATTCCTTTCTTTGCATGTCCTTCTTCAATCATCACCTGATGGCATATTCCATAATTTATATCATAGAAATTTTTTATTCCATGCTTTTTAACAAACTCTCTTATCTGTTTGTGATTTTCTGCTGTCTTTATTGTGTTTGCCGGCACTCGATGATCAAGTATAATAACTATTCTATCCACATCCCATGGTTTTTCTGCCATTTCTTTAAAACTTTTTATTACAAGTGCTGCATTGTCATGGCTCATTGCCTTATCAACTCTTGCTTCAATTATTTCCCCCGCCTCAACTTTTTCCCCACATTTTTCAGATAATATTTTTTCAGATAATGTCATTCTTTCACCTTCCTTACAACATCAAGTGTTGTTCCATCTCTATATTCAATTATTGCTACAATTTCATCACTCAATTTTGGCTCCTCCGGCTCACCAACCAAACTCTTTGCCTTTTTATATAATTCTTCTATACCAACAATCTCCATTTTTCCTTTTACCGTTTCAATCAGATCCTCTCTTTCAGGATTTATTGCAATGCCTCTATCAGTAACAACAACATCAACAGTATGGCCTGGTGTTGATACATTTGTAACTTCTTTTCTTATAACTGGCAATCTTCCTCTGAGTAAAGGAACTGTTATTATGGTAATATCACTGCCAGCTGCGGCATCCTGGTGCCCCCCTATTCCATGTAAAAGCAAGCCATCTGAATGAGTATTTACATTCACATTAAAATTTAAATCAATTTCAGTTGCACCAAGGAAGCAAGCATTCTGCCTGTTAACAACACATCCACATGTATGAGGGTCGCCAAACATGATATGGCTAACTTCAACATGTCCTGGATTTTTAGATATTGATTCAACCGCCTTCAAATCAAAGCTCTGTGCATCAAGAATTTTCCTTATTGTTCCGTCCATCAGCATATCAACAACAAATCCAGTTATTCCGCCCATTACAAAATCTCCAACAATTCCCCTTTCCTTCATATACTCATGCAAAAATTTCGTAACTGCAAGGCTTATCCCTCCCGCCCCCGCCTGGAATGAAAAGCCATTTTTTAATATGCCAGCTTTTGCCAGAAACTTTACAACATTTTTTGCAATGGTGAGGCGGGCTGGGCTTCTTGTTATTTGCATTGTTCCTGTTTGTATGCCAGATGGGTCGCCGATGCTTTCAATTTGCACAACATAATCAACATATATCTGGGGTATTGAGATAGGTGTAACAGGATATGGCTGTAAATTATCTGTAATTACAACAACATTGTCTGCAAACATTGCGTCTGCATAAGCAAATCCCATTGCCCCGAACGCAGATTTGCCGAGCATTCCATTGCAATTTCCATATTCATCAGCAATTGAAGAGGCGAGAAAAGCTACATCTATATGCAAATCCCCGCTTTTTATTGCTCTCGCCCTTCCCCCGTGACTCCTCAAAATAACTGGATCATTCAGCCCTTGTTTAGATACATATTCTCCAAGAGGGCCATTTAAACTTCCTTCTATAGAAGTAATAACTCCATTTTTTATATGATCGATCAACTTTTCATGAACTGGAAAAAGAGCGCTTGGAGCAAGTTTTATATCCTTTATACCCATTTTTGCAATTTCATCAACAACTAAATTTACAACAGCATCCCCGTTTCTCAAATGATGATGAAAAGATATTGTCATCCCATTTTCAAGCCCTACTTTTTTTATCGCCTCCCTTATCGATGGTAACAACTTTTTTTCATCTGGAAAGACACATTTTAATGGCTTTGCATATTGCCTTTTATCTGGCTTAAATGAAAAAGGACCATTATATGGAATTAATTTTCTTCCATTCACTTCTTCGGGTATTTCCCTTCCAACAGCATTTCGCATATTGGAAATAAAAAAATTGTTTATATCTTTTTGTGTTTTAAGTTAAACTTTCCGAATTGTTTTAATATTAATAAATATTCAAAAATTAATGGAGAAATTGATTGAGAAGGCAAGAGAAATAGTTGAGGAGATAGATAAAAAAATAAGGAGCGATGATAAGAATAAATTTGGTGAATTCATTGGAATGGGTGCGGATGGAACACCTACAAATTATATTGATAAGATTGCTGAAGATATTGCATTAAAAATAATAGGAAAGGAAGGAAATATTCTATCTGAGGAATGCGGTTTTATTGATAATGGTTGCGAATATACTTTTGTTATTGACCCGATTGATGGAACAAGAAATGCAATCGCTGGTATTCCTTTTTATGGTGTTTCAGTAGCAATAGGGAAAGAAAAATTAAAAGATGTTTCATATGGTATAGTAAAAAATATTCCAACAGGAGAAATTTTTGAAGCAATTGCTGGAAAAGGAGCATTTCTAAATAAAAAAATTATAAGGGTAAAGAAAAGAAATAAACCTTTTCTATGTCTCGTGCTCGGTGAATCTGGAAATGAAAAAACATGGAGAATATCAAACAAGCATCATGTAAGGGCAATGGGTGCGGCAGCTCTTGAAATGTGTCTTGTTGCATGCGGGGCGGCGCAGGCATATTTTATGGGGAAAAAGAGCTTGCGGGTTACTGATTTTGCAGCGGCGAGCCTGATTGTGGAAGAGGCGGGAGGGATTGTTAGGGATGAGGATGGTGAGGAGCTTGATTTGCCTCTTGATTTGAAAGTAAGGAGCGGGGTTATTGCTGGATGTGATGAAGAGATTCTGAAGGTGTTGATATGAAATGGGGTATTGTATGCAAGCCGTCGGTGGGAGCATATGAAATAGGGAAAAGGATTTATAAGATAATTGGAAATGCATTTCTTGAGGAAAAGATAGCAGATTATATGGGAAAAAAGGGTTATAAAATTGAAGAAATGGATAAGAGATGTGATGGAATAATTGTTGTTGGAGGAGATGGAACAATTTTATTAACTCTGAGGCATTCAAAAAAACCTGTTTTTTCAATAAATGCGGGCAGGGTTGGATTTCTTACTGAAGTGGATGCTGACGATGCGGAAAAAGCAGTTGAAGAAATTTTGAAAGGAAATTATTTTGTTGAGGAATATATGAAAATAAAAATTTTTTTGAATAAGAAGAGATTGCCAGATGCGGTAAATGAAATTGTTATTCATACTGCAAATCTTGGTAAAATTTTGCCTTATAAGCTTTATGTTGATGAGCAAATTATTAAGGAAGGAAGTGGGGATGGCTTGGTTATTTCAACACCAGTTGGCTCAACAAGTTATGCTCTTTCCTTAGAGGGACCAGTTATTGAGCCGAAAATAAATGCATTTTTGATTGTTGCAATTGCTCCTTTCAGGAGAGATTTTCATCCTCTTGTTTTATCTTCTGAAAGAAAAATAAAAATAGAAGTTTTTAAAGATGCAGAAATTGCAATAGATGGGCTTTATAATAAAAAAATATCAAAAGATGATGTTATTGAATTGATGATGTCAGAGGAGAAGGCAAAATTTATAAAAATAGGAAATAAATTTTTTGAAAAAGTTTATAAAAAATTGGAAAAATGAAAATAAAAAAGGAATGTTTAAAAACGATAATTGAAGCTGCAAAAGAAATGCATCCCAAGGAATTTTTAGCATTTCTTGCGATTGGAAGAAAAAAAGATTTAATAGAGGAATTTGTTATAATGCCTCAGATGATATATGGAAGAAGTTCTGCATCATTTAATCTTGCAATGCTTCCAGTAGATAGATCAATAGTTGGGACTGCACACTCGCATCCATCTGGCAGCTATTTTCCATCTGGCGAGGATTTAATTACCTTCAGAAAAAGTGGAAGAATTCATATAATAGTGGCATATCCTTATAATGAAAAAAATTGGAAAGCATATGACAGCATGGGAAGAGAAATAATTCTGGAGGTAATATGATCTGGTTATATACAATTTTAAGTGTTATAATTGTGAGCATGATTTCTCTTATTGGCATAACAGTTCTATGGATAAATGAGGAAAAGCTGAGAAAAGCTTTAATTTATCTCGTCGCATTTTCTGCCGGCGGGCTTTTCGGCGGGGCATTTCTCCATTTACTGCCAGAAATGATAGATAGAGGATTTAAAAGTTATTATGGAATTTGTATCATTTGCGGGATTGTTACATATTTTTTATTTGAGAAAATTATTTGCTGGAGGCACTGCCATATTCTTCCATCTGAAAGACATCCGCACACTCTTTCCTCTATGATTCTTTTTGGGGATGCCCTTCACAACCTTATAGATGGTCTTGTTATAGGAGCAAGTTATATGGCTGATTTAAATCTTGGGATTGCGACAACTTTTGCTGTTATATTTCATGAAATACCTCAGGAAATAGGTGATTTTGGCTCTCTTCTTTATGGGGGATTCAGCAAATCAAAAGCTTTGCTCTTCAATTTTTTTTCCGCTCTTACCGCAGTTTTAGGAGCATTAATTGTTTTAATAATTAAAAATGATTTACTGGTGAATATACTTATTCCAGTTACAATAGGAGGATTTATATACATTGCTGGTTCAGATATGGTGCCCGAATTACATAAAGAATTGAATTTTAAGAAATCATTTCTACAGCTTTTCTCAATAATTGCGGGAGTAGTTGTTATGTATGCTTTAACTCTTGTTGAATAATTATTTTTTTCTTATAGCTCTGTATATGCAATAAAATAATCCGCCATAAAAAACAGCACATCCAATTATTGCCATTGCTATTGCGCCCGCCGACATTTTACCCTCCATAAGATAAAGGAAAGGAAGAAAATCAATAAAATTATTAAAAAACCAGTTGAAGGATAGTTTAAAAGACTAGTTGAAGAAGCAAGAAGCATGAAGACAAGAACGGCTGGCGCCAAAAATTTTAATGAAATGCTCCACCACCTTCCAATTTTTATTTCCGATACTTTATTTACATATTTCCTTAATTTTTCCTCACCAAGAAGATAGGCAAATATTATGCATTCGAGCAAACCAACGATGACAAGTGCAAAATCTGAAATGAAGTGATCAGCTGTCTCTATTAGCAGTATATTTTTTCCAATGAACAAACCAGCAAGAAGTCCAATTAAGCAGATTATAAAATTTGATTTTTGTCTGCTTATTTTAAATTTTTCACTTATGCTTTTTGATATTGCCTCAACCATTGAATATGCTGAAGTTAAGCCAAATAAAAATAAAATTGAAAAGAATATTAATCCAAAAATTGATTGAAGGAATGGAATTTTTGATATAACTGTTGGATAGGTGATGAAGGCAAGGGCAAATCCACCTCTTGCAATTTCTTCAAAATTCATTCCAGTAACAAAGGAGAGATAGCCAAGGGTGCTAAAAACAGCAAAGCCACCAAGAAAAGCAATTCCACTATCTGCAAATGCTGTAATGAAAGAATTGTTTGTTATATCTGATTTCTTTTCTAAATAGCTTCCATATGCAATCATTATTCCTTGGGCAAGAGAAAGTGAAAAGAAAACCTGAGCGAAAGCAGCCAGCCATGTGGATGGCAATAAAAGTTTTGAAAAATCTGGAGCAAGATAGAATTCCAAGCCATTCATAGCATTTGGTAATGTTATTCCGACAAATGTTAATATTAGCAATAGGATAACTGGGAAAGGAACAGCTATCATGGAGAATTTACCAATAGATTTAACTCCTTTATAAAGGATAAGGTATATTGCGACCCATACAAAAAGAATTGAAAAAAGAATTTGTTCTCCGCTACTTAAAAATTTATAATAAAAGAAAGAAGAAGCATCTGCCCCCCATGCCATAAAAATTGAATGAATGATATAGCATAAACTCCATCCAACTATTACACAATAATATATTGAAATAAAGAAAGCAACAATCACACTTAGCCATCCAGCAAACTCGCTTCTTTTTGATATTTTTTTAAAACCCATGGGAGCAGAGCTTCTATAAATGCTACCAGCAGCAAATTCAGCTATGAGGAGAGGGATTCCAACAACAAAGAGGGCAATTATATAAGGAATAAGAAAAGCCCCTCCCCCGCTTTTATAGCAAACATAAGGAAATCGCCATAAGTTTCCAAGTCCAACCGCTGAGCCAATCGCAGCAAACAAAAATGCCACTCGAGATTGCCACTTCTCCACACTATAATAAGATTTGATATATTTATATGTTTAACATTAATTTTCGAAATCCTTAAATACGAAAAAGTATTACATTTTTTGAAAAAAGTAATATGTGGTAAGATGTGGCTGATAACAACACTCATCCTTGCAATCATTGCAACTATATTATATGCATTTCTTAAGAAATACAAGTTAAATTATCTTGCCCTTATGTTCTGGGGGGCATTTATAATGATACTGGTGGACCATGTTCTTGGTTATGAAGGAGGAAATTTCCTTGAATACGAAACCGAAGGATTAATAAACAATGGAGTTATTCTTGGAATTGTTATGGCAATTCCAGTCATAGCAATATGGCTGGTGCTTGTAGCAATTGAAAAAAAGAGGTGATGAAAATGGCGTGTTTCCTCGTGCCCACGGCGGCGGGCGTTGCGGGCCTGCTTGCAGGGAAAAAGATGCATAAGAAATATAGAATGAATATACTGAATGCGATGCTCTGGGGAGGAGCTGCAATGCTTGCAGTTGAGCACATAGCACACGGAGAAGTAGTTCCATATCCACCTTTCTTGACAGCTGGGCTTAGCGAAGTTTTGCCAGAGATGCTTAAGATTGGCTTGCCAATGACAATCTGCATATTTATTGCATGGGCAATAATTGTTGCAATAACCGAATTGATGCCGAAGAAGGAATTAAAAACTGAATAAGTTAAAATCTACTAAGACCTCAAAAAAATCCTCGATGCTATTTGCATAGAATAGATGACTTTTGCAACGGCAATCACTTGAACCAAACTTTGGAATAAATTTAAAAGAATCAAATCTTCTTGCTATATTGCATTCTTCCTTAAACTTGCTTTCTTTATAAAAAATTTTTTTTATTTTTCCTTTTTCAAGCAAATAATCAATGTGCCATTTCTTCCTTTTTTCCTTTCTTAAATGCCTCTCCAACCTTTTTTCAATACCATTCATCGCAGAGCCAACATAAGCATAATATCCTTTTTTGAAATAGATCTCTCTTTTTCCAATTTTTATTTTTTTATCTTTTTCAATTTCAATTACAAGAATGTAGCATCCTTTCATTTGAATATATCCTTTATATCAAACTCCTTCATCTTATCCTTTGCATAAACCCACCCATCCTTTATTTCAACATATCCTTCCCTCTCATATTCTTTCAATAAATTCTTCATAACTTTCATTTCCTTCTTTATTTCTTCTTCAAATCTATCAATCCTTATTTTTCCCCTCTTTTTTATGCTTACAAGAACAAGCATTATTGTTGCCATAATTATATCTTTTGCAAGTAATTTTTCAGCAACCTCATCAGCAACCTCTTCCATTTCTTCTCCTATGTGCAAACCAATAAGGATTAATCCATCTGTAACAAGTTTTCCAGTCCATGTAAGGCTATAGTATTCATTTTCCTTTTTTATAAAATTTACATCCCTTAAAGCAGATAAAGCCCTGTTAAAGGTTGCAGTAGATATTTTTGTTTCTTCCTGCAATTCCTTCCATCTTATTTTTTCTTTTTCTCTCAAAACAAAAAGTATTTTTATAACATTTTCCTTGAATAACTTGAAAATTTTATATATTGTGTCATTTTTTTTCATGAGAATATATCTATTTTCCTTAATAAATTTTGGGAAAACAAAATATTTTGAAGCCAAATGTTATTGGTTTGAAGCCAAATTTATATATTTCTTTTGTATTTATTAATATGTTCTACTATCTTTTACCACTCCTCGCCGGGTTTTTTGCTCAATATGTAGATGGCACATTGGGCATGGGCTATGGTGTTTCATCTTCCTCGCTTCTTGTTGCCGCCGGCTTCATGCCAGCTCTCGTTTCCGCTTCTGTGCATATGGCTGAGATATTTGTATCATTCGCATCTGGGGTAAGCCACCTAAAATTTGGAAATGTTGATAAGGATATTTTATTTCCGTTGATAGTTCCTGGGATAATTGGAGGAATGCTGGGTGCCTATATCCTTTCAGATATAATTCCTGAAAAAAGTGTTAAGATAATTGTGAGCTTTATCCTTCTTTGTCTTGGGCTTGTAATATTTTTAAGATTTTATTTCGGAAAAATAAAGAAAAGGGAAGGAAATTTCTCAAAAAGATTCATAATTGCTGTTGGCTTCGCTGGCGGGCTGCTTGACGCAATAGGGGGCGGAGGATGGGGACCAGTATGCACTTCTTCACTTGTTGCTTTAAATAAAAGAAAGCCGAGGAAGGTTATTGGCTCGGTAAATTTTGCTGAATTTTTTGTGACCATATCAATAACAATAGCATTTGCAATAACTCTTGGAATAGAAAATTTCCTCTGGTATATAACCCTGCCACTAATAGCGGGAGGAGTTATAGCTGCTCCATTAGCTGCATATACCTGCAAGCGGGTTCCATCTGTTTTGCTTGGTAGCCTTGTTGGAGTATTGCTGATGATACTAAATGCGAGAACAATAATTTCATCTTTTATATCAATAAATTTTGCAATAATTCTTGCTATACTTATTTCAATTTTTACCCTTCTCCTTATTATTAAATATGCAAAACCAGAGAGCAGAATCTTGGAGGAGGAAGAATGAAAATAGATATGAAGGATGTTGAATATATAACTGAAACAAGTGTAACGATAAGGGGAAGCAGGAGAAGAACAACCCTCCCAAAATACATAGTTGAAAAAATTGAAATAAAGGATGGAGATAAAATAAGATGGATACTATTCAAAGATGGCTCAATTTATGTTATGAAAGTAGAATAATCGCAAAAATAATAAATTAAATCAGTATATATTCTGGGGATTATCATGGAAGAAATGTATGATGTTATAGTTGTTGGAGGCGGGCCTGCTGGCTTGACAACTGCTATCATGTGTGCAAGTAGAATGCTTAATACCCTTGTTCTTGAAGGCGGCAAGTGGGGCGGTTTGCCAGCAACTCTATATCCAAGCAAGGTAATACCGAACTATCCTGGCTTTCCAGATGGAATAAGTGGAATTGAGCTTGTTAGAAAATGGATAAAGCAGGCAAGGGAAAACAAATACATCAAAATGGTAAGGGAGAGAGTTATTAAAATAGAGAAAGGAGGAATTGTAAAAACAGAGGAAAATGAATATCATGGAAAGACAATTGTTATAGCAACTGGAACAAGACCTCAGGAACTTGGAATACCTGGTGAGACAAGATTTAATAAAGAAGGAAAGGGAGTTTATTATTATGTTACACATAGAGAGGATTTTATAGGAAATAAAGTTCTTGTTGTTGGAGGAGGAGATACTGCTGTTGATGCAGCTCTTGATCTTGTTGATTTAGCAGAAGAAATAACAATAGCACACAGGAGAGATAGATTTCGTGCATTGGATGAAAATGTAAAGAAGATGGAAGAAAAGAAAATAAAAATAATGCTAAATACCGAACTTGAAGAGATAAAAGGAAAGGATAAAGTGGAGGAAGCGATTCTTTTCAACAACAAAACAGGAGAAAGAAAAACGCTGAAAGTTGATAAAATAGTTCTTGCAGTTGGTCTCAAGCCAAATACAGAGATGTTTGCCGAGCTCGGTATAAAAACAGATGAGAGAGGTTATGTAATAACAGATGCAATGCAGCGAACAAATGTTGAAGGAGTTTTTGCAGTAGGCGATATAGTGCGGGGCGCCTTCCGCCTGCTTATCGTGGGTGCCGCCCATGGGGCAATAGCGTCGCAGAAGATTTATGAATATGTGAGGAAGCCATATTGGGCAGGAGAAATTTAAATCATTCCCTTAATTTTTTTATAGTAATCGCTCTCTGAATAGCGAAAATCTACCTTAAAATCCGCATCATCAGCTATCTCAATTCCGCTTGCAATAATTCTTTTCTTCAATTCTTCAAAATATTTATTTTTTTCAAAATTCAGTAAGCCAATTTTCTTAACTTTTTCTCCTTTAAAATCCATGATTATTCCTAAATCAAGCATATCCTCAATTTCAAAGGGGTTAAAGAATTCATATTTGAATCTTATCTCTGGATCAATTTCTATTGATTTTGCGATTATTTCAATCTCTTTTTCCTTTTCTTCATAATCAATGGCATTCCTTATACATTCATTTCCGCATATCCCACAGCCAAGACAAGCTCTGCAGGCAAGACAGCGAGAAGCTTCCTCAATCGCCCTCTTTTTATCAAATCCTTTTTCAACTTCCTTAAATGTGCTTATTCTTTCATCAATGCTTATTTCTTCAATATTTTTCCTTTCCTGTTTTTCAAATATTGATAAAACAACATTTCTTTTCATCAAATCAACATCTTCATAGCTGGCTATTGCCCTATTTATACCTTCCTCAACTGGGTCAAATTCTATTTTCTTGCCATGCAGATACGCATCTATTGCCCTTGCAGCTCTCCTTCCCCATGCAACTGCTTCTATTACTATGGATGGACCGCTAACAGCATCACCTCCAGCAAAAATTCCTGGCAGGGGAGTCGCTCCAGTATTTTCATCAACTAAAATGCGCCCATTTTTCTTTATTTCATCTGGTAAAAATTCAAGCTCTGATCGCTGTCCTATAGCGGAGATAACAATATCCGCCTCAATGAAAAATTCGCTACCCTTCTTTGGGACCGGCTTCCTGCGCCCGCTTTCATCCGCTTCGCCGAGCTCCATTTCGATGCACTGTATTTTTTCGACGCTCTCCTTTCCAAAGATTTTTACGGGAGCTACAAGATAACGGAAATTTATCCCTTCTTCCTCCGCATATCCTATTTCTTCCTCACGAGCTGGCATTTCATTCCTGCTTCGCCTGTATAAAATTGTTACATCGCATCCAAACCTTATTGCGCATCTTGCAGCATCAATTGCAACATCTCCTCCTCCAACAACAACCACTTTCTTTCCAGAGATGATGGCACGAACATTTTCAGGATATATATTTACCTCTCTTAAAAAATCAACCCCTGATATAACTCCTTTCAAATCTTCTCCTTCCACCCCCATTTTTCTGCTTTTATGGGCTCCAACCCCTATGAATATAGCATCGTAATTTTTCCTCAATTCATCAAAAGATATATCCTTTCCTATCCTGCAATTCAGCTGAATTTCAACACCCATTTCAAGAATAGCATTTATCTCTCTTTTAAGCACATCCTTTGGAAGTCTATAAGAAGGAATGCCAACAGCAAGCATTCCCCCAGCAACTGGTAAAGCTTCAAAAATTTTAACTTTATATCCCTTCCTTGCAAGCTCATATGCAACAGTTAAGCCAGCGGGACCCGAACCAATCACAGCAATCCTATATCTATTATTTTCATTCGATGGCATTTTTCCCAAATCAATTTTTCCCTTGCTCTCCCATTCCCAATCCGCAACAAACCTCTTAAGCAATCTTATTGAAATTGCCTCATCAACCCCATTTCTCCTGCAAATTTCCTCACAAGGATGAGGGCACACTCTCCCAAGCACGCCTGGCAACGGCAGGCGCTGTCTTATCAAATTTACAGCTCCTTCAAAATCTCCTTCAGCAATCCTCGCCACATATCCGCGAACATCTACATGGGCTGGGCAATTTGTCTGGCAGAAAGGGCTTTCTCTCTCAAGAAAGAAGGTGCTCGGCAATCCATTTCTGCCATAAACTGCTTTTCTTGAAAAGAGAGTTTGCTCCCTATCAACTGTTCTCAATGGACAAACTTCATAGCATATATTGCAGTTATTGCAGTTTTCATTTACCCTGCTAGCATATTTTATTATCCTTACAGTTCCATCATTTATGCTTTTTACAATTGAATTATTTAAAATGGCTATTTTTCCTTCCTTTACTAAATTTAAAAATTCTTCATATTTGCAACCATTTTCCAGAGATGAGGCATGCTTTCTTATCGTGTATTTATTTATTGAAGGAAATCTTTCAACAATTATAGCATTTTCTCCTCTTTTTGCAATTTCAACTGCTTTATTTATTCCCTTTGCACCCGCCCCAAATATAACATGTCCTTCCTTAAATTTTGCATTTGATATAAATGGCTCGCTTTTTTCTTCTTTTTTGTTTGCTATTGAGAATAAATATTTTCCATTTTCTTCTCTAAAAGATATTTCTCCTTTTTTTATTAAATCCAATAAATAGAAATATAAAATTTTTTTATCAATTATTCTTGAAATTTCCTCAAAGGATTTTTCCTCATTTAATAAAAATCTTATTGCCTCTATATTCATTTCATCTTTTAAAATTTCATCACTTATCCTATCAAATTCATAACCAGTATAAATCTCACCGTATTTATTTCCCTCAAAAGACAGCATTCTATGCTTTGATGCAATAATTCTTGCCCTTGGCTTAAGAGAAACATTATATGCAACTTTAAGAAGGGTATCATCCTTTAGTTCATCTTTTAGAGGACCAAGATTCTCAATTTCTCCTTTAAATTCCTCAGCAACTCTTGCAAACTTCTCTCCCTCGCTTGCAGAAATCCATTCAAGCCTTAAACGAGATGGATTAATTCCAGCAAATTTCAGCAGTTTTTTTGCAACATAAATTTTTCCTATTGTATAATAATTTCCAGTAACATAGTGACAATCTCCAAGATGGCATCCTCCGACGAGCACTCCATCCACTCCTTTCAAAAATGCTTTAATAATAAAAGATGGCTCAACCCTCGTTGAACACATAACACGAACAATTCTTATGTTTGGAGGATATTGAAATCTGCTTACACCTGCTAAATCCGCTCCAGCATAACTGCACCAGTTGCATAGCAGACCAAGTATCTTCAATCTATCACCTCTATTTCAGCAATTATCTGGCCATCTCTGAAATGTCTCATATCAATTGCCTTATGTATGCATGAAGATGAGCATGCCCCGCACCCCTTGCAAGCAGCGGATATATTTTCAGCAACCCTCCTTCCATTCTTTTCAACAATTCTCATTGCCCCATAAGGACATACTTCAACACACATCCCGCAAGCCCTACATTTTTCCTCATCAATATATGGCGTATATGGCTCAACTTTAACAAAACCATTTGCCATAGGAATTAATGCCCTTCCAGCAGCAGCCATTGCTTGGATTTTTGCCTCCTCAATGCTTGCGGGCGCCCTGCAGGAGCCGCACATATATATTCCATCTGTTGCGAAATCAACGGGGCGAAGCTTAACATGTGCTTCAAAGAAAAAGCCATCCAAGCCAAGAGGAACTTTTAGCATTTGAGATATTTTCCTTGCATCCTCACTCGCTACAAGAGGGGTTGAGAGAATTACTAAATCACCCTGCAATTCAATTTTTCTTCTGAGCCCTGGATGGTAAAAACCAACAACAATTTTTCCATTTTTTCCTTCAATTGATGAAACAGTTGGAATGCTATCTGCCACTCTTATAAATCTAACACCTTCCTCCCTTGCCTTTCTCGTATATTCTTCATATTTAACTCCATATGTCTGCAAACCTTTATGAACTATATAAACATTTGAATCTGGAATCATTTTCTTTATTATTCTTGCATTTTTTATCGAATTCATACAGCATATCCTTGAGCAATATCTTACTCTTTCACCCCTCCCGCCGACGCACTGAATAAAAATAAAATCTTTTCCTTTTATTTTTCCTTCTTTAAGCATTTTTTCAAGCTCTATCTGAGTTATTATATTTTCATACTCCTGATAATTATACATATACATCGGTTGATAGGGTTTCGCTCCAATTGCAACAATTATTGTTCCCACTTTTATTTCTTTATTTGTTTTTCCCTTTATTTTTACACTGAAATTACCTATATATCCATCTACTTTTTCAACCTCACTTGATAGATATACATTTATTCTATATTTTTTAACTTCATTGATTAGCTCGTCCAAAATTTTGCTTGCTGGCTCATCTTCTGGATAAACCTTATATATATCATTTAAAATTCCTCCAAGCTTTTCATCCTTTTCAACCAAATGCACCTCTATTCCCTGTTTTGCAAGAGCTGCTGCAGCTGTTAATCCAGAAATTCCTCCTCCTATAATAAGGCATGCTCTTTCAACAGGTATTTTTATTTCTTCAAGTGGCTCAAGAAGACGAGCTTTTGCAACTCCCATTCTTACCAAATCCTTTGCCTTTTCTGTAGCTTTCTCTCTTTCTTTCTGATGGACCCAAGAGCACTGGTCGCGTATATTCACAAATTCGAAAAGGAACTTATTCAATCCAGCCATCTCACAAGCCTTTCTAAAAAGGGGCTCATGAGTGCGGGGGGTGCATGATGCAACAACAACCCTATCAAGCTTATGTTCCTTAATTGCATTCATTATCTCCTGCAAACCAGCATTTGAGCATGTATACATATTTTCCTTTACATAAACTACATCTGGCAAAATCTTTGCATATTCACATACCGCAGGAACATCCAAAAAGCCCGCTATATTCGTTCCACAATCGCACACAAAAACCCCAATCCTAGGCATGGCACCACTCCGCCGCCCTGCATGCCGCACCGCTTGCCTGATAAACAGCCTCTGTTATATCCTTTGGAGCACAGCAGCAGCCAGCAGCATATATTCCCTGCTTTGTTGTTTCAACTCCATTTGCTTTAATAAATCCATAATCATCAAGCTCTATTCCAAGAATTTTTGAAATTTCAAGATTGCTTTTTGAGGGCATTATGGGTGTAGCAAGAATAACCATCTCCACTTCAAGCTCTTTTACTTTCCCTTCATTTTCATCTTCATAATATATTATTAAATTTCTTGTATTTTTGTCTTCTTTTATCTCTCCTGGGCGTGCATGAATGTAAGTAATTTTGTAATCCTTTTCTCCTCTTTTGCTGTATTCATAAAATCTTTTGCTGAAAACTCTTAAATCTGAATAAAATATGAAGGATTCAATATCATTGTAATGCTCATTTGCAAGCATTGCACTCTTTATTGAAACCATGCAGCAAACAGAAGAACACCATTCACACCTTTTAACATCTCTTGAACCAACACATTGGATAAATGCTATTTTCTTTGGTCTCCTTCCATCTGGAGCACATTTTAAATGCCCATGGGTTGGACCCGATGCATTTATTAGCCTTTCATATTCAATCCAGGTATGAACATTTGCAAATTTTCCATAGCCATATTCCTTAATATCATATGGTTCATATGTTGAGAGGCCAGTTGCAACTATTATTGAAGCAACATTTAGCTCAACTATTTTATCTTCTTGAGTATAATCTACTGCCTTTGCCTTGCATATTTTCTGGCAAAGCCCGCACCTATTCTTATTCAATTTCAGACAATATCTTTTATCAATTGTTGCCTTCCTCGGAACAGATTGAGGAAATGGAAGAAAAATTGCCTTCCTTTTATCTATATAGCTGTTGTATTCATTTGGCACTTCCGTTGGACATTTCTCCATGCAATCGCCGCATCCTGTGCATTTGCTCGCATCAACATATTTTGCCTTCCTTTTAACCTTAACCCTGAAATTTCCAGCACTGCCATCCAATCCAACAACTTCAGAATATTCAAGAATTTCTATGTTTGGATGGGATGCACATTCATTCATTTTGGGGGCAAGAATGCATATACTGCAATCATTTGTTGACATTGTTTTATCAAGCAAAGCCATTCTTCCGCCAATGCTTGGCTCCTTTTCAACCAAATAAACATGTATCCCTCTATCTGCTAAATCAAGCGCCGCCTGTATGCCAGCAACGCCCCCTCCTATGATTAGCACGCTCTTCATACTGCTTCCCCAATTACTTCAACCAAATCCTTTACTTCAAGATTATATTTTTCATGGCTCATTGTGCATAGGAAATGGATTTTGCATTTAGGGCAAGCGGTGACAAGCAATTCAGCCTGCTCTTCCGCTTCAGCAAGCCTTCCTTTCCTTATTTCCTCTGCCTTCCAGTCACATACCATCCATGCTGAAGTCCCACAGCAAATTGAATTTTCTTTTGAATGCTCCATTTCCTTTATTTCATAACCAATTCTCCTGAGGGCAATTCTTGGCTCTTCATAAATTCCAAGATGGCGCCCGAGCCTGCATGAATCGTGAAATGTGCATGTTTTATTTAAATTTCCTTCTAAAGAATTTTTTGCAAGAAATTCGGAGATGTGCATCATTTCAACATTTATTTTATAATCAAATTTAAAGGTTCTGTAGCATTCAGGGCAGGAAAATATTATCTTTTCATAGCCTTTAATTTTTTCCATATTTTTTCTTTTCAATTTTTCAAAAATTTCTTTATTTCCATTCCATAAGGCATCATGCCCACAGCATGAAAAAAGCACTGCTGGAACTATGCCGAAATGATTCAAAATTTTAATGGT
>Ga0272448_1003922_pt1 | contig 17305 bp, 10 predicted proteins | sample YNPCB0191_FD_202220 | JGI IMG/M metagenome (GOLD analysis project Ga0272448, IMG submission 202220) | Hot spring sediment microbial communities from Yellowstone National Park, WY, United States - YNP-CB-019-1 | ecosystem: Environmental > Aquatic > Thermal springs > Hot (42-90C) > Sediment... | reverse complement strand
TTTACTCCGATTGTTGATACTCTTCAAAAAATGCAGACATCACTGGGGCTGTGGGCATCTCCATTTGGGGGCTATTCGCATCGGCATACCAGAATCGCGTTCGGTAAATCTCATGGATATGAAACAATTGGCAATGAATTCTACTGCCTGGCTGGCGAAAAATATAGCAAAGAGTACATCAATAGAATGGTTCAGTTCACCAAAGACTATAACGTCGGCTATTTCAAATGGGATGGACTTCCATTAGCGTGCAATGAACCGAATCACGGCCACCTGCCCGGGCTTTATTCGCGCGAAGCAATCATAAGAAAGTTTATAGAGGCAATGCAGTCAGTTCGAACCGCCAATCCAAATATTTTCATAAACATTACCGTTGGAACGTGGCTCTCGCCCTGGTGGCTTAAATATGCAAACTCAGTCTGGATGCAAGGGGAAGACTATGCTTACGCCGAAGAGGTCCCGTGTATAAATGACAGGGATAAGTCGATAACATACCGGGATGCGGTTCTTTTTAATGACTTCAGGAAGCAAAATTTGATCTTTCCAATGTCAGGTCTGATGACACACGGGATAATAAAAGGACGACTTAATTTGCTTGGTGGAATGAATGAATCATTGGAGTCCTTCAGCAACGAAGTCCTGATGTACTTGGGACGAGGTGTTACAATGTGGGAGTTGTATGTATCCCCTGATTTACTTAATGAGCAAGAGTGGCGCGCGATCGCTGAAGACGTAAAGTGGGCAAAACAGAATATGGATGTCTTGCTTAAGACAAAAATGATATTGGGGAACCCGCTGAAAGGAGAAGTCTATGGATATATTCATTTGACCAGACGAAAAGGGATCATACTGCTGAGAAATCCGGCTATCGAGCCTAAAACAGCCACGATAAAGTTAAGTCCAGAACTTGGAGAACTCGATCCAGACCAGCACTATGTTCTGCGAATCATCTATCCATACCAGTACATTGCTGGCGAACTCGTAAAAGCAAACACGGTATTGCATTTACCGATAAATGGCTACGAAATACTCGCTGCTGAATTAGTACCGGTTGAGTTGCTTGACAAGAATCTTCCCGTTGAGACTCGTTTTGCCATTACCTCAAAAGGTGCTGTGATACTTTATGGTAAGCCTGGAACGAAAGCTGACGTCCATTCACTTAAAGGAGAGTTGCTATTCAAGGGCAAATATGTCGGAGTGAACGATTCGGTTAAGGTAATTGGCAATATTGAGGTGAACGATGACAATTATCAGAAATCTGTCAAAATGAGAATATATGTTCCCCATAACTACAAAGATGCGCAGTTGGGCTTCCTCATTCAACCTGCTGAAAGATTGAGCGATACTCTGTCACCCAATTTTTCCTTTAATGTCGGCGGTAAGGAAATATCCCCTATGATTCAGCAGGAGAACGGGAGGTGGTTTTGGGTTATCGCAAAACTAGACTCGGGAATGAACGACATAAAATTCGTAATGAGACTTAAAAAGGAGGTCAAGCAAAAGATCCAGGCTTGGTTCTTTGGTCAGTTGCAAATGAGTTCGGTTGAGAGTCGAAAAACGGCATCAGAGAACGAAAGACTACTGCCGTTCCTGCCTCATGAACCGTCAATTTTGAGAGTTAGTCAGCAATTAATCAGAGAAAAAAGTTGAGCACATCAAATGAAAATTGATTTAGTAACCTGGGGTGTATGGCTTGCCGCGTTTGCCATCTGGATATGGATTCCAGCGAGAGAGTTGATTGCTATTCTGAAGGAAAGGCGCATCAATTCGGTAAAACAAGATCCGAAAAAAAGATGTTGTTAGATGAGGGAGGAGGTAAAATTGGAAAGGACAACACTTCACAGTGTGCAACAGTGACAATTTGTATTCAGTCAATGCTTTGTCGCTCATGCTGAGCCATAAATATCAAAATGCAATGATTTATTATGATAGAAGGGCGCTTCACTTTCCTGCCGAACGCATACAAGAGTTTGGCATAACGAAGAAAGACGGAGATGGCTTTCTGATGGACATTGTTGAGAAGCCAACAGCCGAGCAGATTCAAAAGGCGTCTCAACCCGACGGATTTGTCGGGGTCAGCATGAACATTTTTTCCCTTAGTTATGGCATGATCTTCAATTGTTTGCAAGATGTTCCTCTCCATCCTGTTAGGCAAGAAAAAGAACTACCTCAGGCAGTTGTAAACATGGTAAAAGATCACCCCAGATCAGTTTATTGCTTTCCTGTTGCCGAGCACGTTCCGGACCTAACGGACAAAAGAGATATACCGGTGGTGAAACAGTTTATCGAAAGCAACTTTAGAAACTTCCAGTTCTGATAAGAAATGAGCAAGGTCCGAAAATATCAAATAAGAGGAAATTTAATCTTAAGAGCGCTGCTTGATAACGGACGACGTTTGGTGGCGGTGCAGAGATTGAATAGCCTCTTTTGGTGCGAGTCCTTGTTTTTTAGTTGTTTGCGCTCGTATGAGCCTTTGATGTAATTAAATATGGAAATCTAATTGTGAAGTCTTCTCTAAAAAGAAAAAGGAGTAGCGGAAATGTTAGATCGGGAAAAATCAAAGAAGAAATATGCCACAAAGAGGTTAGCAATGCTCGTTCTTGTTTTGGAACTTACAGCGGCAGGCAGCACTATTTACGCTCAGAAGTTCCGGGATCTTGCACTGACCCCACCTATGGGATGGAATAGTTGGAATAAATTCGGGTGTGACATAAACGAAGATATTATCAAGAGAATGGCAGATGCTATGGTCTCGACCGGGATGAAGGATGCGGGTTATCAGTATATTATCATTGATGACTGCTGGCAGGGATATCGAGATAGTCTTGCTTTCATCCACGCCGATTCGGTGCGCTTTCCCCATGGGATAAAAGCACTCGCCGATTATGTTCACGCAAAAGGATTAAAGTTCGGTCTTTATTCCGATGCTGGCTGGAGAACATGCCAGGGCAGACCCGGCAGTAGGGGACATGAGTTTCAAGATGCGAAAACATATGCTGGATGGGGTGTAGATTACCTGAAGTACGATTGGTGCTACACTGAATGGCTCAATGCAGAAGGGGCTTATTTAACGATGCGGGACGCCCTTTACGCCGCAGGTCGCCCTATCGTCTTTAGTATCTGTGAATGGGGCGAGAGTAAACCATGGGAATGGGGAAAAGATATCGGACATCTCTGGCGTACAACTGGAGACATCACTCCTTATTTTGGGAGTGTTATGCAAATACTTGATATGCAAAAAGGTCTGCGTGCATATGCCGGTCCTGGACATTGGAATGACCCCGATATGCTTGAAGTAGGCAATGGCATGTCGGTCAATGAAGACAGAGCTCACTTTTCAATGTGGTGTATGATAGCCGCACCATTGATTGCTGGAAATGATTTGTCTAATATGTCCAGAGAGACTATCGCTATACTTACAAACAAGGAAGTAATAAATGTCGACCAGGATTCCCTTGGAATCGAGGGTTTTGAGTATGCTTCAGTGGACAGTGTTGAAATCTGGTTTAAACCTTTAACAAATAATAACTGGGCAGTCTGTTTCTTAAATCGTTCAACAAAACCGAGGACTATTAATTTCTCATGGAAGCAGCATACAGTTATTGACTCGCTCTTCAATAAAAAAGCCAATTTTAAACTTACCACATACAACATTCGCGATTTATGGGCAAGAAAGGATGTTGGTACTACTGATAAAGATTTCTCAGCGAATATTCCCGCACATGATGTAGTTATGTTGAGGTTAAGTCCGGTTAAGAAGTAGAAGAAAGTAACAAGAATAAACATCGGAGTGAACAAATATAGATGCTGAAGAACACTTTTTCTGCTTCGCTTCATCTGATGCTGCTACAATAACGTGACATGGTACTAAATTAAAAGAGAGCTCATATGAGGACCACCTTAACGCTCTTTGTGATGCTGCTGAATCTCTTAATCGCAGTGGCTATTGATGCACAGACCGTGGTCGACCCATCGAAGGGCTTAACGTTGAGGAACAATTTCGTCGAGTTCAAGTTTTCGCCCGGAGGAATGGGCTTGGAATCCATGACCGACCTGAAAACCGGATACAATCACATCCGGTCTGTTAAAGGGAAGCATTTGCTGTGGGAAGTGGTTTTCGGCAAGGGGGTGCGGAGAGAGGCCATCACGAATAATTATGCGCCGTGTAATTTCGTATCAATAGAGAAATTGCCTGATGGTACTCAACGCGCAGTGTTAGAGTGGAATAACATGCGTTGGTGGAAGGAAAACAATGCCGTGAGCGTGCGTGTCATCATTGACCTGCCGCCTAACTGTGGTGTGGCAGCATGGAGGATATTCGTACAGAACAACTCCGATTATTGGGGGCTGTGGGATGTGGCGTTCCCGAAGGTTAATGGTTTTCCGGAGCCCGGCGTATACGATATCGCTCGCCCCGCTTTTGCAACCGGGGGTCTTCTCCTGAAAAAATGCAAAGAGAATACGGAGGGCAGATATCCCTCAGGTGGTTGGCCAATGCAGTTTATGTCGTTTAACAATTCGGCAAATGCCGTCTATCTTGCAACAATGGATCCCGATGCTCGTGCCAAAGATTTCTTCGCAGATGCCAGCAAAGGTGAACTAGCCATAGTTCATTATCCTGAGAACATGGGAATCGCCGGATCGGACTTGCCCGATTATTACCCCGTTGCGTTTGGTGTATACCAGGGAGACTGGCTGCAGGCGGCGCTCCGATACAGGGAATGGGCGATTCACCAGAAATGGGCGAAGCCATTATCGGAGAGGTACGACATTCCCCCGATTATGAAGAACCTTGGTCTGTGGATACGGGACTTCTGGATATGGGACAGCACTGAGGGATCACCGCATCAGATGAATCTCCCATTGATCAGGGCGCAGTCCGCCGAAGGCGGCATGGCTGTCCCCATGGGAATACATTGGTACTTCTGGCATCAAAATCCCTTTGATAATCAGTATCCGCATCTTCTTCCTCCGAAGCCCGGCTTTAGAGAAAGGGTCAAGGATTTGGTGGAAAGAGGGTTTCTTGTCATGCCCTACATTAACGGCGGAAGCGCCGACATGAATATTCCTGACTGGGATAAATTTGCTCCTCATGCGATTTGTGATGAGGCAGGCGGGCTTAAAATGGATACAACCAGTCTCTCTGGCAGGCTCGTTGAGATGTGTCCTTCGCAGGATTTCTGGCAGAGCAAGATTGTCGCGCTTACGGACAGCCTTGTAGATGATTATAAATGCAACGGCGTGTATGTCGACCAGGTATCGGCGATGAGGGCTGAGTTATGCTTCAACCGAGGTCATAGTCATCCCATTGGAGGTGGACGGTGGTGGGTGGACGGAAACCGCGAACTCATGCAGAAAATCCAATACATTGCGAAGCGTGATGGACACCAGGCAGTAATAACATCGGAGGGGGCGGACGAGGTGTTTCTCGATCTGGTTGACGGCAACCTGTTGTGGCTGGGACCGACGGACAGGGAAATACCGTTGATCAATGTCGTCTATTCCGGCTACACGATATTTTTTGGCAGTCCTTGCGACTATGAAAACTCCAGCGACCGGCTGTTCAACTTTGCACAGGGACAGGCTTTTATATACGGGCGTCAGAACGGGTGGATGGACCTCAGGTTGTTTGGACCTAAATTTGCCGAAAAAGCTGCGTATTTGCGGCAGTGCGGTCAGTACCGTGTTGTGACAAAGAAATTCCTCCTCTATGGTAGGCTCCTTGGTCAAGTTCTGCCGACGAACACTGTTCCCACGTTTACAGATGACGGATTCGGTCTCTGGAAAGAAAAGCACACCGGTACGGTTCCCTGTGCAGAAGCTGCTTTGTGGAAATCAGAAGATTGCCATCTGGGCATTTTCATGGCGAACTTCGTTAATGAGAAGGTGCCATTCTCAATTTCCATCGACCCCGGGGTATATGGATTGAAAGCCGCGAAGTACGAGTTGACTGAGATAACACCGCAGGGAAAGATTCCTATTCGCGAGGTCTCGGGATTGGTGAAATTAAATGAAACACTGCAACCGAGCGGCCTTAAGGTCATCGAAATCGCGCCAGCTTCCTATTAATCCTATTGTCAACGGCTGAATTAGCTTTTGAGTTAAAAGCCATATTCTTGAAGACGATTGTTTGCAGTGTATACTTGGAGCCTATGTAGCATGACCCTTGTTGAGGAAGAGGGGTTTCACCATGAAAAGAGTTCCTTTCTTGTCTGGACTCCTATTGGTGTTCTTTGTCTCAATGAACGGTTCGCCGTCATCATTTCCCACGATTCTTCGGTTTGATGTGCTGGTTGTCGGTGGTGGCACAGGTGGAATCGCAGCTGGCATACAGAGTGCGAGATCAGGGGCAAAGACTGCCATCGTAGAAGAATTTAGCTGGTTGGGTGGAATGCTGTCGGCTGCAGGAGTGAGCGCGACCGATGGGAATGACAATTTGCCCTCTGGGATTTGGGAGGAGTTCCGCCAAGCTATATGGAAACACTATGGCGGAAGGCAGGCTGTCTCCACAGGATGGGTCAGCAATACATGCTTCGAGCCGCACGTAGCTGACAGTATTTTCAAATCTATGGCAGCCAAAGAACGCAACCTGCAACTGTTTTATAATCATCGTTTTCTTCATGTGTTGAAGAAAGAAAACAAGGTCCTGGGTGCGGAATTCGTCAATGATGCCGGAAAACGATTACGTATTTATGCCAGGGTCACTATAGATGCCACAGAACTCGGTGACGTGTTTAAGGACGCTGGAGCTGATTAGGATGTGGGGATGGAAGCGAAATCATACACAGGGGAATCATGGGCACTCGATTCATCGAATGATGTTCTCCAGGACATCACTTATGTGGCAACATTAAAGGATTATGGAAAGGGAGCAGAGAAGACAATACCTCGTCCAGCATCATATGATTCCTCTCTATTTTTTTGCTCCTGTAAGAGCGGTGAATGCCCGCAAGCTGTTTATACTTGTGAGCAGATGTTGAACTATGGCAAACTACCAAACCATAAGTACATGATCAACTGGCCCATCCACGGCAATGATTTTCCTTTCGATGCCAGTGAGCTCGGCTATGAGCAAAGAGAGAAAATTTTTCAGGAAGCAAAAGAGAAGACATTATGCTTTGTCTATTACATACAGCATGAGCTTGGCTACAGGAATTTAGGATTGGCTGATGACGAATATCCCACTCCCGATAGGCTTCCATTTATGCCTTACATTCGCGAAGGAAGAAGGGTGCAGGGAATGGTTCGACTTACCGTAAACTACTTACTACAACCATATTCACAGCCAGATAAGCTGTATCGAACTTATGTTGCTGTTGGAGATTACCCAATCGATTCGCATGTTGATCAGAACCCGAAAGCTCCACGAAGATCTCTACCCCGAATACCCTCGTTCGGCATCCCAATGGGTTGCCTGATACCAAAAAACATCAATGGTTTGTTAGTAGCTGAGAAGGGAATATCGGTTTCTAACATTGTGAATGGAGCCAGTCGCGTTCAGACATGCGTTTTGCTGACTGGTCAGGCTGCAGGACTTCTGGCAGCATATGCAGCTAATCATGATATCGAACCTAGAAATGTGGAGGTTCGAGAAATACAAAGGCGGTTGCTTGATGCTGGTTGTTATCTTCTGCCGTTCATTGACGTTCGACCTTCCGATCCGCACTTCAAGGCGATACAACGCATCGGAGCAACTGGTATCATAAAAGGGGTTGGTGTTCCCTATGAATGGAAGAATCAAACGTGGTTTTATCCGCACCGCTCAATGAGCGAAGAAGAACTTATTGACGGGATGAAGGATTACTACCCATCTCTTGCAGACGATAGCTTATTCTCTAAGCAAACAGTCACTCCGGAGTCTTTGCTCAGAATCTTTTCGGTTGCAGGGAAAAAAGTCCCTTTAAAACAGTTTAAGAAAGATTGGCTTGCGTTCGATTTTAAAAGTGCCTATGATGATCATTTGTTGTTGGATAGGGAGATGATAGCTGTGCTGGTCGACCATTACTTGAATCCTTTTGGGATGCCAGTGGACATTCTTGGAGGACTGAAGAGGATGTGAGGAATTAAAAAATGAGGTAGACGTGAGCAAGAATTTTCAAAGATGCTCCCGTTCTAAAATTTCTCTTCGGTATCTTAAGGTTTGTTGCAGGAAAGGTCGCAAGCGGCTTGAATCGTACATTTAACACCAATAAACGGGAAAGACGGAGGGTACAAATGATGTCAACAAGAATCCGGTTGGCGATTACATGGCTTTGTCTATGGTGGACTATCATCCCGGCGCTTTCAAACGCCCAGATGGTGGATCCATCGATTGATAATCCTGAGGAGCCATTTTCGTATTACAGCAAACCAACTGATGTGCTTGGTGTGATGGATGGCAAATGGGGAACCGAAGTAACACCGGAGGGTTATCTCTACACAGGGTATGGTGAACTTATGTTCTTCACAGGAAATCCACCTGAACCTGTTAATCAGAGAATCAAGACACTTCTTGATGGTTATTTGCCGATAATATCATACCATTTTGAAAGAAACGGTTTGGATTACAAAGTAACCGCATTTGCCGCGACTCTTGACGGTGATCCTGAAAGTCCTCTGATGAATTTCATCAGAGTTACTGTCAAGAACGTAGCCAGAACTAAGCGCACCGCATTTTGGGGCGTTGGGGTTAGATACCAAAATGATGTCAATACAGAATATGGAACCGGTGACAATCGCTTTGCTCGTCCAGCGAAGGCAGGCTATCTCGGCGGATATGAGCAGGCGGGTGTCACTTTCAATCCCGAGTGGGTCTATGGATTCTCAGGCGATACTTTTCTCCGCTCCGACAGCGCAATGTATATTTTCCCGGTAAGTCCAGAACCCCATCGCATGATGACTTTGAAAACGGGTTACAATTATCCTCAGGATTTGACGCCTCGGAAGATGCATGTACTACCAACGACCCCTGTTGGAATCGTTAACTATGAATTGCGCGTCAAACCTGGTGAAGAGAGAACCCTCGATTTCAAGATGCCATATACTCCGATACCTGCTAACAGTCCACTTGTTCAAAAGCTTCGTGAAGCACAGTTTGACGAATATTTCAAACGGACGGTGAATTTCTGGAACGACATTTTTTCAAAAGGGGTTGACATACATGTGCCCGAATCGAAAGTTGTCAACACGTTCAAAGCAAATCTGGTTTACGACCTGATAGCACGTAACAAAGGAGATGGCTTTTACATTCAGAAGGTGAACGATTTTCAGTACCATGCCTTTTGGCTTCGCGATGCATCACATATCGTCAGGATGTATCTATTGTCGGGGTATTTCGACGTTGCGAAGCAGTGTCTGAGGTTCTTTTCGAAATGGCAGCAGCCTGATGGTAATTTTGTCTCACAGGGTGGGCAGTTTGATGGCTGGGGTCAAACGCTGTGGATTTATGGGCAGTACTACAGATTCACCCATGACAAGGAATTCGCGGAGGCAGTTTATCCTTCGATACTAAGGGCGGTTGATTGGCTTGTGAAGGCTCGAGCGAAGGATTCACTACACTTAATGCCTGAAACTACTCCCGGCGACAACGAAAACATAACCGGGCACATAACAGGCCATAATTTCTGGGCGCTTGTTGGTTTAAGAAACATCATCGCAATTGCAAGGGGCTTGGGGAAGGCTGAGGATGCAAACAGATTTGAAGCTGAGTATAATGATCTTTATGCTGCACTCATGAAGCAGCTGAGGGTCATCACTGCAAAGACTGGCGGATATATTCCGCCAGGACTCGACGGAGCAAGCCCTCCTGGTCAGGATTGGGGAAACATGCTCATGCTATATCCGGAAGTGCTATTTCCTCCTTTTGACAGGATGGTGACAGCAACTCTCGATTCGACCCGCGCTAAATACCGGGAAGGGATTATGACATATGGAGACGGAATGTTCCTGCATGACTATCTCACAATTCGGAACACCCAGAATGCGCTTGTTCGCAATGAACAGGAAAGGGCGCTTATGGAATTTTATGCCCTCCTCCTTCACACAAGTTCGACACACGCGGGCTTTGAGTTTGCTATCCATCCATGGGGAACGCGAGATTTCGATGGTAACCTTACTCCTCATGGCTGGTACGCTGCAGAAATAAGATCTCTTATAAGAAACATGTTGGTACGCGAACAGGACGGTAATCTTCACTTACTATCATGCATTTCCCCCTACTGGGTCAGGAGCGGAGAGAGAATTTCTGTGCACCGTGCGCCTACATACTTCGGCGAAGTGAATTTTGATTTAAGCTTCAGGAATGGTAGAGCGACGCTTAAGATGAACAATCGTTTCAGGAACAACCCAGACTCACTTGTCCTTCACTTGCCATGGTTCGTGGATATAAAATCGGTCATCGCTGATGGGAAGAAAGTGCCAGTTGCAGGTTCTATGGTCTGTCTTCCAATTGAGACTAACATAGTCGAAATATCGTGGAACAAGAAAGCTGGTATCCCACCACTGAACTTTGAAAACACTGTCAAGAACTATGTGAAGGCGTACAGAGAGAGGTATGATGAGTTCTTGAAGAGAGGGAAAGAGGTAAGCTTGCGTGAAACTGAAGGTCTGAATGGAAAGTAGACTGAGTGTGATAGCGCAAGGTACATCAAAACTTTAAATGATATATCTCAGAAAATTCGGAGAGGGAACTTCTATGAAATTTTATTTAGGTATTTTACCCTTTATTATGTTGAATCCTGTCTTCTCTCAAACATATCATTCGCCGGATGGAAAACTCTCTCTTCATTTTTATACAAATGATAAGGGCGAATTTTACTACAATTTGAAATTAAGAGACAAATTCGTAATAAGAGATAGCAAATTAGGATTTGAATTGCAAGATGCTTCAAATTTGTTAGATGGATTTCAGATAACTGATATCAAAGCTACATCAATTCGCGAAAAATGGGCACCTGTTTGGGGCGAAGTTGATACAATTACGAATCACTGTACGGAAGTAAAAGTCACTCTCAATCAGCGGAAAGAAAATAGAACAATGATCGTCACATTTAGAATTTTTGATGATGGGTTGGGTTTCAGATATGAATTTCCTGCGCAGCCAAATCTTAAGTACTTTACCATACTCGAAGGACGGACTGAATTTGCAATGACAGGCGACCATAAAACTTTCTGGATACCTGGTGATTATGACTCTCAAGAATATACATATACAGCATCCCGCCTGTCAGAGATTAACGCCGATAAAGGACGAGCATTTGACGAGATAATTGTTAAGTCGATTCCTGGTGAAGATTTTGTTCAAACTCCATTAATGATGAAATCATCGGATGGATTGTATATCAATATCCATGAAGCAGCGTTGTTAGATTATCCTGCAATGTACCTAAAAGTTGATAAGAAGACTTTTGTTCTTCGCACACATCTTTGTCCTGATGCTTACGGTAATAAAGCTTATCTGCAGACCCCAGTTGCCACACCCTGGAGAACAGTGATCGTTTCTGACAGAGCGGAAGATATACTTGAATCAAGGTTAATATTGAATTTAAGCGAACCTCCAAAGTTCGAAGATGTAAGCTGGATAAAACCAAAGAAATATCTCGGTATTTGGTGGGGAATGCATGTTGGAGTTTACTCCTGGAATTATGCTGATGTAGATAACATCCGAATTGACAATGTTTATTGGAAGAATTTAAAGCCAAATGGGAGACACGGGGCTACAACTGAAAACGCCAAACGATACATTGATTTCGCAGCCCGACACGGTTTTGATGCATTGCTAATAGAAGGTTGGAATGTCGGCTGGGAAGATTGGTGCGGCCATTGGAAAGAGAATGTTTTTGATTTTGTGACCCCATATCCTGACTTTGATGTTGAGGAAGTCAGTCGATATGCAAAAGAAAAGGGTGTTGAGTTAATCATGCATCACGAGACCTCGGCTTCTGTTACAAATTACGAGAGACGGATGGATGAAGCATTCAGATTTCTGAAAAAGTATAATTATACGGCAATTAAAACAGGTTATGTAGGGAAAATAATTCCACGTGGCGAGCATCATGATGGACAGTGGATGGTAAATCACTATACTCGAGTTCTTGAAAAGGCTGCTAAAGAAGAAATTTGTATCGATTCACACGAATCGGTTAGACCCACTGGCTTACATAGGACATATCCTAACTGGTTAGCTGCTGAAGCTGCACGAGGTAATGAATTTAACGCGTGGAGTGATGGCAATCCGCCTGAACATGAAACAATTCTTCCGTTTACAAGACTTATGAGTGGACCGATGGATTATACCCCGGGCATTTTTCAGATCAGAATGAACTATTACAATAAGGGAAGTAAATTTCAGGTCCATACAACTCTTGCTAAACAGCTTGCTCTATATGTTGTTATGTATAGTCCTCTACAAATGGCAGCTGATTTACCTGAGAACTACGAAAAATTCTTAGATGCCTTTCAGTTCATCAAAGACGTACCGGTTGACTGGCAGCAAACAAAAATTCTTTTTGCCGAACCCGGAGATTACATTGTTACTGCAAGGAAAGATAAGCACTCTGAAAATTGGTTTATTGGAGCAATCACGGATGAGAACCCAAGAGACTTCTCAATCAAATTAGATTTTCTTGATGATGGAATCTATGAGGCAACTATTTATTGTGATGCTGATGATGCGCATTGGGAAAAAAATCCAATGGCTTATAAGATTAAGAAAGAGACTGTTAGGAAAGATAATTCATTGAATTTACATCTTGCTGAAGGTGGAGGGTGTGCAATTAGCGTAATGAAAGTTAAGGGGTGATTCTTTATCCTATTGGTAATTGGGCGCATTTGCAACCCTATGGCAGGCATCGGGCCATGGGGGAGTTACAGCAGATTTTTGCACTCAAGCCGGGGCGTTGATATTATCCAAAAAATTATCTATTTTAAAAGAGTCAAATCACTATTTGTCTTGTACTTAAAAGGAGTTGCAGATCAAATGAAACGGTCACATGTAATGCTCTTTTTCCTCTCAGCCTTGCTGTATAGCTTCGCGACAATGGGTTTTCAATGTGCTTCACCTGAATTGACGAGCGCCCGTCTTTACATTCAGCGCCAGGAGTGGGAGAACGCCATCAAAAGTCTTGAAAAAGAAGTACAGAAAAATCCGCAGGACGAGGAAGCCTGGTACCTCATGGGACGGGTGAAGGGAGAAATTAAGGATTTTCAAGGAATGAACGATGCCTTCGCAAAGGCTCTTGCCATTTCCCAGCAACATAAGAAAGACATTCAGGATGCTCGACTTCACTTCTGGGCACAGTACTTTAACCAGGGGGTGCTGAATTTCCAGAAAGGGAAGGACTCAACTGAATACTACGATAAAGCTGTTGCAGCATTCCAGACCGCCGCTATCATACTACCTGACAGCGTGAACACATATAAGAATCTCGCCATTGCTTATCTTGCAAAGGGAGATGACACTGATGCGATCAAAACCATGGAGAAGGCTCTCTCGATGCAGGAGGATCCACTTATAGCCCGACTTCTCGGTGAGGAATACTTCAATATTGGAAAGAAGCATAAGGATTCTTTTGAAGAGAAAAACCGTGACGCCCTTGAGGTTATTCGAGCAGTTGACGCAATCCACAAAGGTATGCACCGCGAAGATGTTGAGAAGACCTTAGGGTCACCTGATTCGAAGGAGCAAGGGAAAGGGAAAAAGTCACAGGAAGAAGTATGGATGTACGAGAAATACGGCTTGAAGTTGACGTTTGTGGACCGCCTTCTCGCTCAAAAAACTGTGACGAAGCCGTTCGAGGCATCTATTGATTCAACAGACTATCGAATTGCAATGGACTATTTTAACAAGTCCATTGATGTGCTTACTGTAGCTCAGCGCATGGACCCAACAAACGAAGATATTTTGACTTTACTTTCCAATGCGTACATTGCGGCGGGGAAGGCTGCAGTAGCAGAGGAGACATTTTTAAAGGGTATAGAGACAAATCCGGGGAACAAGTTTTTCCACTATAATCTTGGCGTGCTCCGTCTGAAAGCCGAGAAGTACGAGGATGCGGTTAAGCAATTTTCTGATGCGTTGAAGATTGATCCGAATTATGAGAATGCTCTTTACAACCTCGTCGTTGCTTATGTCAATTGGGGCGTTGCTATGCGGGAGAAGGCGCAGCGCGGGGTTGAAGGGACAAACAAGCCGATTGATGAGTCATACAAAGAAAAATTTCAGGAGGCTCTCCCGTTGCTGGAGAGACTTCTCAGTATGCGTCCGAAGGACGCCGATCTGTGGGAACTGGCAGGACGTCTCTACGCAAATATGAATATGCCTGAGAAGTCAAAACAAGCATTCGAGAAATCCGATCAACTTCGGAAGGGGGAGTAGTTCAAGTCTTATCTTCATTATATGCCCATCCGAGAAAGCGGGTGGGCATATTCATTCAATATAGGAGAGGTGTACGATGACCGATCAGATTCCTCCACAGCAGATTAACATCGAGTTAGGAGAAAAAGAAGGAGAGGGAATTTACTCAAATCTCGCCATCATCACACATTCACCAGCAGAATTTGTGATCGATTTCACACGTGTTCTACCTGGTGTTCCCAAAGCGCGTGTCCAGGCGCGGATAATTATGACTCCACAGCATGCTAAGCTTCTTCTCAATGCGCTGAAAGACAACATTGAAAAATATGAGAAACGTTTCGGTGAGATTAAAATGATGATGGAGCCACCCGGTCCAGCAGGTCCGCTCGGATTTCAGATGCCGGGTGGTGGAGGTGAGAAAGTCCACTGAGGTATGTTTCAGAGGAACACCCACAGTGCTCAATGATAAGGTATATTCTTACGGCGGATTTACCTTCGTACTCCACTCACATCTGCCATACGTTCTTTCACATGGCAAGTGGCCCCATGGGCTCGATTGGCTTAACGAGGCAGCAGCAGAGACATATATTCCCCTTCTAAATGTTCTCAATGAAATGCTGGATGGAGGTTTCTCTCCGAAACTGACCATAGGTATTACGCCGGTTCTTGCTGAGCAGCTTAGCGATGGTCTTTTCAAGGAGGAATTTACAAATTACCTTCAACAGAAGATCCGGACTGCCGAGAACGACGAGATTGAGTTCAGGCGGATCGGGGAGAAGCGACTTGCCTCGACTGCCTCATTCTGGCGTGGATGGTATGATGCGATTCGCCTGAGCTTCGAAGAACGCTACCACCGTGATCTGATTGGTGCGTTTCGGGAGCTTCTCGAAGCTGGAGTGCTGGACATCATTACGTCTGCTGCAACGCATGGGTACCTTCCGTTGCTCAGTCGCGATGAGAGCATTCAAGCTCAAATCAAGGTAGCCATCAAGGCGCACGAGAAACATTTCGGTCGGCGACCGAGAGGAATCTGGTTGCCTGAGTGTGCTTACCGTCCATCTTATCGATGGCGCCCTCCTGTGAACGAGAAGCTCAAGAGTCTGGAGTACGATCGTAAGGGGATCGAGGAGTTCCTTGCGGAAAATGATATTGAGTACTTCATCATTGATTCCGCAATGCTGAAAGGGGGGAAAGCCATCGGTGCATACTTCGATCGGTTTGAAGGTTTGAAGCGGCTCCGTGAGCAGTTTGAAAAGGAGGTTCACCCGGCAGTGGAAGACTTCAGCAAATCGCCCTATGAAGTTTATCTCGTCAATTCATCCGGGAAACCCGAGAAACGCCCGGTAGCGGTTTTCACGCGTGATCCTCGAACAGCACTTCAAGTGTGGAGCGGTGAACATGGTTATCCGGGAGATGGGTGGTATCTGGATTTTCACAAGAAGTATTTTCCGGGGGGACTCCGATATTGGCGTGTTACAGGTCCAAAGTCGGACCTGGCTGAGAAGGTTCCGTATGAACCGGAGCAAGTTGAAGAGAGGCTTGAAGAAAATTCTGATCACTTTGTTTCTCTCGTTGTTGATTTGCTTCAGACCCATTATGATGAATCTGGTAAGAGAGGTATTCTTACTGCTCCGTACGACGCTGAGCTTTTCGGACATTGGTGGTTTGAGGGCACAAGATTTCTCCAGAAAGTTATGAAAAAGATCATGACATCCGGTTTTGTTGATCTCGTCACAGCTTCAGAAGCGCTCGATCGCGAACATCCTTCTCAGGTTATCGCGTTGCCAGAAGGATCATGGGGAGAAGGTGGCTATCATTACATCTGGCTCAACAATGATACACAGTGGACGTGGCACCACATTTATCGAGATGAAGCTCGCATGCATGAGCTTGCACGCCGATTTGCTGACGACACCGATGTAACATTGCAGGAGCTTTTGAAACAAGCTGCAAGGGAATTGCTTTTGCTTCAGGCATCAGATTGGCAATTTCTCATTTCAACAATTGCTGCTCGTGACTACTCTGAGCTTCGAGTTGTTTATCACCACAACGATTTCAACCGACTCTGTGATATCGCTGAACAGTATGAAAGAACGAGCATCCTGTCTGATGAAGATTGGAACTTTTTCCTCGAGTGCAAGGGTCGCGATTCGCTCTTCCCGGAGATCGATCTTCGGTGGTGGGCTGAACTGGAATATCCTGTATCCGTCGAAGGCGGACTTTCTATCCAGAAGGGCGCCGAAGGGAGTTCTTGATTCAGGTGGAGATTTTTCCTCCCGATTTAAAATCAGGGCAAGAACAAAATTATTTGTTGTACTTTATAGCAGACAGCGGAAAATGAGGGCGGTGGGAAAATGATGTCAGGGTCGATGCTAAAGTTGCTTGCGGCATCAGGTCGCCATGGTGTTTCAGCACTATTTCTGGTTCTAACGGTCGCCTTCCTCGGAGGATGCTCTAAAGGAAAGCTTTCCCCAACGGCACCGACATGGGATGTCTCTCTGCACTTTCCTCTGCTTAATCGAACGCAGACACTGCAAGAATTTGTTGACCAGAACCCTGATGCCCTGACAAGCGATCCAGATAGAGGAGGATTGCTCATTTACGCACAGAGTGACCGCATAGGAAATGTAAGGATCGGTTCAGATGTTCGAGTCACAGGTAAGAGCAGTTCCTATGGAAGAGCCATCGGGGAATTTTCTGTCAGCACGTCTTCGGTTATAGGGAAGCTCATAACGCTTGGGACAATTGCTCCTCAGCTTGGTGCATTACATGGGTTAGTTGCTCCAGTGCCCCCTTTCTCATTTCAACGCACAAATGTCGATCTGCCTCCGATCTCTGACTACCAGGAGGTCAATCTTACCAGCGGTTTACTCCTCCTGCGAGTCATTAATCGATTGCCGATACCAATCGACACGATTAACCTCAGAGCTTCGGATACCCTTGGCACGGTCTTAACCATGAACTACACTGAAA
>Ga0272448_1003920_pt1 | contig 17315 bp, 17 predicted proteins | sample YNPCB0191_FD_202220 | JGI IMG/M metagenome (GOLD analysis project Ga0272448, IMG submission 202220) | Hot spring sediment microbial communities from Yellowstone National Park, WY, United States - YNP-CB-019-1 | ecosystem: Environmental > Aquatic > Thermal springs > Hot (42-90C) > Sediment... | reverse complement strand
AAGCCGGTCGGCCTAATGATTTGCTCAACTACCTGTTTGCTTTTTCTAATTTCTTCTTCACCCGGAGTGGCTGACATAAAAATAACCTGATTTATTTTATTTTCAAATTCGGAGAATCTTAAAGGTCGGTTATCTAAACAAGAAGGAAGGCGGAAACCAAATTCAATAAGCGTCTTTTTCCGAGCACGGTCACCAGTAGACATGCCGCGTATCTGAGGCAAGGTGATGTGGGATTCGTCAATAACTAGCAAATAGTCGGAAGGATAGTAGTCCAGCAAGGTGTAGGGCGGTTCGCCTGGTTTTCTGCGGTCAAAATACCTGCTATAGTTTTCAATCCCATTACAATATCCAGTTTCAAGGAGCATTTCTATATCAAAATTTGTTCTTGCCCGAAGACGCTCGGCATATAGTTCCTTGCCCTCCTTCTTAAATTGTGCGACGCTTTTTTCCAAATCTTCCCTGATCTCGTTTATGGCCAGTTGAATACGGTCAGATGGCGTTACAAAGTGCTTGGCAGGGTAAATTTCAATCTCGTCTCGTTCTCTCACAACCTCACCGGTTAATGAATCAATTTGCGCAATCCTTTCAATTTCATCATCAAAAAACTCTATTCTATACGTGAAATTTTCGTATGGAGGGAAAATTTCCAAAACATCGCCTCTGAGTCGCATTCTGCCACGGAAGAAGTCAAAATCATTTCTTTCGTATTGCAGAGCGGCGAGTTGGCGGACAAGATGGGAAATGATTCTTTTTTCACCTCTTTTAATATTGATTTGTAAATTTTGGTAATCTGCTGGCGAGCCAATGTTATAAATACAAGAGACAGAGGCAACAACAATGACATCGGGCCGGGTGAGTAGGGAGTGGGTGGTCTCGTGACGCAGACGGTCGATTTCTTCATTAATTAAAGTGTCTTTCTCTATATAGGTATCGGTTTGAGGTATGTAGGCTTCAGGTTGATAATAATCATAATAAGAGACAAAATAATGGACAGCATTGTCAGGAAAGAATTGTTTAAACTCAGAGGCAAGCTGGGCAGCCAAGACCTTATTATGCGAAATGACCAAGGTGGGCTTTTGGACTTTTTGAATAAGATTAGCAATGACGAAGGTTTTCCCGCTGCCGGTAACGCCCAAAAGAGTTTGGTATTTGTAACCTTTATTTATTCCTTGAAATAGTTGATTTATCGCCTTGGGTTGGTCTCCCTTCGGCTTATATAGAGATTTTAGTTTGAAATGCATCGTTCTTTATTATACTATATTCGCATGATCACAGTTTTGTGGCGTTCTTTAAAAAGGAGGTGTGACATTGAAAGTTGGGATTTTTGTTGAGTTGTATCGTCCGTATTGCTCGGGGGTAGTGGTTTCAGTTGATACCTTGATTGAGCAGTTGAAAGAGAGAGGTTATGAATTTGCAGTTTTCGCCCCTTTTGTTCCTTACCACCAAGATGAGCAGGAGGTGCCAATCATCCGTCTTCCCTCTTATCGCCTAAACGGCTACCAATTTGCTAAGCCGATTTTGACCAAAGGATTGATTGAGAGTGTTAAGAAATTGGATTTAGACCTGATTCATATTCAAGGGCCATATGGCACGGGATATTTAGGAGCAAGACTGGGTCAGAAATTGGGCATACCAACTATTATGACTTATCATACGGACATACTCCAATATCTGAAGGCCTGGACCACCTTTTACAATTGGCCAATTAGTTTTTTGTCCCAGTGTTTTTGCCGATGGTGGATTAGATGGATTGCCCGTCGTTGCCAACTTATTATTGCCCCTAGTCACTACATTAAACAGGAACTTCGGAAAGTTGGGGTTAGGGAAAGAATAAAGGTGCTACCCACTGGCGTGAGGATGCCAAATGGCATTCCTAATTACGTAGACGCAAGGGCGCAATTAGGTTTGCCTATAAACGCTCAAATTGTAACTTATGTGGGTCGCATTGCCAAAGAGAAAAATTTAGAGATGCTTTTGGATGCGTTTGAATATTTCTGGCACAACAGAGGGAATGCTTGCTCGTATCCAATGCTGGTTATGGTTGGCGATGGTCCTTTTAGGAAACAGTTAAAGCGACTGATTCGGCTCAAAAAACTACAAGAACGGGTAATTCTAACCGGGGCCATACCCCACGATAAAGTTTGGACTTATCTTTCTGCTTCTGATGTCTTTGTTTTTCCGTCAACGACGGAAACACAAGGAATCAGCGTAGGAGAAGCAATGGCAACCGGTCTTCCTATTGTGGTAGTTGACAAAGGCGGGGCGAGCGAGTTGATTGAAGATAGTTGGACAGGGCTGATTCGGCCGAGTGACCCCAAGGTGTTTGGCGAGGCGCTGAGTTGCCTTTTCGACCACCAAGAATTTGCCTTTACTTTGGGAAAAAATGCTCAAAAAGAGATTCAAAAAATCATTGATTCAGAGGTCATATACAAAGAGATGGAGAATTACTATAAGGAGGTTTGCTATGCTCCGTGAGGGAGACTCACGGAGTTTTTTTTAATAATTCTGGCCTTATTTTCTTTGTTTTCTCAATGGCTTTTTTAATTCGCCATTCAGCAATTTTTTGGTGGTTGCCAGAGAGGAGGATTTTTGGCACTTTCATTCCTTTATAATTTTCTGGTCGGGTGTACTGAGGATATTCCAATAGGTGATAGATATTAGGTTTTAGGTGATAGGTTTTTGTCAAAGTTTTATCAATTTTTACTTTAGCAAAACTTTCAATTTTTTTTGATTCTTCCTTGCCCAAAACTCCGGGGATTAAGCGGACGACGGCGTCAACAATTACCATTGCGGGCAGTTCTCCTCCTGTTAAAACATAGTCCCCAATTGATATTTCTTCGTCTGCCAATTTACTCACCCGTTCATCAACACCTTCATAATGACCGCATAGCAGCACGAGTCGAGGATAATGGCTTAATTTTTTAGCAAGCGATTGGTTAAAAATTTTACCAGAAGGAGTTAACAAAATGACTCGTGCTGAGGTATTAGGTTTTAGGTTGTAGGTTTTAGTTTTTTTATCTAAAACCCATTTCCTAACACCTAAATCCTGTAGAGCCTTGTCAAATAGCTCTACTTTCATCACCATTCCCGGGCCCCCTCCATAGGGTTTGTCATCAACTGTTCCTCTTTTGTCCATTGCCCAATTTCTTAGATTGTGGATGTTAATTGAAACCAAGCCCTTTTCAATTGCGTGTTTAATAACGCTTTCTGAAAAAGGACCTCCGCTCCATTCCTCCGAGACCTTGGTGGAGGGAGGTTTTGTAGGATAGGTCCCAAACATTTTAGGGAAGAGGGTAAGAATATCAATGGTCATAGTCTTATTCTACCACAAAAGGCCGCGTCTTGGGATGCGGCCTTTTGTATTTATTTTTGATAATTGGCGTTTTGTTATACTTCCAGTTTGGGCAAGTCAGTTGTTTCCTTTTCTTCCTTTTGCTCTGGCTTTTCTTCGCTGATTTTGACTTCTTTTCCGCCCGGTTCAATAATCTTTAGATTGATGCGAGCGTTTTCTCTCGCGCCCAACACCCGAAGTAATGTTCTCAAGGCCTTAGCAGTTCTACCTTCCTTACCAATAATTTTGCCCATATCTTGTGGATTGACAGTAAGTTCTAAAAGCACACCCATTTCATCAATTTTTCTTTCGGTTTTTACGTCTTCAGGATTGTCAACAATGGCCTTTACAACATATTCAACAAATTCCTGATCTTTGGTTGCCATCTTTTCTCCTTATCAACATTTTCTATTTTAACTAGCAGATCGACCACGTCCGCCTTGTTAGCCTAAAGGCGTTTCAGGCGGGCCCGCTTTGCTGCTAGCAGCTTCTCTTTCACTAGAAGGGGGCACCAATGGTTTTTCCTTGATGGCCTGAGATGTAGCTTCCTCTTCGGGGCTTGAGGTCTGCTTCTCTTCTTCTGTCTCCATCTTGGTCGCCGTTGCTTTTTCTTCTATTTCTTTCTTTTCTTTCCTTTTTTTGCTTCTTTGCGTGACAATCTTTTTCTTTAAAACTCCCGCTTCCACCAATAAATTCCAAGCAGTATTAGAGGGCTGCGCACCCTGACTTAACCATTTTTTGGCTTTTTCTTTGTCAATAAAAATACCCCCAGTTTTTACAAGGGGATTGTAATAGCCAATTTGAGCAATATACTTACCTTTGATAGGCGCTTTTTTATCAGCGACTACGAGTCGGTAAAACGCTCTCTTTTTCTTGCCAAATCTGGTTAATCTAATAACAAGCATAATCTCCTACTACTTCATCCCGAGCATGTTATGCGGGTTTTTGAACAATCTTACTTTATTACTTTTTTAAAAAAATGTCAAGCCCTGAACGAAATTTGATGCTGGAGGCAGGCTCCGTATACGCGACACCGCGAGGCCACGCTAAAGGCGGGGCGAACGGCTAGCGTCGTGTGGGGGGCTAAAAAATTTTTGGATTTCCTTTGAGATACTCCTCGTATCTCATCGGCTTTTTGCCTTCAGGCTGGACAACATCTAAAATTAGTTTTTTGTTTTCTATGTGCGCTTTGTGGATAATAATTCGCTTGCCATTTACAAGCGTCCAGACCTTCGGCCAAGGATAATAGGCGCGGATTTTTCTCTCAATTTCTTCTAGTTCTTTTGAGTTTTGAGTTTTGAGTTTTGAGTTTTCTATTTGTCCATCTTCTTTTTTTAGTAATTTTGTATAGGTGGCTTTTTTGTGATTTTGAGGCCTCGGCTTAATTTTTCCTTCAAGATACAAGGGTAGAGTCTCAAGAAGTAAATCAGCCGCCAAATTAGCCAATTCTTGAGAAAGTTCCAAAGAATTATATCTTTTATCTTTAATCTTTAATCTTTTATTTTTTATGGTTGGTCCATGGTCAATTTTTTCATCCATTTTAAAGATTGTCACCCCCGTTTCTTTTCCCCCGTTTAAAATGGTGTATTGAATTGGAGAGGGGCCGCGGTATTTGGGAAGTAGAGAGGGATGGATGCACAATGAGCCGTAAGTCGGGATGTCTAAAATTTCCTTTGGAATTATCTGGCCGTAGGCAGCGAGAATAATTAAATCGGGTTTGAGATTTGAGATTTGGGTTTTGAGTTTTGAGATTTTTTCTGGTTGATAAATTAAAAGACTGTGCTTTAGGGCGACTTGCTTGACGGGCGGAGGGGTTAAAATTTGTCTTCTGCCAGCCGGTTTGTCGGGTTCGGTGATTACACAACTTATGCCCCATTTATTTTTAATCAAACCTTCTAAAATAGGTACAGCAAATTCCGAGGTGCCCAAGAAGACAATTTTATACGGCAGTGGTACTGATTTGATAGATGTAATGTTTTCCACTCTTTCTGTAAATAAAATGCCATACAGATGGTCTATTTCGTGTTGCAAGACCCGAGCCAGCAGCCCAGATGCAGAAAATGTGGTCTTTTTTGGTTTGAACTTTGTCTCAGCCGTTAGTTTTATGCCTGAAACTGTTATTTCTTTTGCTCTAGGCACTATGCCAGAGAGGCCAGGCAAGGAGAGACAACTTTCTTCCTTGTATTCTTTTTCTTTGGAAGATTCGGTAATTTTTGGGTTTATTAAAACCATCTTTTCCACGACAATTATTCTTTTTGAAACTCCAACCTGAGGACCGGCCAAGCCAAGACCAAAATGAGCCTCTTTGGTCTCTAGCATATCTTGAGCAAGACGAATGGTTTTTTCATCAATCTTTTTGATTGTTTTAGCCCTTTGCTCAAGTCGTTTGTTAGGAGTAGTAAGAATTTTTAGTATCATGATAAATTTCAATTAATTTTTTAGTGCAGTTTTCTATAGAGAGTTTTTTCGCACTTTCTCTTGCATTCTGACCAAATTTTCTTCTTAATTTTTCATTTTCAAGCAATCTCAATATTTTATCTATAAACTCATTTTTATGCAAGTTAACCAAAAAACCATCTTTATTGTTATTTACAAAGTCTTTTGGCCCCAATTTATTAATCGCAACAACAGGAACAGAAGAAGCCATTGCTTCTGCTATAACAATGCCTTGCGTATCGGTTGTAGAGGGAAAGACAAAAACATCAGCAGCGCCAAAAAATTTATTCGTTTCAGGTTTAGGCAAAAACCCAGTAAATGTTACACTGCCTTCGGTTTCGAGTTTTGAGATTTGAGATTTAAGTTTTTCCTCGTCCGGCCCGCTACCCACTAACACAAGATGGGCATTCGGTTCTTTTTTGACAATATCCTTAAAGCATTCAAGGAGGAAATCAAGATTCTTCTCCGAGGCTAAGCGCCCCACATATAAAAGAATTTTTCTTTTGGTTGGAATGCGATATTTTGCCAATAATCTTTGGCGTTCAACCAAATTTAATTTTTTAAATTGTTTTAGGTCAATGCCTGTTGGCAAAACCTCTATTTGCGTTTTTACCCCATAAGATTTAAGCACCTCGGCCATAGCATGAGAAGGCACAATAACCCTGTTTGCCCGGTTGCAAAATCTCTTTGAACGGATAATGATGAACTTCTTGACTAAGCCTCGGAGCATTTTAATAGGAACATAATGAGTATATTCAGTCATCATTGTATGGTAGGTATGAATAGTTGGAATATTGAATTTTTTCGCTACGTTCTGGCCAAATCCACCCATTAAAAAAATGTGTTGTGTATGGACGATATCCAGGTTAAGTTGAGAGATTAGAAGGTGGAGGTTGGCTAAATAGGGGATGCCAATAGGATAGTCCTTGGGAGAGGGTAGAGTGATGGAAGGCACGCGAAAAACATTAGCCATCGGTTTGGCTTGCTTGTGACGAGGGGCAAAGATAAAGACCTCGTGCCCTTTTTCTTCAAGTTGGGTCCTAAAAGCCTCAATAGAGGAAACAACGCCATTAATGGTTGGTTTGTAACACTCAGTAAATATACCAATTTTCATTGCAAACTCCGTTTGCTTCCACGCTAATGACGAATAAAACCAATAACCAATATAATAGAAATTCGTTATTAGTTCAAATTAGTTATTGGCGAGGACTATAGTAGTGTAACAGGATCTACGTCAATAAGCCAATTACGCGGAAGAGTTTTGAGGAAGTTAATTATTGGAGTAGGTATTTTTCTGCCCCGCCCTTTGTCTGGCACCTTTATGATTAATTGAAAGCGGTACTTTCCTCTGATTCTGCTATAAAAGCAAGGAGAAGGCCCTAAAATGGTAATAGGCAATGAGTTATGAGTAATGAGGGAGTTTAATTTTTCGGCCGCTATTTTCATATCCTTTTTGCATTTTTCTTCATTTTTGTGCTGGCAGATTATTCTAATTAATTTTGTAAATGGCGGTAGGTTGAGTTTTTTGCGATTTTCCAATTCGTCTTGTAAAAATTTCTCCCAATTACCCTGCAAGGCGGACCTGATTACAGAATTTTCAGGGTGATAGGTTTGAAGATAAAAGGAGTTAAGACTGAGAGATTTGAGCCTTGTGATTATTGAGTATATTCTGTGTGAGGAATTTAAATCGGGCAGATTTAATAAATTATCAATGGATACAACGGCGACCAAATCAACCGGTTCAAACCAATAAGAGAGGAGTTTTTGGGTTCCAATAATAAAGTCATACTGGCTACTGACTACTGCTGACCGCCCGTCCCCCGTAGCGTTAGCGAAGGCGAGACTGCTGCGTAAATCCTTGTCAATTCGTAAAATATTGGGTTTAATAAACATTTTTTTAATCTCTGCTTCTATTCTTTGAGTACCAAGACCCCAAAATTTAAAATCAATACTCTGACAATTTGGACATAATGAAATAGGTTTAGTTCTAAAAGAACAATGATGACAGACTAATTGATGCAAGGAAGGCGTGTTTAAATGATAAGTTAAGGGCAAATCACAATTTGGACATTTTAGGACATAGCCACAATTTCTGCAGAAGATATAGGAAGCGGCCCCGCGGCGGTTATTGAATAGAATGGCTTTTTTGCCCGCTTTATATACCTCCTGTAGTTTTTTTTGTAAAGATTCACTGAGCAGGTTGGAGTTTCCTTTTTTGAGTTCATTTTTCATATCAATAAGAGTGACAGAGGGATGGTATAAAGGGGTAAGAGAGCGACGAATTAGATACACTCTATTACCTTTTCTATATCTGGCCTTTGTGCTGTATTGATAATGGCTTTCGATGCTTGGCGTTGGGCCTAATAAAACTAATTTGGCCCCGCTAATCTCTGCCAACTTAAGAGCCACAGTTTTAGCATTATACCGAGGAGATCGGTCGTTTTTATAAGCATTAGATTCTTCATCAATAATAATAATCAGGCCCAAGCGCGAGAGAGGAGCAAAGAGGGCCAAGCGAGAACCGCAGACAATATTAATTTTCCCTTGCTTAATTTCTTGCCAAGCATGATAACGTTGGGTTTTATTCAATTCGGTATGATAAAAAATAACTCTATCAAATCTTTTGATAAGCGAGGGTAAAAAGATTTTTGCCCATCTGGCCTCGGGAAATAAAATGATGACCTGTTTGTCTTTAGCCAAGGCATTTTTGCATAAAGCGGCGAGTGTGGCATACAGTTTGGCGAAAATGGGTGGTAGGGGCGTTTGGGCGGTTATTAACTTTTGCCTGCTGCGTTCTTTTCGTTTTGGTGGTAAGGGGAGCATTTCAAAGAGACCTTGGGATAACGGGGCGAAGTAATGTTCAGAGAGCCACTCGGCTAATTTAAGATGTTGCTCATCAATGACGGGTTCAGGGTTTATAATCCGAGCAATCTGTTTGATTTCCTTTTGCATTCCTTTAACGCCCGTTTTGGTAATTTTGGTGATTATACCAGCAATTTTCCTCTTTCCGAAGGGGATTAAAACCAATGAGCCGACTTTAATTTTGGGTAGGAGTTCAGGCGGTATCGCATAAGTGAAACTTTGAGATGTAAGGTCGGTTTTAATGTCAGGAACTATGTTGGCGTATTGCATTTTTGGCCGCTCTTATAAACGTTTCAAATATTGGATGGGGTTGGTTAGGTCGTGATTTAAACTCTGGGTGGAATTGGGTAGCAATAAAATAAGGATGATTTTTCAGTTCAACAATTTCTACTAATTTTTTGTCGGGCGAGAGGCCCGAGAGTATTAAGCCATTTTTACGCAATATACCATGAAAATTTGGATTTACCTCATATCTATGTCGATGCCGCTCGTAAATTGTTTCTGTTTTGTAAATCTGGCGAGCAAGCGTTTTAGGAGCTATTTTGCACGGATAGGCACCCAACCGCATTGTCCCGCCCATTCGGTCAATGCCTTTTTGGGAATCTAAGATGTCTATCACGGGGTAGGGGGTTTTGGGGTCAAACTCTGTGCTGTTTGCATTTTTCAAGTTGCAGACGTTTCTTGCAAATTCTACTACTGCTAGTTGGAGTCCTAAGCAAAGGCCCAAGAAGGGAATTTTGTTTCGTCGGGCGAAAGAGATGGCCTGGATTTTTCCTTCAATGCCCCTTGAGCCGAAGCCTCCAGGAACCAAGATTCCACAGACATCATCCAATATCTTTTTTGAGTTTGCGCCATTTTTCTGTAGGTCATTAGGTTCAATTGGTTGGATTTTGACCGCAACATTGTTGGCTAATCCACCGTGTTTTAAGGCCTCAACGACCGAAATATAGGCATCTGGATGCTCTAAATATTTACCAACCATACCAATCGTAACTTTGCCTTTGGGATTTTTGATGGTATGGATGAGGTTTTTCCAGTGTGAAAGCCTTGGTTTTTTGTTAGAAAATTTGAAATATTTCACTACCTGTTTTGCCAAACCATTTTTTTCTAAATTAATAGGAATTTCATAAATAGAGTCACAGTCCAATGCCTCAATAACTTGATTTTGAGAAAGGTTAGTAAAAAGGGCGATTTTTTCTTTTAACCCTTTTGCTATAGGCCTTTTACAGCGGCAAATCAAAATGTCTGGCTGGATGCCGATTGAGCGAAGAATAGAGACTGATTGCTGAGTGGGTTTGGTTTTGGCTTCATCAGAGGGATAAATATAGGCAATCATTGTCACATGGATATACATAACATTTTGCTTTCCTTCGTCTAAACTCATCTGTCTTATCGCTTCCAAAAAAGGTAATCCTTCAATATCACCCACTGTTCCTCCCAATTCAGTGATGAGAATTTGGGCTTTAGTTTTTCTGCTTAACTCCCTAATTCTCCTTTTTATCTCCGATGTGATATGAGGGATAACTTGGACTGTATGGCCCAGATATTCTCCTTTTCTTTCCTTTTCTATTACAGCGCCATAAATCCCACCTGTGGTAAAATTGGAAAGTCGCGTTAAGTTTTCATCCACTATTCTTTCATAATGCCCAAGATCTAAGTCAGTTTCGGCTCCGTCATCAGTTACAAAAACTTCGCCGTGTTGAAAGGGATTCATTGTTCCGGCATCAACGTTTAAGTAGGGGTCAATTTTTAAAATAGCGACTTTTAATCCCCTTGCTTTTAACAGAAGAGCCAACGAAGCGGCCGCTGTGCCCTTCCCAATTCCTGAAACGACTCCGCCTGTTACAAAAATATACTTCATGCGCTCCTTTCAGCCTCCCCCGCATCGAGCTCCGCTCTGGTGCGGGGTCGGTCAAAGGCAAAAGCCAAAACGAAATACGCAAAAACTATATTATTGAAATTCTTATTAAACTTTTGCCTTTTTTCCTTGTGGTTTTTACTTTTTGCTTTTTATTTTAATTTTGAAATTACACACCAAGTATCCTACCCCAAATGGTCCCTCATAACTTAAAATCTCTGGTTCCCATTTTACGCCAGAAAGTGCGCCAAGTAAAATCAGGATAGATTGATAACCGCATTCTCCAGCTTCTTCAACAAGGTCTTCGTCCAAATACAAGATTTCATCAGTGGCTTTTTTGTTGATTAAATCAACTAATTTCTGGTCAAATTTTTTGCCCTCCGCTCCATAGCCGTTTGGCGAACTGGGTAAGAGACGATGAGAAAGGTCTCCTGAGGCGATAATACCGACTGTTGATGACTGACTGCTGACCACTGTTTGAATAATTTGCCCAAATTTAAAATGGGTTCTCCTGTCTTGCAGAGAATAGGCGACAGGGATTAATTTAACTGGTCTATCTAATTTATGGGTTAAAAAATAGAGCGGCACCAAACTCCCGTGGTCTAAAATATAAACTTCCTGGCCGTTGTTATACAATAGGGTTTTAATGCCTTCTTGGTTCGCCTGTTTGTCTATTGCCTCGGCTAGCCTTAAATCATTTGTAAATTTAAACCGAACTTCGGGGTGGCCAAAGTGACCAAAATCACCAAAAATTAGTGGCATTCCGCAAATATTCATCCGGTCCGGATAGACCAGGCCGTGAGGCGAGATGACGATTAATGTTTCTGGCTTTTTGTTGGCTAAAATATTAGACAGATTGTTTAGAGCGTTGACTGTTTTTTTAATTTTCTCTCGCTCTTTACCGCCTATCTCGGGGATTAAGATAGGGGGGTGAGGGCAGATTGAAGCAAAAGTTATTGGCATAATTTTCTCCTTTAGGAATTAAGTGCTTCTGGAGAGGCTTTCGAAAATGTTTCCGAGATGAATAAATTGAAGTCCTGTTCGTTTTCCAATTGCGGCGGCTGTTTTTAGTATCTCAAGTGGCGTTTGGGCAGTTTCGTTCATTTTATATGCGGGGAAAAAACGGGAAATGTGCCAAGGGATATCTTGGCCAAGTTCTTTAGCAATGAACTGGGCGATTTGTTCAATTTCTTTTGTAGAGTCATTTATGCCGGGTATGACCAAGGTAGTAATTTCTAAATGAACCTTGCTTTTGGCAATTGTTTTGAGATTTTCTAAAATCGGTTTTAATTTAGCGCCGCAATATTTTTGATAGGTATTTTCTTTAAAACTTTTTAGGTCAACATTAATAGCGTCTAGATAGGGGAGGATTAGTTTGAGCGTTTGTTGCGACATATAGCCATTTGAAACCCAGATATTTGCAAGGCCGCGACGATGAGCCAATTTCATCGTATCAAGAGCATATTCCAAAAAAATCGTTGGTTCAGTATAGGTATATGAGATGCTTGGACATTTGGTTTGTTTGGCGCGTTCTACGATTTCCGCAGGAGTAAGTTCAAATCCTTGTATAGGATTTTCCAGTTTAGGCGACTGCGAGATTTGCCAATTTTGGCACCAATCACAACGAAAATTGCATCCAACTGTTGCGATGGAATAGGTAAATGTGTGTGGCAAAAAATGGTAAAGTGGTTTTTTCTCAATGGGGTCAATATGCTCGGCAATGGCTTTGCCATAAACCAAAGAATATAATTTGCCATCAATATTCTGCCTGACGCCACAAATTCCTCTTCTACCAGGCAAGATTACGCAGTTATGTGAACAGGTTAGGCATAAAACTTTACCAGCGGGTAATTTTTTGTAGAGATAAGATTCCTTCATAAACCCTCGCCAATAACTAATTTTATTCTATCAATAAACTTGCTAAAATAGAACTAAACTAAATCATTATTTGTTCTGATTGCTTATTAGCGAGATCGCAAGCGGAGTTTGCAATGAAGCGTACCTTTTTGGCCATCAATTTCCCCAAAGAACTTAAAGAGAGATTAGTTAAACTACAAAAAGAACTTTCCCAATACATACCAAATGTTAGGTGGGTGGCAGCGGACAATCTTCATTTAACCTTGGTTTTTTTAGGAGCCATTAATGATTTAGAGAGAAATAAGGTTGGACAAATTACGCAAGAGGTTCTTAAAGAAACTGAGCCGTTTTTGCTTCAAGTTAAAGGATTAGGAGTATTTCCGGAGCCAAAAAGAGTGAAGGTTTTATGGGCAGGGGTTTTTGGAAATTCCGCGCTTAAACTTTTAAACCATCTATTGTTCAGAAAATTGACCCAAGCGGGGTTTAAAGTAGATGAACGGGAATTTACAGCCCATATCACGCTCGGGCGGATGAAGGCAAAGCCAAATAGGGAGATTATTTCTTTCTTATTAGACAAATACAAAGAGGTGCGTTTTGGGGCTTTTGAGGTTTTTAGTGTTGAAATAATGGAGAGCCAATTGCAGCGAAGCGGGCCGATTTACAGAGTTGTTGAGAAAATTGAATTAAAAAGTAAAAAGTAAAAAGGAAAAAGTAAAAAGGTAAAACTACAAGGTAAAAGGCAAAAGTTTAATAAGAATTTCAATAATATAGTTTTTCGTTTTTCGTTTTGAGTTTGACCGACGAGCCCGAGCGAGGCGAGGGCGAGGAGGGAATGTGTTTTATGACCGTCAAGAAGCAGGGCGAAAACTGGCAAAAGCAATTGGTAAAAAGAAATTGGCAATTAACAAAAATAATGCTTTGGTCCTTGCCTTGCCAAGAGGCGGGGTAATTGTTGGAAGGGAAATAGCCAGATTTTTAAATATTCCTCTGGATATTTTGGTAACGAAAAAAATCGGTTTTCCGGGCAATCCGGAATATGCGATTGGCGCAGTAGGGGAGAGTGGGAAATTAGTAATGGGTAAGGAGATAGTGGATAGAAAATATTTAGAAAAAGAGATAGCAGTTAAGAAAGAAGAAATTAAAAGAAGGCTGTCAGAGTATAGAGGAACGAAAAGTCCTCCTGATCTTCGAGGCAAAACAGTGATTTTGGTTGATGATGGTTTGGCAACAGGTCTTTCTATGAAAGCAGCCATTAATGAGGTGCGGGCCAAAAAGCCTGCTCAAGTCATCATTGCCGTTCCCGTTGCTTCGCCTGAATCTGTAGATGAACTCAAAGAAGAAGTAGACGAACTGATTTGTCTTAAGACACCCCGCCCCTTTTTTGCTATTGGTAATTTTTATACCAATTTTGAGCAAGTGACAGACGAAGAGGTGAAAGCAGCCTTGAGAGGTTCGGATACTCCACATTTTGGACTAAGCCAAAATCAGAAAGCGGAAAGATAGTGATAAATACCCTTCCAGCAATGTTCTTTTTAGGTAAAATTCCGAATTCGCGAGAGTCCTGAGAGTTTTCCCGGTTATCGCCCAAAACAAAATATTCATCATCCTTTAATATTTGCGAGAGATTGCCATCCGTATGTTCAGATGGTTTTAGATAGGGTTCAGCAAGCACTGTGCCGTTAGGATTTTTTTTGTTGTAGATGTAAACCCTGCCATTATCAAGCACTATCTTTTCGCCGGGCAGCCCAATAATTCGCTTAATGTAGAAAACCGACCGATTTGGGGGATGGAAGATGATAACTTCTCCGCGTTTGGGCTCTCTAAATTTGTAACTGAGTTTATCTATTAAAAGATATTCTTTATCGTGGAAATTCGGCTCCATACTATTTCCGTCCACAATAAAAGGTTGGATCAAAAAGTAGCGAACGAGAAAGAAAATTAACAAGATGAAAGCGCCGGTTTTGATAAGTTCATAAATAATCTTTAAAAAAGACCTAAAGACACTAAAAACCTCATTTGTTTCTTCCATTTTCCCTCCTAAAATTAAAATAATTAAGAATCAACCTGGTCGTGCCTGGATTTGAACCAGGGACCTTCTCGATGTGAACGAGGCGCTCTACCGCTGAGCTACACGACCATAATGTCACACTCGCATAAAATATTATCATAATGTTGTGGGACAAGACAAGATTTGATAAAATTGGGGTAGGCGATTAGATGGATATAAAAGGATTTTTCACCAATACTTTTTTTACCATAACAATTGCTCTCTCGGCCACGATTTTGGTTTCTGTCTATCTTAAAATTTTGCACCATCACTTGAAGGAGGCATTAAAAAGGAGGTATATGACAAAAAAGATTCAAAACTTAAAAGACCATTTTATTATTTGTGGTTTTGGTCGGGTAGGCAGTCAAGTAGCCGAGGAACTATCCCATGAGAACATCCCCTTTGTGGTAACTGACAGAGATCCCGAACGTGTCAAAATGTGCAATGAGAAAGATTGGCTTTGTATTTTAGGAGATGCTGCTGTCGGCGAGGAGACATTAAAAAAGGCAAATATTAAACAGGCGAGGGGTCTGATCATTGCCATAGGGAATGATGCAGACGCTCTATTCGTGGCTGTAACAGCCAAATCCTTAAACCCTGAGTTATTTATTGTGGCTCGCGCATCCTCTTCTGAGGCTGCTTCAAAATTAGAAAAGGTGGGGGTGGAAAGAGTGGCCTTGCCTTATCAGATAGGTGGATATCATATGGCGAATATGGCTTTAAGGCCTGGCGTGGTTGATTTTTTGGATGTAATAGTTGATACTAAACATCAAGAGATGGTTGTTGAAGAGGTGGAGGTGGGTTTAAATTCTCCGTTTTTGGGCAAGGAGATTGATGAGCATTTTGACCGCAGAAAACAAGATGTGGTTGTTTTGGCGATAAAGCGGGCGGACAAAAGTTGCATTATAAATCCAAGTCCTGATATAATATTAAGACAAGGAGATAAACTGATTTTATTGGGGACCAAAAAAGCACTCCTTGCGGTACGGAGCGAATATGGGGTCTGAATTTTTGCAAAAACAGCAAAAATTATTGGAAAAACAGAAAGAAGATTTAGAAAAGGAATTGTCCGTGGTTGCTAAAAAGAAAAAGACGGGCGAAAAATATGAGCCCAAATTTTTAGATTTTGGTCAAAAAGAGGATGAGGGGGCTCAAGAGGTAGCCAATTACGAAGAATATTTAGTGCTGGAAAAAAATTTATCCAAGATGCTTGCGGATACCAACAAGGCCTTGAGAAAGATTCAAAAGGGGCGTTATGGTTATTGCGAGAGTTGCAAAAAACCTATTGAGCAAACTCGGCTAGAAGCAATTCCTACCGCCACCCTTTGTCTTAGTTGTGCCAACAAACCCAAAAGACGATTTAGATGGGCTTTCTGGAGAAGGTAATCACGAATGTTTATGAATGTTCGCGAATGATTCAAGCCTGTTCGCGTTTTTATTTTGATTTTATTGGCGATTCGTTTGTGGTTACTTTCTCCACAATCTTTTTAAATTCTTCGGGTTCGTCTTTGGCCAAGCCAGCCAAGATTTTTCTGTCAAGTTCTATCTTTGCCTTTTTTAGCCCTTGAATAAACTGAGAATAACGCAGGCCATATTCTTTTAAGGCAGCGTTGATTTGGGTAATCCATAGTTGTCGAAAATGTCTTTTTTTAGTCCTTCGGTCGCGATAAGCATAAGTCCCTGCTTTAAACAGAGCCTCTTTGGCTAATTTAATCCGATGCTTTCTCGCGCCCCGGAAGCCCTTGACTTGTTTTAATAATTTTTTGTGTTTTTTTCTGACCATTAGGCCGCGTTTGACACGTGCCATATTCACTCCCTTATCAACCTTCTTATCTTTCTGTTCGCCTTACTCACATTCTGCAAGACCTTGGATCTTTTTGATTTATGCGTTCTTAAATGACTTCTTGCTGCCTGGCGCCTTTTAAGTTTGCCAGTCTTTGTGATTTTTATCCTTTTTTTCAACGCGCTTTTTGTTTTCATTTTCATTTCCTTGCCCATATTACTGAAATTCTATTTCCTAATCTTTCAGGTTCTTTTTCTTTTTTAATTTCCAGACCAAGGTCATTTCTAAGTTTCTCTAAAAATTCATACGCCCTATTTAAAAAGGCCATTTCTCGGCCTCGCAAAACAAGTGTGATTTTTGTTTTGTGGCCTTTTTGCAGAAACTCACGGATTTTATTTTTTTTGACCTCAAGGTCATGGGGCTCAATAGATAGTTTGAGCCTCACCTCCTTTAATTCCGGTTGCTTTTGTTTAGATTTTTTTTCTTGCTTCTCTAATTGATATTTGTACTTTCCAAAGTCTAAGATACGGCATACAGGCGGATTTGAAGAAGCAACCTCTACAAGGTCATAACCTCTTTGATAGGCAACAAGAAGAGCCTGGTCTAAGGGAACAATCCCTTGAGACTTGCCATTTTCATCAATAAGATGGACCTTTTCTGCTTTTATTTGTTGGTTGACACGGTAATTTTTTGGAATCTACAACTCCTTTGCCCCGAACTCTATTTTTAATATCTGCTTTATGGGGCTTCACTATAACATACTATACTATCTTGGTGGATAAATCAACCCCATTCAATGTAATCTCGCCACAATTATTTTTAGTGCCAAGGGTACTAATGTAATGGTACAAGGCGTCTTGGCAACCACTTCATTGTCAACAGAAACTTTGCATTGCTGTTCTGCCTCAATCGCTACTTTTTCCTGGTAGAACAAAGAAGAGGGGTTGGATTTTTTAAACAAATTCCAAAAAAAACTTTTTGTCTTTGCCTGGTCAATCTTAATAGAAAAAACTCCATCTTGGAAACTATTTTTTGAACCGTTTCCGTTTGCAATGACTATTTCCTGAAATTCCCCTCCTATTTTAAATTCTCCAAAATCTAAAATAGTCGGAATTGGTTGGGGATTTTGTATTTTCGCCTC
>Ga0272448_1003914_pt1 | contig 17338 bp, 19 predicted proteins | sample YNPCB0191_FD_202220 | JGI IMG/M metagenome (GOLD analysis project Ga0272448, IMG submission 202220) | Hot spring sediment microbial communities from Yellowstone National Park, WY, United States - YNP-CB-019-1 | ecosystem: Environmental > Aquatic > Thermal springs > Hot (42-90C) > Sediment... | reverse complement strand
GGATAGCTCATTTTCTCTGGATTCATGGAGAAAAAACTTTAGCCAGGATTATTTCTCATCTGACAAGATTTTTTACCGGGATAGAAATTCATCCCGGAGCAAGAATAGGCCGGCGGTTTTTCATTGACCACGGAATGGGTGTGGTTATCGGGGAGACTGCAGAAATAGGTGATGATGTGCTTGTCTATCAGGGTGTTGTCCTGGGCGGCACCTCTCTGGAGAAGAAAAAGAGGCATCCTACTTTGCATAACCAGGTGGTAGTGGGAGCAGGGGCAATTGTTCTTGGTGCTATAGAAATCGGAGAAGGTTCCAGAATTGGGGCTGGTTCGGTGGTAATTAAACCAGTACCACCAGGGTCCACTGTGGTGGGTGTACCAGGCAGGGTCGTTGGTGAAAAAAGAGAAGCAAAGATTGATCTGGACCATGCACGTCTGCCTGACCCATTCGCCAGGGCTCTCCAGGTCATCATGGAAGAACAGGAAAAACTGGAAGAAAGAATCAAAAAAATAGAAGCAATGGAAGGACTGGAAGGTCGTCTGGATGAATATTTTGAAAAAAAGAAAAAAGAGATCTGCGAGGTTTTCTGCCTGGAGACAAAAAATCAGAACACAGAAAAAGATAAACAGAAAACTGGATGAATTTGTCTGGAAAAAAATCTCGGTGTAAAATGGTTTACGGGGAACCAAACAAGGGGAGATGATGAGAGGAAAAGGAATAATTCTTTTTCTGACCTTACCTTTTTGTCTTTCCGCAGAAACTGTTGTTTCTCACTATCACCGGGTCAAACCCGGGGAGACACTTTCCAGCATCGCCAGAAAGTACAATGTCCCGCTTTCTACCCTGATGAAACAAAACAGTCTGTCTTCCACCAGTGTTAAAAGTGGACAGAGAATTCTGGTGCAGAAAAAATCCCTGGCTCTTTCCAGCAGTAAAAAACAGTATCGAACATACAAACAAAAATATGCCACCAGCACCAGCGTAGCCAGTTCCACCAGTATTTCCTACTACACGGTCAAAAAGGGTGACAATCTTTCTGCCATCACCAGGAAAACTGGAATTTCCGTAGCAGAAATAAAGCGACTGAATAACCTGAGAACCAATTTCCTGACGGTCGGACAGCGTCTGAAACTTAAAGCTGCACCAGTTTTCACTCTTCCGGAAGTAGAACCCAAACCCATCCTACCTGTCCAGGAGAAGATTTACTACAGAGTAAAAGAAGGAGATACCCTGGAATCTATTGCAGAACAATTTGGTATCTCTGCGGAAAGTCTCAGACAGAGTAATCTTTTGGGAAACGGACCTCTGCGGAAAAATCAAATTCTCGTTATCCCGCCATCTGATGACCAGCAGAGTTCAGAAACAGAAGTAGAAGACCAGCCCCACCAGTTAACCTTAAACGAACGCCTGGTGCAGGAAGCGAAACGTTTTCTGGAAACACCATACCGTCTGGGTGGAGATGGCTGGCTGGGTATAGACTGTTCCGGACTTGTCAGAAAGGTATATTGTGCTGTCGGTCTGAACCTGCCATCCAGCTCTCAGGACCAGTTCCGCTCTGGAATAATTGTAAGCCTGGCAGAAGCCCAGCCCGGCGACCTGGTTTTTTTCAGACAGGGAAACCAGGTTGACCATGTTGGTATCTATATTGGTAACAACCAGTTTATTCATGCCAGTTCCCTGCAGAGAAAGGTAACCATAGGTTCCCTGGCTAACGAGTATTTTCTTAAGCATTTTGCTGGCATCCGCAGGTATCTCGGCACACATAATTCTGGTTCCCTTCTGGTCAGAGAAGAAAAGCATGTTGACACGCCCTGATGGCTGCCGCTGGGCAGAGTACTGGTGGAATGGTTACCGCATCTTATTTCTGGAGAATGACCTTCTTCGTTTACAGATTCTGCTGGATAAAGGGACTGATATTGTTGAATTTCTTTATAAACCTGATGATGTAAACTTTCTCTGGCGCAGTCCCATACCTTTTTACCGGTTCCCGAGAAACAATCTTGCACCCAGTGATACCGGTTGTTTTCTTGACTGTTATCCTGGCGGGTGGCAGGAAATTTTCCCCAATGCAGGACTTCCCTGTGAGTACAAGGGTGCCAGATTAGGACTCCACGGTGAAGTGTGTCTTTTACCCTGGCGTTATTCCATCAAAGAAGATTCAGCAGACAAACTCTCCATCTGTTTTTCTGTGGACACTGTGAGGACTCCCTTCCACCTGGAGAAAACTCTTTCCTTAAAACGCGGAAAAAGTTGCCTTTTCATAGATGAGGAAGTATTAAACCTGGCTGGTGAAGATATGGATTTCTGCTGGGGACACCACCCGGCTTTTGGTTCACCATTTCTTTCCTCTGATTGTTTTATCAAACTGAAAAAAGCAACGGTCACAGTCGCTGCTGGTGATGGGAAAGCAGTAACCAACCTTACCCCGGGAACTTTTTCCTGGCCTTTGGTTCCCGGTAAAAAAGGGGGAAAGGTAGATATCAGTATCTGTCCTTCAGAAAAAGAGACTGTTGCGGATAACATTTTTCTTACAGACCTGGCTGAAGGAGCGTATGAACTTGTTAATCAACGCCTGAAGCTGGGGTTTCGTCTGGAGTTTGACCTGGAAGTTTTCCGGTGTCTCTGGTTCTGGCGGGTCGCTGGTGGTAGTTTTCACTATCCCTGGTATGGCCGCACCTATACCGTGGCTTTAGAACCTTTTTCCAGTCTGCCGCAGCTGACAGAAGCCATAAAAAGGGGCCAGCAGTTAACCTTACCGCCTGGCGGCAGGAAAAAAACTTTTCTCACAGCTTCTATTATCAAAAGTTGAGGAAGATTAATATGAAGGTGGAAAGTGTTATCGGATTAGAAGTTCATGTCGAGATGGCGACTAGGTCCAAAATGTTTTGTGGCTGTAGCACAAACTTTGGAGCTCCACCTAATAGCCAAATCTGTCCTGTCTGTCTTGGTATGCCCGGGGTTTTGCCGGTGATTAACCATAAAGCAGTCCAGCTTGCTTTGAAAACTGCTCTGGCTTTTCACTGCCAGATTGCCAGAACCTGTCGTTTTGCCCGGAAAAGTTATTTCTACCCTGATTTACCCAAAAACTATCAGATTTCGCAGTACGAAGAACCTCTGGCTACCAGCGGCTGGCTTGATATTTCTACCCGGCGGGTAAGAATAAGACGTATCCATCTGGAGGAAGATGCTGGCAAACTCCTTCATCCGGAGCATACTTGCTTCTCCTTAATTGATTTTAACCGCAGCGGTATACCGCTGATGGAGATTGTTACTGAACCAGATCTCCGCACTCCAGAAGAGGCAGTAGAATTTCTCCAGAAACTGAGACAAAATCTCCGTTATCTTGGTGTCAGTGACTGTTCTATGGAGGAGGGTTCTCTGCGGTGCGATGCCAACATTTCATTGAGACCAGAAGGTCAGGATTCCTTTGGTGTCAAAGTGGAAGTAAAAAATCTTAACTCCTTCAAGTCTGTGAGGAAAGCGCTTGCTTATGAGGTCAGCCGCCAGACAGACCAGATTCTCGCAGGAGAAGTTGTTTCTCAGGAGACAAGGCTCTGGAATGAAAACCTAAGTATTACAGAAAGTATGCGCGGGAAAGAAGAAGCCTGCGATTACCGTTATTTTCCTGAACCTGACCTGGTGCCTTTAACTTTTGATACCAGAGTGCTGGACATGATAGCTGGTGAAATGGTGGAACTTCCCCAGTCCAGACGCCTTCGTTTTATGCAGGATTATTCCCTTTCCGATTATGAGGCAGAAGTAATCACTGCGGAAAAAGAAGTAGCGGATTATTTTGAAGACTGTGTCAAGATATATCAACAGGGTAGAATCCTGGCTAACTGGATTATGGGTGAACTTGCCAGTCTTCTCAAGGAAAAGAAATGTTCCATTCAAGAGCAACCGGTTAGTCCGGAACTTCTTGTGGAATTGGTGAAAATGGTAAATGATGGTATAATTACTCAGACTGCAGCCAAGGAAGTTTTGCGCGAGACATTTGCCACCGGGAAGCGACCGGCGCAGGTAGTAGAGGAAAAACAACTGGCGCAGTTAAAGGACCAGGATACCTTGCAGTCCATTGTAGAGCAAGTTATCGGGGAAAATGAAAAGGCTTTCCATGATTTCTGTCAGGGGACAGAGAAAGCTATTGGCTTTCTTATGGGCCAGGTGATGAAAAAGACCAGGGGCAAGGCCAACCCGAAGATGGTGGAAAATTTGCTGCGGAGGTATAGAGATGGAAGACAGAAAACTTAATGTGCTGCGTGCCAGAATTACATTAGGGATTATCGGTTTTCTTATCCTGGCCTTTATTTTCGGCAGTGATGTCCGGAATTCCCAGGGAAGAAAGAATGAAGAACTTCTTTATCAGCAACTGGACATGTTTGTGGATGCCATTGAGATTGTCCGCAAACAGTATGTGGAACCTGTTGATGATAAAAAACTGATTTATGGTGCTCTCAAGGGAATGCTGCTTTCTCTGGACCCTTACAGTGCTTTTCTGGAACCTGAGGTGAAGAATGAGTTGCAGATAGAAACCCAGGGAGAATTTGAAGGCGTTGGTATGGAGATTACCCTGAAGGACAACATTGTTACTGTAGTCAGCCCTATTGAAGATACCCCGGCCTGGAGAGCAGGAGTGAAACCAGGCGACCGTATTATAGAAATAGACGGTGTTTCCACCAAGGGATATTCCACCATGGAAGCAGCCAGGAAATTACGCGGGAAAAAAGGTACTCAGGTTTCCATCAGTATCATGCGGGAAGGTTCCCCCAAGCTTATCAAACTGACGCTTACCAGAGATACAATCAAGGTAAAATCAGTCAAACCGAAAGTCTTTGGTGAGTTCGGTTACATTCGCCTCACCGAATTCCAGGAAAGAACAGCAGAAGACCTCGCCAAACAGCTGGTGGAATTTGAGGACAAGAAACTGTCTGGCTTAATCCTTGATTTGCGTAATAATCCCGGTGGACTGCTTTCTTCAGCAATAGAAACCAGTGAGCTCTTTCTTCCCCCTGGCAAACTTATTGTCTATACCCAGGGCAGGGAAAGTAAAAGCAAGAATGTCTTCTATAGCCGGAAAAAACCTCTCTGGACCAAACCGGTGGTGATTTTAACCAATGGCGGCAGTGCCAGTGCTTCTGAAATTTTGCTTGGTGCTCTCCACGATAATCTCACAAACTGTCGCTCTGTTGGTCAGAAAACTTTTGGCAAGGGTTCTGTACAAAACCTTATCCAGTTAAGTGACGGTTCAGCCTTAAAACTGACAATTGCCCGTTATTACACCCCCAAGGATATCTGCATTGAAGGACAGGGTATATCTCCTGATGTGGAAGTAAAACTACCGGAAGATGAAGCCATAATCCCGACCGAGGAAAAAGACCTGCAGTTCCAGAAGGCTCTGGAGGAGCTGAAAAATCTTGTTCGCTCCCAGAAACCAGGCTAAAAAAACCTGATTCCTCTGGAAACCCGGGTAAAGAACTTTCTATGTCTAACCAGAACAAAAAACCAGCAAAGGTTCTTTCCTGGGCTCTGCCCCTGATTCTTTTTCTCGTTCTCTGCATTCTCATTGTGGGCCTGAAACTCATAAAAATAATCAGGCAGCCATTTTCTCCCAGCCCTTTTTCCTTACCACCGGCTAAAGTCAGCAAGATAAGTAAACTCTTTTCTCACCAGGAAAAATACCTAGCAATTATTATTGATGACATTGGCTGGTCACTGAATCTGGCAAATCAGCTGGCGGAAATGGAGCAACCGCTCACCTTAGCCATCCTTCCCTTTGCCTCCCAGACAAAAGCCTGTGCCGCAAGGTTAAGGAAGGCAAAAAACAAAGAGCTGCTTCTGCATCTACCCCTGGAAGCTAAATTGCCTGCTGTCTGCCATGACCAGGGATTGCTGAAACTGGAAATGACTGCTGAGGAAATCAGAGAACAACTGGAAAAAGACCTGGAAGCCATAGGTGAACCTGTAGAAGGTGTAAATAATCATATGGGTTCACTTTTCACCACTGATGAGGAAAAGATGAAAATTCTTCTGGAAGCCATCAAGCAGCATGGCCTTTATTTTGTGGACAGCATGACAGCAACTAATTCTTGCGGGTATCACCTGGCGAAAAACATGGGTGTGCCAGCTGCCAGGCGGGATGTTTTTCTGGACAATTCCAGCAATCCTGAGGATATCCGTGAGCAACTTTTTCTGGCTGTGCGTCTGGCAAGAAAATATGGCCAGGCTCTAGCTATCGGGCATGCAAGAAAGGAAACAATTCAGGTTTTGGCAGAGCAGTTACCGTTTCTGGAACCAGATATCCAGCTGGTTCTGGTTTCTAAGATTCTTCAATAACTTCTCCCATGGTTATTCTGGGTATAGAAACATCCTGTGATGAGACTGGAGTGGCAATATTAAAAGATTCCTTGCTTGCTGCTAATGTCATTGCCTCCCAGGAAGATATTCACGCTGTCTATGGAGGAATTGTACCGGAACTGGCCAGCCGCGCACACTGTAGCAGGATTGACAGACTCTGGCAACTGGCACTACAAAAAAGCAGATTGAAACCTGAATCTATCCAGGCCATAGGAGTGACTTCAGAGCCAGGACTGAAAGGTTCTCTTCTGGTAGGTGTCTGTTTTGCCGCAGCTTTAGCCTATGCTCTGAACGTACCGCTTTATACCGTCAATCATCTCCATGCACATCTGGCAGCCAGCTTCCTGCATCCGCAACTATCTTTTCCCTGCCTGGGACTGGTGGTCTCAGGTGGTCATACCAGCTTCTTTTTTTTGCCAGACAAAATACACCTACGTTTAATCGGGCAGACCCTGGATGATGCCTGCGGGGAAACTTTTGACAAAGTCGCACGCATGTTAAACTTGACTTACCCAGGAGGCCCAGAGATTGAGAAACTGGCGAAAACTGGTGACCCTTTCCGTTATCATTTCCCCAGGGCACTTCTTTCCAGTAATTCCTTGAATTTCAGTTTCAGTGGTCTGAAAACAGCCCTTTTATATCACATCAAAAAGTATGGTCAGAAGGATTTACCTGATATCTGTGCCAGTTTTCAAAAAACTGTTGGCGATATACTGGTAGAAAAAATAAGAAGAGCTCTTGTTCGTTTTCCAGTAAAAAGTTTTCTTTTTGGTGGGGGAGTTATCAGAAACCGTTATCTCGCAGGAAGAATAACAAGGTTTCTAAAAAAGGAAGGTGTAAAGCCATTCGTTCCACCAGCCAGCCTTTGTCTGGATAACGGGGCAATGGTTGCTATCCTGACCGCAGCCTTGATAGAAAGTGGCGTGAAAAGTAGTTCTGATAAAATCACTGTAGTCCCTACCAAACAGTAAGAAGAATTGCTTGCTCAGTCCACGGTATTACTCAGTTGTGTCTCACCACTAACTGTTTTATCCAGATAAATTTTGATAGCATTAGCGTGCTCATCATAAGTTCTGGAGAAGTGATGAGTACCATCTCCCCTGGTGACAAAAAACAGATAATCAGTTCTGGCAGGATGGATAGCAGCAAGAAGGGATTTTTTCCCGGGATTACAGATGGGACCAGGGGGTAATCCCCGATACCGGTAGGTATTATAAGGTGAATTAATTTTTAAATCCAGAAGGCTCAGTCGGGACTTATGTGTACCCAGAGCATATTCCACTGTGGCACAAATTTGTAACGGCAGGCGTTTTTTCAACCTGTTGAAAACTACCGAAGCAATTATCGGTCTTTCGCTATCAATCTGCGCTTCTTTTTCTACAATGGAAGCCACAATAACGATTTTCTTGATTTCTTTTTCTGTGAGGTCCAGTTTTTTCTGACCGTAGCAGGAAGCAAATTGTTTATAGAAATTTTCAATCATTCTGTTGACCACCGTATCTACAGTTACCTTGATAGGAAAAATGTAGGTATCCGGGAAAAGAAAGCCTTCCAGACCTCGTTGCCGGGCATATTCCAGAAAATCTTTTTGCGTTATAACTTTCTTTTTTTCCAGGATACTTCCAATCTCCTGACATCTGGCACCTTCTGGAATTACTATCTTGATTAATGCTACCTGCCCCTGGACTAACTTCTTTATCACTGTTTTCAAGGGTGTTCTTCCATAAAATTCATAAATGCCCGACTGCAATTTTTCCTGGACCCTCATCCTGTGAGTAAGAAAGAGAAACCAGGAAACCCTCCGAATAATATTCTCCCTCTTCAGCAAATGAGCAATTTCCACAGCTGTATAGCCCTCAGGAACCTCAACAAGTTTTGCTTCCTTAACCAGAGGAGGAACGGTTATTAATTTAATCAGGATCCAGCCGCCAATAAAAACCACCAGAATGACAACCAGTAAGTTCCTCTTCACTTTTTCTTTTCCCAGTTACCAATTTCCTGCCTTAAAAACTCCAGAGCAGAAAAAACCGCTCTCTCTCTAATCTGTGTTCTTGTCCCGGAAAAAAGAAATTTTCTGCTTGCTGTCTTTTTATCTGGAAGAACAACTGCCATCCATACCAGACCAACAGGTTTTTCTGGACTTGCCCCACCTGGCCCGGCAATGCCGGTAATACTGACTGCCACATCTGCCTGACCAGCTTTTCTGGCCCCCTTAGCCATAGCCAGGGCAACCTCTTGACTAACCGCGCCGTACTTTCTTAAAAGAGTAGGTGGGACCTTCAACAGTCTTCTCTTCCAGCGGTTGCTGTAAGCCACTATGGAACCCTTGAAATAGAGTGAACTGCCGGGTATATCAGTAATTCTGGCTCCAAGAAGCCCGCCGGTACACGATTCTGCCGCAGCCATTGTCAGTTTCTTTTGCTGAAGAAGTTTTCCTACAATTTCCGGCAGGGTAGGGGGATTTAAACCCAGAAAAGAATCACCAAAAATTTCTTTTAATTCTTTCTCCATTTCCAGACAGAGATTCTCATTCTCTTTTGTGGTCTGGCACAGTAATTCAATCATCCCAGGGGCAGTAATAATCGTAAATTCAACTTTATCGGAATAACGTTTCCGTAAATCACAGGATTTTTCTTCCACAAACGATTCCGGAACTCCAGCAATACCAAAACGGAAATATTTCTTCTCTGAAAGATGAAAGAAATCCTTCAGAAAAGGCAAGACATATTCCACCAGCATTCCTTCCAGCTCTGAAGGTGGACCAGGCAGAAGTATTACCACTTTTCCACTTTCTTTTTCCTCCAGCAGTAAACCAGGTGCTGTTCCCCTTTTGTTCGGTAAAATCTTGCTTCCCTCAATGATACAGGCTTGCTTTTTAGCTATTTCCGGGATCTTCAACTGCCTGTGGTGAAAATAAGCCTGGATATTTTCCCAGATTTCTGAACTGAAAATCAGTTTCCGCTGGAAGACAGATGCCACTGCTTCCCGGGTAACATCATCAAAGGTCGGTCCTAATCCGCCACTTACGAGTACCACCTGGCTGCGTGATAAAGATTCCCTGAGACAAGCAGCAATTTCCTCCTCGCTGTCGGGTACCACCGTATTTCTCTGGAGTATTAAACCGACTTTAGCGAGATATCCACTTACCAGGATAACATTAGTGTTAACCTTTTCCACCAGCAGTTCCGTACCAACGCAAATAAATTCAATCCTTTCCATAGATTCCCTTTTTAGATGAGAATTAATTTTCTGACCGCTGAAATTATAACAGTTAAATCAATAATTTTCAGAATCGCTTCTGGTGGAGGATACTTGCGCCAGTAAGAGAAATAACAGAAGTTAATTTTGTATCCATTTCTACTAGTGCCAGACCGCCAGCACCTTTTTCACACACATACTCCTGATTAGAGAAAGATAACAGTAACACAATTAAGTTTTTCCGCCAGATGGAGTATGACTATCACCAGTTTTTTTGGCCTTCATCTGTTACCTGCTGAAGGAAGTTTTATCCTCGGTCCTACTGCAGCATGACCATCAGGGTAAAGAATAGCAAAACCAGCCATATGTGGTGCTGGTATGTCCTCCTTCACCGCTGTCATTTCAGTCATCAACCAGGTGGATTTCCCTAAGGAGCTTAAATCCCTGCCATTAACAGTATCATTCCAGAGATAGTTTATACCACGGGTGTTTAACTCAGCAGGTAAAGAGGGACAGAAAAAAATCTCCCTGGTGACTCCATAGGAACGAAGAATGCTGGGTAACCCCCTGACATCTGTGGCAGAATCAGGAAAAAATTTTGCTGCCGGTGCAACACCCTGGTCCTGGACAAACATGTTCACAGCCAGATAAATCTGCTTTAAATTGTTCAGACACTGAACTTCTTTCCCTTTTTTTATTGCCTGATATGCCGTGGTGGAGACAGCGGAAACAAGGGTGCTGACTGCCATCAATTCTATCAGGGTAAATCCTTTTTTTCTTCTATCCATCTTTCACCTTCCTTTCTCCGTAAAAGGATAACACCCTGCTACATAGCTGTCAAATTATGTCATCCTTTCTCTTAATCCCCCTCTTGCGAAAGAGGGAAGTAAAAGGAAAGATGACAAAGGGGAAAAGTAAAAAGGAAAGCTCCCCTCTTTCGTAAAGCGGGGTTGCGGGAGATTTTGAAAGAAAGAAAGGGAAACAGGGCTGAGGTAGCGAAAAACCTTTTTGAGTCAACAGCACCGCAACATGCAAACCCGATTTTCCCAAAAGTACCGGTGAAGAACCCTTCCGCAAAGACAAATATTCTCCTGTTTCTGAATGTATGGTAAACTACCCGTAAAAACACAAATCAATGTTTAACTTAAAAAAATTCGTTCGCTATTTGAAAGCATTGCAGGGATTAATCCTTTTTTCTGCCATTTTCCATCTTTTTATTTTAACTGTTATTGCTTTTCGGGAGCACAATTTTACCCACCTTAATTATTTCTACATTCTGGACCTGCATTACTTCTTTCCCTGGCTTGTGACCAGCAAGTTCAGTCATCTGCTTTCCTTTTTCACCATGGCGTTAATCTATTTTCTCATCTACCGATTTCTCAGCCATCTGGGAAACAAACTGAAAGGAGAAAAACAATGAAATGTGGTTTTGGTCGGGCAGATATTACTCCGAGGATTGGGGTGGAGCTTTGCGGTTTTGGACCTTTCCTTAACAGACATTCTATTGGTGTACGGGACAGACTCTGGGCAAGGGCACTGGCTCTGGAAATTGCAGGAGACAGACTCTTACTTGTTTCCTGTGACCTGATTGGTATTAATTTGAAAACAACCTCCCTTGTAAGAGCTCTGGTAAAAGAAAAAACAGGCTGGCCAGAGGATTCTGTTATGATTCAGTGTACCCATACCCACAGCGGGCCGACGACCATTGATTTGATAGGCTGGGGACAGCCTGACCCGGTTTACCGCGAGATTCTTCCTTACCGGGTAGCTGAGGCTTGTTTTCAGGCGGTAGGAAATCTTACTCCTGCCAGTTTAGCATACAGGGAAGTAGAATGCCCGGGTATTGGTCAAAACCGCGAGTATGACCGCGATGCCTTACCCCTGGAAGAAGTGCTCAAACCTGACTGGAGACCTGCCCGACCGGATTTAACTGATACTACCTGCCGTATTTTTGTTTTTCAAAAAGGTACTACCAGGCTGGGATTTCTGAGTTATTTCGGGTGCCATCCTGTGGTCTGCTGCAGTCAGACAAGATGGATCCACGGTGATTTCTGCGGTATAGCCACCAATGAGGTAGAAAGAGATTTTCCTGGTTCCACAGGCCTTTTCCTTCAGGGAGCTTGCGGTGATGTCAATACCTGCGTGGTTCATAAACCAGAACAGGAATCCCTTCTTGCTCTGGATGAAGTTAGTGGCCGCTATGCCAGAGCATTGAGGCGCGGACTGGCTGAAGTTTCTCCGGTGAAAGTTGATACGTTAAAGGTTGTGAGAAAGAAAGTAAAATTTCTCCGTCAACACTGGACAGTTCAGGAAATAGAAAAAAGATGTAGACAGCAGGAAAAAATTCTTCATGGACCCGGTGCCAGTGACCAGGACAATAATGTCAGAATGGCAATGGTTTATCTCCTGGCGCTAAGACAGATGCTGGCAGCGAGAAAAGCAGGGCTTTCCCTGGAACCAGAGAGTGAAATCCAGGGTTTTCGTCTGGGAGATTTTCTCTTTCTTGCTGCCCCTTTTGAAATTTTCCAAGCGATAAAGAATGATGTCCGGGATTACTTCCAACCGCAAAACACTCTGGTTATGAGTGTCACCAACGATTTTCTCGGTTACGCGCCTGACAAAACAGCAGAGAAAAGGGGTGGCTATGCAGCCCAGGCAGTGCCCTTAATCCTTGGTTCTTTTCCTTTCCGTAAGATTCACCAGCAACTGGTAAAACAACTTATCAGTCTGGGTGAAGATTTAAGGTAATGAAAAAAAATAATTGAGAAAGGTGAAGACCGGACAGACTTTTCTTTTAATTGTTCTGGTGATTGTGGGTATTGCAAGCATGTTGCTGCTTTTGCTTCTGCCTACTACTGTTTCCATCCAGGAAGCAGAAAAAAGGTTAAGCTGCCTGAAGAACTTAAAAAACATCGGTCAGGCGCTACAGATGTACGCGGTTGACTTTAATGGCTATCTTCCGCTGGAGGCAAATTCCAGCAATCTTTTGTGGGACGGAACAAGACGGTTAAAGGTTAATCTCGGTCAGCTTTATCCTGGCTATCTCAAACAACCTCAAAAATCCTGGTACTGTCCTGCTCAACGTTACTATCGGGAAAACCATCCGGATTTTGGATTCACAGCTTTCGGGGTAGCCGGAAAGAAAGCATATGGCAGCTATTTTGTCCGGGGGCGATTGCAGTTTGACGAATCATTAACTCCGGATTCCCCTTTCTTACCTGCCAGTTATCCAGAAAAAATAGCCTGGGTTGCTGATTACAATATTTTAGGCAGTGAAGTTTGCGCCCATAAGGGTAGGGGGATCTTTGTGCTGCTGAAAGATGGCTCTGTTCACTTTGCTTCCGGCACCTATACCAGCAGTTCTCCTGCTGACCCTTACGGTCAACTTTTCTGGAAGTCTCTGGACAGTAGGTTTGCCAGCAGGGTGCAGGCTAAAGAAAAGACTTCCGCGGAGACAACTAAAGCACCATAAAAGTACTTTCAATTTTTTCTAATTCTTGCGGCAGGTACTTTCATCAGCAGAAAAACTATTCCTCCAGCAGTACTTTGTAGCAACACAGAAGCAAGAACCAGAAGAGATAGCGCCAGGGAAGTCTGGCTACCTAAATACCGGGAGAAGAAAAAAACATAACTGTACTCCCGCACACCCAGTCCACCCAGTGAAGGTATCACAGTAGCTGCCCAGATTAAAGGAACATAAATAAAAAATATCCTGAGACTGACACCAAATGTTGCTGGCGGGAAAAGTGACTTAGCCATAAGATACTGTGCCCCGATAGAAACTATCTGCAGCAGGAAACTGACCCCTACTGCGGAGATAAATATCTTTCGCTGGCTGCAATAAAGGAAACCTGCTCGGTAAATGTGCTTCCATCGTTCTCTTAAAGAAAGGGGAAATATCCGCAGCAGGAAAGAGAAACGCACAGCCAGCTTCTCCGAGGATAAAAGCACAAAAGCAAGACAACAAAAAATAAAAAAAGCAAGGACCAGCAAAGTTACCCGCCTGTCAAGTCCAGGAGTAAGGAGAATTGCTATCAGTGCCATCGTAAGAACTGTTAATGTCCCGATAAATCTATCCACCAGAACAGAACTTCCTAAAAGCAGTTTTTTTTCCTGGTTACGGATGAGAAAAAAAACCTTGGCCAGGTCTCCACCAGCCCCAGTAGGTAAAAAAATATTAAAGAAAAGTCCAACCATGGTCATCTGCCAGATGAGGGGAAAAGGAAAAATGTAGTTTTCTTTTACTGCCTGCAGCAGTAGATACCAGCGGCAGGCAAGAAGCAGAGTAAGAGATAATATCAGCAGATAAGCAAGAGCCAGAAGAGATAAATCGGCAGATTTAAAGATAGTCAACAAAAATTTATAATCAACTTTCTTCAGCACCAGAAATAAAAACCCGGTACTGATGATAATTTTCAGGGCAGGAGCCAGCATCCTCTTCATGGCTTGTCCGGGCCTGTCCTCTGCAGAAGGTTGAGGAAGGCTGTGGCAAAATTGCCGGCTGCAGATGGTCCATTGCCAGTGACAATCAAGCCATCAGTGACAACTTCCTCAGCAGAATAGATAACTCCTGCCTGCTTCAGGAGTTCTGCAGCACTGACATAGACAGTTGCTTTTTTCCCCTGGAGAACCCCTGCTTTCGCAAGAATGACCGGAGCCAGACAGATGGCACCCACAGGTTTTTTCTGACGGACAAACTCCTGGATGAGAAGATGTAACTTTTTGTTCTCATAAAGACTTGTTGTCCCGGAACCACCAACCAGGATAAGACCGTCAAAATTCTGGCTTTTAACATCATTCAGGTTTTTTCCTACACTTACCTTCAAACCAAGCATTCCAGTTGCTATCCCTGTTTGTGTGGAGACTACCTCTACCTGGTACCCGGCTTTCTCCAGGATTTGCCGTGGTATTCTGTATTCTTCGTCTCTGAAGTCACGCCAGGCAATCACCATCAGTACAATCTTGGCAGCAGCCAGAACCATTTTACCCCCTTTGTTGTAGGCTCTTTTCCTCCTGTACTCTTGCTACTTTGTCCAGAATGCCGTTTACAAAACCTGGTGATTCATCGCCACTATATAACCTGGCAATTTCAATGGCTTCGTTTATCACCACTGCTTTCGGTACATCTGGAGAGAAAAGTAGCTCCCAGACGCCTATCCTCAAAATGTTTCTGTCCACCATACCCATCCGTTCCAGTTGCCAGTTAAGCGCTGCCCCAGATATCAACCGGTCAATCTCGGAAAAATTTTCCATGACTCCATGAACAATTTTTTCTGCATAACTTTTCACTCCCTGGCTCCGTACAGTACTGGATTCCCAGAATTCTTTCAGCAGAACTTCTACCGGTTCCTCTCTCATTTCCTTCTGGTAGAGTATCTTCAGAGCACATTCTCTTGCCCGTCTTCTTTCCATCTTCTTATCCGGATTATCTCTTGTTCTGCTCTAACATCGCAGCCACCTGCGCCATTTCAATAGCGCTTAAAGCAGCATTCCAGCCTTTGTTTCCCTGTTTGGTACCAGCACGCTCTGTTGCCTGTTCAATAGTATCAGCAGTGATGATACCGAAAGTCACCGGCGTCTTCTGACTAAGGTTAAGATGGGCTACTGCTCTGGTTACCTGGGAAGCCACATACTCAAAATGAGGTGTTGCCCCGCGGATAATGGTACCCAGACAGATAACAGCATCGTAGTTACCTGTCTCCACCATTCTTGCTGCCCCATAGACAATCTCCACTGCTCCTGGTACCCAGACGACATCAATATCTTTTTCCTCCGCCCGGTGTCTCAGAAGACAATCCACTGCTCCTTCTAACAGCCTTCTGGTAATGAAATCATTAAAGCGGCTGACAACAATACCAAATTTCTTACCCCTGGCATCAAGCATTCCCTCTTTTACATTCATCCTTTCTCCTCCTTTTTTAGTTCCAGAAGATGATGCAGCTTTTCTTTCTTTGTCTGCAAATATTTGCAAGAATACCGTGTAGGTGCCACAGTAATGGGGACGCGGGCAACGACCTTCAGTCCATAACCCTCCAGTCCAACAATTTTTCTCGGATTATTGGTCATCAGACGAATCCGGGTTAAACCCAAATCAGTGAGAATCTGAGCACCTATACCGTAATCTCTCAAATCATCAGGAAAACCAAGTTTCAAATTGGCTTCCACCGTATCCAGTTTTTTCTCATCCTGCAACAGGTAAGCCCGCAGTTTGTTTTCCAGACCGATGCCACGACCCTCCTGTGGAAGATAGATAAGCACTCCCCTTCCTTCCTTTTCTATCATTCTTAAAGCTTGGTGTAGCTGCTGCCCGCAATCACAGCGCAGAGAGTGAAAAATGTCACCGGTCAGACACTGGGAGTGCACCCTGACCAGGATACTATCCTGGGAATCTTTCAGAGAAATGTCTCCCTTCACCAGAGCCAGATGGTTATTACCGGAAACTAAATCCTGGTAGAGGCTCAATGTGAAACTCCCAAAAGCTGTCGGCAGGAAAACAGAAAGCACCCTCTTAATCAATTTCTCTCTTAACCTGCGGTAAGCAATCAAGTCTCTCACGGAAATCAAAGGAAGCTTATACTTTCTCGCAAATCTGATTAGCTGCGGTAAACGAGCCATCGTGCCATCAGAGTTCAAAATTTCACACATTACCCCGGCTGGAGCCATCCCTGCCAGCCGCGCTAAGTCCACAGCTGCTTCCGTATGCCCAGCCCTTACCAGAACGCCACCAGGTTTGGCTCTGATAGGAAAGATGTGTCCCGGTCGTGCGAGATCCTCTGGCCTGGTCTTCGGACAAACAAGCAGTTTTACGGTTCTTGCTCTATCATAGGCAGAAATACCTGTCGTGACACCTCTGGCGGCATCCACCGAAACAGTAAAATCTGTCTGGTGTAAGGCAGTATTGTCTGGCACCATGGGCGGTAACTTCAATTTCTCCACCCTCTCCGGAAGCAGCGCCACGCAGATTAATCCCCTTGCCTGCTTTACCATAAAATTGATGGCAGCAGGAGTCACTTTTTCCGCGGCAATAATCAAATCACCTTCATTTTCCCTGTTTTCATCATCCACTACTATCACAGGTTGCCCCTTCCGGAGATTTTTGATGGCCTGCTCAATGGGAGAAAAAATTCCTGAATCTTTCTTTTTTTTCACCATAAACTTTTTACCTCTCTTTCCAGAGTTTATCCAGATATTTAGCCAGAATATCTGTCTCCACGTTGACCGGGGACCCGACTCTCTTAAATGCCAGAGTTGTGTTTGCTAAAGTGTAAGGTACCAGGTAGAAGCTGGCCAGTCCACTCTGCAGTTCCGCCACAGTCAAAGAAACTCCATCCACTCCCAGGCTGCCGCGTCTTACAACATACCGGAGATGGTTATGGTCTATTTTTATCTTCATCAGAGCGGAATCTCCTGTGCGCTGGAAAAAAAGTACAGATGTTTGAAAATCAATGTGTCCTGTGAGCAGATGCCCTCCCAGCCGGCCTCCAAAAGTTAAAGCCCGTTCCAGGTTGACTGGCTCACCAGTTTCTATTCTGCCCAACGTAGTCTCCTTCTGGGTCTGACTGCTGAGCGAGACTGCGAAGGTATTTGCCTGCTTCCTTTCCACTGTAAGACAGACACCGTTTACAGCCACACTTTCCCCTTCCTTCAGCTCTGGAAGAATCTTTTTACCTGCAATAACAATCTGCAGCAAACTGCCTGAAAAACTGCGCCTTACAACCCTCCCAACTTCTTCTACTATTCCGGAAAACATGGATATCCTTCAATCAAAAGGTCCTCACCAAAACGTTTT